>Ga0302245_1000538_pt1 | contig 30931 bp, 46 predicted proteins | sample AAG_UR_Thr_MG_FD_193512 | JGI IMG/M metagenome (GOLD analysis project Ga0302245, IMG submission 193512) | Enriched activated sludge microbial communities from anaerobic digester in WTTP, New Holstein, Wisconsin, United States - AAG_UR_Thr | ecosystem: Engineered > Bioreactor > Anaerobic >... | reverse complement strand
TTCCGATCTACTGGTAGCGCCGCCACTGGTAGCGCCGCCACTAGCATCGCCACCCTCACCTGCTCCACCAGCTGGACCGAATTCTGGGGGTAATTCACCCTTAGGACCGTCTCCAGAAGGCAGTGCACTGGAACTTCTACCACCCGAAGGTCCACCGGAATCACCAATATCTGACAATGCTTGATCCATATTAGCTAATTGATCTCTCCAATTAGGGCCTTGTGTTCTGATTTGATCCAATTCCCAAGTTAATGCAGCATCTTGTTTTAACCATTCTCTATTCTCTGCAATTTGTGCATCATCCATCTTTAAGAAATAACGTTGACCATAAGTTTTTGCCATCATTTCGTTTTGTGACATATTATTAAAGTTATTCCACATCAATTCCCAAACTTGTTGATCACGAACAACTTGGAAATTAGATGGTGCTGCAAATTCTATTTGTATTTCGTATTCATTAATTTTTAATTTATCCCATAAACCGCGTAATTTTAAATGAGCAATAAAGGTATTTTTAAGACCATTAGCAAATTGTCGTTGAATTCTCATTATAAATCGAGAAAAACGCAATTCTTCGCGCGTAATTTCTGCTCCGTCTTTAAAAGTATCAGCTGGATCCAATCGGGTTTGAGGAACTTTCAATGATTTATATAATTTCTTTTGAAAATACATTAAATCGTCCAACTGACCTAAATTTTGTCCAGTTGGTATCGACTCTACTTTTGTACCATCATTACTAGAACGTTTTGCAAACCAATAATTGTCCAATGTACTTTGTGGATCATATATATTTGTAACACGACCATTTGAAAAACTACGTTTACTACTATATGACTGCATTGCTCTTTTTAAAATAGCCTCAGCTTTAGGAGGTGAAGCGTTTCCTACGTCAATATAAAAAGCCAATCTTTCTGGTGCGCGAACTAATCTGTAAATTACAATACTATCCTCAATTAAACTTAATTGTTTATATGCTCTACGTGAATTTTCAATGTATGGTAAACGAATAGTTGCATCTTCATTCCATATTCCTGAATGAATATATGTGACTTGATTGGCATCTAATGTTATTAATTCTTCTGTTTCTTTAGCCATCGCAGTTCTTTTAGGATTTAACTTTGGCTTACGCAATAAATAACCCTTAATTATCTGATTTTGAACTGTATCATATATGGGGTTTATTAATTCTGTTGGAATAGGAACAACACCAACTATACCTGCATCTTTATGATTACTATGAACTAAATTTTCATAAAATAACTCACCTTCAATAAGGAATCTTCTAAATTGTGCCCAACCCTTATCTGGTAAATCAAATATATTTATAAAATTGCGCCATTCGTCTTTAATTGATTCACGAACACTATTGTCATATCGACCTTTTAATGTAAATTCAACGATATCTCCTTGTTTATTTTCTGTAATACATTCATCACATATTTCATCAATTGCATCAGATAATTCAGCATATGCAGCCATTCTACGATAATCTTGAATTCGACGGATTTTATCTGCGTCTAAGTCCGCGTACATATATTGGTGATATGCTTTATCCAATATATTACCACCCATAAATGTATCATCTTGCTTTTGCAATAATGATAATCTTTGTATCTTGTTTTCCCTACGTTCAGATATATCATGAAATATGTCAAATTTGGGATTTTTTTCTCTTGCATTATCAATAACTCCATATGCATATGGTAGTTTTGATAACAAACTATTCATAAATCTATTTGTACCCTGTGTACTTCTGCCCATATCTGGGCCTAATCCGTCAGCCATATATAATACTCCTAAATTTATTTACCCTATTATGGTGCGGTGTCAATGACAGATATGCCGTTTTCATAAGGAAATCTAAAGCTTGTAATAGTAGGGGCTATACTGCTCGTATCCTTTATTAATTGACCATATCCCGCATCATTTGTTAATATAATATCCATTTTGCCCGTAGATAATGGTGGGGGTATAGTAAATTGTAATGCGGTTCTATCCATAACCCGCCATGAACTTGTCGGAATCATTATACCAGAAAATGGTAAAAATGATCCACTTACCAGTGTACTACTAATACCAGATACTGGAAAATATTCAGATACATTATTAAACATTCCCTCAGTACCGCTTACATATACACTCGACACATAATCCATCATGCTACCTATAACAGTTATTGTTGCCGGTCTGTTTACAGATATTGCATATGGGGCAACTGATTGAATAAAGGGGCGACCCGATACATATAAGGTTTCTGAATTTATACCAGGCTGTTCCATAGATTTCATTAATTGATAGTTATCATAAAGATGTTTAACTGCGGTAAAATTATGTTCAATTCTATAAATAGGACGAACAATATTTTCGGAATTCTTAAACAACCATCCTTTAACGGTAAAAGAAGTATCCGCATTAAACCGTAATGGTGTGGATTTTTCTAATTCTTCCGGATATTCCATAGTAATATCCTCATTCCACATAACCGCGCTTCGAATTTCAAGGGTTTTCCCTGTAATAGGGTCTGGCCAAGGCCAACTAATTATTACATATGGATCAGTATATGGAACAAAATTGGTTATAATTTGATCCATATCTATCTGATACCTAGTCATAATAGATACTTTAAATGTTATATCTACCGGAACCGGTTGTAATAAATGAAAAGCATATTTTTCGGGCGCCAATGCATTAACATAGTGTCCTTCATGCTTATTAAAAACCCTTTCTTTATCGCGCTTAATTCCTCCCATACAAACAGCAATTAAGGGTAAGGTTATGTGCTCTTGTTTATTTATTAAATCATGAAGAACTCGTTGTTTATGACCCCATAATAAAGGAATTTTAATTTTATCTTGTACTTCTCTATTCGCATTAAATCTTTTTATAACAATTTCGTTTAAAAAGTCTTCAAATTGAGCTATTATATTTCTTACTTCCCAGTGGAATGTTTGTTTACGTGGCATATTATAATACTTTCTCAGTATTATTTAGTCCAGTAAACAAATATTAATGTATTCTGTCTTTAAAGAACTTGGGCAATTTTATCCAATTTTCTTTTAATACCCTTAATATTTGCCCATCTAATATAAAAGTATCGGAATGATCATTTGAATGTCTAGTACATCGTCCACACGATTGTATAAGTGTTGTTAGCATTTTATTTTTATACCATACTTTGTCTTTATCAAACAAGGTTTTAATCCTTTTTGACCCTAAAGGTGGATATGGTAATTTTACTACTATTTGAAATCTTCCCAATTCATCTGGTAAATCTGTTCCATATGCTAAACTTGGAGACACTAATACTGTAGGATCTTTTCGATTTTTATGAATTTCTAATAATTTTTCATTATTAATGCCCGCTTCTCTATATATAAACCTTCGGTCTCCTCTAAAAAATTGTCTAAGATATTCATTAATTTTAAAATTATGTGTGTGTATTACACCTTTACTATCTTTATAATGTTCTACTATTTTCTTTATTTGATTTGCTATATGAGGTAAGTTTTTATCTATTTTATTATATCCTAAATCATATTTTGCTGCGCTACAATATATAGGAGATTTCTCATGATCAAATACACTTCCTAATTCTATATAAGCATAATCATCAATGCCTAATTGCTTTGCTAGATGCGCGGGATCTATAATCACCGCTGCCATTAAAATTACATGCCGGGCACGGTCAAATAACATATGCGCTAAATTGTTAACATGTAACGGAACAAACGAAACATCATCACCTGTATGTTCTATTATTATCTGTGATTTAAACCAATTACTTAATAATAAACGTATTTTATTGCTTAATTCATTAAGATATCTGTATCTTTTTAATTCTTTATTAAATTTCTTCGTTCTTTTATTTCTTTTAAGTAATACGTCTTTCTCCAATTGAATTACAATGTATGTAAGATCTTCATTTAACTTAGTGAGCCATTTCATTCCGTCTTTAGGATCTTCACTAAGTAATTTATTTATAGTATTAACCCCCATGGCGGTCATTAATTGTTTATAGTTTATTTCTACTGAAAAATGACCAACTAATTCGTCTTCTAATTCAGATGCCTCATCACAAATTAAAAATTCAGTTTGCATAACGTGATCAGGTAAATGTAATGCCATACTATAATTCATTACAGAAAACTTACTTATAAGAGCTTTATTTCGTGCATTATAATAAGGACAACCGCCCTTTGAATCGCATTCTTGCTTTTCTGTTGAACAAAATGCCATATCACATGTTAACGTGGGCTCTATGATACATTCATAATTGTTTTTTCCTTTTAATATTGCTACATTATCACCAAATAATTCTTTATATTGATCCTGCAATGCTTTAGTTACCGTTAATACACAGCCTCTATGATATCCAGCAGCCACTGCTTTAGAATCATGTATATACCCTTTATGTCCATCTCGTTGAAAAATAGTTTGATCATCCACCATATCAATGAAACGTTTAGGAGGACTTTTACAACTTAATGATACAGATGCTGCAATATGACTTTTTCCACTACCAGTAGGGGCACAAAGAATAATAAACTTTTTATTAGCTCGAATTGCCTCTTCTATTTCGTTTATTGCATCTACTTGTATGGCGCGAGGAACACCAGGAAAATTAGCTATTAAATTCATAATGATATTGTATATTACCTTTAAGATAATGTCAAGTTAAAATACCATATCATTTGTGGTTTTAGGGGTTTCTATAATAATTTCAGATTGATCTAAATCAACAAGGTTTTTAACACACTTACAAGGGGAATAAATTTGAAGTGTTGTATTATAACCAATATACCCTCTTCCGTAACATTTTTTGCAATTATCTGGCGGAGCCTTTATTAGTTTAAGTTGATATCTATCTAAATTTTTTGTCATTGACTCTGGTAATCTATATTTTATTCCAGACAATAAACACATGTACCAATTCTTTTTCATTTTTCTATATAATCTATAATATCATCATTTTTATGAATTGCAACAACACCTTTATCAATTTTGGTTGCACCATTATTTGTTAAAGAATATAAAGTACTTGCAATTTTAAATTTATCTGTTCCCTTTTTTGTAGAACTTACATAAGCTATTACATCTAAAACATATTCATGTGTTATCCATTCCGACAATGATTCTATAAATTGATTATATTCCTTTAAAAGTGTTTTACCCTTATCATTTAGGTCACTGTTACCGCTATTATCCTCTAATTCGTTGGTATTAAATTGTCTATTTAATTCTGTTAATTCTTCAAATTTCATAATACTAAATCCATTTCTATTATTATTTCATTGTTATAAAATTTTGTTTTTTTAGCAGGTGTTATTTTACGTAATTTTTCGTATAATCCTGGATTATTTTTCCCTAAACTACTTATTTTATAGTCAAACAATATATTATTTGAATCAATAAAATTTGACTCAAACGGTATTGGCATGGAATAAATAACAATTTTTTGTTTCTTAGGTGTTATTAAATGTAAATCAATGTTAAAATTATTTTGCTTAAATAAAATAAACTTACCTCTTTTTAAAACTCTTTTACCATTATATATTGTTAAATGTCGTTGCAACATTTGTTTTAATAAATTTTCAAAAGGTGTATTAGATATATCCATATACACCTATTTATGTCAAAACTCATATTTTCCAACCCGTTTTATCATTTGTTCATGAAAACAAGTTTATTATCGGCGCTCATAGATTCTAGATATTTTGTAAAATATTGCCAAAAATTCGCCTGTTCTTCTTTGGTTTTAACCGGAATAACTGTAATAACATCCACCCATTCACAACTTACATTCCTATATTCCTGCCAAAGTATATCCCATACAGTAACCATGTTATGCTGTGCTTCTGAAACAACCGGGGGATGAGTGGGTGGTTTAAAATGTAACGCGATATGTCCTGGTGCACTATTTAAAATATTGGTTGCATTAGTACATAACATTCGACGTGTCGGTTTCCAACCAGGTTTAGGGTGTCTTCTTAGAAATTTAAGCTCTAAGACATTTTGTTTAGATAACATTTTAAGACTCGACCATGTCAATCTCATGTAATTATTTATGTGTCGTCATCTAAAACTTCTACTAATATAGTTTGAATGGTAAAACATTCTGATGAGGGCTCTTTTGGATTATCTGAAGGAGTATTAAATTCATTAGTGTAATAAATTCTACCAGTTTTTGTCGGAGAATTATAAATTTCTATCAATTGACGTTTTATACATCCTAATTGGTATTTTCCGGGTTTACGGCCTATAGATGCATTTTCAGTTATAATCCCGCAATCCTTAACTATGTATTTATATATTTGTTTTAACGTGCCTTTATACCCTTCATCCATACATATCCTATGATTTCGAGTTACGTTTTGGTTTCTTAACAATAGCGAAGATTCTTTCTTCATTTAAGAAAATCAATTTTTTACCCGAAAATGTAATCATAGGAATGCCACGATCTGAAGGAAACATAATTAAAACGCCTGGCTTGACGTTCTCAGAGCACTGTGGACCCATTTTTAATACTTTAGCTACACGCCAAAGTTTATTTGTAATTTCTTGCTTCAACCAAATACCATCACGAAGTACCTCTCCATGTTCATTCTCGTCGACATATTCAGCCATTATGATATCATGTAAGGGTGTTTCTATGTCCCAATCATTTGGTATACGTGTAGATCCTGTTTCATCCATCTTAAATGTTGGTTTAGCACCAACTCGATCTTCACGCGCAGCTTTCAATTGTTCTGTTTGCACTGCTTTAGTTGTTGCCTTATCTGCTTTTACAAAATCTGCTAATCTGCTCATATATATTATTTAATTAATTTGGTTTGTTTTGCAATATCAATATTATGATTATTTATCAATTCTTCTACTTCTCTTGTAGACATTTCATAATTATATGCCAACTGTTTAATTAATTGTATCCTTTCCGGGTTCGCCTTTTTAATTTCTTTATTCTTTTTAATATAACTTATTTTTTTAAATTTTGTTTGTGGCATAATAGTTAAAAACGCCTTATACCACATATCTTTATCATCAAATGCAAGCCATAAACGATTAAATGTTTGGTTTATTAATTTAGACATTGACGTTGAATACATACTAATCCAACGGCATAACATATAAGGTTGAAATTGTGAACTTGCATCACAATCCTGTAACAAATTACCACGTTTCTTATATAAAATATCGTTTATAAATGTAAAAATGTTTGTCATTTTGAAACTGTTATTTTTGTTGTTGCTATGAACATATCACGAGTAACCCAAGTGAAATAATTTTCAACTTCCTTTATGAATTCCATTGCAACTTCTTCACCGAAATTTGTACTGTATGCATGTTCTGGTGCTTTTGACCCGGCGTTAATATTGATTCCGGTGTGACCAATGGCGGCCCCAGGAGCCATATATGTTATGCTAACACTTGCTTTCTTTGGTTCTTGCGATCCATGTATTGCCACCATAATATCATCACCGTCTACCATTACAGCCGACGCAGCAGTTGGTATTTTATTAAGAAGATACTTAGAAAGTATATTGGCAATTCCTGAATTAAATAACCGTTGAAATGCTACAGCTCCAAAGCAATCTGTAATTAATGGTATTTCCCAACAAAAATTAATCATTTTTTCACTATAAATATAATCCTTTGCAAGAATATCTTCTGTATCAATCATACCCGCAGCTTCAACAATTGCTGGCGCAATAAAAGATACTATATCTCCACACGGAGAAGTATTCTTTCTAAAATACTTATATGCAAATCTTTGATGAATAAATGGCCCGTTATATATTGGTTGATCTGTTATAATCATTTTACTCCTAAATTATTTTATAAATCAATTCTGTCAAGTATATCTTTTAATTCAAATATTAATTCATTAATTTTATTAACGTTATCCTTTATAGAATATGCCAATGGTGCAATATTCTCTACGGGTACAGGGGTATTCTGTTCTTTGTCATCTCCGCAATTTATTGGGTTAGTAAGAATACTATTTAATTTTGTTTTCAAAACATTAAAATGTTCACCAAAATTATAAATAGATTTTGTCAATTCATCTATTTGAATTAATATGTTTTTTTTATCTCCATTTTTTACTTGTTCTTTCATATTAGTATAATTAATCATTTCATTTCTCCTTTCAAATTCACAATATTATTACTTTATTATGATGTTCTTTCGTTAATTTCATTTTTTCCCTTTAACATTTCAACTACTTTATCATATCCACCTAATTTTTCAACTTCTTCCCATGCTTCTTTCCAAATCCATGAACTAGTTTTTTCCGAATTAGTGTTCCATTGCGGATGAAATCTCAAACAACCATCATCTTCACTAATAGCCCACTCACCATATTTTCCAAAAATATGATATTTTATTTTATTTGCTTTCATAATTTACTCCTTATTTGTTTTATAACTTAATGGATCTATTTCTCCTATTGTTTTAAATGCCTTTAATCGTTTTTGGCATGCCAAACATTCGCCACAACTTAAAGTATCTCCTAAATAACAAGTATATGACTCATTATAAACATCTATAGAATATCGTTTTATAATCCTTTTTAAGGTTTGTACCTTTGTTTCGTTTATTAATGGTGTATCAATTACAATATCAAGATTTTGTCTTTCATCTTCATGATATGTCATTCTATAAAAATCATCAATAAATACATATTCTTTCCCACGTATTGGTCTGGTTAACCCACATTGTATTGCTAGTTCCATTGCCCTAAAAAATACTGAACGCCCATCTCTATAATTTTCTTTATCTTCTATGCATGAACCAACTGCAATTGTGTCACAATTGTTAACCTGTGCAACTGATGCGGCTAACATAAGAAAAATACCATTCCTCATAGGAACAGCAGTATTTTGATCGTTTGAATTTTTATTATTAATATCAATAGAATAATCGGTTAAACTACTTCCACCTATTTGTCCTAATGGAACATCTAATACTATTCTTTCAATATTGTATTTATAACAAAGTCTTTGTGCCGCCATGTTTTCCATGTTAAAATTGCGCTGGCCATAATTAAATCCTAAAGATAAAATATTTGATGCACCGTAATTCTCGATGTAATCAAGCATAACGGATAAACTATCCATGCCACCAGAATGAAGGACCATTTTTTTCATAATTTTATTCATCTTCAATAAAAACTTTAGTTAATCGATCGTAATCTTCATCTCGTTGTTTTACACTTTTATAAAAAACATTAATCGGTTCCAACCCTTTACCTGTAAGAACAGAAAGTAAAATTGACGAATAATATAATCCATCTTCATACAATGCTTCATGTTGTTGAAACAATATAAGATAACCTGTAGTAATAACAGTTTTGCGGAGATCATTTAACTTTATATTCATTTTTCCTCTTTCGTTTCTATTGGATGTTTACAATTAACTGCGAAAGAAAGCCATAGTGCTTTAGCCTATGGATGAATTTCGCAAACCTTTCATACCTATAATATAAATTATTTTTCAAAAAAAGCAAGAAAAATTTAGATGATTAATATAAATAATTACAGCTACAATGAAATCAATTAAAATCAAACTAAAGCATCAGAACCAATCTAAATTGAATAAGCTTCAATCTACTCTTTCCACTCTTCAAGAACTAACTCCTATCTATTTAAAAGATAAACTAACTCAATTAGAAACTAAAAGCTTCAAATCAGCCAAAAGTAAAGAAACTTATAAGAAATATAGAGATCTTTATCCTAATATCAATTCAGGCATACTTCAAGCCTATTTAATTAAATTAGATCAAACTGTTAAAAGCTATATTGCTTGGTGCAAAAAGAAACATAAGCTGGTTGAGTTTCCTAAAAACATTAAGACGTTTATTCCTTTAAGAAACGATCTGTTTCATTTTGAATTTAATAAAACAAGTAAGAGCTTCAATGCTTGGCTGAAGCTTCTTCGTACCTACTTTCCATTAAAACTATGCAAATATCATCTTAAAGCTCTGGCTGATTTTGAATCTATATCAGATAGCTCTATTATAGTCTATAAGAACGAATTATATCTACGCTTAGTATTTAATACTAAAGAAAAACAACTAAAAACCAATAGTACTTTAGGAATAGATATTGGAATAGTTAAGCCGATAGTCTGTTCTGATGGAAAACAATTTGGCTCTGGTAGGTATATTAAGCATAAAAAGATAGAATTTGGTAAGAAAAGAGCTAGAAATCAAAAACTTAAACTAGAAATAAGTACTAAACAGTCCAATTGGGCGAACGATTTAAATCACAAACTCTCAAGGGAGTTAATTGACTACTGTCTGCAACAAGGAATAGACGTTCTAGGCTTTGAGGCATTAAAGGGTGGTCATTTAGCGAACAAGAGATTCAGAAGGTATTCTTGGGCTTTTAAAGACTTGCTTAGCAAGGTCGCTTACAAGGCTCTAGACGCTGGACTGAAAGTCGTTGAGGTGGATCCTAAGTATACATCGCAAAGATGTCATAAGTGTGGGTCTATATCGAAAGAGAACAGGCAGACGCAAGATAGATTTCATTGTAGCAAATGTTCCTACATTGCCAATGCCGACCTAAACGCAGCTAAAAACATTCAGTATCTTTCGGTACTAAATGGCCTAAATGTGAATCTAGGCAACGGAAGCTTTAAACCGGAAGCCAGTGTGCTTTAGCCACTGGTTGTTCACATAAATTAATCCCCATGTAATTTGGAATCACTGCTAGATCTAATGGAGATTCACCTGTAACTATTAATTCAGCCACAGTTTTTGTTATGGTTTTCATACAATTTATTATATATTAGGTCAAATAATAATCAACAAAAAAAGCCCTCCGAAGAGGGCTTTGATAGATTGAACAATTATTCAATATCTATTACAATGTTTCTTTTTCGCGCTGCTGGGGTAGGTGGCAAAGTAATTGTCAATATTCCATTTTCCAATTTACTTTTAATATTATCCACGTCAACATCTTGTAATTTAAATATCTTTGACATTGAGCGATGACTTAATCCTTTTCTAATATATTCTACCCCTTCTTCTTCGGATTTACGTGATTGTTCGATATTGATACACAAATCATCTTTCTCGACTTTAACACATATTTCATTTTTGTCGACTCCAGCTACGGCAAAGACTAATTCGGTTTTAATTAAATTTCCGTCTTTATCCTTTACCGCTTTAACGTCATATGGAAATACATCTGTTGTATAAAATGAATTCCAATCTGGTTCGTCGCGAAATATTTTGCGTGGAAATGCAATATCCAGCACTGATGGAAGATCAAAAAGATCTCTATTAAGTTTAACTATTCCTGTCATATTTATTCTCCTTTCATTTTAGCAAGAATATACTATTATTTCTAATAGTCGCTTACCTAGTTTCTGGCATAAGCTGAAATGAATACACCCGTACTCACTTCTAAATATAATTTACCCTATAATTAAATAAAGGCAACGAAATTTTAATTTAATCTAATTTTATTTGGATTGTATTTATTTGAGTCGTTATAAAAAGGTGGATCATCTGGGTCTTCACCTGTTATTTTTCTTTGTATATAATTACCTGATTTGTCATAATTGCTAGCACCACCTAAAGTACTTGCAATGGCGGCTTGACTAATAATTTTAGGTGATGCCATGCTATTAAAACGGGCCACATCGCTCATGGCGCGCGCAAGTGCCGGTGAAGTTGCTGGTGTATAGCCGCGTAAAATTAAATCACTAGCAGTTGCTTGTGCTTGTTTTGCCGCGGCTCGATATTGTCCTTTTGCTCCACTAGGAGATAATATTTTAGAAACCCAATTAGTAAAAGTCTTTACAATTTCCCCAGCTACGCGATTTGCTATACTCTCGACAACATTTGGGGGCACACTATTTATACGAAGTAGTAAGATTTGGGTTTCATCAATTCCTAATTTAAACACTCTATTTGCCCATGGTATAAATTTAGGGGCTAATTTGGGTGATTTTATAATTTTAGCAAGTAATTTTGATATTGGGCCGCCAGATTTACCTAACATTGCTGCTTTATTAGCAAGAAAATATAAAGCTTTAGCGGCAGTTCCAATAATAGGTTTTCCGCTATTCATGGTTCTTGCAACCAATCCAGATGGAGAAGCAAGCCCTGGAATTGCACCAATTAACGTTAAGGTCCCCATAATAAATTTTTTACGAATAAAATATACAACAGCATGAGCCAAATTAATTAATCCTGATTGATCAAACGCACCGGCGAAATGAGTTGCTCCATGTATCCAACTCCATGCATCTTCATTTACTAATTCTTGTCTATAACCAAACAGCTCTTTAACAAAATCTTGATCTTGTGATAGTTCATATGCAATTCTAGCACTTTCTTGTAAAATTTCATCGGAAATGTTTTGTCCCTCAAAAATACATTTTACTTTAAGTTCTTCATATATTAAATTTTCTGTTATAAGCGTGTTGTTTGGTTGTATTAATAAACCATATGTAGTTTCAAATTTATTCATATATGTACTCTCTGTATTTATTTACCATATTTATTGTTAAAATGGGTAAATAATTCAAAGGTTATACATATGTTATGAATAGATTTAGAACACAATTTATTAAAATGTTAAAGGAACAAGGACCATTAACAGATTTATCCGGCGGAATACCAGCAGCTCCAGGTAATTTACCTCAAGGTGATCTTGGGGTACAAGGACCAGAACTACAAGCAAGTCTTGATGATACTCAAGCAGCCGGCGATACCCCAGATCCTATTCTAGATGGATTGCCTCAATGGCAACAAACCGCAAAAGAATTACAAGGCACCACCCTTGAATTATTAAAACAGGTAAAAATAGCAGCGGGCAAACCGGGTGCAGGTAAAATTTGGGGAAGGGCTGCAAGTTTATTAAGTGATATTGGATCTAAATTTGCAGCACTGGGAAGTGAATTTGAATCTGCGGGTGTAACATATAGTGCAACAAAAGCAGAATTGGCTAGACAAGGGCAATAATAAAAATGAGTAAATTTGATTCTCAAATAAAAAAATTTATTGATATACAATCATGCCCGGGTTCTTATTATAATATAACAGAAGCAATTCAGAATGATCTCATTGATAACAACACATGGACAGATAATGATACTATGATGTTTTTAAATGCTATAAAAAACGAAGAATGGACAGATGCTTTAAGTATTTTAATGAAAGATCCTACGGTGCCTACTATATTGTCTACTGAAAAACTTGAAAGGATAAGAATTGATACTGAAAACACAATTGCAGATTTTGCAGCAGGATTCAATAACATTAATAATACAACCAATGAAATTGGTAATAACGAAGATAACGCGGTAAATGAAAATAACGGTTCCACGGATAATAATAAATCATATAATGATTTACCCCCAAACCAAGACGAAATTCAAACTACGCTCAATAGAATTAATGATGTCGTAGGAAAAATAAAATATATGACATCAGAAAAAAATTTAATCTTTATGTTTAACAATTTAAAAAAAGCATACGAGGGCAAATATAAAGATAATATGAAAAAATTAGGTACACTTGCCGAAAAAAGTGGCTGGCAAACATGGATACAAAATATTGGAAATGCATTTAAATATGAATTAGGTGGTATTAATAAAATAAAAGAAGAACAATTCAATAAAGTAATGAATAATTATATTAATGAGAATTTAATGATAATTAATGAAAATAAATTATTAATGGTAATTTTAAAGCAGATTGGATGGGGTGCAGGTATTGCCATAATTACGGGTATTATCAATCTTATTGGTACTATGTGGATGAAATCGGCCCAAATGCCATTTAAAATTTTACTGTTAATTATTAAATATTTAAATAAATACAAACCTTTTCTTTTAAAATTATTATTCCCTGTTAATAATATGGGTGTAATGATTATAGGCCCTGATGGCGGAAAAAATATGGGGTCTGAAATAGAAAAATGGGTTGATAATATAATAGGTTTTGTTTTAGATCTAACAGACGATTTAGTAAATTTAGTCGGTGTATCAGATATGCTTAATAGCCTTAAAAGCACTGGACGAGATATATCACATAAAATATCGGGGCCTATAAACCGTGCAATTTTATCAAAAACTGGAACAGGGGATTAAAGTTAAATGAACTGGTGGGAAGAAAAATGGTTTACAACATTACCAGAAAAAATAAAACAAAATTATTATTCTGCGTATAATCATAAATTTATTAACGACAGTGATATAGACGAACTAAAAAAATTACCGCGGCAAACACACGCTGTTATACAAACTGTTCCACTAAATGCTTATTCCCAAAGTATACAAAATATGAGGAATTTAGCCGTTTATAGAAATTTTAATAGAGCTGCAGAAATACAACAAGGGAATAATGGTGAAATGGAACACGACCCATTAATGAAAGCAATGATAAATCAAATGAGCTCAGTGGGTAAAGTTGCTAAAGAAGGTGGGACTCAAGCCCAAATGGTGGGAACTGCAGCAATAAGCATGATACATTCAATGAGAAGTTTTGGAAACAGCACCGCAGAATTTGTATTTGGAACCTTTTTTGAATGCTTTAAACAAAAATATTTTAATGAGCCAATTCAAAAATATGTAAAGCCGAAAGCTAGAATATTAATAAAAGGTACATGCCGCGATTTATTCATTATGTTTGCTATTGTCAATAATATGAAAGACAACAAAATAAACTATTTAAATATAACATCCGAAGCATTTATAAATAATATAACACAAGTAATATATGATACATATAATAGCTATGCTATTGATATGGCTAAAAATTTATGGGATGTAAAGCTTCCCGATAACATATTAATAACAATAGGTAGACAAGTTACAGATACCGTATTTTCTCTTACTAAATATATTCAAAATAGTTATAATATACAAACGTATAAAATTTTGGTACCTTCAATTAAATTAATGGGTGAAAATGAATTTAATGATATCAATGTTATAATGCGCGCTATCAACAATACTATAGGTCTTGTTGGACGTAAAGAAAACAATAATGAAATATCATGTCGTTGGAAAGATGATGGTATCAAATTTATTATGACATATTTACAAGAAGCCGAACAGAAAATACGCGATGAATGTATAAATAGTATAAAGGACACACTTATGAAAACAACTCCATCCAGTAATGTTACAAATGAATCATTTCAAAAATTTATAAATAACTCTTTATTTGATAAATTAGTGATAAATTCCATCCGTTCTCAAATTGTTCTTAAAGAAAAAGATAATGTGCAGAACAACCAAAATCAAGACAATCAAAACCGGGACAATAATAATGCAGACATAATTAACACTGATCAATTCTCTGATGGGGATGACGGATACACTGAATTAAGAAATTTAAACTGGCAAGATGTTTCCCGATCTCTTTTAAAACATACAGCACCCCAGTTAATAGGTATGAATACATCTGGTAATACTGGTGTATATAATCAGCAGGCTTCCAATTCTGAACAGCGCGCTCAATTATCTAGTACTCAACAAAGTATTCTTGACCAATTGAAAAAATTGAAACCAGAAGAAATACAGACAATAATACAACATATAAATATCAAATAACATATTGTATCTTCTTATTTCTAATGTATAATAATATACATGGTAATTCCCACAGAATATATAATAGTAAAAATTAGACAACATACCAAACGACCCACAAAATTAAAGCACCGAGTTGGCGTTTATAATTTTGAATGCCCAATATGCAATGAAGGCAAAAGTGCGGGAAAAAAGAAACGCGGCTATTTTATGGCAGATGAAGGATATTTTTATTGCCATAATTGTAACCGTGGATGGACACCAATGACATGGATACAGCAAGTTTGTGGATTATCATATAAAGATATAATGACTGAAATTAATGAGTTTGGATATTCAATAGATGATATAATTGAACCCCAAACACAAATTAAAAAAGTTGACTTTGGAACTTTACCTGAAGATAGTATAAATCTATTAGACCCAAACCAGGTTAATTATTATTCACAAAATACAGCGGTGCAACAATGTTTAAAGATAATACAGCAACGTCGTTTAAATCTTGCCATCAACCGGCCTAAAACATTATGGGTATCATTAAAAGATAAAGTACATAAAAATAGATTATGTATTCCATTTTATGATGATGATAATCAAATTAGATTCTATCAAACACGAGCTGTAATGCCTGAAGATTTAAATGATAATAGACCAAAATATCTATCAAAACTTAACTCGGATAAACGGATATATGGTATTAATAATATAGATTCTAATAGGGACTATATATTCATTTTTGAAGGACCAATAGATAGTATGTTTACTGTAAACGGTGTAGCTATCTGTGGCTTACATTTAACAAATATTCAAAAACAGATATTGCAACGTTATAATCTTTATAAACAAATTTGGGTATTAGACAATCAAATAATAGATAAAGCCAGTAAAGAAAAAACAATGGAATTAATTGATAGGGGAGAAAGAGTATTTATTTGGCCCGAAAAGCTAAAAAAATATAAAGATTTTAATGATATATGTATAAATTTTGAAATTAATGAAATATCTAATAAATTTATTATAGACAATAGTTTTGAAGGTATCGAAGCAAAAACAAGATTAAAAATTAATCAACATCGTTAAAAGGACTTTTAAATTCAACATCAGCGGTTTTTTGTGCTACTCCGCGATCCTCGGGCAATATAGGAAACAAATCATTTCCAGATAGATTAGGTGATACTGTTCCTGTGAAAGCGGTGTTTAAATAATTATATCCTAATTCCATTAACAGTCTCTATTCACATTTCTTTTTAACACATTTTTTACTTCTGATTTATGTTTTCGTAAAAAGTTTTTGTGCTCTCTGCGTTGTTTTTTAATTTTTTGTTCTTGTGTCTCTTCGTTTATTTGGCCGGTATCAATTTGACGTAAATGAAAATTTAATGCCTTTATAAATTTAGCCCGGTGGTTATTAATTCCAGTATCTTCTTCTAATTGTTGTCTTTTATATTCTTCTGATACGGCAGATAAAAATTTAGGACTAAATTTAATTTGCCGCGGATAATATTCCCTTTTTACAGATTTATATACATTAAAATTTTCGCATAATTGTTTAAAATTCATAATCAGGACTCCCAATAATCATCATCCAATCCCATATCTTTGTATATATCGGTACCATAGCCTTCCGGCTCGTCGTCATCTGATGTTCGTTTCTTTTTACTTATAAAACCATATCCTTCGCCATTATCGTCACTATCATCTACAATATTACCTTCATCATCGTATTTAGGTTCGCCACCCCACATGTCTTCATCTTCATCGGGGACAGATACTTCAACGTCATCTGGAAGGTCTTCAGCACGAGCATCATCTATATTATCTAAAGGATCTTCTACTTTTTGTGAAATTGGTTCTTCAGATACATCTGTACCACCAGGAACAAATTCATCTGTAGCTGCGTCCCATGTAAGCATTTTTGTTTGTTTATATAACCCTGACATAAAATTCTTAAATTGGTTCATCTGTAATTTAGTAACTTTATATTGAGGCGAAACGCTGGTTGCAAATAATTCATTCATTTTAAGGCCGGTTGCCTGTTCTCCTGTACTAGGATTTGTTGGTAAATTATTGATCAAATATTTGATATTTAAAAGAACAGTTCTATACATATCAACTCGAGACTTATATAGTTCTTTATAATGACGTACAAAAGGTGAATCACTATCTGATATAGGAGCATCAAGCTCTGCTGGTCCTAGATTCGGATCATCTTTATATTTTTTAATGCGCATTCCTCTAACAACAGTACGTGGAATAGAAATTGAATAAAACTCATTTTCTTCTGGTGTTAACATATTCTTTGCATCTTCACGCGCTTTATCCCCTATCTCAATATAAGGATACTTATTGCGTGCTTCATTAATAACCATTTCGCATATAGAATCAAATGTTAAATTACCGATCATAATTATACCTCTTAATACAATTATTTACCGGTATTTATATCTTTTTATAGAAGAATTATATCGTTTTTTTGTGAAATAGACTTTTCTTTTATAAGATCTTTAATATCTTCTTCGACATCTGTATGAGTATCAATATTAGACAAATCAATTAATGCATCTGTTTCTGTAAAAGAATCTCCTGCAGAATTAATATATAATTTTGCTATCTCTATACGTTCTTGTGGGTTTCCAAAAATTTCTATAATAGCCGGACAATTTTCTTTTGGAAAAAATGTATCCTTACCCTTGTGCCACGTTTGAATAATCCCTTTAAACAAATTGTCAATCTCTTCTCTAAATATTGGATCAGTATCTCTTTGATCATCTGGAACAATGTTTATTGGTCGATCTTTTATAATAGGAATAAAAAATATTATGTCATATACACTAACTGTCTGCTTAACTTTCATTATGGATTGTTCAATAAACAAATCGTCTACATTTCCTATTTTCTTTATATTAAGCCAAATACTATATACTAAATTATCAAGCGGCCCCCTGTCAAAAATAACATGTGATTCGTTCTTATGTGCTTCCAACTGTTCCACAAGTATTTTTTGTATTTTGCGTTGACTTTCTACATCTCCGTCTTTATTCAATTTAATATTCTGATCCTTCGCCTCTTCTCTATAAGATCGTTTAGGGCATTTATACATCGGCCATTGCTCTAAAAAATCGTTAATAAATGTAGACTTACCTACACATGATGTTCCAGTAACTAATATTCTCATATTACATCCTTCTTTATAAAATCAATTGCTTCGTCAATATTATCTACTTTATGCGCATAGGCCAAACACCCTAATGACCACCCGGGTATATTAGGTATATCGATGCAGTCAATCATATATATTATACGCTTATTTAAATACGCCGCAACAGTTAATTCGCCCCATGTACCACTGCCACGACCAGTAGCCTTATCAATTTTAATGAAAAAATGACTACACCTCATTACATCTTGAATATCGGGTATAATAAAATTATTATATATCCATTCTTTATATGTAATTGTATCTTCTTTTTCTAAAGGACAAAATTGCGTCGACGGATTTATAACTTTACAAATACCATATAATTCCTTTTCCATCTTATTCCGCCAAGATGATGGATCTTTACTATATTCTATACTACCACTTAAATATACTGATTTATTCATAAGGTTTTGCCCACATATTTATTAGTCCATAATTTATTGAAAAAATACTTAATTCATTTTTATTACATTTATATTCAAAATCTAAATAAGCTTTAGGTTTACTTGATACCCCATAATGCTCATTAAAAATAACGTTTGCTTGAGCAGCCTGCCATGGTGCTGCACTATCACAACTTCTAATTGAAGTTAATTCTCGTTTGGAAAATGCTTTATTAATTAATTTAAGCTCAATAGGGTTATATAAACCCAATAAATGGATTTGTTTACTTTTATTATTTAATTCAATAAAATTAACAAAATGTCTTATAAAGAATAATCTAGACATCGTATAATTAAAACAATTATCCTCCAATGAATCAGCAAGTAACCTTATTTCATTAACACCCATTTGCTCCCAATAATGTGGTGTTGTTAAATAAATATCTTTCATTAATGCAGGTATTAACGTTCTGTATCCTATTCCTATTGTATTAATTCGAGGATCATTAATAAATGTATTATAACAATCAGTATATTTTATTAATGTGTCTCCTTGAGGTACAGCCATTACATTAAATCTACCCCTTAAATCCTTTTCATAATGTTCATCTAAAAATTTAATTGTTTCAGATTTTGTTATTTCTGCATCATGATATTTATCTGGCGCAATAATTTCATTTGCATTTATTTTTGTTGCAAGAGATATAAGCTCCTTGCCTTTAATCATATATCCTTCGTTTGCTGAATTATCACATAAAATATATGTATCCGGATGTTCTTTTTTTAAATCTTTATAATATTTGGAATATTTTCTATTCTTTAATAAATGCCCTAAAACCATTACAAAATTTGAATCATTTGGAAAATCGTTTAAATGTGGTATAGGTGTTATAATTGCTAATTTCATTTAACCATTCCTATCAGAATAAAATAGTTCTTGCTTGATTCTATCGTGTCCAACTCCATAGTTCATTAAATATTCAGATACATCTGTAATCATTCCCTCAATACCACAAAGATAGTATATTATATCATCTTCTATTGGTAACTGATCTAATATTTCTGTCACTCTTCCTTGATGTATATCAAGACCTTCAACATTATCCTTTGTCACTGCAAATTTTATATTAAAATTATTTTTTAGCCATTGATAATTATATAATTCATTTTTAAATCTTGCACCGTATAATATTAATTCTGGCTTATGCTTATCTTTATTAGCCTTTAATGCAGATATAAAAGGTGAAATACCTACACCAGTTGCAATAAAACAATATCTTTTATCTGTAGATCCAGGACTAAAGTAATTAAACACCTCTCCTATATCAAGTTTATCACCAGGGAGTAATTGAGCTAGTCTTCCAGATATTTTACCACCAGGAAATCTCCGGATCAATAATGTGATATAATCATCACTCGGAGATGAACAAATACTATATGGTCTATCATATATAGATATGCAGGTGCCGGGGTCAAAATATAATCCCTCTTTTGTAATATTTAATTCAAAACAATTTCTTGAATAATCTGTTTTACTTATTACTGTATGTTCCATTATACACCTGTCAATTTATTATAACAAAGAATATGCATTCTGGTACACACTCTCCAATGTTTTTTCTGAGCCATTCTCCATGCAAATTCTGTTGTTTTACTCAAATCGTTTACATTATCACAACCGGGCATTAATATAATACGATCTTCATGTATACCACAACCTTTGATATATTCTTCTATTATTGCATCTATGTCTTGTTCTAGATTAACCACAAATTTATACCAATGATTCGGGTGTGAATTAATTTGATTAATTGCATCCACATTTACTCTCATACTTTTAGCCATTCCAGAGTTAGCTAACTTAGCAGAACAATTGATTTGTTGAATATATGTTTCGTATAATTCAGGCTTAACAACTAAAGACCCGTTAGTTTCTATTTCACTGTATATATTAGAATATGGATACTTTTCACGCATGTAATCTAAAAAACTAATAATGGCGTTTGCGTTCCGCGGAATAGTGGGTTCGCCACCAGTCCAAATAATGTGGGTTCTACCATCTAATACATATGGCAATTCACCCAACTCTATAATTTTTTCTTCTACTTGTTCATTTGTATACTCTTTACCGTTTTTCCAAACAGTTTCGCTATCACACCACCAAGTTGCTTTCCCTGCTTTCATTAGCTCGCCATTGACACCGCCACAAGCTAAATTACAACCTTGCATGCGAATAAATAACGCAGGGACCCCGGTGGTAAATCCTTCGCCTTGTATACTCATGAATATTTCAGAAATCTTCATTATGCAGTCTCCAATGCAGATTTAATTGTATCCTTAGGCATTAAACCTCTAATAGTTCGAACAAGCCCACCATCTTTATATATCATAACTGTCGGTATTGCCATAATTTGATTTTCTTTTAAAAAATTACGAACTTCTGGTTTATCTTGTTCATCTGCATTAATCATAACAAGTTTAAACTTACCGTCCATTTCTTTATGTAAAGATTCTAATATGGGTGTCATCACTTTACAGGGACCACACCATGGAGCCCATACATCTACTAATACTAATCCTGTTTTTGGTATCATGGATTATCCTCTGGAAAGCTATCTAATTGATTTAATATGTCTTTAATTTGAAATTCAACACCGGAAAGTTGCATGCCTAGCGTTGATATGGTGTTTACAATAGTAGTATTTATTGTCTCACGTTCCTTTATTTTTTCTGCTAAATCTTCTAAAAGTTCTTCTTTTGTGTTTCCCATATCCTATTTCCTTTCACTATATAATAATTCAACTTCTGGATTATAAAATATCCCCTCTACAGATAATATCTTATCCCACAAATCAGGGTCTGTCCATTTTTTCTTAATTGCCGGGCTGAAAATAATATTTCTGATATCATAACCACCATCTAACCATAAATTTATATAGTCTTCGTATGTTGCCTCAGCATATCCCGTCTCTGTTTCATGTACGGTTACGGATAATAATTCAAGATCGCGTTCGCCATTATTAAATTTTGTTTTGTTAAATATTTCGTTAATAATTGCATAAAACATCACAGCATATTGTTCAGCTGTAGGAGAACATGGCATTTCAATCCATCTATCATTATTAATTGTTACCAATTGTTTATAATCATTTTTTTCTTTAGTCCATAATGAATATGCATTATCAAAGGAACTTATAATATCTTTAATATGTCCTTTCATCAAACCAAAATCCAACACCATTCCTGCATTATCTAAATATTGTGACTTAACTTTTATTTCGACTTTATATGTATGAGAATGAATAGATTTCTTGCATCGATCAGATGAACAATCTCTGACTATATGCATTCCGTTAAATTGAAATTGTTTTCTTATTATCATAATATTATCCTTCTGTCTTCCAAGATTTTACAAAGCCTTTGGCAATAAGAGGTTTATCATAAAATGTTTCTTTACCTCTCTTTACTGAAATTTCATCGACGTAAACATGTGGATAATCCTTTATAAAGTATGATAATATATGATATATATCCAATAACAAATTACCACACTTTTCAATTAATATATATCGTTCACTATATTTAATTGACTCTTCATTATCCGTTATTAAACAATGATCGAACCGATCAATTATGTCTAAAAACTGTTTAATCTGTTCGGCATCAGGTATATTACTTTTAACTGTTATCGATATTTCAATAGTACCACCTATTTTACCCCAATGCCCGGTTTCTACAATATCTGTTATTTTATACATTTTATCTCCTATTTTCCAAATTTATCTAAAAGTTTTTTATTGTTATTAATTCGTAATAATGCATTGAATATATCCCAACCGTGTTCCATGTCTTCTAGACTTAAGGGATAAAATTTATATTCCTCCGAATCTTTGCTTAATTTAATAATACCACCAGATTCAATTTTTTGTTTATATGTTTCTTCATATAATATTCTATACGCTGATAATTGTATAGCCATCTCAGGTGATACATAGTTGCTTGTTTTAATATCTAATAAATAAATTTTATTATCTTTCTCTGCTATTAAATCTATAGTACCACCAAATAAATATTCTTCACTAACTAATTTTACTTCACTATGAAGATACTTTGTTGGTTTCCAATCCTTTTCCCAATTACAAAAAGCCATATATCCAAATTTAGCTTTCTTTAAATGCTCTTTAGAAAACTCTGATATATCAGGCATTTCATTTTTAATCTTGCATTCGCATAAATAGTGAGTAATAGTTCCTATTGACGCAGCTTCTTTTGTAATTTCGTCACTATCAATTCCTTGCTGTAGTGCTATCTTTTTTGCCCAATTGATAAGAATTTGTTTGTTCCAGCCAAGGTTATTACTTATAACCGTTGTAACGGAAGGAACATTAACTCCATTTGATGTATAATACTTTGTATGTGCCATTATTTATAATAATAATGCACTATATAAATTTTTCAACTATTTTTGTTGCGAAGAATTTTATATGATTCAATCATCAATTTATCACGCATATTCTTTTTTCTATTAGATTCACCAAAACGTTTTGTAAATCCACCTGTTCGCACTTGTGCCGGAGAACCTGGCCGTTTTGTTATATCTATCTTTTTAACTCTCATTATTCCGCGTGGCTTACCAATACCTATTATACCCTTCATGTAATGAGGTCTTATATGAGCAATTGCATCCCCAATTTTACCTATAATATCAGACATTGGCGATGAATCGGGTGGGTCTAATGTTACAAGAGGTGCAGGCGGTCCTTCTGGTATATTGTCACTATCAAATTCTTGATATGTATCACGAATATATGTAACTAACGATCTATATAAATCATTATTATTGCCTTTAATTTGATTTAATAATTCGGATACAGGCATATTACGAATTTCATCACTGAAATTCTCTACATCATCACCCATACACCCACAAGGACCAAACATTTCCTTAATGGGTGCTTTTTTTGTTTTTTTCTTAATTTTCATAATATCGTCCTAATTACGTTGTTTCAACATATCTATTATATGTTCAAAATCTCCATTGTTATAAAATACTTCTGGTGGAAATATTTTCTTCATTATTATATGATCTGATGGAAACATATTGATCAAATTTCTCACAATAGTTCCGGAAAGTTCAACTGGACCTGATATATGTGTTGTTTTACCTGTTTTAGTAACTATAGGCATATCTTGATTGCCTAAATCAACTATCGGCCGAATGGTTTCTGAAACTTCAATGTCTATGTTTTTTGCCCTAAGTTTTCCGAGATTTTTAACATAATCACTTACTCTATCTGATCCGGCATATACAGTAAATATTACATTATTGCCTTTTAATTTTTCACTTAATTGTTGTATATAAATATCAGGGTTTTTTGCTTTTTTATCATTCCCGGCAGTTAATAATATTAAATCCGCCAAATCTTTCACCGGGCTAATAGATGAAAAAATTAATTTCATATTTTTTAATAATGGAAAATAATAATCCCTCCATATAGTTTCTGATATTTTTCCTCCTGCGCCTTGTCGTTCTCTTCCAGAAGTAAAGATAATATTGTAATCGTTTCCATCTTCACTCATTTGTTTTGCAACATTAAAATGACCTATGTGTGGTGGTGTAAATGATCCTGGGTACAATCCCACTTTAATTGTATCGTTATTTTCTAATATTAAATTTACAATTTTATTAAAATTCATTTCTGAAATTTTCCATACATTAAATTAGCTTTACTAAAGTCTAGTCTATCTACTAGTTTTACTTGATTATCTCCTATAAATAGCACAAATCCTTCGCCGGGTGTTATTTCCCAGCTACCGTCAGGTTGTTGTAAAAATGATTTTCCTAGTTTACTTTCTACTTTATTAAATATATTTACAAATACACCCTTAATTTTAATCATATAATATGTGGCAATAATTAAAGCTTTAAAATTAGGATCTTCTATAATTTGTCGAAGTTCATCAAACCTTTTTTGTGCATTTGCAACACCTCGTGGACCTTTTCCTTCAGATTCTGCGGTTTGACGTATATCAAAAAATTCGTTTAATGCATCACTAAATTCATCTTCATTATATTCACCATGAGATGAAACTGCATTAGTATATACGTTTGGTGGATCTTTCTTAACCTCATTGTTTAAAAATCTTTTAAGTATATCTAATAATCTCGAGTTTATATAAAAATTATTAAATTCATCTGTTATGGATTCTACATTAGATTCTACTATTTTCATCCATTTTTCAATTAATGATTTATCTGTTTGACTAATATCAATATTAACTTTTTCATAAGATGAACTTCCAATATATACACCCGTTTCCTTACCGGCTTGAATTAAATTTTGAATATTTTTACCAGCTGGGGTTGTATTAATATTATTTCCCATGGCTGAACCGTGAAACGAATCATGTACAAATATTCCTAATAAAGCCCCCTTAACTGCATTATAATTATCTGATTCTGCATCAACTGGTATTGCATATTTAATAGTATTAGGTTTAAACGTTATATAATGTTGTCCATCTATTGTTTCAAGTCTTTTATCTCCTAACGTCGCAAACAATAAATCACCTTGAAAAATTCTATCATCCCCAGAAGCCCCATACACTTTAGATAATTCTGATAGTGCAGATTTTAGTTTTTCTGTTAAATCACCCCTACCACCATAATATGCCTCTATATCATCTATATTATGAATAATCTTAGGATCTTTAGCAAAAGCTGCTTTCATAGCAATAAAGAATTCCCCATTATATTCTTCACGCGGATCTTTACCGAAATATAAAGCAGGCGCGCCATCTACTTTAAGATTAACAACGGTTTCACTTTCTAACCCCGAAAGATAATTTAATAAACCAAGAACTTGTTGTTTAAATAAATAAAATCCTTGTTTACCCATTTCAACTAATAAATCTTCAAGGTGAGATAAATGTAACTTGGGTATACCCGTACTTTCTATAAGTACGTTATTAAATGAAATATAATCTTTAAATGTAATCATTATGGGGGTCCATCATGTGATATTGATTCGGGGGTAGAAGGGTTAACCGGTACATCCTTAATCGTATTAACATGATGATCCATATACTTTATTAACTCGTCAATATGTTTTCTATATTTTGTTTCTAATATATCATTTCCGTGTTTATCTTCCGTAAGTTTAATATAACGCATTAATGGAACATATATATCTTTATAATTAGCCTTTAAACTCTTCATTATTTTATCTTTATCAACAAAGTCTTTTATATCTGGGGATTTAATTGTTAATGGACTTTTTGCTTTTTCTCTTAGTTCCTTAAAAAATTTAATAAACCCATCTGTACCAAATTTTTTAATATTGTTAAATAAACTTTTTACAGTTTGATCACCCGCTATGATGCCTAATGTAGATTTATCCATATCTTTACCTATTTGTGCGGGATCAGCAGGTGGTGGAGGAGCTGGCATACCTGGAGCCGCCGGTACTCCAGCTTCAGATATTATTAGTTTTAAATAATTTTCTATTACCATGTCAAATTTATTCATAATAATTCCTTACATTTACTGCATCGCTGGAGCTGCTGGAGCTGCTGGAGCTGCTGGAGCTGCTGGCTGATCTATTTTAGGCATATCATCATTTTCTTCATCATCATCTGCTTGGCCATTTTGTACTCTTTCTGAATTTAATACCTTAATCACATCTGCTGCAGCTGATGATATTTTTCTTAAAATTAAATACCTTTTAATGATATCCGCAGTTGATAACATATTATCATCATTAGATTTTAAGTCTACAGTTGGATTATCTGGATCACTGGCGGATATTATAGAATCTATACCCTTAACTTCATTGGGTAAATTTAACACATCAGACTGCATGTCTTGTATATATCTTTTTATACGTGTTGGATCCATTAAATCAATTGCATTAATTAGTTGTTCACCATTAACAGGTGTATTTTTATCAATTTTAGGGGTTTGTGAATCTTGTCCTGGGGGAGTTCCACCTGCCGCGGGATCCATTGCTGGAGATGCACCAGCCGCTGCGGGATCTATTGCCGGTGGTGCTCCGGCAGCTGCAGGGCCCATTGCTGGAGGCGCCCCGGCAGCTAATGGATCCATCCCTGCCGGATCCATTCCAGGGATTGGCATACCGGCTTCCCATAATAATTTATTAAATAATGTTGTCATGAAATTATTTACCTTATAGCTAATGAAGATTTTACCTTTAATTGATTAAAATATGTTCTATTTAAAAAATGTAATTCATATTGTGATGTAAATCTTTTTGCGTCCTTAAGGGAATATTCCTTCTTTTGGCGTTTTGACAATTTGGATAACAATTGTCCAAATTGTTCTATATATTCACCTTTGCCGCTTAAAATACCATCACAAAATTCGCGCATAGAATTAACGCCCTTAAGTTCAACAAACGTTATAGGAATAATACGTTGAATCTTTTTTAATAATGTTCTAAGTAACTTTACCATATCATTTTTATCACAATACTCAAATATTTCACAATTTAAATCGTTATCACCCATACATAAAATAACTTTCCCTTGTGTAATATTTTTAATATGTTCACAAATATGATATGTGACGTAATGATAAATTATTTTAAGGGTATCTTTATTCCTCAATTTTATATGTGGTAATAATAATTGGTGTTCTTTAAGTCTATTAATAATTGATGTTTCAATAACATCATCAAATAATCGACCAACATCTACTAAATGCAAATTGTGTTCTGATACGTAACAATTCATATTTTTTGCAAAAAAAATTTTTAGAATCTATAAGTACTATCAAGAGCTTTAAGCATAAAGATATATTACACTTTATAGTACTCTTAGGCTCTTCAAGTTATATTTATTATACCTTTGTTTTTTTTATTTGTCAACGGGTGTCCTATATGTTTTTTATGTTTATTTGATTCTATACTGAGTCGACAAATTGATTTTTTGACATTTTGAAATCATTCATTTATAAACGATTTTAATATAATTTTTTCAATTGTATTCAAATTTAAACCATTGACGTTTGCTTCACTAATTATTTTCTTTAATGCTGAAATATTTTCTTTTATTTTACTTTCTACATCTAATTCTAAATTATATTGTGCAATTAATTGTTCAGTAGTTAATTGGTCATCTTTTTTCAAATAAATTGAGTTATTTAAAATTGATAATTCAGCTTCGTTAATTAATGATTTCAACCTTATTATGTATAAATCTGATTTAGTTAATACCGCGCGTTCAATAACCGTTTCAGGTTTCTTTATTATTTTACCTGATTCATCAATTAATCCTAATTGAAATGCCGGCCATTTATTAAAAGGTGTTTGTAATCTATTTAATAAATAACCCATTGTTATACCATTTTCAGTTGTTTCACGTATCATTGCATTAAAATCTAAACCGCGGACATGGTGTTTACTAAACGGATTTATAGGACACCCTAGACCTATATTTGAAGAACCACACCATATACATTTACCACCATTGTTAATATGTACATGTTTACCCTTAGGCCCGTACGGACAACCTATACCATAATTTGGAGAATTACAATAAATACATTTACTTTGTGCCATAATGTTTACCCTTTATTTTTAGGAGCTTTACCAATTCTAAGATTTATTATACCATTATAATAATTTTCGTTCAATAGTACACCCATATCAAATTGTGTTTTTGCTTCATGGTATGCTAATTCCCATTTACTATTACATAATTTTAATATTGAAAATTTAAAGTTATCTTTACCCAATTGTTTAATATCATCGTTTAATTCGTTACTACTACTGGTATAAGATTTCCAATCAGTTTCAACAAGTATATGTCGCTTATTCTTTTTGCCCTTAAGGGGTTTAAGTTTTTTAACATGTAACATTTGTTTCTTTCCTATATACTTTTTCCCGGTAGTAGTATTTTCTATACAATATATAAATCCATATGTATTTCGAGGAATTACATCATTATATTCCCAATGCCCTAAATCTAAATGTAAATTATTATTCATCATATGGTTCTTCAACATCTAATAATGATTTCATTATTCTATATTGCAATTTATCTTTTTCTTTTTCCTTATCAGGTAATTCTTCATATGGAACATGCTGATCCGCATTCCATTCTTCGCGGGGATTTCTTTCCATCCATTTTATATGAATATACTCAGCACCTGCTTCTTCATCATCCGGAAATTTTTCAACAGCTTCCTTGGCTGCTTCACCTGCAGCTAAGTTTTCTCTTTTCCAATCAGAATGCAATTTATCAAAAGGAACATTAATATCACCTTCAGTACCATCACTATTCTTTTTTATTCTAGGTTTACCTGTACCTTCCGGATCCCAGTTCTTACGCCATTTTTCATGGGCCATGGAAGCAAATTCAATTACGGGATCGGTATCTTCTAATATTAGATTAACTAAATAATCAAATTTCATTTTTATTTATTCCTTTTTATTTTCTTTTCCATTTTATCTAATTCGGGGTAATATCTCGAACCCAATTCGGCGACATGATCCTTAGCAATTTCCCGTGCAATATTAGGATTTGATGTATGTTCTTTTTCAACTTGTGCACCGCGTTTTAATGATTTCTTTACTTTTTTAAGTGGCTCATTATGTTTTTTGGCTAAGTCATTATCAGACAATCCGTCTGCTAAACCACCTTTAAGATATTCTTTTTCTGTCAATATAGGTTGAACTGTTTTTTCTATATTTAAAAATATTGATTTATTCAATCTATCTTCAAACATGCCTACTAATTTTGTACTTAATTGTTCAAAATTATTATCATCCGTGTTAAATTTAATCTTTAAATGTCCATAATCATTACGTACAGTATCATAAACTTCTGTATGCTCTTGAACCATATGTTCAACAATTCTTTCTAAATTTTTTTGTGTTATTGTTAATACAAATGATGTATTTAATTCTTTAATTATGCGTCTAGGATACAAAGCTTTATTAAAATATGAATCAAATAATGTATTTTTTCTTTTTCTTTTTTTAGCATTACCTATTCTAGTTATAACATTACCTTTACCTAATACCTTGGGTATACGCGCATCACCTTTTGCATAAAAGTCTGATCCGCCGGGCACATCACCACCATGTCCAGTACAATCAGTATTTGGACCCATTAGTACACTACCTGCGGTCATTTCATTGATTTTTTTCTTATTTTTCATATAATACTCCGTTGCAATATGTCAAGTTTATCGTATAATTATTTAGTATATACAAGGAGTTTTTAACGGTATGTCTGGCAAAAAATCATCATTATTTGATTTAATGACTAAATATAAAACAGAATTTGAAGAAGATGCTGTTATTAATGAGTTTAATTTAAAAGATAAACAATTAATGTTACCGGGCATTAAACATAAATATGTTGCCTATCTAATACAGCATAAGGTCCGTAAACATGAATTAGAAAACATAAAGAAAGAAGCCATAGAAGAACTTTTTAAAAAAGAAAATTTAGATATAGGTTTAAGTAAACAAGCAATGGAAAAGAAATACGAAAATTCAGCTCCAATTCAAAAGATTAACAGTTTAATAAAAGAACAAGATATAATTATTGATTACTTGGAAAAAATAGAAATCATTTCTAAATCAATGACCTATGATATTTCAAATATTATAAAAATAATGGAGCTAGAAACCACATAATGGTTAAATTTGTATTTGATTGGGATCCCAAATATAAACTTGGCATCGTATATAGCGAACAATTAGATTTGCTTCGCGAATCAATGTCTGTAGAAGATAAAGGTGCAACACTAGGCAAATACAGACGAAGT
>Ga0302245_1000529_pt1 | contig 31256 bp, 30 predicted proteins | sample AAG_UR_Thr_MG_FD_193512 | JGI IMG/M metagenome (GOLD analysis project Ga0302245, IMG submission 193512) | Enriched activated sludge microbial communities from anaerobic digester in WTTP, New Holstein, Wisconsin, United States - AAG_UR_Thr | ecosystem: Engineered > Bioreactor > Anaerobic >... | reverse complement strand
AAAATCTTTTTCCATGGTTTTCGGCACCACCAGGGCCATCCCCACCCCCATATTGAAGACCCGCCGCATCTCCTCCTCCCCGATCCCGCCGCCGTCCCGGATGGTCCGGAAGATCGGGGGGACCGTCCAGTCCCAGGAGAGACGGGGGGAGAGGCCCGGGGCCAGAACCCGGCACAGGTTACCCGCCAATCCGCCGCCGGTGATGTGGGCCGCCCCGGAGATCACCTTCGCCCCGTGGAGGTGCATCAGCTCCCGGACATAGATACGGGTGGGCTCCAGGAGGTCCCGCCAGGCCGCGAGGTCCGTTTCGGGGACAGCCTTGCGGGCCAGACTGAGACCGTTGGAGTGGATCCCCGAGGAGGGGATGCCGTAGAGAGGGTCTCCGGCGGCCATCCGGCCCTTCAGGGGCAGCATCTCCTCTTTCTCGACGATGCCCACGCAGAAGCCGGCCAGGTCGAAATCCCCGCCCCGGTACAGGTCGGGCATCTCGGCGGTTTCACCGCCGCTGAGTTCGCAGCCCGCGATCTCGCAGCCCCGGACGATCCCCATGATGAGGTCGCGCAGAAGACCTTCGTCCAGGCTTCCGCAGGCGATGTAATCCAGGAAGGACAGGGGCTGGGCCCCCGCCACCGCCAGATCGTTGACGTTCATGGCCACCAGGTCGATGCCGATGGTGTCGTATTTGCGCAGCTTCCGGGCCACCAGAAGCTTGGTGCCCACGCCGTCGGTGCTGGACAGAAGGAGGGGTCTCCGGTAGCGGGAGGGGTCGAACTCCACTCCCCCGGCGAAGCCCCCGATGCCGGAGCCCACGGCCTTCGATTTGATGGAGGCGATGAAGGACGCGAATCGCTCTCCGGCTTCGATATCCACTCCCGCGGATTTGTAGTCCTGTGGCCTCATGCGCTCTCTCCTTTGAAGGGAACCGGACAGGGGTAGTCGCCGTCGAAACAGGCGTAGCAGTAGTCCCGGGGCCGAGGCAGGCAGGAGCGCAGGCCGTCCATGCCCAGAAATCCCACCGAATCGGCGCCGATATGACGGGCTATCTCCCGGGGGTCCATCCGGTTGGAAATGAGTTCCTGCCGGGTGGGGATGTCGATCCCGAAAAAACAGGGCCATCGGATCTCCGGAGACGAGAGCCTCAGATGCACCTCCCGGGCGCCGGCTTCCTTGACCAGCTTCACCAGTATCCGGCTGGTGGTGCCCCGGACCAGGGAGTCGTCCACCAGGATGACCCGTTTCCCCGCGATGGAGTCCCGGACGGGGTGGATCTTCATCCGCACCGTCAGTTCCCGCTGGTTGTTGGAGGGCATGATGAAGGAGCGGCCGGTGTAGTGGTTCCGGGTCAGCCCCAGGTCGAAGGGCAGGCCCGCTTCTTCGGCGTAGCCCAGGGCGGCGCTGTTGCCCGAATCGGGAACGGGAAGCACCAGGTCCCCTTCCAGGCCGGCCTCCCGGTCCATCCGGGCCAGCGCCGCCCCCATGCGCTTCCGGGCCAGATGCACCGATTCATCGAAAACCCGGCTGTCCGGCCGGGCGAAATAGATCAGCTCGAAGACGCATTGGCTCTTTCTCCCGGCATCGGCGAACCGGATGCTCCGGACTCCCTCGGGACCGGCCACGATCATCTCCCCCGGTTCCACCGCCCGGTAATCCTGTATCTGCATGATGTCCAGGGCGCAGGTTTCGGAGGCGAAGACGGTCCTGCCGTTTTGCGTCCCGTAGTTGAGGGGACGGAACCCCAGGGAGTCCCGGATTCCGATGAGGGTTTCGTTCCAGATCATCACCAGGCTGAAGGCCCCTTGAATCCGGCGGAGAGTGGCGGTGAGGGCGGAGAAGAAATCCTTTTCCCGGGATCGGGACAGAAGGTGCAGCAGCAGTTCCGCGTCGGTGGTGCTGTGAAAGATGGAGCCTTCCTCGAAGAGTTCGGCCTTCAGCTCCCCGGTGTTGGAGATGGAGCCGTTGTGGGCCAGGGCGATTTCTCCCTTGTTGCAGTTGACCAGGATGGGCTGGGCGTTTTCGATCCGGTTTCCCCCCTGGTTGCAGTACCGCACGTGCCCGATGCCGATGCGGGAGGGGCGGGACTCGGACAGGTAACGCCCCAGAACCGTGGAAACCATGCCCAGGTCCTTGTAGGCCACCAGGCGGCCCTTTTTCCGGTAGGCCAGACCGCAGCTCTCCTGGCCCCGGTGCTGGAGAGAAAAAAGAGGAAAAAATATCTGTTCCGGTATGTTGATTTCGTCCCGGGAAAATATTCCCACCACACCACAGAAATGAACGGGTTTGTCGCCTGTGCCTGCCACACTCCTGTATACCACCCGGCGGAGGGGGGAGTCAAGATCGCGGGTCCGCCGGGAGAGGACGGGGAAACCGGCACCCCGGACGGCGCGCCGCAGAGGGGCTGCGGGGGCGGCGGCCCGGACCCGCCGGGTGGGGACCGTCCGGGGGGAGTCAGCGCTCCCTGCCCTCCGGGAGGGACCGGAGGAAGTCCCCGGCGATCCGGCGGTATTCGTCCCGGGTCCGGGCCTGGACGATAAGGGCGCGGAAGCGGGCGGAGCCGGGTATCCCTTTTACATAGGAGACGAAGTGTTTCCGCATCTCCCGGCAGGCGGCATCCTCGCCCTTCAGTTCCACAGCCCGGTCCAGCTGCCGCAGACCCGCGGCCACCCGTTCCTCCGGGTCCGGTGTCCGGCAGGCTCCGGTGGTGAGGAATTCCCGGGTTTCCCGGAAGATGAAGGGGTTGCCCAGGGCCCCCCGGGCGAACATGACCCCGTCGCAGCCGGTTTCCCCCAGCATCCTCGCGGCGTCCCCGGGGGTGTAAAGATCCCCGGAACCGAAGACCGGGACGGAAATCCGGGTCTTGAGATCCCGGATCTGCTCCCAGCAGGCGCTCCCGCTGTAACCCTGACTGCGGGTCCGGGGGTGGAGGCAGATCATCGCCGCCCCGGCCTGGACCGCCGCGTCGGCGGTTTCCCGGTAATTGACGCTGCCGCCGTCCCAGCCGCTGCGGATCTTCACCGTCACCGGCAGGGAGGTGTGGTCCCGCATGGCCTTGACCATGTCGTGGAGAAGCCTGGGGTTTCTGAGCAGGCTCGAACCCGCGCCGGTGCGCACCACCTTGGGGACGGGGCAGCCGCAGTTGAGGTCCACCAGGGTGGGGCGGGATTTTTCGATGTCCCGCACCGCGGAGGCGGCGGCGAAGGGGCTTCCGGCGAAGATCTGCACGCCGAAGTGAACCTCGTTCTCCTCCCGCTCCAGGAGGAGACGGGTTTTCCGGTTGTCCCGAATGAAGCCTTCGGCGGAAAGCATCTCCGTATAGGTGAGAAAGGCGCCGTACTCCACGCAGAGGCGCCGGAAGGCGGGCTCGGTGAAACCCGCCAGGGGGGCCAGAAACAGGTTGCCCGGCACCTCGGCGGACCCGATGCGGACGGGGCTGAGACGGGGGGGCATCCTCAGGGTTTGATGTTGAAGAACTGCAGCGAGTTCCGGAAAACCGTTTCGGAGAACTCCTCGAGGTCCTCCCCCCGCAGCTCGGCGATGAACTCCGCGGTGTCCTTCAGGTAGGCGGGCTTGTTCCTCTTGCCCCGATGGGTGGAGGGGACCATGAAGGGGCTCTCGGTCTCGATCATCATCCGCTCCAGCGGCATGTTCTTCGCCGTCTCGTGGAGGTTCCGGGCGTTCCGGTAGGTGACGTTTCCGGCAAAGGAGAGGTACAGGTCCAGTTTCAGGGCCTCCTGCGCGTAGGGCCAGTCCTCGGAGTAGCAGTGGAGGATGCCTCCCCGGGAGGGAAGTTTTTCTTTGAGAATTTCCAGGATGTCCCGTCCCGCGTCGCGATTGTGGATGATCACCGGCAGATCATGGCGTTCGGCGATTTCCAGCTGCCGGATAAAAAGCTCAATCTGGCTGTCCCGATTGCCGAATTTTCTATAGTAGTCCAGTCCGATTTCGCCGATGGAAACCACCCGGGGCAGGCCGATGGCCTCTTCGATCCTGGAGGTCCAGTCCCGGGGGAGGTTCGCCACCTCGGAGGGGGAGACGCCGACGCTATGGTAGACATGGGCCGCGGTTTTCAGATTGTCGTAGACCTGGAAGAAGTCCCTCAGGTTGTTGCAGATGCTCAGGATGTGATCCACATGCTCCTTCCGAGCTTCCTGCACGACGATAAGCTGTTCGATCGGGTCTTCCGTAATGAGCCCTATGTGGGCATGAGTATCGAAAAGATGCATAATTCTCTCTGTTGTGCTAAAATTAGTGACGAAGCGAAAATGCTTTATGTGCTATTAAAATAGCACGAAGGACCGGGGCCGTCAACATTATTATTTGACAAACTTTTTTCAGCATGATAGTCTCTAAACCGGGTTCGTCTGCTGAAACAAGGATATCAAAGAGGAGCTGCATTGTCACCGGCGAATCAGTATAAGAAACTCGAAAAACAACTCAGCCGCCGTTTCGTCGGGAAGCTGAAAAACGGCGGTCGGGTTCTGTCCAGGGGGCTGGGCTCCATAAAGGCTCTGGGAAAACAGCGATTCACCGTCATGTTCATTCCCCATTCGGAGCGGAAGATATTCAATTTCCAGATCAACGTGTTCTCCCTGGTCTTCGTGCTCGCCCTTACGGCGGTCATGGCCTTCGGGTTCATCGCCCTGTCCACCCACTTCACCGGGACGGCCCGGATGCTCTCTGCCAAAACCGAGAACCTGGAAACCGCCCACGCCAGCCTCGAGTCGATCCGGGAGGAGGTGGCGGAACTGCAGAAGGTCTCCAAGGTTTTCCAGAATTCCCTGAACAAGACCCTGGGCATTCTGGGCATCAACGTGCCCAACCGGCCCCAGCCGGAGGCAGGGCAGGGGGACCTCTCGTCCTTCGTCAGCGTGGCGGAGGTGGATGCGGGTCAGCTCCGGGAACTCCACGATGTCCGCAACATCAAGTCTTTCCTCAAGACCGCCATCGATCCCCTGGAGGAGATCCGGGACGTCCTGTCCACCCAGAAGGACCTTCTGACGGACATCCCCACCCTCTGGCCTCTGAAAGGCGTCCGGGGGAGGGTCACTAACAATTTCGGTCCCGCGGAACACCCCTTCACCGGCCAGTGGTACCTGCACAAGGGAATCGACATCGCCTATGGCACCGGGATTCCCATCCTGGCCACCGCCCGGGGAAAGGTCCTGACCATCGACTTCGAACCCAACGGTTTCGGTCATTATCTGGTCATACGGCATAAGTACGGCTTTTACACCAAATACGCCCATCTCCAGAAGGTCATCGCCCGCCGGGGCGACGAAGTCCAGCAGGGGCAGATCATCGGGACCATGGGGAATACCGGCCTTTCCACGGGGCCTCATCTCCATTACGAGGTCAGGATCGGGTCCGAAGTGGTGGATCCGGCGAAGTACCTGAACATCTCCAACACCACCGTCGCCGTGTCGGATTAGGGAAAACCCTCCCATGAACCAGGATTTCAGCGGCAAGGACGCCTTCGTCAACTCCCTGGTGGGGGAGGGGACCTTCTTTCGCGGCGAAATCTCCATCAACGGCCTCCTCAGGATCGACGGGGATTTCTCCGGGTCCATAAAAACCCGGGGGAAGGTCTTCATCGGCCGGAACGGCAGGGCGGAAAGCGCCATTCACGCCTCGTCCATCGTCATCGGCGGGATCGTCAAGGGCTCCGTCGTGGCCGCCGAGAAGGTGGTCATCCTCTCCTCCGCGGTGGTCATCGGCTCCATTGAGAGCCCCCGGCTCGTGGTGGAAGAGGGAGTGATGCTGGACGGTGAGGTCAAGGTTTTCGGCGCCCCGGAGCGGGAACAGGCCGCGCCGACCCCGGCGGAATCGGGAAACGGGAAGAAACGGTTTTTCGGCGGCAGGTTTTTCGTCCGCGCCCCCGGAGCGGGGACGGCGGAATCGGCGGCCTCGGACCCGAATATCGCGGCATGGAACGGATAGACTTCCACGGCGGTTTTTTCACCGTTCCTTCCAAACCCCAGGACAGGAAAAAAGGGGCCTCGAAATCCGATAAAACCGGAAAAAGTTTTCTTTCCATCGTTTCCGGCGATGCCGACGAGAACCGGGGCCCCTGCGAGACCGCGGCGCCGGGGGACCCGGCATCCGCCGCGGGAGATCTGGAAACCCTGCTGGATCGGGTGCACGAGCTGGGGGAGAGGCTGAAGGAGGACCCCACGCTCCGGACGGTGGGAGAGTACCGGAGCGCCGTCAGAAATTTTTTGCAGATCGTGGTGGATTCCTGCTACAAGGTGGAGGAAAGGGCAGGCTCGAAGAGCATCCTGCGGCAGAAGAAGTTCACCCAGATCCGGATCGTGGACGACAAGCTGGAGCGGCTCGCCGCCGGGGTCATGAGTTCCCAGAGGGACCAGCTGGAGATCCTGCGCCGGGTAGACGAGATTCATGGAATCCTGATAGATTTGCTCAGTTAGAGAAAGGAGTGCGGCGTCCCCGTATGGATGATTTCCCCGAACTGAAACAGAACGACGACGTGGAAACCAGTACCGTCAAACTGGAAAAGGCCCTGATGTCCATCAAGGTGCTGTATTCCAGCGAGATTCTGCTCTGCGCGCCCAAGGAGGGCTTCTCCTTCCAGGCGGGAGACCGGGTGGTGGTGGAGACCCGCTACGGCCGGGATCTGGGGGAGATTCTCGGGGTGGTCCACGAGTTCGATCTGCGCCCCGGGGATGGCGGCGGCGACCAGCCCGCCACCTACGATATCGTCCGCGTCGCGGGAGAGGAAGACCTCCGGAAGCACGAGGAGAACAAGGTCCGGGAGTTGGAGGCCTACGCGCTGTGCCGGAAGAAGATACGCCAGCACAACCTGGACATGAAGCTGGTTTCCGCCCATTACCTTCTGGAAGAGGCGAAGATACTCTTCTTCTTCACCGCCGATGCCCGGGTGGATTTCCGGGACCTGGTCAAGGACCTGGTCTCGGTCTTCAAGACCCGGATAGAGCTTCGTCAGATCGGTGTCCGGGATGAGTCCCGGGTCCTGGGGGGGATCGGGGTCTGCGGCCGGTCCTACTGCTGTCACGGCATCACCGACAAACTCAAGCCTGTCTCCATCAAGATGGCCAAGGTGCAGAACCTCTCCCTCAATTCGATGAAGATCTCCGGCCCCTGCGGCCGCCTCCTGTGCTGTCTCTCCTACGAGTTTGAAACCTACAGCGAAGAAAAAAAACGCCTTCCCAACGAAGGCTACAAGATCAATTACGACAACGCCCTGTTCAAGGTCATCGAAGTGAACATCCTCTCCCGCAGGGCGAAGCTGCTCAGCGACGACGGCCGCCTTCTGGAGGTCCCCACGGGACGGTTTTACCACGACGACCGGACCCAGCGCTGGAGAATCCGCGAACTCGAATCCCCGTGACCCCGACCCCCGCGGAGGACCTCACCGTCTGCAGTCCCGGCGGAGGCCGATGAGCGCCGCTCCGGCGGGGACCGCCGCCGGCCGGTGGAGAACAGTCTGCAGTCCCGGCGGAGGCCGATGAGCGCCGCTCCGACGGGGACCGCCGCCGGCTACATCGTCTGCAGTTTGTGCAGGGACTGATACACCCCTCCCCGGGCCAGGAGTTCCTCGTGGCTGCCTTCCTCCAGCACCCGCCCGCCCCCCAGAACGTAGATGCGATGGGCGCTGCGGACGGTGGAGAGACGGTGGGCGATGACCAGGGCGGTCCGCCCCTGCAGAAGGGCCGTCATGGCCTTCTGCACGAGTTTTTCCGTTTCCGTGTCGATGCTGGAGGTGGCCTCGTCGAGGATGAGAACCGGGGGGTTGTGGGCGATTATCCGGGCGAAGGACAGGAGCTGCCGCTGCCCCGAGGAGATATTCACGGCCCCCTCGTGGAGAAGGGTGTCGTAGCCGTCGGGCAGGCCCATGATGAAATCGTGGATCTGGGCGGCCCGGGCCGCCTCCCGCAGGGCCTCCTCCGGCAACCCCAGACCCAGATCGATGTTTTCCCTTATGGACCGGGAGAAGAGAAAAACGTCCTGCTGGATGGGCTGCACCGCCCGGCGCAGGGTCTCCAGCGGGAAGGAGCGCAGATCCCGCCCGTCCAGCAGGATCGTCCCCCCGTCGGGGTCCCAGAGCCGGGTAAGCAGATGGGCGATGGTGGATTTGCCGGCTCCGGTAAAGCCCACCAGCGCCGCCGTTTCTCCCGGAGGAACCGAGAGGGAGACTCCCCGGAGGACGGGCTCGCCGGGTTTGTAGGCGAAAGAAACGTTCCGGAATTCCACGGCGCCCGCGACGGGCTGCGGAAGAGGCTCCCTGCCCGTGTCGGGGATCCTCCGCTCGTCGTCCAGGAGCTGGAAGATCCGTTCGCTCCCCGCCATGGCCGACTGGAGGATGGTGTATTTCTCCGAGAGATCCATCACCGGCTGGTAGAACTTGCGGATGAGGTTTATGAAGGCCACCAGTGTCCCCAGGCTCAGGGCCCCTCCCAGGTGTCGGACCGCCCCGACGTACAGGATGACCCCCAGGGACAGGGAGGAGAGGAAATCGATGATGGGCCGGAAGGTGGCGAAGATGTACATCTCCCCCAGATTGGCCCGCATCAGCGCCCGACCAGCCCGGGCGAACTCCCTTTTGACCTTCTCCTCCCGGGTGAAGAACTGGATGACCCGGATGCCCCCCAGGTGCTCCGCCAGAAAGGAGTTGACCCGGGAAACCCAGATCCGGACCTGCCGGAAGGCGTCACGGGCTTTGACCCGAAAATAGAGGGCGAGACCCAGGACCGGGGGCAGACTGAGCGTCGTGGCCAGGGCCAGGACCGGATCTAGGGCGAAAAGAGTGATGATCACCCCGGCCATGATGAAAATATCCTTCGCCAGGCTGGTCAGCACGGAGGTGAAAAGCTCGTTCACCGTTTCCACATCGTTGGTCAGGCGCGTCACCAGCCGTCCCGTGGGGTGGGAACCGATGAAGGCCAGGGACCGGCGGATGACGCGGCCGTAGAGGTCCATGCGCAGGGCCTTCATGACCTTCTGACCCGCCAGCGCGGTGAGGTAGATTTCCAGGAACGAGAAGACCAGTCCCGCCAGCAGCAGGAGAAGGAGAAGGAAGGAATTGTGGGCTATGCCCTCCCGGGCCCCGGGGACTCCGGCCAGGATGAAGCCGTCGATGGTCCTCCGGAGGATGACCGGCCCCAGGAGTTCCGTGGCGGTGGAAATCAGCATGGCCAGGGCCGCGCCGAGAACCAGGCCCCTGAAGGGGAGAGTATAGGTCGAGAGCCGGCGGACTATCTCCGGATCGTAGCCTTTGACGATCTCTTCCTGTTCCAACTCAGGTTTTCTCCTCTTCGAGAACGGCGGATTCCGCAGTCTGCAGCTGATGAATCTCCCGATACAGACCGGGAACGCCCAGGAGTTCCCCGTGGGTCCCCTGCTGGAGCACCCGGCCTCCGCCCAGAACGATGATGCGGTCGCAGCGGGAGAGGGCCCGGATGCGATGGCTGATGATGATGCTGGTTTTCCCCTCCCGGCGGGCCAGCACCCGGGACAGGATCTTCTCCTCCGTGTCCGAATCCACCGCCGAAAGGGCGTCGTCCAGGACGAGGATCCGCGGGTTCCGCGCCAGGGCGCGGGAAATGGCGATCCTCTGCTTCTGACCCCCCGAAAGGGTCAGGCCCCGCTCGCCGATTTCGGTGTGGTAGCCTCCGGGGAAACCCTCCACGTCCTCGGCGATGGTGGATATCTCCGCCAGGTCCCGCAGTTCCCGGGGGCTCAGGGGGCCGTCGGCGCCGAACTCGATGTTTTCTCCGATGGTGGCGGAAAACAGAAAGGTGTCCTGGGGAACCACCCCGAAGGATCCCCGGAGGATATGCAGGTCGTAGGCCAGAATGTCCTCCCCGTCGATGAAAACCGTTCCTTTCGGCGGGTCGTAGAGCCGGGGCAGAAGGGACACCAGGGTGGATTTCCCCGAACCGGTCCTTCCCAGGATGCCCAGGGTGGAGCCGGCGGCCACGGAGAAGTCCACCCCCCGAAGGATCGGCGCCGCTCCGTTCCCGTACGAAAAGGTCAGGTCCCGGACCTCCACCCCGCCCCGGGGCGGACGGCGGATCCCCGCCGGAGGGGAGAAAATCTCCGGCTTTGCCCGGAGGATCTCGTTTATCCTGCCCTGGGCCGCCGCTCCCCGTTGCAGCAGGTTGACGGTGAAGCCCGCCCCGATCATCGGCCAGATCAGCATTTCCAGGTAGCTGAAGAAGGCGACGAAGCCGCCGGGGGAGAGCCGACCCTCCAGAACCGCCCGTCCTCCGACGTACAGGAGAAGGACCCCGGTGAGGCCCGACAGGAAGGCGACCGCGGGGTGAAAGAGCCCCCAGGTCCGCACCAGGTCCATGTTGGCCCGCCGGTAGGCGTCGTTGTCCTCGGCGAACTTCCGGACAAAATAATCTTCCTTGACATAGGATGCGATGACCCGGATGCCGGCGATGCTCTCCTGGGCGTTCTCGCTGAGCTTCGCGAAGGTCTCCTGAACCTTCCTGAACTTTTTTCCCACGAAGGAGCCCAGAAAAATGATGAGCCCCGTGATGAGGGGAAGGGGCATGATGATGTACGCCGTGAGTTCCGGAGACTGTCGGAACAGGATGATCAGGATGGTCAGGGTCATGAAAACCCCGTCGGTGAGGGCCACGATGGCCATTCCGGAGGCCATCCGGACGGCGTGCATGTCGTTGGTCATGCGGGCCATGAAATCGCCGGTTTTTCTTCCGGCAAAGAAGCCCGTGTGCAGGTCCATCAGATGGCCGAAGAGCTTTTCCCGCAGCTCCGCCTCGATCCGGCGGGAGGTTCCATGGATGAAGTGGCGCCACCCGAAGCGGGCGCAGGCGATGACGAAGGCCGTGCCCAGAAGAGCCCCCAGCGGGGCCCGCAGGTCCGCCGCCCGATAGGAGCCTCCGGCGATGGTGTCCACCGCCCCCTTGAGGATCTGGGGAATCACCATCTGCCCTCCGGAGGTGATCACCAGCAGGAGGAAACCGGCGAGGTAGCGAAGGCGGTATTGCTTCATGTAAGGAAGAAGGGTGGTCAGTTCCCGTACCATGCGGGGTCAGGATACACATTTTCCGCGCCCCGGGGAAGCACCGGGTCCGGGCCGAGCCCGGGCCAAACCTGAACCCCGGGCCACGCCTCGGGGCCCGGACCCCGGGCCAAACCCGGCCCGAGCCCGGCCCGAGCCCGGAACCCGGGGCCCCATCACCGGTCCTCCGGCACGTCCCGAAGCCCCCGGTCCGGGATCGGCCCGGGGGGCTTGCGCCCACTGAGCTCTCCGGGGCACGGAGAGCTCCCGCGGGGAGCCTAGAAAGTGCCGAGCTTCAGGTAGAGCCCGGCGAAAGGGCCTTTCTGCATGTCCGCATCGAGCCCGTCCCCATCCTTGACGCGGTAGCTCACCCGGTTCCCGAGGCTGAGCCCCAGACGCAGATGGTCCCGAATCTCCCACTCGCCGAAAAGCGATGAATCCACGAAGTAGTGGAACATGGCGATCCCGTTTTCGCCCCGAAATACATAGCCTCCGAAGCCGGATACATTCTGAAAACCCAGGGTAAAGATGCCTCCCTTTATTATATTGATTCCGATGAGGAGCCCTCCGCTTCCTCCCTGCAGGGTCCGGCTCTCTCCCGCCAGTCTCCGGTCCAGTTCGGGCAGAACGGACCGGGTTTCCACTCCCAGAAGAAGTCTCTCCCAGAGAACGAGGCCCATTTCCAGACCGGGCATGCCCACGGGCTTTTTATCCATCACGCCCAGTCTGTAGCCCAGGGACCCGAAGGCCGTCAAAGCCTTTCCCTCCTTTTCCGAGGCCGAAGCGAGGGCTGCGGTGAGAAGCGAAAAAACCGCGACGACGAAGATTTTTTTCCCGAGATTCTTCATTTTTTTCTCCTTTCGTTTTCGATGATCCGATGGGCGGAACATAACCGAAAACCCGGGAGAGGGGACATTCGAAAAAAGTACGATTTCTGCGAAAACAGACTCAGACTTTTGTATGAGATGCGGTCTGATACGCCTCTTTCACCCGGTTCAGAAGCCCCACGCGGCTCGCCGCCCCGGTTTTCTGATAGAGGTTGTAGATATGCGTCCGGACCGTGGCAAGGGAGACCCCGATATGGGCGGCGATCTCCTTGTTCGACAGCCCCTGCCCGATGAGACGGATCATCTCCACCTCCCGGGACGTGAGCCCCCGTTCTTCGATGAAGGAGCCGGGTATCATTCCGTCTTGGAAGGCCCCGGGTTCGTCGGCCTTGCCGGAAAAATAACGGACGGTGAAGACGATGTGGAGGGTGTTCCAGGCGAGATAGAACAGAAAGTTGAGTGAAAGCGCTTTGTACCGTACGATGCCCATGAAGTTCAGGGCCCACTGGAGCGGGGCGAGGACGAGGTACCCTCCGAGAAGGAAGAAGAAAACCCGGAAAATGCGTTTGAGTTCGGGGTTCTTTTCTTCCCGGGCGAAGCGATGCGCCCGGCCGGTGAAGTATGCCAGTGAGATGGTGGACAGAGCCAGGGTGAAAACCCTTCCCGTTTCCAGAACCCCCGCTCCGTCCCCGGAGGCTAAAACGAGAAGCGCCAGAAAGCTCATGAAGAAATTCGCTCCGCTGAAAGCCGCCATGAGGATCCGGTCCGGGCGCGGTGTTCTTCCCCCGTCAAGACCGGCCAGAAGGCGGCTGATATAGGTATATGAGAGGCCCACCAGCCCGTAAACCAGGATCGTAAAAAGAAGGAAGGCCTCCCGGCCGGTATGGTGAGCGACCTCCCGCACATAGAAATACAGGGCGATCACCGCCAGAGTGAGGGTGTAGGTCAGGAGGAAACGGAAATACGCCGCTATCACCGGATGGCGGATCCGATGGCAGACGACGGCGACCGCCGCCATGCCGCCGAGCCCCGACGAAAAACAAAGGAAATAAACGAGGAAGATCAGATGGTTCAGCGGCGGACCTCCGTTTCGCCGGCGCCGCCGGCCGGCTCCGGTCTGCGTCCGGGATGGACCTCTTTCCCGGACCGGGAACGCCGTTTTTTCGCAGCTGCGTCCCCGGGAGATCTTGTGTCTGTCGGGTTGTCCATCATCCTCTTTCCGATCCCGCGCCCTGAATGCATTATACCCGATTTTTTTCCTCCTGTCCCCGAGCTGCAGCCCCATTGCAGACTCCCGTCCCGGGACAGGAGAGACCGGCACGAAAGGAGCATGCCCCTTTTTACCCATCGCCCCCGGGCCGCCTGGCGGCGGCCCGGGGAGATTCACGGAGAATTTCCCCGGCAGGCGCGGATTTTCGAAAAGGCCGGACACCTCGTTGACTCGTGGCGGCTGAATATGGTATTTTACAGTCAATTCTGAGGAAACAACCTCGTCGGAGAGAGGAGCAATATCCATGGCACAGGTCAGCAAGAACGCACGGACCGCCTCGGCGACGCAGAAATTTTTCTGCCCCTGCGGAGGGGAGATCAAGATGAAGACCGTTTTTACCGACGGTAAGATCCGCAACCTGGCGGAGTGTGAAAAGTGCAGCCGCCGGGAGAGGCGGCCCCGGGATTTCCGGTAGATTTTCCCGGTTCCGGATCGGCGCGAAATCCACCCGGCGGGGGGTGGATTTTTTTTAAGTATTGACAGAGCAAGAATTATCTGATAGTTTACGGGCGCTCGAATATCCGTAAACAGGCAGAAATGGAGGGATGTCACCTTGTCGATAAAGAATTCCGCAGAGAAAAGGCAGCGGCAGAGCGAGGTTCGGCGGCTCAAAAACCGTATGGTCAGGAGCGAGGTGCGGACGGAGATCAAGAAATTTCTCGGCGCGGTGGAGGCCCGGGACAAGGAAAAGGCCGGCGCCGCCTTCCTGGTCTGTCAGAAGATCCTCGATTCCGCCGCCACCAAGGGAGTGTTTCACAAGGCCGGCGTGGCCAGAAAAAAATCCCGTCTTCACGCCCGGCTCAACGCCATGGTCTGAGGGCGCCGCGCTCCCGGGGAATGCCCGGGGTTTCCGATCCGGACGACAAAGGAGCAGGGGTGGGAAAGAAAAAGCTTACCAAGGCCGAAATGGTAGAGAGCATCGCTCACAAGTCCGGGCTCAGCAAAAAGGATGTCCACTTCATCATCGATTCGTTTTTCGACGAGGTGAAGGCGGCCTTGATTGACGACAGGGTTGTCGAACTGCGCGGCTTCGGCACCTTCGAGGTCCGCACCCGCAAGGGCCGGGAAAAGGCCCGAAACCCGAAAACGGGAGAGACCGTCCACGTAAAAAACCACGGTGTGGCGGTCTTCCGGCCGGGGAAGGAACTCAAAGAAAGCACCTGGGCCGTGAGGGGATAGTTTGAATCACCCCTCCCCATCCACGCCCGCCGGGACCTCTCCGGGACAGACGCGCAGGGCGGGTTTTTTTATCGACCTGGCCGTTCTCACCGGGGCGGCTCTGCTCTTCGCTCTCTCCTTTCCCAGCTTCGTTTCGGAAAAAGGCTGGTGGCCCCTGGCCTACCTGGCCCTCACTCCGGTCTTCCTGGTGGTGTCCCGCAGCGCCCTCTGGGCGGCGCCGCTTTACGGCGCCTATTACGGTTTCGTCTCCTACGCGCTTTTCAACTTCTGGCTCCTCAAATTCCACCCCCTGGCGATCTTCATCGTCCCGACGATATATGTGGTCAATTTTCTGGTGTATTTTCCGCTGCTGCGGCTGGCGGCGCGGCTCTTCCCCCGCCGGGGCTACCTGGTGCAGGTCCTGATCTGGATAGCCTACGAGCTTCTCCGGACCAAGGGGTTCCTCGGCTATTCCTACGGAATCATGGGCTACTCCCAGTATCTGTTCCCGACCCTTCTGGGGATAGCGGACCTCCTGGGTGTCTGGGGTGTCTCGGTCCTGGTGGTGTTTCCCTCCGCGTACCTCGCCGCGGCCCTGTCCCGGGGCCCGAAGGGCCTTCCCGCCTTTTTTCGGGCCCACCGGATCGACGCCACCCTCTATGCCGGCTCTTTCATCCTGGCGCTGCTCTACGGCCGCCTGGGCGCGGTGGACCTCCGGGAGGCGAAAATCTTCCGTCCCGCGCTGATCCAGCACAACGTGGATCCCTGGAAGGGCGGGGTCCGGGCCTACCGGGAGAATCTGGACCGTCTGGTGGCGCTTTCGCAAAGGGCCCTGGGGGAGGACCCGGACCTTCTGGTCTGGTCCGAGACCGCCTTCGTGCCGGGCATCGACTGGCACAGCCGGTACCGGGAAAACCCGGATATCTACGCCCTGGTGGACGAACTGATGGGCTTTCTCGCCGGGACGGGGAAGCCGGTCCTGCTGGGGAACGACGACGGGAGGCTGGAGAAGGACCGTTTCGGCGTGACCACCCGGGTGGACTACAACGCCGCCCTCCTGTACGACCGGGGACGGATCTCCGGGATCTACCGGAAAACCCGGCTGGTCCCCTTCACCGAACATTTTCCGTACGAAAAGACCTTCCCCTGGTTTTACCGGAAACTGGTGGAGGCGGACACCCATTTCTGGGAGAAGGGGCGGGACTACGTGGTTTTCCAGGCCGGGGGGGTGAAGTTCTCCACCCCCATCTGCTTCGAGGATTCCTTCGGGTACATCTCCCGGGAGTTCGTCCGGGGGGGGGCTGAAATCATCGTAAACATCACCAACGATTCCTGGTCCTATTCGGTGGCGGCGGCGATGCAGCACCTGGCCATGTCGGTGCTCCGGGCGGTGGAGAACCGGCGTTCGGTCGTCCGGGGCACCAACGGCGGGATGACGGCGGTCATCGATCCCAACGGCCGCATCATCCAGCTGTACCCCCCCTTCCGGGAGGGGTACCTCCTGGGCCGTGTGCCGGTCTATACGGCTTCCGGCGCCCTCTACACCGCCTGGGGGGATTGGTTCGCCTGGCTCTGCGTTTTTTCCTCCGCCGCGGCGCTGGCGGGAGGGGCCGTCCGGAAGTCGTTCCGGCGGCGGAATGCGATTGACATTACCGGTCAAGTGTAGGAAAATACCGGAGCTTGAGGTTGGGACGATGAAAGTCAAGGCAAAAATATTAATCGTCGACGATGAACAGATCAATCTGGATTTCTTCTCCCTGATGCTGGGCAAACTGGGCTTCCAGGTCGAAAAAGCCGAAGACGGCGAAGAAGCCCTGGAGAAGGTCCGGAATTTCGTCCCCGACCTGATCATTCTGGACAACATCATGCCCAAGCTGTCGGGCTGGGAAGTCACCAAAATCCTCAAGCAGCGGGACGATTTCGCCGGTTTCCGGAGCATCCCCATCATCATGTTCTCCGCCATGGACGACGTGAAGGACAAAATCGAAGGCTTCGAACTGGGGGTGGAGGATTACATAACCAAGCCCTTCAACTTTTCCGAGGTCCTGGCCCGGATCAAGGCGGTTCTGCGCCACAAGGAACTGGCGGACCAGGTGGCCCATCGGGAGCATCGGATCTCCCTGATGCAATCGCTGAACCAGTCGCTGATATTTTTCGTCCGCCGCCTCCGGGGGAGCCTGTCGGACCTGAACGGCGCGGCCGGCGTCCTGGATGCGGAAAACACCGGGGATGTGGAGGACTTTCTGCGGAAATTCATAACCGAGTCCGAATCCACCATGGCGGCGCTGGACGGCCTGGAGCGGGAAATCCGGGACCGGGAAGACAAGGAAAAGCTCCTTAAAAAGGGAGAACTCAGCCTGAACGATCTGGAAGAAAAATACCAGAAACATTTCGGCTCCTGGAAGGACCGGAGGGAGGGAGGGGCGTGATCACCCCGCGGAAGGCCCGGGTTCTCGAACTGTTCGCCCAGGGGCGCAGGCATTACAAGCTCATGGATTTTTCCCGGGCCCTGGAGAGCTTCCAGGAGGCGCTCCGGGAAGATCCTTCCGACGGCCCCAGCAGGGTTTACGTGGAACGCTGCCGGCAGCTGGTGGCGCATCCGCCCCCCGAAGACTGGGACGGCGTTTTTGTCATGGAAACCAAATAAGGACGGATCCGATACACCCATGAGCGCATCCTACGAGCTGGAAATATACAGCAAAACCGAATCCCGCCTCGGCTCCGGCACGATACTGAAGGGAACCCTGAAGTTTTCCAGTTCCGTCAGAATCAGCGGCAAGTTCGAGGGGGCCATACAGTCCGACGGCTTCCTGTATGTCGAAAACGGCGCCGAGGTCCGGGCGGATATCAAGGCCAGATCCATCGTCGTGGGAGGCGTTGTCCGCGGCAATATCGAGGCCTACGACAAGATAGAAATGCTTTCTTCGGGAAAGATCTACGGCAATGTCCGCACGGCGAAACTCAAAATAGCCGACGGGGTGATCTTCGAAGGGAAATGCGAGATGATCAAAAACAGCGAACAGATCGATGTCTTCTCCGCTCCCATCGGCCGGCTCAAGAAAACAATCCAGAGTGTCTGAAAGCGTTTTTACCACCCTTTTACTTTCTCCCCCGGCGCTGGAAAGGCGCCTCGCGCCCCTTGCGGTGGAGGGGATGAGCTGGCGGCGCACCGGGGACGGGGAACGGAATGTCTACGTGCTGGAGGGCGGCGACAGGAGGTCCCGGAACGGGGTCGTGGAGGCCCTGCTGGAGGATTTCGGCCCCCTCCTGGTCCGTCCCGGGGATGTGGATCCCGTCGCCGGGCTGCTGCGGGATTTCCGTTCCGCGGGCCTCACCATCGCCGCGGCGGAATCCTGCACCGGGGGCCTTCTTTCCAAGATTCTCACCGATGTGCCCGGCAGCTCCGATGTTTTCTGGGGCTCCGTGGTGTCCTATGCCAACGCCGCCAAAACGGGGCTCCTGGGCGTTCCGGAGCCCCTGCTGAGCCGATGCGGAGCGGTGTCCCGGGAGACGGTCCGGGCCATGGCCGAGGGGGTCATCAATGTCAGCGGGGCGGACTGCGCCGTTTCCGTTTCCGGAGTGGCCGGCCCCGGGGGTGGTTCACCGGAGAAGCCGGTGGGAACGGTCTGGATCGGCGTCGGAGGAGTGTCCCGAGGCTTTCTCGAGCAGCGCTTTCTTTTCCCCGGCTCCCGCCGGAGGGTCCGGACCCTGTCGGCCTACATCGGGCTTTTCCTGCTCCAGGCCTTCATCCTCCGGGGGGAGAGTATTGACACCCGCCGTTTCGATGAATATATTTGAAATAAAGACTTGCAGATAATTTTCCCTTTGACGATCTTGTCTTGCCTTCTTTCGAGCGGTAATCCGTGGAACGGACAACAAACAGTGCAGATGATTGGAGATTCGAATGGCCATAATCCGGAGAAGAAAAGCCTCATCCGGCGCGGCGGACAATGCCGCGGTTGTAAAAGAGAGCATGCAGAACGAACTTGATCTCGGGCGCCATGCCCGGGAAGGGGAGGGTTTCGTGGAACAGCGTAATTCCGACAACGCGGATTACGGCGAAGGGGGCGGAAACAAGGCTCCGGAAAAAGGCAACAACGGGACCCCCGCCGAGGGGCAGGGGAGAAACGTCTCTCCTTCCCTGCGGCGCGACAACAGAAAGCGCAAGGTCCGGGTGGAACTGATAAAAGACGCCACCACCGGCCACAACGAAGACGGGTCGGACCTTCCCAACGGGACGGCTCCCGCCGGTTCGGAGGGGCGAACCTCCGCAGCCCATCCGGGGACGGAGCAGGAGATGCCCCCCTTCACGGGCGGCGGCCACGGCGAAGGAAGGAAGCACCAGGAGCAGCAGAACCGCCGATCCCGGTTCGCCGAGCGGAACAGCCGGCGGCCCCACAAGGGACGGGAGGATTTTTCCTCCCTGGACAGGGAAGAGTCCGGGGAGGCTCCCTCGGGGGGCGCCATCCTGAGCATCAACGACCTCACGGTGATGAACATGAAGAACCTCCGGGACCTGGCCGCCAGCCTCGGGGTTCAGCAGGAGAACCTGCCGGCGCTGAAGAAGCAGGAGGTCATCTTCGCGACCCTGAAGGCCCACACCGAAAAGGGCGGGGCCATCTACGCCTACGGGTCCCTGGAGATCCTCTCCGACGGGTACGGCTTCCTGCGTTCGCCCCAGAACAGCTACCTTCCCGGCTCCGACGATATCTACATCTCCCCCTCCCAGATCCGGCTTTTCAACCTGAAGACCGGCGACACCGTTTACGGTCAGATCCGTTCCCCCAAGGAGGGGGAGCGCTTCTTCGCCATGCTCCGGGTGGAAAGCGTCAATTTCGACGAGCCCGGGGTGGCCCAGCAGAGGATCCCCTTCGACAACCTGACGCCTCTGTACCCCGACGAGCGCCTCAACCTGGAGACCCCCGAGGGAGACCCCTCCACCCGGCTCATCAACCTCTTCTGCCCCATCGGAAAGGGGCAGCGGGGGCTCATCGTGTCGCCGCCCCGCACCGGAAAGACCATATTGCTGCAGAAAATCGCCAACGCCATAACGCTGAATCAGCCTGAGGTCTACCTCATCGTTCTGCTCATCGACGAGCGGCCGGAGGAGGTCACGGACATGCAGCGGAACGTCAAGGCGGAGGTCATCTCCTCCACCTTCGACGAGCAGGCGTCCCGGCACGTGCAGGTGGCGGAGATGGTGCTGGAGAAGGCCAAGCGCCTGGTGGAACACGGGCGGGATGTGGTCATCCTGCTGGATTCCATAACCCGTCTGGCCCGGGCCTACAACCAGACCGTTCCCACCTCGGGCAAGATACTGTCCGGGGGAGTGGATTCCAACGCCCTGCACAAGCCCAAGAGGTTCTTCGGGGCCGCCCGGAACATCGAGGACGGCGGCAGCCTGACCATCGTCGCCACGGCGCTGATCGAAACCGGAAGCCGGATGGACGAGGTCATTTTCGAGGAGTTCAAGGGGACCGGCAACATGGAGGTCAATCTGGACCGGAGGCTTTCGGACCGGAGGCTCTTCCCGGCCATCAATATCAAGAAGTCCGGGACCCGGAAGGAGGAGCTTCTCCTCACCGAGGAGGAGCTGAACAAGATGTGGATCCTCCGGAAGGTCATCAACCCCATGGACGACGTGGAAATCATCGAGCTCCTCATTGACAGAATGAAGAAAACCAAGAATAATGAGGCCTTCCTGAGGTCCATGAACACCTCGACGGTATCGGATTGAATCGGAGGAAACAACGATGAAAGCGGATATTCATCCCAAATACAAGCCGGCGAAGATCACCTGCGCCTGCGGAAACGTCATCGAGACCCGTTCCACAGCGGGAGACATGACGGTGGAAATCTGCTCCCAGTGCCACCCCTTCTTTACGGGGAAGCAGAAGCTCATCGACACGGCGGGCCGGGTGGAGCGCTTCAAAAAGCGCTACAACATCAAGGGCTGATGTCGGCGGGAAGCCAGGGGGCCGCTCCGGAAAGGGGCGGCCTTTTTTGTCCCGGGCCGAAAAGAGGGTCAGGATCCTGCCGGGCCATCGAAGAGGCGGCTGCCGCGGCTTTTTTTGTCCCGGACCAGAAAGAGGGTCAGGATGGCCGCGAGGCCCAGGGGGAAGTAGTCCCCGTACCGGGTGTAGGGGGTGAGGCTCTCCTCCCGGAAGACCGGAATCTCCGCCGCCAGGACCTCTTCCCGGAACATGGGGAGGGCGGCCCGGATTTCCCCGAAGGGGCCGATGACCGAGGTGAGGCCCGCATTGGTGGACCGGATCAGCACTCTCTTCATTTCGATGGACCGGAACCGGGCCACCACGAAGTGCTGGGTCTGGGCGGATTCCATCCGGGACCAGGCGTCGTTGGTCAGGTTGATCAGCAGGTCCGCCCCGGACCGGACGAAGCGCCGGCACAGGTAGGGGAAGGCGTCCTCGAAGCAGATGGGCGCCCCGAAACGGATCGTCCGGCCTCCGGAGACAGGGAGGGAGAAGATGGTGTCCCTCTCACCCAGATCCCAAATCGAATCCAGGCCGACGATCTTCTGAAAAAAATCCCGCACCGGCCGGAACTCCCAGAAGGGAACGTGCTCCGCCATGGGCACCGGGTGCCGTTTGCCGTAGTCGTCCAGGATCTCCCCGTCGGGGGCCAGGAGGATGACGCCGTTCAGGACCTTCCGCTCCGGGCCGTCCCGGACGATGGGGTTTCCCGTCAACAGAGGCGCCCCCAGGTCCATGAGGAAGGGCCGGAAGGGGTCTCCGGGGGGCTGGCGGAGGAAACGGGTCCGGTTTTCCCCGTAAGGCCGGAACAGGCTCGACTCGCTCCAGACCACCAGGTCCGCCCCTCCCGCTGCGGCGACCCCGCTGCGGGAGAGCTCCTGGATCCGCAGAAGGGCTTCCTCCCGGCTCCCGGAGAGCCAGGGGTCCACGTTCTGCTGCACCAGCACGGCGGTGAACCGGCCCGCCTCGGGGATGGGCCGGGACATCCGGGCCAGGCCGTAGCCCAGGAAAACCAGGACCAGAAGGGTCAGAAAGAGGGCCGAAGCGGCGATGTGTCTCCCGGAGGTCCGGGAGTACGCTCCGAAGCCCCGGGCCGGCAAAGCTCCGAAGCCCCGGGCCGGCGGAGCTCCGAAGCCCCGGGCCGGCGGAGCCGGGAGTCCCCGATCGGGGATAGAGGCCCCGGCGGCCCGGGCCACTGAAACCCTGGAGCTGCGGGTGGCTGCCCCGGAGGTCCGGGCCGTCACGGTCCCGGCGGCCCGGGCCAGCAGGACCTCCGCTCCCAGGGCGTTGATCAGGGCCATCAGGAAGGAGATGGGCCAGATGCCGGCGATGTCCGCGACCTGCAGCAGCGGCAGCAGATCGTTCACCGGGTAGGCCACGAGGCCCCAGGGGTAGGCCAGGTAGCCGGTGGATTTGACGAACTCGTAGACCGTCCAGAACGCGGCGAGCAGGAAGGGCCGGTAGGGTCCGGGACGGGAAAACTTCCACAAAAACCCCGCAAACACCATGAAAAGCAGGGTATAGGCCCCGGTCACCGAACCTATGGTCAGAAAGGCGAAATCCTTGAAAAAGGCGAGCCAGTAATTGGACAGGGGGGTGGAAACCAGGGCGAAAACCGCCCCCGCCGCGGCGGCCTGCTTCGGGCTGCCGCATTCCGCCAGGGCCAGAAAGAGGGGGACCAGGCAGATCAGACCCAGGACGGGACTGCCGAAGAGGAAGACCTCGTTGGGAAGGGCTGCGGCGAGAAGAAAACCCGAAATCATCGACAGAAACAGAGATCGACGCATCCTGAGCGGCAGAATACAGACTTTCCGCGGGAAAAAACAGTCCTCCCCGGGGGAATAGTCTCCAGGGGAGCAACATTTTCGTTGAATACTTCGCGTTTTTCCTATAATATAAAGGGGACGCATGGTTTCGGCAGGGGGTCCCCGAAAATGAAGGATGTGGCATCTCTTCATCAGGAAGAGTTCGGCAAACCGCCCCAGGTCGTGACGGCCGCTCCCGGAGTGGTGGACATAATGGGGGAGCACACCGAACACACCGGAGGTTTCGCTCTGCCCTTTGCCATCGACCGGTATCTGTATGTGGCGGTTTCCCGGAGGGAAGACACCTCCCTGCGGTTTTACGCCGCGGATTTCAAGGAACGCAAAAGGACCAGCATCGCCAACATCAAATACAAGCGCGAGGACCGGTGGGCCAACTACATCAAGGGGGTCATCGTCGCCTTCCTGCAGGAGGGCCACCCCATCCGGGGCCTGGACATAACCATCAGCGGCACCGTCCCTCCCAGCATCGGCCTCGCCTCATCGGCGGCCCTCACCGTCGCCGCCGCCGTGGCGGTCAAGACTCTCTACGGGCTGTCCATCCCGGACCGGCGCATCATCGACTTCGCCCGGGGGGCGGAGACGGACTTCATGGAGCTGGAAACGGGAGCCATCGACACCTTCACCTCCTGCCTCAGCAGGCCCCGGCAGGCCATGTTCATCGACACGAAATACCTGGAGTACCGCTACGTTCCCCTGAACATGAAGGATGTCAAGTTCCTGATAACCGATTCCCAGGTTCCCCGGTCGCTGGGGGACGGCGAGTTCGTCCAGAGATGGGAGGACTGCGAACGCTGCATCGCTCTGCTCAGCCGCCGCCGGCCGGGGTCCACGCTCCGGGACTTCACCGCCAAGGATATCCGGGAGAGCATCGGCATCCTGCCCGAGAATGTCCGGCGGAGATGCCTTCACATCGTCGAGGAAAACGCCCGGGTCAGAGAGGCGGAGGAGATCCTGCGAAAAAACGGGGATCTGGCCACTCTGGGAAAACTGCTGAACCGCTCCCATGAGAGTCTCCGGGACCTCTTCGAAGTCTCCTGTCCCGAACTGGACTGGCTGGTCAAGCGCTCCTGGGAAACCGAGGGAGTCCTGGGGTCCCGCCTCACCGGAACGGGCTTCGGCGGCTGCACCATCACCCTGATCCGGGAAAGCGCGGTGCCGGAGTACGAGAAGCGGCTGGAGGAGTACGAGCGGATCTTCGGGTTCAAGGCCGTCTCCTTCGTCTGCGAAGCCTCCGGCGGGGTCCGGGTCCTTTGAAAAATAAAGCAACTGCTGATATAATCCCCGCAGGTGGGATATGAGGATTTTACTGACCAACGATGACGGGTTCAGCAGCCCCGGACTCCTGTCGCTGAAAAAGGCGCTGGAGAAGGACCATGACCTCTGGGTCATAGCCCCCGACGGCGAACGGAGCGGAACCTCCCATAGGATCACCCTGCGGGGCCCGGTCATGCGGGGCCGGGTGGACGAGCGGGTCTTCTCCTGCAGCGGCACCCCCGCGGACTGCGTCATCATCGGGGCCAACGGGGCCCTGCCGGGAAAGCCGGAACTGGTGATCTCGGGCATCAACATCGGCCCCAACATCGGGACCGACGTGGTGTATTCCGGAACCGCCGCCGCCGCGCGCCAGGGCGCCCTGATGGGGATCCCCAGCGTCGCGCTGTCGCTGGATTCATTCAAGGAGCCCTTCCACTTCGACGCGCTGAGCCGGTTCGCCGCCGACAATCTGGAGACCTTTGTCCGCCTCTGGCGGCCGGATCACTTCATCAACATCAACGCGCCGAACCTGGCGGTCTACCGGGGCGTGGAAATAACCCGTCCCTCCCGCCGGCTGTATCACGACCGGATCGACGAATACCGGGCCCCCGACGGCCGTTCCTATTTTTTCATCCACGGGTTCCGGGTGGAAACGGTGAAAGAGTCCGGCAGCGACTGGGACGCCGTGTCCCGGGGCATGGTCTCCATCTCTCCGGTGGTGCTGCAGCCCGTGCCCCGGAAGGACGACGCCCACTACCGGGAAGAGAGGTTCGTCCTGGCATGAAAAACGGAAAATCCTTCTCCGAGGCGGTGCGTCTCTACCGGAACCGGCGCTACGAATCGGCCCTGAAGGAGTTCCTGGGCCTTCAGTCCGACAGCCTCAAGCACCCGGAGCTCGCCTACTATCTGGGGCTCTGCTACACCCAGCTGGAAAAATACGACGAGGCCCTGCTGTACCTGGAGCAGGTGGTGGCCTCCGATTCCGGCCTCATCCATCTGTACCAGAGCAGGATGGTCCTGGGCTTCATCTATTCGGTGACGAAGCGCTACCGGCTCGCGGAGTTCGAGTTCCGGCGGCTCCTGGAGGACGGCTTCGAGTCCGCCAAGGTCCACAGCGCCCTGGCCTATGCCCTGTTTCTCCAGAACAAGGTCGAGGAAAGCGTCGCCTCCCTGGAACGGGCGCTGGAGCTGGAAAAAGACAATGCCAACGCCCTGAACTCCCTGGGTTACGTTCTGGCGGAACAGGGAACCCGCCTGGCCGCCGCCCTCTCCTATTGCCGGCGGGCGGTGGAACGCTATCCCCGAAACGCGGCGTACCTCGATTCCCTGGGCTGGGTGCACTTCAAGCTGGGGAATTACAAGGACGCCCGCTTCTACCTCCGCCGGGCCCTGGAGCAGGCGCCGAAAAACAGGGAAATCCTCGCCCACCTCAAAGCCGTCATGGAGGCGGAGGGATGAAGGGGAGGAAAGGGGCCGGGGCGGTTTTTTTCCCCGTCCTGGCGTTTTTCCTGGCCCCGGCTCTTTTCGGTCAGAATCTGGATTTCGATCAGGTCCGGGCGGACGAGGAGTTCCGGGGAGGCGTACAGGCCTTCCACAACGGGTATTACAATCAGGCCTCGCAGGCCTTCAAAAAGGCCCTGTCCTTCAAGCCCCGGGATACCCGGATTCGGCTCTGGCTCGGCCGGGCCTATTATCAGTCCGGGCTGAACGAGGCCGCCCTGGCGGAGTGGAAGACGGTGGCGAAGGCGGGAGGGGGTTCGCCTCTTCTGGACGGGCTTCTGGAGATCCTGGAGTCCCGCCGCGGCATCGGCCGGGAGTTGCGGGGGCCCGAACGCTGGGTGGTCTCCGGGGAGATCGGGGGGACCTTCGGGGAAAACGTCTTTTTCAGAAGACCCTCGTCGGTGCGGACCCGGCGGGACGGGTCCTTTTTCGTGGTCGGTTTCGTCACCAACCGGGTTGTCCAGCTGGATTCCAACGGGATGGTCAAAAAGACCCTGACGGGGGGCCTGGAAGGTTTCGATCATCCCTTCGATATCGTCGAAGACCGGGACGGCGCGGTCTATGTCAGCGAGTTCAGGGGAGATCGGGTGGCGAAGTGCGACAGGGACGGGAACCGGCTGCTTTCCATCGGCGGAAAGGGGCGGGGCCCCGGGAAACTGCTGGGACCCCAGTACCTCGCCCTGGACCGGGACGGGAATCTCTATGTGTCCGATTGGGGGAACCGCCGGGTGTCGAAGTTCAGCCGGACCGGGGACTTCCTCCTGTCCTTCGGCGGGGCTTCGGGGGCCTACCCCGGACTCCAGGCCCCCACGGGGGTCCTGTGTCACGAGGGGCATGTCTACGTGGCCGACGACGGCCGGAAGCAGGTGGCGGTTTTCGATTCCAGCGGCAATCACCTCGCCACGCTGCTGCAGGGCCGCCTTGAGTCCTTCGAAGGCATGAGGCGGCTTCCGGAGGGGGATTTCCTGATATCCGACGGGCAGCGTCTGTACCGCTACGGCCTGGAGGAGGACAGCCTGTCCCTTCTCACCGATTTCGGCGGAATCGCCAAACGGGTGCTGTCCGCGGACCGGGACGCCAACGGCAACCTGCTGGCGCCGGACTTCGACGCCGGAGTGGTGCACGTTCTGTCCGAACTCACGGGGATGCATGCCGGCCTGACCGTCATGGTCCGGGGCATCGAAGCCCGGGAGTTCCCCAAGATCACCCTCGAGGTCCATGTGACGAACCGCTACGGCGACCCGGTGGTCGGCCTGGGGGCGGATAACTTCATCGTTTCCGAGAGGAGGGTCCGGGTCGAAAGGGTGGACCTGCGGTTTGCCGCGCACAAATCCGCCTCTTTCGACATCGCCCTGCTGCCGGACCGGTCGCCGGAGATGGCGGCGAAGCGCTCCGTGGTCGAAAAGGCCGCCCGGGAAGCCTGGGACAGAATGGGGAAGGCGGGAATCTTCCGGGTCGTGTCCCCCGGAGCGGCTCCGACGGTGGTTTCCCGGCCCGAAGACCCTCCGGCGGTGATGGCCCGGGCAGCCGCGGACACCGACGGCAGCTACGGCCCGGACTGGGCCTTCGACCTGGGCATCCGGCTGGCGGTCTCGGAGCTGGCGGTCTCCCGGAACCGGAAAGCCATCCTCTTTCTCTCCTCCGGAACCCTGCCCGGGACCGCGTTCCGGCGCTACGGACTCCAGGAGACCGCGGACTACATGAAAAACAACTCCGTGGCCTTCTATCCGGTCTATCTCTCCGACTCCGGAGGGACTCCGGAGCTGGAGTTTCTGGCCCGGGAAACCGGCGGCCGCTCCATCCGATACTTCGCCCCCCCGGGCCTGACTTCCCTGGCGGAGGACCTGTCCGCCCAGCCCGACGGGACCTATGTTCTGGAGTACCGCTCCTCCAGCCCGACGGATTTCGGGCGGGCCTTTATCCCCGTGGAGGTGGAGGCCTTCCTGGTCCGCAGGAGCGGCCGGGACGAATCCGGCTACTTCGGGCCCCTGGAGTTCTAAGATATGGCCCTGTCGGACATTCGGCCCCTTCGCCTCTTCCGGGAGATCCTGCGGAGCTGGGGAGCCCGGTGGGACGGCATATGCCGGCGCTGCGGGATCTGCTGCTACGAGAGGACCCTGTCCCGCTCCGGGGAACTGGTGGTGAATCTCTCCTCCCCCTGCGAGCACCTGGACCCGGAGACCCGGCTCTGCCTCATCTACCGGGACCGTTTTCGGCTCTGCCCCGACTGCCGCCGGATGACCATCTTCCACGCGCGTTTCTCCCGCTATCTGCCCCCGAGCTGCGGCTATGTGCGGAAGTTCCGGCGGAAAAAGGTCCTGTCAGGGCATGTGCTCCGGGGCCTTCCGGAGGAGCCGGGAAACGACCCGTCCTAAGAGGGGAGTGCGGATCCTTATGGCCCGGTGGGGGCACATCTCGTGGCAGATGTAGCACCGGATGCATAGACTGTAATCGTAGACGGGGGTTCTTTTTTCGTTCCCCCCCGGAAAGGAGAGGGCTTTTTTCGGCGCCACCGGACAGGCTTTTACGCAGATCCCGCATTTCCGGCAGGCCTCCTCATGAATGACCGGCCGGGGAATGAGCAGGTTGCGCACCGGTCGCAGGGCCTGGAGGGTGGCATCTCCCGCGGCGGGCATGCGCGTGACCCGGAATGCGGGGTTTCGGAATCTCTCCGGCGGATCTCCCAGGATTTCGATCTCCCCGTCCCGGAAAACCCCCAGGCCGGAGGCGGCCCCTTCGGTGATGGTGGGGACGAAGCCGGGGTCCAGGGCCACCAGCCGGCAGAACACCGCGTCCAGGGCCACCGGGTCCCGGGAGGCCAGAAGCAGCCCCATCCGCACGGGGTCGCCGCTGGAAGGCCCCTCCCCCTCCATGGCCACCACCCCGTCCATGATGTAGAGCCGGGGTTTCAGCAGAAGGTTCAGGTCCGTCAGCATGCCGGCGAAGCGCCGCGCATTGGGAAAGCGCAGATGAAACCGGGCCTTTTCGAAGCCCGCCACGCAGCCGAAGGTGTTTTTCACCGCCCCGGTTATCCGGGTGAGCCCGTGGGTCTTCATTTTACAGAGGCTGATGATTCCGTCCGCCTCCGCCGCCGCCTGGGCGACGGGAAAGCTCTTTTCGAAACGGCCGGCGGGAAAGTCCAGGTTGACGGCGGTGTGGAAGTCCCCCTCGGGGATCCCCAGCCTCTCCGCCCGGGGGGAGAGGCCGGCTTTCCGGGCCACCAGCCGCAGGCCTTCGGTCCCCGGTGAATCGCCGTAGGAAAGCCGGGCCCCGGTTTCGGCGAGCAGACGGGCGGCGGCCTCGAAGACCGAGGGGTGGGTGGTCACCGCCCGTTCCGGGGTCCGGGCCGCCAGCAGGTTGGGTTTCAGCAGTATCTTTTCTCCCTCCCGGGCGAAGGCTCCGGCCCCCCCCAGCAGGCAGAGGAGCTTCCGCATGGCGGACAGGACGGTTTCGTCCTCGTAGGAATCGCAGGCGGCAAGAGCGACGGTGGAGCGCATGGATGTCCCCCTTCTGGGGCCCCAGATTACGGGTCCCCGGGGGGGAAGGTCAAGCGCCGGTTTTCGGTCAAGCGCTGTTGCCGCGGATGGGGATTTTTCATACTATATATATCAGGAAGGGGGAAAGAGGTGGCCGGGAAGGAAGATACGAGGTTCCGGGATGGGACCGACCTGGACGAAAAGCGGCGGGTCGAACTGAAAGAGCCGGACATGTTCCGGGTGGTGATGCACAACGACCACTATACGACCCAGGAGTTCGTCGTCAGCGTCATCATGGTGGTGTTCCATAAGACCGCCTCGGAGGCCACGAAGATCATGCTGGATGTCCACCGCCAGGGGAAGGGAAGTGTCGGGGTCTACACCTACGACATCGCCGCCACCAAGGCCGGTCAGGTGCGGGAAATCGCCGCCTCCCAGGACTTCCCCCTCAAATGCACGGTGGAGAAGGCGTAGAAAAAGATGATGATCAATCAGGAACTGCAGGACGTTCTGAACGCGGCATATAACGAAGCGAAGCAGCGCAAGCACGAATATCTGACCTCCGAGCATATCCTCTTCGCGTCGCTGCACTTCAACGGAGCCAGAAGCATTCTGGAGGAGTGCGGCATCGAGCCCGACGCTCTGCGGGAGGAGATGGGGCTTTATCTGCAGGACAAGATGCCCAAGGTGAATCGCCGGGAGCCGATCCGGTCGGTGGCCTTCCAGAATGTCATCGAGCGGGCGGTCCTGCATACCCAGTTCGCCAGCAAGCCGGAAGTGGATATGGGGGACGTGCTGGTGTCCATATTTGACGAGGACAAGTCCTACGGCTCCTTTTTATTGAAAAAACACGGGCTCACCCGGCTCCATCTGCTGGAAATCGTGTCCCACGGCTCCTACCAGGAGGAAAGGGAGAACGAAAGCGTCGGGGGCGACTCCGGGAATCCCGACGGGGATGACGGGGAAGGCCTGGAGGCGGAGGGGGAGGAGAAAACCCCGGAGGAGGCCAGGCTCCGGAAAAAGGACGTTCTCCGGAAGTTCACCACCGAGCTGACGGCCCTGGCGGCGGAAGGGAAGCTGGAGCCTCTCATCGGCCGGGACGATCTGGTGGAGCGGACCATCCAGGTCCTGGTGCGGCGGCTCAAGAACAACCCCATCCATGTGGGGGAGCCCGGGGTGGGGAAGACCGCCATCACCGAGGGGCTGGCCTCCCGGATTGTCCAGGGCCGGGTTCCGGACATCCTGAAAGGCTACCGGATCTTCGCTCTGGACATGGGGGCCCTCATCGCCGGGACCCGGTACCGGGGGGATTTCGAAGAGAGGATGAAGGCCGTCATAGCCCGGCTGCTGCAGGAGGAGAAAATCATCCTTTTTGTGGACGAGATCCACACTCTGGTGGGCGCCGGGGCGGTTTCCGGAGGCTCCATGGACGCCGCCAACCTGCTCAAGCCCGCCCTCCAGTCGGGAAAGCTCCGCTGCATCGGCTCCACCACCTTCGAAGAGTACCGGAAGTTCTTCGACAAGGACCGGGCCCTGTCCCGGCGATTCCAGAAGATCGAGGTGCTGGAGCCCTCGGTGGATGAAACGGTGGGGATACTGCAGGGTTTGAAGGACAAGTACGAGTCCTACCATTCGGTGCGGTACAGCGACGGGGCCCTCCGGGCGGCGGCGGATCTGGCGGCGAAGGTCATCCATGACCGATTCCTCCCCGACAAGGCCATCGATGTGGTGGACGAGGCGGGGGCCTGGGTCAGGATGCACCGCTATCGGGAGGGTCAGGAGGCGGAGCCCTACGAGATCACCGAGACGGACATCGAAAAGGTGGTGGCCCGGATCGCCAAGGTCCCGGAGCGCAGCGTCTCCTTCTCCGAGAGGGACCGGCTCAAAAACCTCCTCCCGGAGCTGAAAAAGCGGATCTTCGGCCAGGACGACAGCATCAGGGCGGTGGTGGATGCGGTGAAACGGTCCCGGGCGGGCTTCCGGAGCCCCGACAAGCCCATCGCCTCCTTCCTCTTCGTGGGTCCCACCGGGGTGGGAAAAACCGAGCTGGCCCGGAGTCTGGCGGAGATTCTGGGCGTGGAGCTCCTGCGTTTCGACATGAGCGAATACCAGGAGAAGCACACCGTCTCCCGCCTCATCGGGTCGCCCCCGGGCTACGTGGGCTACGAGGAGGGGGGGCTCCTTTCGGAGGCCATCCGCCGGTCGCCCCACGCGGTGCTGCTGCTGGACGAAATCGAAAAGGCCCACGGGGATATCTTCAACGTTCTGCTCCAGGCCATGGATTACGCCACCATCACCGACAACTCGGGAAAAAAGGCGGATTTCCGCAATGTCATCCTCATCATGACCTCCAACGCCGGCGCCCGGGACATCGGACGGCCCCTCATCGGTTTCGGCGATCAGGCTGTGGGAAAGGCCGCCATCTCCGACGCGGTGGAGAGGATCTTCAGCCCCGAGTTCCGGAACCGGCTGGACAAGGTGGTGGTCTTCGGCAATCTGGACCGCCCGGTGGTGCGGGACATCGTCCTGAAGGAGATCGATGCCTTCCGGAGCCGGCTGGCGGAGAAAAACATCCTTCTGGAGGTGGAGGATCCGGCGGTGGACCATCTCCTGGATCTGGGTTTTTCCCGGGAGTTCGGCGCCCGGAACGTGGCCCGGGTGGTGGAGGAGAAGGTCAAGGACCCCTTCATCGAACTGGTTCTTTTCGGAGACCTGGCCCGCGGCGGATCCGCCCGGGTCTCGCTGCGGGACGGGGAGATCCACATCCACCCCACCCCCGCGGAAACGCCCTCCGGGGATGAATAGGCGGAAGCGGGGGGCGGGGCTTCCCGTCCTGTCGGAAAACGATCATTTCAGCTTCCCCGATCCGGTGACGGCGGATCCGTCGGGGATTGTCGCCGTCGGGGGAAATCTTTCGCCGGGGATGCTTCTGTCCGCCTATCGGCAG
>Ga0302245_1000526_pt1 | contig 31403 bp, 31 predicted proteins | sample AAG_UR_Thr_MG_FD_193512 | JGI IMG/M metagenome (GOLD analysis project Ga0302245, IMG submission 193512) | Enriched activated sludge microbial communities from anaerobic digester in WTTP, New Holstein, Wisconsin, United States - AAG_UR_Thr | ecosystem: Engineered > Bioreactor > Anaerobic >... | reverse complement strand
TGATAATATGTAATAGTTAAGATAATATCGGTAGAATTGACTCTTGATTTTGAGATTTGCGGAGTTTTTTCTAAATTAGGTAGAAGTCAGGTTTAAAAAGTGAATTTTTAGAGGTTCCCTATAATCATTTTATACCACTTGACTCAGAGTGTAATAATAAAATCTTTAATTTACGCTCAATCGGTATTCAGGTAATTGGTGAAAAAGTCTATGCTTTTAATAAAAATTCGAAATTATGGGTGAGTTATTGTTATAATAAAAATAATGTTGTAGTTGGTTATTACCGTCCTTTTTTTAAAAATTATTTTATCAATAGTCATAATACCATTTATCGACCTGGGAAGTGGTCGTGTATGTTGCCAAATAATAATTTGATTATTTGTACCACTGGTAAAGCCGGTAGTTCAGATTTTTCAGCTTTAATATCAAATAATTATGTTGATTATCAGTTCCAAAAAAATGGGCAATGTTTTCCTTTATATACTTATGAAGAAAATAATAATCAGCAAAAGACTCTTTTTGATTCTGTAAATAATAATGATGAATACATCCGTCGTGATGGTGTTACAGATTTTATCCTTGAGAGGTCTCGCAAGCAATACGGTAATAAAGTTACCAAAGAAGATATATTCTATTACGTTTATGGAATTCTTCACAGCCCAACATATAGAACGACCTTTGCTAATGATTTAAAGAAGATGATCCCCCGCATTCCACTTGTTGATGATCCGAAAGATTTCTGGAAATTCAGCAAAGCTGGCCAAGGTCTTGCGGAGATTCATATTAATTATGAATCTGTCGAGCCATATAAAGATGTTAAAGTAACCGGTGAAGAGAGTAATTATTTTAAAGTTGAAAAGATGCGTTTCCCTAAAAAGGATCAGAAAGATACTATTCTTTATAACAGTAAAATCACCATTGAAAACATTCCTGCTAAAGCTTATGAATATGTCGTTAATGGCAAGAGTGCAATTGAATGGATAATGGAACGCTACCAGGTAACAGTACATAAAGATAGCGGTATAAAAAATGATCCTAACGACTGGGCAGATGAAGTCGGTAATCCTCGTTATATACTGGATCTCCTGCTCAGTATAATTAATGTCAGTGTCCAAACTGTTGACATAGTGAATTCTTTACCGGAATTGAAGTTTGAATAATGCAGGTTCTATAGTTTTATAGCTAATACAATTCTTTACAATCGCTAATTATTCATAATTTTTTGGAAAACCAAAACGCTTTTTGATTGCTAATGAAAGACAGAATAATGAATAAATCGTTATTGTTTCAATTAACATTAAAAAAAATATTCGTGTAATATTTAAAAAAGTAAAACTAAAATTTTGAAACATAACTTCTTCGAAACATTTATAAAAATTAATTGTGTAAATTATTGGGCTATATTTTAGGTTTAGGTTAAGGTTTGATATTATGATAGTATTAATGGTTATACCCAAAATGAAAAAAATTACTGGTAATGATATTTTATAATAACCTTCATTGAACCAGAATGTTAATTTTGTTATGAAATTATTTCTTGAATTTAAAAAATGCAAATATCGATAAATTGATATTTTGTCGTAGTATGAATTATATGAAGAAGATAATTTTTTGTATGTTTCTATCAAATTATTCAGTGTTGTAATAGAATTTATTGAATATTTATAATTCAGTACACCGTCTGCGACTATTCCATCTTTTATAGTTTGATAAGAACCACTAGGCAGGTTATAATTACTTTTTCTTTTAAAAAAAAACACATGGTTGTTTATTCTTTTTAATAAATTTGATAATGTAATTACATTCTGATATTTTTCAACATATAAATTTGCACCATATTCTATTAGCTTATCAAATGTATAATTATATCTTTTTCCCGGTATATATTCTTCTGTATTTGAAAAATAAAATATAAAATATTTTCGTAAATATGATAATTTTTCAATCTTAAATTTCCTATTATTTATATAATTAGAGGGCTCTGGAAATAGTTTATGTTGATAATAAAAATACTTTAAAATTTTTATCCAATCATATTTTATGTTAACATTATTAAATTGTAAGTCTTTGTTTCGAACATTTTTAATAAGTATTATATTGATTTCAGAGATATTTCCCAAAGTAATAGTATCAGCTTCAGCTACAAAATATTCAAATGAACAATTATATAATGATAAATGATTGTTTTTTGAATCTTTATCATTAATTTGCTCAAAGAAAGTAAAATGACAATTTCTAAGATTTATATTTGAACCTATTTCATCAGATTTGGTTATATATTTGGCCTGCCCAATTGAACAATTGTTAAATGAAACATTTATAGAATTCCTATCTGACTTTAGTATTAGAAATTCAAAATCAATATTTTCAAAAAAACATTTACTGACTGAAAATTTTTGTAGAAGATTAATGAGTGTTGATAGATTTAAAAACTTTTTTAATTCTTCATTATTTTCATCAAGTGCAAAAACAATTTTATTGCTGATTACTCTATAGATATTTTTTTTTGAAATTTTATAATTGATTTCAATATATTTAAGGAGAGAGGGATTAATTACCATTTTATTGTTTTTATAGTGAACCAAACCACTAATAGGTATAAAATAATCACTATCATTTCTTGTAATAAACAGAGGGTCTATATTAACGTGATTTGTGAATTCAAGGATAGGATACGTTAATTCTTTATCATCAGTTTCTCCAGCATCGCATAATATATATAGCTTAGTCGTTAAAAATTCTTCAAATTTTAAATTTTTATCTAAGTTCATATTTTATCATAATCCTATTTTGAAATCATAATGTCGAACAACTTTTGTTATTTTAAAATTTCTCAAAATCACAAATATAATTAATTATAATCATAAGATATTACACGTTAAATTTGTATAAGAAACCTATACTATTTTAGGAAAAGTCGTCAACATTAATTTAGCGCACTTGCTGCACCCTTTCGCCCGCTCCACTCGCGTGGAAGGATTCTCCCCATACCAACACCCACTCTGCCCCACCAAACATTCCCCTTGAATATCCCGGGTAAACCAGAATCCTGTAGGAGGCCGGCCCCTTCAACGATAAGCGGGATTATGTCGCATTGCTCAAAACCACATTAAACCTATTTTTAACCCTGAACTCCCCTCCCCTGCCATAAACTCTATATGTCCATGGACCCGCAATGTCCCCTCGACTCCAGCACCCGGTCACCCGTTTCGACGTCCATGTCTCAACGGCCGCTCGCTCTCCACCGCTCGCTGTGCCCGGGTGCTTCCGTTCTCGGCGCACATAATCCGGCTTATCGGAAGTGGCCTGGCTTTTTTCTTTCCAGAATTTTCTGTGCTCCTTACTTCAAGGGGAAAGTTTTCTCCCTCAGCTTACCTGACCTTTTACCATCCTTAACACATCCATCCACACTCCCTCCGCGGGCTCAGGCTAACGCTACGCCCGCAGCGGCACATCCACAAATGAAAGTATTGGAATAACTTTACCCCTGTTCCTGCACCGCTGCGACCTCCGCTTAGTTTCTCATGGAACTCTCACCATCCTGAACTCCACACCCTGCACCCTCGCCGCCCCATCATAAGTAAATTTTGCCTGCAGGGGAGCCGCTTCTCCTGAGCATAAACAGATTCTGCTACAACACCAGGTACGGCATTTGCAGCCAGTCTGACAGCTTCGGGGAAAAGGACTCCTTAGCTGACAGCCTGCAGCTGCACCCGCAGATCCCCCTTCGGCACCCCTTTGACAAAATTTTTTTCACCCCCGGTGCAGTTGTTTAATCTAAAATTGCTCTTAAATAATGTTGACAAAAATTATAATTTCGTATAACAGTTTTAACTATACAAATTCTATTTCATATAATTTTATTCTTAGCTTATATTATACTCGGAGTGCTATTATGAAGAAAATTATAATGCTTTCATTGCTATTAGTGCCTCTAATGGGTCTATCTTCTTCATTGCATGCTCAATGCATTCGTGGTAACTGTGATAATGGTCAAGGGTCATATGAATATAATGATGGCAAGTATGTGGGCCAATGGAAAAACGGGTTAAGACATGGTGAAGGTACTTTTAAGGAATATGATGGTGAAATATATATAGGACAATGGGCCGATGATTCTCCTAATGGTAAAGGTAAAATCATTAATTCTGATGGGTCTTCATTTGAAGGTATTGTAAAAAACTGGCAGCCTTATACTGGCCAGGGTACAATCTCTGATAATAATGGCAATAAATATGTAGGTCAATTGGTAGATGGCAAGCCCCATGGGCAGGGGTCGATTATTATTGAGGATGATATTAAATATGTAGGTCAATTCAAAGATGGGCTGCCTAATGGTCAGGGGAAAATAAATTATACAGAGGGTGATGTCTATGAAGGCCAAATCAAAGATGGCAACCCTCATGGCCAGGGAATAATGTCTTATAGTAATGGTAATAAATATGAAGGTCAATTCAGGGAAGGTACTCTCCATGGGCAGGGTAGTTTTCTTTATTCAGATGGTACTAAATATGAAGGTCAATTCAAGGATGATGCTTTCAATGGTCAGGGTAAAATAAATTTTTCAGATGGTGGTTTTTACGAAGGTCAATTCAAGGATGGTGACTTCCATGGTCAGGGTAGTTATCTTTATCCAGATGGGACTAAAAATTCAGGTCAATGGGCGGATGGTGAATATTTAGGTGAATGAAGTTGTATTATATTTTCCTTGCCTATCATCAGTCTATCTAATACCTATACAGCAAGTAAATTCAGTCGGGCAGATCCCACCATTGTTCCAGCCTTTGTCACGCCTCTTGCGAAACGGAGCAAGAGCCGTGCCAATCAGCAGGGCTGAACCGGCTTCCACCCTTTATAGTATCTCCTGAAAGCCTATCATCATAAATCAACGCCCCGCTCCCCCCTCCCTCCCTTTAATCTGTAAATTTTGTTCCAGGGGAGCTGCTTTCAGTAACAGGTAATTAATTCTCTTAAAATACATTAATCATCCTTGCCGTACGCCTACCAGCTTCCGGGGAAACGGCCCCCCTGCAGCTGCAAGGCTTTTCGGGCTTCATTGTCCGGTCATCCTCTAATGTCCAACGGAGCCCTCAAACGGCTACTCACAGTTCCCCTCAGCACCCCTTCCAGCAAAATTTTTCATTTCCCCCAGAGCGGAGGTTTGTATCATAAAATATTAAGCTATAGGGAATACCATGTAACGCAACCGTCAGCCCCCCTTTAGTTGGTACGGGGGGTCTGCCGGCAGCTCAAAATTTGAAAGAATGGGGATAAGGTAGAGATTGTGCGGTCCTGGCCGCGTTTCGGTCTGCTGTTAAAATGTGATTTTATTATCTATACAGTGCAGTGCAGCCTGTCTCAGAAAGTCGCCGATTTTCATTTCATTGTCTATACAGTATTTTGCTATTTTTTTGTGTTCGTCCAGGGCCAGGGTTACGTTGGGTCTTTTAACTTGGCTGTACTGGTTAAGTTTCTTCATGGGTTTCATTTCTTTTTTCTTCATCCTATTTTCCCCCTGGATCATCTTTTTAATCGGGTCTGTTTTTTTAGTCAATAATTTTAACGTTTAAACGTCTATTTTTCTTGACAAAAAGTAAAATACTATATATATGTGTAGTAAATTTTCCGCTATGGAGGTCTTTATGAGTAATCCAATTTTTGATGACTTTGATGTTGTTTATTCCTACACGCGAAAGGATACAATTGAGGATGGTGTCCTGGTTGATGTTTCTTCTACTGCAAAGGAGGCTGGTATTAATTTTCCTGTTGCCCTCACCTCTACTGTGTGGGATCTCTATGTTGTCCCTTCTGACTCTCTTGAGGATTCCGGTCAGTCTACTGCAGGGCGTCTCTGGGATCTCCTCTGGATGTTCCGCAACTATGCTTTAAGGTCCAATTCATCTTTAATGCATTTTAACTGTCTGTTTCTCAATAGCAATCGCCACCTTGAAGAGGTCCGGTTCAAGGCTCTCTGCGGCCCTGGTGATAATCATGAGCCTGTTATTACTATCATGATGCCCTGGGAGGATTGATTATGTATATTGATACCTGTAAAAGATGCGGCCACCCCGAGGGGCTGCATCATTATGAAACTATGCAGTGCCCAAAGGGTGGTGAAGCTCCAGTTGGTAAAAGACAGGAGTGGCTTGGATATACTTTCCAGGCTGATAATGAGAAGTTCATGGAGGAGATGGACATGGAATTAAAGAGGCTGGAGACGAGGGTCCGTGAGCTGGAGGAGAAGCTCAGGAAATGAATGGTATTTTTTTTAGTTCGAATAATCTGGCTGCAGCTTCCCTTTTTGCAGGGCGGCTGTAGCAGTTTTTGTGCTGCAGCTGGTTGTTAAATATCGAGAGATTTCAGCCAGGATATTTCAGCTTTTAAGTGATGTTCCAGGTAAGAAAGTACATGCTTAGAAATATTATTATCTGATGTCTTTTCTGATTTTTCTTTTATCTGTGTAATCTTGTCTTTTATCGTCTTTATTCTTTCTGAATGGAATTCTTCTTTCTGTTCTTCCGGAAGATGGCTCAGGAACATCAGGTGCATATCAGCTTTGAAGTGTATTAAGCTTTTATTAAAATAATCTTTTAATATGCTTTTATAATATTTTCTCCCAGCTGGCAATATTTCATGTATGGTTTTTTCCGGAGAGCCGTAATTCTTTTTCTGTTCTGTTATTTTTATCAATTCTTTATTTAATAATTTATCCAGTGCATAATAGATTGATCCTAATTTTACATCAGAAAAATCCTTGTACAAATATTCTGCTTTCTTGCGGATATCATATCCGCAGAGGTTATCTTCCATAAGCATGCCAAGTATAACAAGTTCTACATTCATTCAATTTGCTCCGGGTTTATTATTCCCTTAATCTGGTATGAATTAATGTAATTGTCAAGAATGTTACAGGTTTCTGCTGCAGCGGAATTTAATTTTATTGACATTGTATTTCTCTTGTCGAGTTATAAAGTAATTTCTGGCCGAGGGTTTTATAATGAAGTATTCAAAAGATCAGTTCAAATCTAATGAAACATGGCTTATTTTTCGTTTAAGAAATTTTATCACTATTGCCGGGAAACCTGCTGATGTTTATCTGCTTCTTGATATCGGTCGTGATCATCTTTTCGGGCATTTAATTTTTACCGATGAACTCCCTTCTTTGAATGAGGTTGATGAGCTTTTTAGTAATGCCTTTGATCTGGTTCAATCATGGCCGGATACACTTTTTATTATAGAGCATGATCCTGGCGAAAGTCTTATTCGGAATGTTGCATCTAAATATGGGATTAGTGTTAAAAAAGATTCCTATCTTTCTTTTGTTGATATAATCTCTTCTGTTGAAAACTCCTTCAGCAGATTCAGAGGATCTTCAGTTATTGATGAAGAGTCTTACGAATCTGCTTTATCGTTATTACCTGATAGTTATGATCCATGTTCCTGCGGTTCAGGAAAAAAATATAAGTTTTGCTGTAAGCCGTTTTTTAAAGAAATTGTCTGTGCCATGAATGATGCTGAAGATGGTAAAATGATGAGTGCTCTCAGGTGGATGGATAAGGCAAAGAATAAAGCAGGTGAAACACCGGAAATACTTTGCCGCTATGCTATTGTTTATTCTTTTTTCGATAAGGATAAAGCAGATGAATATCTGGCCAGATGTCTTGATCTTTTTCCGGGCCATCCCAGGGCAAACTATATCAAAGGTATTGATTTAAAAAACAAAGGTGATTATGAAGGGTCTATAAAGGCATATAAAGCTGCTATCAATAATTATCCTTCTAGTGACCGTTATCATTTGAATGAGTCCTGGAATAATCTTGGTTCTGCCTATTATGAAATTCAAAATTTTGCTCAGGCAAAAAGAGCCTGGGAAAAAGCTCTGGACTATATGCCTAATGATAAACTGGCCAGGGATAACCTTAAATTTATGATATATGAAAATCCTGATGTTCCTGATACATTAAAAAAGGCACCATCATTATATTTGATAAATCCTCAAGGTACTAATCATTGATTTAATCAATTATTTTAGTCACAATCGAGTCCGGCCAGGTAGCCCTGGGTTATTGCAACTGAGCTGTGGCCAAGAAATCGCTGGGTTGCTATTATATCTTTTCCATTTTCATAATGTTTAACTGCACCATAATGCCTTAAATCGTGAAGGCTGTAAACTGTCCTTATTTCTCCTGCAGCATAAAGTCTTTTGCAGAACCGTTCAAAGGCCTTCTGTATGGAATTGACCTTCAGATCCTTGAATGGTTTTGCCTGGTTAAATCCCAGGGTTTTGAGTATGTCAGCTGCTCTGTGATCCAGCTGACCCTTTACTTCGTTTCCTTTGCTTAAAGCTCTGTATCTGCCGGTTTTATCTATGGTGAGGGAGGGGAGGGCACCACACCTTATCCCATGGTATTTTATTACTGTTACAACTGCCAGGAGGACCCGGGCCTGTCTTTGTTTCCCTGCAGATCCTTGTCCCGTAGCCCGGAGCTCCTCCTTCAGATTCTCTTCAATGATGAGCAGCTGCTCTTCATCCGGGATATCTTCTGAGTCCAGGGTTTCAAAGGGGCGGGGAGGGCGGCGGCATCCTTTAAAGTAGTTTTTAGATATTATATCGTTTCTCTCCAGAAAGGAGAAGAAGCTTGATACGGCCGCGATCCGCTCCCGGATGCTGTTGTTCATGTCATACTGCTTATATATGTAGTTTACATAATCATCAATATCGATGGAGTTGAGTTTGAATACGCTCAAATCTTTAAGCTCAAGCCAGTTAAAGAAAATCTGCAGGGATTTTCCGTAGGTTTCCCTGGTTGCTTCAGAATCGAATCCGGAAAGCCAGCGATCCTGCAGGGAGTCCAGGTCAGACTTGCTCATCTTTATTTCTGTTTTCAGCTCATCTTTCAGCTGGTCAACCAGGAGCTGCTTTGTTATATATTCCAGTTCCTTGTCATTGAGGTTTTTCAGGTCCCTGGAGCTGAGGAAATTCTCAACCTGGCTGATGATTCGGTCTTTTTTATTGGCTGGTATGTTTGACATAAAATCCCTTTCTCCTGGGTTTTATGTCGGCATAATCATATATTATGATGTGATAGAACAGGCTGTGAATGATTTTATATCATTAGGTGAATCATTCACTGATATTTTTTTATTCTGCAACAAACTCATGAAGCATAGCGGAAAAAAAAGAGAACTTGAAATGCCTTTAAGCAGCACCCGTATAATTAATAGGGTAATGACAGCTTTTCTAAGTCAAAAAGAGAATGAAGAACTGGAAAAAGGAGAGGTAGTATATAGGAGACTGATTTTCTATTTCTTTAGTATTCTCATTGACGAATTTGAAATTAAAGAGTACACAGAGACTCGATATGTGAATTAAAAAAACGTGAACCATCCCATTGATTAAACCAAATTAAAATAAGATTAAAATAGGAGGTCTCATGCAGAAAGCAAAAATTCTTAAATATTGCAAGGATAAAGATACTGACAATAAACTTCGTTGGTGCGTTAAGGTTGACAAAACTACGTTTACGCTCTACATTCCCAGATTGAGGGTACCCAAACCCACTCCGCGTCTAATATCTGTTATGATTTACCTGCCGGGCGACGAGTCCCCGGCTCTTTCTCAAGTTAAGTACAGTGACGCTGCCTGTTCTCCTGAACAGCTTCAATCTCCTATTGTAACAAAAGTACGACTTAACACTACCCCGCATAGCGAAACTATCAGGTACGACCCAATTGGCGATCCTAAAAATCTGGAAATAGGTAGCCCTTACATACCTAAAAAACTACTTCCCGAAGAACCACCTGCAGAATTAACGCTTTCTGTAGAGTGGCTTGCTGATTGACTCTGCTTCTTGCTTTGTCATTCAGTGTGTGACTGTAGCTGCCGTTATTATTACATCCCGTAATCTGGCGGCAGGTGCACGTCGTGTTCGTAAAAAAATCTGATTTAATATTCCGTTAATCTTCATCAGTTCTTTTGCTCTTGAGTATTCACATAAACTCTCTCCAGATTTAACGTAAATTCCTGATCAATAAAAAAGTTGGCAATAAAAAATGTGAGGTATAAAATGAAAAAGGTAATAATGATCTTTGTTCTGCTGGTCACTATGTCCAGTTTGTCTTACGGGGAAATTAACTACGTATGTACTTATAGCGAGACACCTTTTGCATTAAGAGGTGAATGGGTTACAATTGAGAGTTCTTTAGACGGTGGTAATTCCTGGCTGAAAAGAGAAGATACTTTGTTAAATGTCTCAAAGAAAACTATGCGTTCAGCAGGTAGAACTTATAAGATTGTAAAGATAGAGCAGTATGAAGAAGGTGGACATATCCTTTGTGTATTTAAAACTGATGATCCAAGTAAAGATTTTACTCTCGAGTTTAAACATATGGAAGACTCTATAATATTATTTCAAGTCTTTAGTGATCGAAAAGAATTATTCAGAAGTTTTATAGAAATTAGAAAATAAAGGTGGCATAAAGATGAGATTAACAGAATCAGTCAGTTTCTGGATAATTATATTTAGTGCGATTATTGGTTTTTTAGTAGGCCAGATACACTGGATACTCGGTGTAATAGTATTTGTTCTGATTGCAGGTAGATCTGCTATATATGGTCTTGTGATGGATACAATTTATGGTAGCTTGGAGTATCACCATGACAGAGAGGATCGAAGAGCTAAAAAGAAAATGGAAAGCGTAGCTTTCTTAAAATATGGTGTTCAAGGTAAAAATAATAAATCTAAAATGTACTCGGATGGCTCGATGTATGTCGGTCAATACAAGGATGGTAAACCTAACGGACAAGGAACATATACGCGTCCTAATGGTTCACAGTATGTTGGTCAATACAAGAATGGTAAACGTAACGGACAAGGAACTATGACGCTTCCTGATGGCACGCAGTATGTCGGTCAATGGAAAAATGATGAAATGAACGGACAAGGAACATTGAATTATCCCGATGGTGCGCAGTATGTCGGTCAATGGAAAGACGGTAAACCTAACGGACAAGGTACATTTACATGGTCGGATGGATCGAAGTATGTAGGACAGTTCAAAGATGGTGAATATGATGGACAAGGAACATTGACGTCTTCCGATGGCTCGGAGTATGCCGGTCAATGGAAAAATGGTGACTACATTGGTCGGTAAATCTATTTGAACTAATGTAACATGTAATCATTTTGTATTTAAAATTTCAAAAAACAAAATCTATAAACTATAACTATGTTAGGGGGCAAAAGCTGATGAAATTTATTAGAAAAATAGTATTAGTGATATTTATATCGATTTTAGGCACTGCTGCAACACAGGGTCAAGATACATTATCAAATTTAATTCAGAATTTAATAGATGTAGGTTTCAGGATGGGTGAATCATTTAAAGCCGGGGATAGAGTCTCTGTTCCAACAGGTTTCCTGATACCAATTGATTTATCTCAAAATAATGGGTCATATATTTACTTGGTTATGGTTAATGATAATAGTGGGCAATTAAAACCGTTTTATATACAGACACAACGGGAGCTATCAACCGGCTATAATAGGGAGATTGTTGAACCATTAGAAATTGAATTTGTTGGTACAGCTCAATATCTGACAAATAGAAATTCAAGAGATACTTTACTTTTTAAAGAAGTATCTTCAGCCACTGCATTTTCACAAGAAGACTCACAAGGTGACAATGAAGAATACGATGAAGGTACATGCATCAAAGGCAATTGTATAAATGGCAATGGTACTATGACATGGTCTAATGGCCTTAAGTATGTAGGTCAGTTCAAAGATAGGTTAAAAGATGGTCAGGGTACTATGACTTCACCTAATGGCGGTAAGTATGTAGGTCAATTCAAAGATGGGGATTTTAATGGCCAGGGGACTCGGATAGGGCCGGATGGTATTAAACTTGTAGGTCTCTGGAAAGATAACGATATAATTAAGGGTACTATGATATGGCCTAATGGTATTAAGTATGTAGGTCAGCTCAAAGCTTTGAAACCAGATGGTCAAGGTACAATAACAGGGCTTGGTGGTAAGTATGTAGGCCAGTTCAAAGATGGTAAAATGGATGGTAAAGGTACTATGATATGGCCTAATGGCCTTAAATATGTAGGCCAGTGGGAAAATGATAAACCTACATCCGGTAACTGCTATGATAAAAAAGGAAAACAAATTGAATGTGATTTTTAACTTTCTGTATGATATAGTAGATTCCTATTTATACAATTGAATTGTACCGCATTCTGTCCGTTTTGGTCGTCAGGTGGCTTTTCAGATTTTTCGGTGACTGTTGCTTCCAGTTAGCAGTTCCGGAAAATTAAAGCCCACCACCTCCCCCACCCTTTTAAAGGTAAAAAACGCCAAATTTTTAGAACGTATAAAATTTATTGAGTTGAATGATTTCCCTCCGCTGCCCCACTTCGCATAATTGTCGTTAAGCGTTCGCTACGCACATCGCCGCCTTTCCGTATCAAAAAACTTACCCTGTGAATCGGCGACGTCGGCTTAACTAATCAATTGTGCGAAATGGGGTGCTTCTTTGAGTCTATTTCGCTTTATCTCCCCGACATCGCGAGTGGGTGCTATATTTAACTGTTCCCTGTATGCTTTTTCAGTTTGTAAACTTACGGATAGACTCCCCGTGGAACAAGAAACGCTTCGCCCGCATCAGCCACATCCACAATTTATCCCAGCTGACGAATTCTCCGTAAGTTCCTGCGGCCGCTGCGACCTCCGCTTTTGCTTTTAATACGTTGCTTGTTCCAGTTTGTAACAGTCGTGCCTGGTTACTTTTAGTCTTTAATCAAATTACCGCGGAGAACGCTACGCCCGAAATTTCCTGTAATTGTATATTTTCATGCCCGGTTGGTGAGCTTGCCGAATCACGGACGTATCGGCCACCGCTTTTGTAAAAAAAACCGGTTTAATCGTGCCGTATAACTTTTTTACTTCTGATCGCATTTTTTATCAAAATTTTTTCTTCTAAATCATAATGCCATCGTATTACTAACATGTACTACCAATTTCTATGTGAAGAAAAACCAGTTTACAAACCAGCTCTTGAAAGATGGAACCAATATAAATCAATCTGGATAAAACACTGGTCCGAATTTGAAAAAATCTATCCATCCCGGTTTGAAAAACTCTACGGTCCGCTCGATGAAGAGAAAGTCAATGAGGTTAAAAAACTGGTACAATGCGGCGAGTTTAAAAATGGATTTCAGCGGCATATCTGCCCCGATTGCGGATTAACTTTAATTGTGCCCTTCACCTGCAAGTCGAGGCTGTGCCTCTCCTGTGCCCGTAAACGCCTCTTCGGCTGGTCTTTTAATTTATCCTGCATAATGAATACAAACTTAAAGCATAACCATGTTACTTTCACCATTCCGGGAACATTATCTCATATACTTTTTGAAAGAAAATATCAACCGGAACAGATGATCACTTTAGCGGCAAATGTGTTTAGAAATATGCTTATATCATCAGCTAAGCTGAAAGGAAAAGAGTTCCAGCCGGGAATACTTGCAACGCTCCATAAGTCAGGTAATGGCTTAAATTCGAACCCACACGTTCATTTAATTGGTACACGGGAAATCATTGATACAAAAACCGGAGAGATAATTGAAAACGTTTACATGCCGTATAAAAAAATACGGCATGTATGGAAAGAGGCTTTTTTAAATCATCTGGTAAAACAGAATATACTTACAGAAGAGGAATCAGCTGCGTTAAACAACAAATTTGCAAATGGATTTCATGTTTTTTTTCAGCCGATAGAAGGCGATGCAAATGAGGTCCTATTCAGAACAGCAGAGTATATTGCCACCGGTTATTTCCACAACAGCCAGATCACCGCTGTAGATCATGTAAAGAAAACAGTTACGTTTAAATACAAAAGCTGGGTAGATCGTGGAACAAGAGAGAAAAGTTTTAAGACTCGAACCATGGATCTTTATTCATTCATGGGGAGAATGTTGTTTTTCCTTCCGGAAAAGAATAGAAAGATGATTCGTTATTATGGTATCTATGCTCACAAACTCGATGAAAAAATAAAGAAAATTGAAACACGTACCTGGGCAAAGGCTATTGAAAATTCTTTTCAAAAAAATCCGGAAGTCTGCCCTGATTGTTTAAAATATATGATTAAAGATACGGTGTATTCATTCCGTGCAGATAACGTAATTAAGAGGCTTGTTAAAACCCATGCTATAATTGGCGGGTATTTTAAGCCCAATATTATACAGGTTAGATCGCCTTGAAAAAATTTCAAATTTTAGAAGAGATAAAGGTCTTGACTTATTTTTTAAGATGGCTGTTAGTATAACAATCATAGGAAAAGCTGTTTTTTTAACATTTGCGCGAAGCGCAAAATTTAATTTAAGAGTTGTGTATTGAATATTTTTTGTCAAGAAAGATACATTTGACATTCCGATAATATTCATTATGATCCTTTAACACACAGAGAGTTTTGTTAAAACTCTCTGTGTGTTATCGAAGATTCCTAGATAGATAAATTACCATTATATTCGAAATATGGATCTATACCTTTTGACTCAATTACAAGTTGCCCATTATCAACTTTGAATTTATTTATATCATTTAATTTCCTAAAATCTCTTTCCAGCTCAAAATCCTTCCAGGATTTCACAATGTTTCCATGATGAATAGATATCTGCTTAATTTCAATAATACCTTTTTTTTGACCCGGATCAATTCTGAATTTTTTTACTCTAGTTCCTGGTATTTTAAAACTAATTACTTGATTATCAAGACCATCATAACGGGATGTTATCGACAAATCATGATGATAGCCATATTTCCCATTATCATAAAATAACTGGTATATATCAGGTGAACCAGATGATACTTCGATGCGAACAGTTGTTGAATAATATGTATGATATTTCAGATAGAATTCATAATAAGATATTGATGCTACGACAATAAACAAAGATATGATTAATTTTACAAATAATTTTTCAAAATGAGGTAACTTCATATTATAATTCCTCTAAGCTATACAATTTATCAACATCCGCATAAACATCTTTTATATCAAATCTATTGTCAAAATTATTTATACCAACACAATCCATTGTTAGATCATTCCTTTTCAATACATCTTCGAGCAATTCGCTAATTGTTATAGATTTACCACTACCAACATTATAAACTTCACCGGAGAAGCCTTTTTCCATAATAATCGAATATTTCTTCACTGCTTCATCAATATCTATGTAATCCCGTTTGTTTTGTAAATTACCAAGAGAAATCTTTTCAATAACACCTTTTTTGTACTCATCAATCTGCTTATAAAGTCTGCCGATAAAAAGTTTTTCTGACATATTACTGCTTATAAGATTAAAGGTTCTGGCCATAACAACATTAATATTTTTTGTTCTATGATAAAATTTCATTAAATTAGTCTGATATACTTTAGTCAGTCCATATATACTTACCGGATTTAATGGATGATTTTCATTTACCGGGTTTTCATTTACATCTATAGCCCCATATTCCGCAGCACTGCCCACTAACAAAATTCTTGAATTAAGTTTTAACTCAATTATCGCATCAAATATATTTTTTGTAAGTAAAACATTAACTATGTAATCGGTATCAAATATGTTTGAAAAACTCCCGGCAAAATTATAAATCTGATCCGGTACTACTGATGCAATAATTTGCTTCATTGAATCGTAATCAGTTAAATTTGACTCAAACCATCTTGAATCTAATTCAGAATTATAAGATTTGCTTATATCACAAAAAAAAATATCAGATTTTTCTTTCTTTATATGTTGAAAAAGATATTTTCCGCTTTCACTTGAAGCGCCAATTATTAATATTTTTTTCATAATCAGCTAAGCTGGAGTTTTTTCTTTATTTCTTCGTAATTCTCGTTGCAATAATCATAGTCTTCAGGTCGTCCAATATCAAGCCAGAAACCGCTAAAGGGTTTAACAGAATAATTTGAACTATTTTTAATGCCATCAATCATCAGGTTATCAAAACCGTATTTTTCACCTTTTGGTATATTATCTATTACAGATTTATTAATACAATAAATCCCCATGCTGACATCAAAATTATATACTGGTTTTTCAATAAATTCTTTTACTATATTATTTTCATCAAACTTCAAAACACCAAAATCAATCTTTGAGTCACGTTTGTATGTAGAGACAGTAACCTTATTCTGATTAGATATGTGATGATTATAAAAATCACCATAGTTTAAATCACAAAGAATATCTCCATTCATCACCAGAAAATCATCTGGCAAATCATTTATTAAAGTTAAAGGTCCGATGGTGCTAAGAGGTTTATCTTCAAGTGAATAATCGAGTTTAATATTCCACTTTGAACCATCTCCAAAAAAGGCCATTATCAGATTCGACAAATGATTAACAGTCAAAGTAATGTGATCAAATCCGGAATTCACAAGCTGTTTGATAATAACTTCGAGTATGGGCATTTCGTTTCCGATAGGAACTAAAGGTTTCGGTATCAATGTTGTATATGGACGAAGTCTGGTACCCTGCCCCCCTGCTAAAATCACTGCTCTCATTATTTGCCCCTATATATTGTAAATATCAGATTTATATTTATTTAAATTTTCAGAATTTCTAAACCAGTCGATTGTTTCATTTAAACTTTCATCGAGATCATACTGCTGAATCCAGTTTGTAATTTTTTTTATTTTTTCATTACTGCCGAACAGTCTTTCCACTTCACTTTTATCTGGCCTTAACCTTAAATCATCACTAATTATCTCTGCTTTTGGATTAATAATATCAATAATTTTTTTTGCTAAATCACCAATTGTTATTTCTGAATTTGTAGCAATATTAATCTCTTCACCAACCGTTTTATCAGATTTAGCAATTTCAATGAATCCATTCACAGTATCCTTAACGTATAACAGATCGCGGGTGGGATGCAAAGCACCCAATTTAATTTTATCAACTCCCGACAATAACTGAGTAATGATTGTAGGAATAACTGCTCTTGCAGATTGTCTCGGACCAAAGGTATTAAATGGCCTTATAATTGTCACAGGCAAATTAAAGCTTTTATAGAATGATTCGGCAATTCTATCAGCACCAATTTTAGTAGCTGAATAAGGTGATTGCCCCTGAAAAGGGTGTCTCTCATCAATAGGTACATATTGTGCTGTTCCATAAACTTCAGAGGTGGAAGTAACCATAATTTTTTGAACATCTAAGTCCTTTGCTGCCTGAAGAATATTTAGTGTTCCTTTAATATTTGTATCAACATACGAATCTGGTGAATGATATGAAAAAGGAATAGCAATTAATGCTGCAAGATGAAATACGATGTCACAATCTTTCATTGCGCTTCGTACACCATTTGGATCTCTTATATCACCGGTAAAAATTACAATTTTTTTTAATTTTTCAGCAGGCAAAGAATCAAGCCATCCCCAGGAGTTAAAGGAATTGTAATACACAAAAGCTTTTACATTATAACCGTCATCAATCAGCTTTTCTGTTAAATGACTCCCAATAAAACCATCAGCACCAGTTACAAGAATTTTCTTATTAGATAAATCCATAAATCATCCTTAATAATTTAATAAACTTTTTACTGCGTCATTATATTCGATATTCATTTTCTTTTCACTTATGTTTGACAATGCAAACTCTCTTGCATTATTTTTCATTTGTCTTAATTTATCACGGTCATTGTACAGAATTTTAATTTTCTCTACAAATCCTTCGACGTCTTCAATATCACAAATATATCCATTGTAATCGTTCTTTATAACCGTTGGGATTCCACCAGTATTTGATGCAATCACCGGTATCCCCATTGATAATGTTTCTAAAATAATAATTGGTAACCCTTCAATTCGTGAAGGTACGATAACAACATCAGACTTAAGAATAAGTGGTTTAATATCTTCTACAAAACCGGGAGTGTAAATATCGTCACAAAGATTATATGATTTTATTAAATCAAGAGTATTATTAAATTCCGGACCATGTCCTGTCATTATTGCCTTAACTTTACTCTTCTTTAATAAATTAATAATTTTTACAAAAATATCTGGTGCTTTTTCCTTCGAAAAACGGCCGAAGAAAGAAATTATAAATTCATCTTTGTTTTCACACATTAATTCATTATCATAACTATATTTTTCAGGATTAAACTCATTATCAACATCAACCCCGTGAATAATTACTCTTATCTTTTCATTATCCTCCTTATAATCATTTATTAAAATTTCTTTGATTTTTTCGTTAGCAGCGATATTTAGATTTATAAAACTACTGTAAAGTCTATTGTTTTTCAAGTGACCAAATTCATTAAAAAGCTGATCAACTACCTTAATACATTTATTGTTTGTACATATATCCGGCAGCATACTATAAATCAATTCACAACCTACAACAAACAATAAGTCAATTTCTCTGGATTCAATTAAATAATGAATAAAATTCTTTTGCTGAACCCTATTATCTAAAAACTTGGATAAATGATATATTTCATTTGTTATTTTTTTATACTCAATCGTATTATCCCCATATTCCTTAGGAGCATCAAGAGTTGTAATAATTGTTATATCATAATCAGAACTCAACGATCGGAATATTTTCAACAAAACTGCATCAGCGCCACCGATAATCACGAAAGGAAGAGCAAGAAGAATTCTTTTTCTCAGTTTTGTTTTTGTTAAATTTATAAATGGTGATTTAACAGAATAGTAAGTTCTTTTATTTTTCTTACGCAATTTGTTAAAACTTTTTTCCAACAATCCTTTATTTTCGTTATATATTGCTAATCTCTGTTCATCCAGATTTGTTTTACACTTGGATGTTAATCCCTGATTATGGACACGATAAAGCATTAATGGTTCTTTTATCGCCTTAAACCTGTATCCATGACCAATAAGTCTTGTCCAGAATTCCCAGTCTTCCGGAATATGCCCTTCACCAACTGGCCAATCCTTATAGCCTCCAGAACCAACCCAAGCTTCTCTGCGAAAAACAGCCACAGTTGATACATAATTCCCGATGTTCATCATCTTTTCAAAAGATGTATCTTGAGCATACCAAATCTCACTTTTTGCACCAAAACACTCAACACTCGGGTGAACCACGTCATAATAATATGTTTCAAGAAAAAACAGGGCTTTTTCAAAGTAAGTAGAATCAAGCAAATCATCAGCATCAAGACAACAGACATATTTCCCTTTTGCCAGATTTATTCCATAATTTCTATTATCTCCAACAAGATATCTGCCGTCCCTGAAATATATTTTAGTTTTCGGCTTATTCAACTTTTTCAGAATCTCATGAGTAACTTCATCCGTCGAACCGCCATCAATAACTATAATTTCAAAATTCTGAAAAGTCTGATCCAGAACAGAGTCTATGGCTTGCTCAACATATTTTCCATAATTAAAGCATGGAATTACAACACTTACTAGCGGTTTATGATTAGGCCATTTTTTGTTTTGAATCTTTATTGTATTAGTTTTTCTTAAATATTTCTCAAACAAACTCGCTATTGATTTTTTTTTATTAACAATACTTCTAATTAAACTTTTAGTTTTTCTGTAAAAATACCTCAAAACCTTATATGAAAAACGCGGGATACGCCTTCGAAAAGTCTTATGAGGAAAAATAATATCAAATATTTTATGTAATTTATTGACAATTTTCCATTTTTTTGAATTAAAAACTATAGACAACTGATGCTGTGTTTCTGACAACTGATTCTGTGTTTCTGACAACTGATGCTGTGTTTCTGACAACTGATGCTGTGTTTCTGACAACTGATTCTGTGTTTCTGACAATTGGTTCTGTGTTTCTGACAACTGGTTCTGTGTTTTTATAATTACTTCATCTTTATTATTGTTCTGATTTTCCAACCATTCTTTTGCTTTTATAAGATCTTTGATATATACAAGTTGATTTGTTGATGATTTAACAAATTCATTTAAAATAAACTCAAAATTAGTTTGATAGAACTCTTTATTATTACCAATTATTTTTTTAAAAATATCATCTCTCTTTAAATCTGAACCTTTGAGCATGGAACCTTCCCTATCCCGGTAATAAAAAAGAAATTCCTTTACAGTATACCATTTATATTCTCTGGAAATTATAGACAGCCAGAAATTCCAATCCTGATATCCGGATAGATTAGTAGCGTATCCTCCAACTTCTTCCCAGCATTTTTGTCGAAATAACGATGCTACATGGAAACGATTTTCAACCGCAAGGGCATATGGATTAAAATCTATAACTTCGATTTTATCTGAAGACTTTTCAAACAATTCAAAATTAGTTGTTACAATCCCATATTCAAAATTGATGTCTTCTTCAAATACCTTGACGGTCTTTTCCAGAAACTCAGGATGATACCGATCATCCGCATCAAGACAGCATATATATTCACCCGAAGATTGTCCAATACCATAATTACGTGTCGCCGGTAAACCCTGATTAGTTGTAGTCAACACCACCGTTTTAGGCTTGCTATACCCCTTCAAGAGATTGATCGTAAATTCATCTGTTGAACCATCATTTACAATGATGATCTCATAATCGATATATGTCTGACTTAAAACAGAATCAACCGCTTCATCAAGATACTTTCCAAGATTATAACATGGTATTATTACACTTACTTTTGGCATGAATATTTAAATCCTTAATTTATAATCTATTGTAATTTAAAAAGTAATGTTCTACTATGCGGATGATATCTATCAATAAAGATGATGGAAATAGTAAATTTATTCCATTCCTTAAACACTTCTATAAAATTGTAATAAAAAAATTTATATATTAGATAAATCAACAAATCCTAAAATCGCTGAATCTCCAACAGTCTCATTTTTTTCTGAATCAAATAATCCCATTCGAAGAAAATAGCTTGATACCGTAATAAAAATATTTTTGCTTACTGAAAAAGCACCATATTTCCATTCACTCATTGGTTGTTTTGGGCGAAAATCCCAATTTTCGAATCCATAAATTTTACGATCATCAGGTAGGTATCTTACATCAGAATCCTCAACACTCCCATGGAAATATATAGTATAGTCTTTGGGAATCTTTCCATTGACTATAAATTGAAATTCCATTTCAATTATATTTTCATCAATTTTTGCAGCAGATAATCGTGATAATGACAAATCATTAGTAAAAACTATTTCCGAATCAAATATTATTTTTTTTACTTCATTCTTATGTTTCTCATATACTTTAAAATAATCGTTATCTCCATAATATTTGTAAACATTTCTTAAAAAATTAACTGGGTATAATATGTGATTTTCATCCTCATACTCATATAGATTATCTTTCTTTATCTGATCTACCAATGAACTTCCCGGAATTCCCACAAATACATTCTTACCAATAAAATCCGGTTTTATTCTTTCGATAAATTTGTCAGTCAACAATCTATCTTCATCCGTTTCATAAGGAACACCTACAACAAAACTAGCATAAGTTTTAATACCAACTTTTTTTGAAACATCAAAAGCTTCAATAAACTGTTCAACTGTTTCACCTTTTTTAAACATTTTAAGCATTTGAGGACTTCCACTTTCTACTCCGATATAGAAAGCTTTGCATCCTGCATCAGCCATGAGTTTCTGATAAGCATAATCATTCAATTGATCAGCTCTTGTTTCGCAGATCCAATCAATGTTAACATTCTTTTTTATCATCAACTCACAAAAGTCGACTGTTCTATTTTTGTTAAGAGTAAAGTGATCTTCTCTAAAAAAAATTCCTTTTGCTCCATAAAACTTTTTCATAAAAAGAATATCATCAACTACTCTTTCGGGAGACATTGACCTATATGTCTGGCCCCATATGGATTTAACAGAACAGAATGTACATTCAAAAGGACATCCACGGCTGGTATTCATTGTATAAACAGGATAAGCATCCAACCATTGATCGGACCAGCAATAATTTCGATAAATAAACTCTTCCCATGCCGGCATCGGCAACAGATCCAAATTCTCGACTTTTTCTCCATATACTATACGTGCTGTTATTTCACCATTTATAATTTTCGGTAAAGAAATTTCCCCCTCTCCGATAACAATATAATCAACATATTCAGGAATTTCAGAATAACCAATCGATGTATGAGGCCCCCCTACAGCTATCTTTCCATTCCATTTTTTTTGTTCTCTCTGTGATTGAATTTTTTCGAACATTTTTAATGTTGATTGATAACAAATAGTATTTGAATAGATACATACAAAATCTATAGCTTGCTTTACTAAAAAATCAGTATCCAGTATATTTGTTGGAGATAGATATTCATCACTAAAAAATATTTTATGCCCTTCTTTTTTTAATATCGCCATAAGAAATCCGACACCTAATGGAGGTCTTTTTTCGGACGTTGAAAATCCAGCCTTTTCAGGGGCAGCGGATGTCATAAACAAAATATTCATTCCTTATTTCCTTGCAATAAACATCCAGTTATTTATAATCACATATTCTTTAAAATATTGAGACAGTAATGTATTCATTTCTTTTTCTGTAAAAATATAGAAGTGATAAGGATTTGTTGAACAAATTTTTTCTGCTTCATCCCTAGTTTCGGGAAAAGCAGACGTCCCTATTAAAATTCCATTTTCAATAATTTTTTTAGATAATAATTCAATATATTTTTCGCCATCTTTTTTATCAAAGTGTTCAATAGTTTCCATAGCAAGTGCTACGTCAAACATTTGTTTATCTAGAAAGTTTAGATCTAATGCATTTCCTGATAGCCAATTAACATTGGACGATTTCCACTCTTTTTTACAAAATTCGATTGTCTTTGACTCCAAATCAAACGCAGTAACATCTTTCGCGTATTGAGATATAATATATGTCCCCCAACCTAAACCACAACATGTATCCAGGACAGTTTTATTATTACAAAAGTGTGCACCTGCAAAAAAATATCTTTTTAACATCGTCTTATAATAACCACTTTTGTAAAAAATATCATTGCCAGGAAAAGCCCTCTCTTCTTCTGCAATAAAATTTACACTGTCAGATGAATAGCTAAGAATATATTTAATTAAATTTTCTTTTTTTGTAAATTCATGCTCAAAAATACCATTAATTAAATCTAAATCATAATGATGAAAGTCTATCTGCTTAAATTTAAACCTTAATACTTTATTGTAAAAATATTTTAAAAAATTCATTTTCCACATTCCAGATTACTTGATATCCATATCAGTATCAATATTAAACATTAATCCCTGTTTTCTTCTTAACTCATCTGATGATAAATCGATAATATATGCATCAAAAATTACCTCTAATCGAATATGCTCCTGCTGTGTGCCATCAGCTATACCAATTGAAAAGACATATTTCCCATTTTTTAAACAGGGAAACTTAAAATAAAAAAATGCTTTAGCGATTGCACCTTTATTAATTGTATTATATTTTTTATCCAGAACATAACTGTTACTTCCAAACAAAGGTTGAGATTTATCATCATAAACTATGAACGAAATCATCGGCATTTCTACATCAACAAGACTTTCAAATTCATAAGCAAAGATAACATCCTCACCGCCTTCAAGATTATAAACTTTCTTATAAGGCTTTTCTGTATACAATGCCACCTTTGTGATTCTTACCCCACCCTCTCCAGAACGATTAACATCTTCCGAAATATTATCCCAATCAATTTCATCTTTTTGAGAAGAATGTATTTCTTTCTCAATATTTGTTATTTCAATCTTTTCATTCTTATCCGAGTCAGGTATTATTCCATGAGCCATAAATGCATGATATTGTTGAGATAATATTTTGGCATCACCAGTTTTAAAAATCCTGCCATCCGACAGCCATATAGCCCTGCTGCATAATTGTCTTATCTGATCTGAAGAATGAGAAACAAATATTATTGTTTTTCCACTTTCCATAAATTCATTCATTTTTCTAAATGATTTCAATTGAAACCGTATATCACCGACTGATAAAATTTCATCTAAAATTAATACTTCCGGATCTACATTTACTGAAACTGCAAATGCAAGTCTTGCGAACATACCACTACTATACATCTTAACAGGCTGGTAGGCAAACTCTCCAATATCTGCAAAAGACAAAATTTCATCTATTTTTGCATCCATCTCTCCCTTAGTATACCCCATTATCGAACCACTGAAATATACATTCTCAACACCTGTAAACTCCGGATTAAATCCTGCGCCAAGCTCAAGAAGCGCACTTATTTTACCGTTAACCAGCACATTTCCCGATGTAGGTGTAAGTACTCCTGTGAGTATTTTAAGAAGCGTGGATTTTCCACTACCATTCTTTCCAATTATCCCAACAGTCTCCCCCTTCTTAACTTCGAATGAAACATCATTGAGAGCATAAAAATCGTGATGGTATTTTTTCCGAAGTGGATGAAGAGATTCTTTCATGCGATCAACAGGTTTGTTGTAAAGCTTGTAGGCTTTGGATAGATTTTCTACTTTTATTGCTATATCATTTTGTTGTGACAACTTCATTTGCTCCTGGATTTTTTATGAAATAAAATGAAAGTGTAAAGTCGAAAGTTGCGAGGTTCCTGAGCAAAGCATTTTATCATCTTTCATCTTTAAGCTTTTCACCTTTCAACTCCATTTAAATCACATCCGCGAAATGGGGTCTTAACCTTTTAAAAACTATAATCCCTATTAAAAGAGCTGCAAGAGTAAAACTCCAGAAATAAATTATTGAAAAAAGATCACCCTGCCAGAAAGGTTTATTATATAAAAATGAATCCCGGTATCCGTTTACTATATAAGCCATTGGATTAAGCTTAACAAAAACCCTCCAGCTTTCAGGGAGCACTGTTATGTCCCAGAAGATAGGGGTCATCCAGAAACCGAACTGGATAAGTATTGATACAATATAAGAAATATCCTTTAAAAAAACATTCATTGCAGAGGTTATCCAGCTTAATCCCAATGCCAGAAACATTGATGCAGCCATATAGTATAAAAACTGTGGCCACCAGAAGGAGGGATAGATCTTATTATAAAAAAGGATAAGTACTACAATCAGTAGAAATATAAAGCTTAAAATCGAAGCGCTTAATATTTTAACAATAGGGAGTATGCTCAACCTGAAATTTATCTTTTTAACAAGAAAAGAGTATTCAGTTACAACGTTTGTTGATCCGGCAACAGAGTCGGCAAAAAAATTCCATGCAAGCATACCTACAAAGAGATAACAGACAAAAGGAACACCCATGGGGCCGGTTCCGGCTTTTAATCCGTAAGTAAAAACAAACCACATTATCGCATTCATTAAGAGCGGTTGAAGTATTGCCCAGAAGAGGCCAAAGAGAGAGCCCATATAACGCGCCTTAAAATCACGCTTTACCAGCTCATAGATCAGGTAGCGCTTTTCATATATTTCATATACAAAAAGGAATAAGTCTTTTACTATGTTTATCAGGATCATAATTCTCTAATTGGATTGTTGTATAGCGATAAAACATTAAAAATGTTATATATAGTAATATGTCAATATTCTTTTTAAAATAAAATTTATTTGAATCATTAATATTCTTAAATAAACTCCATACTCCGGACCAGATTTATAAAAAACTCATACCCCCAGAGGTCTAATTCCTGCGGGTCTTTCACAAAAGGGAGCACATCTTTTTTAGCCTGCTCTAAATTAATCTTCTTAAAATGCTCACAAAGTTTAACTTTAATTTCATCACCAGTGAGATTCTGATCTTTATCCGCATCTCCGGTCTGAATCATTCTTTCTTTTAAATGTTCTAAATGACAGGGAGTATTACGGCTTGAATACCATATAAAATCGTAATAATCTCTTCCTTTAACCCGGTTAGCCCATTTTCTGAACAGAAGAGCATGTATCTTCCCTGCAAAAAGGGATAGGAGTGTATATAATCTTACCGAAAAAGGGATTGGAACCAGAAGTGTCTTAACTTCGAATTCAGCCCCTTCCGGAGGGTCTGTATCAACCTCAAACTTTATTTTAATCTTTTTATTCAGAGGTATTTTTTTTACAATTTCATCCGGTGCGTGGATGTAAATAAAATTCCCCCGTATAGTAAAATCCAACGATTCAAAACCGCTTATACTGATGACTTCATCTATCTCAAAATTAAAGTTCAGTTTTCCTATTGAGCTTTTTATTGCAATCTCAGCAATGCTAATGGAACTTACATATATTTCATTAGCAAAATTCTCTAAGTATTAAAATTTAATTTAAGAGTTGTGTATTGAATATTTTTTGTCAAGAAAGATACATTTGACATTCCGATAATATTCATTATGATCCTTTAACTCCGATGCGTTGAGTTGTAATTCTCTGGTGTTTATCGCAGTTTTCTAAATAAAAAATCGTTTCGCGGAGGCCGCTTCGCCCGGACTTGTAATCGTTATTAAACGCTGCAAGTTTCACCGGTCGCATCGTCCACCGCTTGTATCAGAATACATTTTTAATCTTTTCCACTTGAAAGTCTTGTCGTAGTACATGCCACCTGCTGTCGCAGTAGGCATGATGCTTATTCTAAATAGTGTCCAGGTTCCGCCTTTGTCACGTCCCTTGCGGTAAAGAGCAAGAGCCGCGCCAATCAGCAGAGCTGAACCGTCTCCACCCTTTTGCATTTTCCTTTAGTGTTTTCGTTCACAGAACCCAATGGCCCCCGCGTCCCCCACCCTCCCTTTGAACAATGTAAATTTTGGACGTCGGGGCAGCATTTATTCTATCCAATATTTCCCCCTTTTAATATATTTCATCATCCCAGCGCTGACTGCCTATCAGCTTCCGGAAAAGACCCCTCCAGCTGAAAGGCTCTCCGGGCGACCTTTCTCAAAATACTCTTTCCATTTCCCGTAGCCCGGAGTCAGCGCCTCTCTTCTTTCCCGTGCTACCCTGCCGCCCAAAATTTTTTTTAAACCCCATCGCGCATATACTTGCCCTGAATATCATCTTTTAAAAAAGGGGCTTGGTGTATCAATACCTCATCGACCCCCTTGATCAGTAGAGGGGGCCGACGAGGTATTAATTAACAAAAGAAAAAAGAAGTAAAGAATCTGGGGGTGGTGCCTGGGCCGGATGCGCTGCGGATGTGTCGCGGTGGCGGTTTTGCCGGGGCGGTCTTTGATTCAATGGTTTTTAATGCAGTGTCCCGTAATGCTCTTCCGGCAGTTCCTCTCCAATGATTTTATCAAGCATTGATCTTTTAATATGATGGCATTCCGGTTTTATATACCTGGTTCCGTTCCATTTAAAACTGATAAGATCATAAGTCTCCTGTTCTCCAATTTCAGGCCGTGCCGGGTAGTGTTCAATCCAGATTAAAGAATCCGGTTTTATGTTAAATTCCATTATTATCTGCGTAGCCAGCTGATCCGCGTAATTAGTAATGGTGGTGCCTGGATTGTCCTCAAGTTCCGTTGCAATCACCACTGTTCGATCTCCTGTGTCGAAAATTCTTAGCCTGCAGCGTGATTCAAAGCCGTGGAATCCCCTGAATGTATATATCTTTTCAATCATCATCCGGCCTGATTAAAACTTAATTCCATTCTCAACACAGTAAAGTCCCGCCCTGCGGAGGAACTCCCCTATCTTCATATCGTTATCAATACAGAACCTGGCGATCTTCTTGTGTTCATCATTGGTCAGCGGCACGGTCGGCCTTTTTAATCCATTATATTTACTGTCAGTATTTTTAGTCATTCTACCTCTTTTGTGTTCCAGTGCGTTTCAAGTTTTTACTAACTGTATTTTATATTTTTCTTTTCTAAAGTCAATAATAACTTTTTCACGTTTTAACGTGAATTTTCTTGACAGAGATAATAATACTATATATATGTTTAGTATAAAGAAAATTAAGGGGCTTTAAATGAATAACTCAATCTTTAATGAATTCAATGTAATCCATACTTACACAAGGGCCCAGGCTCTTGAAGATGGTGTACTTGTTGATGTATCTTCTGTAGCAAAAGAAGCCGGTATCAGCTTCCCAGTGGCAGTCACTTCATCAGTATGGTATCAGTACATTCTGCCGCCGGATAAGCTGGAGGCCTGTGGCCAGTCTGTTTCGGGTCGTCTCTGGGATCTCCTCTGGATGTTCCGCCTTAAAGCATTAAAAACAAACTCCTCCCTTTTATACTTTCACTGTCTCTTTCTCGGATATGATGAAAAGCATGAAGAGGTAAAGTTTAAGGCTCTCTGCGGTCCGGGGGATAATCTTGAACCGGTAATAACAATAATGCTGCCGCATGAAGATTAATAATGAAAGCAGCTGCTCTCCGGCAGCTGCTTTTTCAGTTCTCCTGCAGTTGTTTCTTGATCTCCTTCAATTTATCAATGTCATCATCAGTGAGATCTCTGTCATTGCTTATAGCTTTGGATATGAGGCCCACCAGGAGACCTTTCCCGTAATTATCCAGTTTGATTGAATTGCTTTTAGTCATTATTTTTATCTTCTCTCAATATAACTCCAATCTGCTTAAGTTCTTTATCAGTGAATGAGGTTTTAACTCCGGAATCAATCAGGTCTTGAATAGATTCTCTTAAGGCTTTAGTCAGTTCTTTTTCCATCTTAAATGCTTCCTTTAATTCAGAATTATTCATCCTGTTTTTTAAATGATCTCTTGAAATCCTCATTATTGAAATATAACCTATATAAACTTTTCAACAGATACTTTAAACAGATCCGCCAGCTGCTTTGCGACTTTCTTGCTTATCGGTTTAACACCTCTCTCCATGTGTGATATATTCTGTTTTGAAATCCCGCCTAATTTTTCCCCCAGTTCTGCCTGTGTCATTTTATGAAGTTTTCTGTAAACTGACATTGAACTCCCGGGAGTTGCTCTCTCCCTGGCTTTCTTATACCATTCAGTTTCTCTGATATTGATATATTCATCATCATCAGAAAGAGTTACTTTTTTACCATATACCTCTTTAAGGAGATTTATAATCTTTTCAGGTATATCACCTTTCATCTCTATTTCAGTACGGGGCGTTTTCACGTGAACCTGCATAATATACCTCGATTATAATTGTATTTTTTTCATTTCTCCAGCATGCAACCCATTTTCTTGAAAGATGACAATGGTATTCATCCTGGCTGAGCTTGCTGTAATTCGGCCATTCTGACTGTATTGGGCCAAGGCGTTCAAGATCATCCACAAGTTGAAAGAAAGTATCCTGAATTGATACAGGCATCTTCTCCAGATTTTTTTGAACTTTCTTTTTTAGCTTAACTGAATACATAATTCAAAGTAGTCTTTTATGCACTACCTGTCAAATGATTTTTTTTATTGGTATATAAACTTGATTCTTTGATCTTAAAAAAAAGACTGTCCGCGGACAGTCTTTTAACAAACTTTAAGATTAGGAGTTAGTTAGCAGGCTTATGTTAAATCCGGTATTAAAAAGAGACTGCCGGTAAGCAGTCTCACAAAACATTTATGAAACAGGAAATGTAATTCCAAAATCAATGAACTATGATTTTATTTACGGTATAATCCTTAATCAGCTTTAGCACTTTTATGAGAATGCTGCGTTTCTATTATTTCAATATAATAAACGAAGACCGCCTTTCGGCGGCCTTCCAAACATAATGAATAGGTGACGTTAATGATCACTTTTCAACAAAACTTATTTATATTTATTTTTTCTGGTTATTAAATTCAAGCACTTTTATAACGTGACATGATTTTTTTTAATCATCACAATTCAATCCAGTCAGGTACATCTGAGTTATTGAAACACTTCTGTGTCCCAGGATATCAGCTTCCCTGTACAGTCACTTCATCAGTTTGGTATCAGTACATTTTACCACCGGATAAATTGGAGGCCTGCTCTGCGGCCAGTCTGTTTCAGGCCGTCTCTGGGATCTTCTCCACATGTTCCGCCTTAAAGCTTTAAAAACAAACTCTTCCCTTTTATACTTTCACTGTCTATTACTCGGATATGATGAAAAGCATGAAGAGGTAAAGTTCAAGGCTTTGTGCTGACCCGGTGACAACCTTGAACCGGAGATAACAATAATGCTGCCGCATGAAGATTAATAATGAAAGCAGCTGCTTTCATTATGGATGGATGTTGAATTATTATAAAGAATCATTTTTTTCTATTAAATAACCTCCAAAAACCCAAGCAGTATATCTTCTCCATGAGACTTTGACCCAATTGCTTGTAATACCGTTAATTGTTTCATTTTCTAGCTGTCTTTCGATTACTTTAATCTCATCTTTATTTGGTATAATGGCAATTTTTTTAGCATTTATATTAGGCTCTTTTCTCATTACAAGACCTAATTTTGAATCAACAATCATAATCGAATTTGATTTAAATTCAGTTCTGTTTTCTATCTGTGTTGCAGAATTTGTTTTTGCTGCCATTTCATTGCTCGTATCAGCTGGAATTTCATTAGATGATAAATTTATGTTGTCTGTAGAGGTAATTAATCTAGCATATTCATTATTATCATTTTTATTATTTGAGATAGCTAATGTTACAATTACCGCGAAAATTGAGCAAATTATAATCAAAAGTCCAGATCTTCGCCATGTAATAGTCATTGGTTTGTTTTCTTTTGAATTATTGTCCTGGTTACTTCCAAATTTCAATTTGAATAATTGCATTATTAAAGGCAGTTTATCACTTTTTTTATGCTGATTAGTCTGTGGTGATAGTAATCGTATAAAAAATAATACATACCTTAAATATAACCAAGGAGCATATATGAATGATACTATACATATAAAACAAAAGTTTAAACCAATAAACATGATATAAAAAGAATCCGAATTTCCTAATAAAGAGACAAGAGTATAATTCATCAAGATGAGGATACCTATAAAAAGACCAGCCGACAGCCAGACGCATATATTAAAAATTATTACTTCGATGATACGGTTTTTTGTTATACTCCAGCTTTTTTTAGTAGCATCAATAAAATTTAGATTTTGGATAAGAATAAATAAGATAGCTTGTGAAAGTCTTAAAAATGGATAAATATATATTATTGTGATTAATATTATTGGTATAAAGTTTGTAGTAGAAACTGTTGTATTTATTCCAAATATCTGAAAACAAAAAGACAATAGAATACTGCTCACAAGAATAATAAATCCAATAGCAATGAGAAAAATTGTATAATTGATTATTTTATCTGCTCGTACTATTATGCCATCTTCGACGGGTTGTCCAGATACAATACAATGTCCTTTTATAAAACCATAATACTGTATTATTATGGCAGGTGTAATGAGAAAAAAGGATATCCAACCAGATGTAATAAAGTGTAAACCGTCACCCATTCTGACCCCCCGGCGTCATTCAAAGTGACCCCCCAAACGGCAGGGAAAACGACCCCCTTGCCGTCACACAAAACGACCCC
>Ga0302245_1000518_pt1 | contig 31639 bp, 33 predicted proteins | sample AAG_UR_Thr_MG_FD_193512 | JGI IMG/M metagenome (GOLD analysis project Ga0302245, IMG submission 193512) | Enriched activated sludge microbial communities from anaerobic digester in WTTP, New Holstein, Wisconsin, United States - AAG_UR_Thr | ecosystem: Engineered > Bioreactor > Anaerobic >... | reverse complement strand
CCCGGCCCCGTTTCCTCTGCAACGCCGTGGACCTCCTCACCGGACGGGAGGTGGTCATGGATTCGGGGCTTCTGGCGGACGGGATCCGGCCCTCCATGTCCGTTCCCGGCCTCTTCGCTCCGGTGGAGAGAAACGGCATGCTGCTGGCCGACGGGGGAATCCTGAACAACCTTCCCGTATGGATCCCCCGGGAGAGGGGCATCCGGAGGGTTATCGCCGTCAACTGCAGCCCCTTCACCCCCATCAGTCCCGACGAGATCCCCAACGGAATCACCGTTTTCTTCCGGGCCCTGGCGGCGGCGAGCCACGACCGGGGCATCGTTCCGGAACGGGACATCCCGGACCTGGAAATCGTCCTCCCCGCCCGGAGTTCCGAGTTCGATTTCGGCCGCAAGAGGGAGCAGATCGCCATGGGGGAGGAAAAAATCCTGGAAAACGCGGACCTGATACACCGGGTTCTGTCCCGGGGCGGACCCCGCTCCTTCTTCCGCGCGCCCCGGCCGCTGAAAGCCTGACCCGTTTTTTTGGCTTGACAGCTCTTTCCCGATCCTCATATACTCCTAGACTATCTATTATATCGAGGAGTTCCGAAATGAAAAAAGGAATGAAAGCTTTTCTTTTCCTTGCGGCCCTGCTGGTTCTTGTCGCTGCGGGTCTTTCCGCCGGCGGGAAGACCGAAGCCGCGAGCGGGAAATGGAAACCGTCCAAGCCCATCACCGTCATCGTTCCCTGGGGCGCCGGCGGCTCCACCGACCAGGTCACCCGGGTGACCGCCGGAGAACTGGAACCCTACCTGGGACAGAAGATCGTCATCGTCAACCAGCCCGGAGCCTCCGGCTCGGTGGGGACCAAGACGGTCATGGACTCCCCCAAGGACGGCTACACCTGGGCTTCCGGAGCCTCCGTGGACGTGGCGGTCTACAAGACCCTGGGGATGCTGGACACCGACATCCGGAAGGACTGGGACATCTACCTAAGCGTCGCCAACGTCGCCCTCTTCGCCGTCAACCCCAACACCCCCTACAAGACCTTCGACGATCTTCTGGCGGCCTACAAGGCCAAACCGGGACAGATCCCCACCGCCACCGCCGGACAGAGCTCCGCGGGCCACATCGCCATGGAGATCCTCCGGAAGTACACCGGCATCGAATACAAGCATGTCACCTATGACGGCGGGAACCCGGCGGTCATCGCCACCGTGGCGGGCGAAACCGAAGTGGTCCCCCAGCTGGCGGTGGAAGAGGCGGACATGGTTCGGGGCGGCAAGCTCCGGGCCCTGGCGGTCCTCTCGGAAAAACCCCTGAACCTGCGGGGCTACGGGGAGGTTCCGGCCATCACCAACTGGCTGAAGGACTTCAAAACCGGACCCAACTATTTCGGCATCTACCTCCCCAAGGGGGTCCCCCAGGAGGTGGTGGCGACCATGAACCAGGCCTGGGAAGATGTGGTCATGAAGTCCCAGAAACTGAAGGACTACGCCCTGGACCGGGGCGCCATCTTCGACCCCCGCTACGGCGAGGACGCGCAGAAAGCGACCTTCACCTACTATCAGCCCGTGGCGTGGCTCTATTACGAGGCGGGAAAGGCCAAGGTATCCCCCGACACCCTGGGCATCCCGAAACCGTAAGGGAAGTCTCCATCTCATAGCAGGGAACCGGCCTCCGCCTGTGCGGGGGCCGCCCCTGCTCCTTCCTTCCACCATTTCCGGAGGATCCATGACTGAGAAAAATATGGCCAGGGCCGACTTTTTCACGGCCCTCGTATTGATCATATTCGGCGTCACCGCGGCGGTACTGGCGTTTCAGATGCCCCATGTCACCGCCCGGGGACAGAGCCCCTACTCCGCCCCGGGGCTGGTTCCCTTCCTTTTAGGGGCCACCATCGCCCTGCTGGGCCTCGTTCTTTTGTATCGATCCATAAAGCGGACCCACCTGCATTTCGGAATCAACCGGGAATCGGCGGGGAGGTTCTTCAGAGAGGAAGGCACCCGACGGATGGGCGTCACCATCCTGGTCTGCCTGCTCTACACCCTGGCCCTGGGAAAGCTCCCTTTCCCCATCATCACTTTCCTGTTTGTCTGCGCCTTCATCCTCGCCTTTGAAATCGACCGAAAGGCGCCGAGGGAAAAAATGGTCCGGACCATCGTCTTCGCCGTGATCCTGGCGGTCTGCACCTCCGCGGTGATCACCGGAGTCTTCCAGTACGTTTTCCTCGTCAACCTTCCCTAGGAGCCCATCATGTTTGAAGGAATAGAATTATTCGGCAAGGCCATCATCGGCTTTCTGAATTTCCGCAATATCTTCGACGCCCTGTGGTCCACCCAGCTGGGAATCATCATCGGCATGCTGCCGGGGCTCACCGCCACCATGGGCGTGGCGCTTCTGACGACGCTGACCTTCAATATGTCGGCGAACAACGCGATCCTGATCCTGATCTGCATGTACGTGGGGGCCATCTACGGGGGCAGCCGCAGCGCCATTCTGCTGAACATCCCCGGAACCCCCGCCAACGCCGCCACCACCGTGGACGGCTTTCCCCTGGCCAAGCAGGGGCTGGCGGGCCGGGCCATCGGCATCGCCACCACCGGCTCCTTCCTGGGCTCCATGATCGGCATGGTGGCCATGGCGCTCTTCACCCCCCTCATCGGGTCGGTGGCGCTGAAGTTTCAATCCTTCGAGTTCTTCTGGTTCGCCGTTTTCGGCATCGTCATCTGCGGAAACCTCACCGCCCCGAAGGATCCGCTGAAGGGCTGGATCGCCGGGTTCATCGGCCTTTTCGTGGCCATGATCGGCATGGAGGGTATCCATGCCCATGTCCGCTACTCCTTCGGGAACACGGACCTCTCCGGCGGCATCGCCCTTATCCCCGCCATGGTGGGCGCCTTCGGGCTGGCGGAGATCATCACCGTCATGCGCTTTTCCACCTACGAGGTGGTCAAGGCCAAGATCGACCGGGTGATTCCCCGGCTGACGGATATTACCCGCTACTGGAAGACCATCGTCCGGTCCGGAATCGTGGGCACCATCATCGGAGCCATCCCCGGGGTGGGCGAAGACATCGCCGCCTGGGTTTCCTACGACATGGCCAAAAGGAGCGCCAAACCGGAAGAAAAGGAAAAGTTCGGGAAGGGCAGCATCGAGGGGCTCCTGGCCGCCGAAACGGGCAACAACGCCTGCGTCCCCGGAGCGATCATCCCGGTCCTCACCCTGGCCATTCCCGGCTCCGCTCCGGCTGCGGTCCTGCTGGGGGCCATGCTGATTCACGGAGTCCGGCCGGGGCCGCTCATCATGGTGGAGTTCCCCACCTTCATCTACGAGGTGGTGGCCATGGTGCTGCTGTCCACCGTGGCCATGTTCGTGCTGGGTCTCTCCCTGGTCCGCAGCCTGGTCAAGGTGCTGACCATCCCCCGCCAGAGACTGATGCCCATCATCTTCGTCCTCTGCGTGGTGGGCTCCTTCGCCATCCAGGCCCGCCTTTTCGACGTGGGAGTCATGGTGTTTTTCGGCCTCCTGGGCTTCTTCCTCCGGGAGATGGACTACCCCATGGCCCCTCTGGTGCTGGGCATCATCCTGGGGGACATCCTGGACAAGAACCTGCGGCGCTCCCTGGTCCTGTCCAACGGAGACCTGACCCCCTTCTTCACCCGGCCCATCTGTCTGGCGATCTTCCTGGTGACGGTCTTCATCATCGTCAGCCGGACCCGCTGGTTCACCGCGCTGACCGGGAAGTTTCGGCGTTCCCCCCGGCCCGCAGCCTAGGCGCCGCAGAGAGTCTTCCCCGCGGCCCGGCCCGTACGCCGGAGAGCCCCAGAGGGTCGTCAGCGGCCCGGCCCGCCGCCCAGGCGCCGCAGAGAGTCTTCCCCGCGGCCCGGCCCGTACGCCGGAGAGCCCCAGAGGGTCGTCAGCGGCCCGGCCCGCCGCCCAGGCGCCGCCGGGACCGGCCCGCTTTCCCCGGCGCCCCTTTGGGCGCCGCCGGAAGCTGAGGGCATCCTTCCGGGAGACCTTCCCCCGGGACCGGGCTTCACAAAAAAAGCCCCCGAACCTCGGGGGCTTTTTTTTTCCGGCCCTTCCCCTAGGCGAGCCACTCCTCCAGATGGGACCGGACAAAATCGTCGTCGGTGAGGTGCGGGTAGGCCCGGCACACCCGGTCGATCTCCTCCCGCTGCCCGGGGGACAGGGTTTCCGCGGGGTCCAGGCACCAGACGCCCTCCAGGAGCCCCTGGCGGCGCAATATCTCGTGAATGCCCGGAATGCAGCCGGCGAAGTCGTGGGCGGCGTCGAAGATGGCGGCGTTGGCGTCGGTGATCTCCATGGCCAGGGTCAGCATGCCCCGGGGGATGTCCCCACGGCTCCGACGGATTTCCCTGACCCGGGACATCAGTTCCACCGCCTTGCCGGTCCAGACGCTCCACTGCCCCAGAAGCCCTCCCCGGATGTGCAGGGCCTCGCCCCCGCCCCCGTCGAAGGGCCCGAAGCCGGTCAGGAGGTCCAGCAGGATGTTGTCGTCGTTTCCGGTGTACAGCGTGACCTCCTTCTCCCTCCCCGCGTCCCGGACCGCCCGGACCACATCCAGGGTCCGGTAGCGGTTGAAGGGGGCGATCTTGATGGCCACCAGGTTCTCGATCTCCGCCAGGCTCCGCCAGAACTCGTAGGGAAGCACCCGGCCCCCCACCGAAGGCTGCAGATAGAAGCCGATGATGGGGATGACCTCCGCCACCTTCCGGGCATGGTCCGTCATGACCGCGATGGAGTCCGTGGGAAAGGCGGACAGGGAGAGGAGTCCCGCGTGGTAGCCCTGGTCCCGGAGAAACCGCGCCTCCTCCAGGGCCTGGTCGGTCCTTCCGCAGATCCCCCCCACCTTGACGACCCTCCGGTTCCTCGCCGCCCCGTGCCGGTCGATGACCCGGGACACCAGGGACAGCACGGGCCGGAAGAGGCCGTGCTCCGGGGCCCGGATGGCGAACTGGGTGGTGTGGACTCCGATGGCGATCCCGTCGGCTCCGGAATCGATGTAGTACTTCACCAGGGCCTCCTGCCGTTTGGGGTCGAACTCCCGCCGGGCGTTCAGAGCCAGGGGTATGGCGGGAATGACTCCCCCCTGGGCGATGATTTTTTCAATATCCCGGGGCATTGCCGCTTTCATTGTTCCTCTCCTTTCTCAGTAGTTGCCGTCCCGGCTTTCAAAATGGGTGGGCTTCCCCAGGGAAGCGCCTCCGGCCAGCATCCAGTCCGCCGTGAGGTCCAGGGCCTCCCTCAGGCTCACCCGGGGGTAGCCGAAGAGGCCCGCCGCCTCCGCAGCGTTGCTCAGATACATCCCCTCCCCGGGGGAGCCGGCAAACCGGGGCTCCCTGCCGAACCTGCGCCCGAATTCCAGGGCCGCCCAGCGGACCGACACCGTCTCGGGCCCGGTGATGTTCAGCACCGCCGCGGGAGAACTGCAGCGCTCCAGGGACAGGAGGGTCTGGGTGATCACATCCCCCTGCCAGATGCAGTTGAAGTTGCTGACCCCCAGGTCCACCGGAAGACCGGCCATGACCCGGTCGGCGATGTCCCGGAGGACCCCGTACCGGGGCTCCACCGCGTAGTTCAACCGGAAAATCAGGACCGGGGTCCCGTTTTTCCGGCTGTAATACTGAAACACCCTCTCCCTGCCCAGGGCGGACTGGGCGTACTCACCCGTGGGCCGGGGTTCGTCCCCCTCCCGGCTGCCCCCGCCGGAGGGGGGTTCAAAATCGTATACACAGCCGGTGGAGTAGACCACGGTACGGCTTCGGGGAAAGCGCTCCGCGGCGAAGACCGGCGCCACGGTGTTCATGGCCCAGGTCTGCTCCTCCGCCCCGCCGGTTCCGAACTTCTTTCCCGCCATGAAGATAAGGTTCGCCGCGTCGGGGAGCTTCTCCACCGACCCGCGGTCCAGAAGATCGCAGGCCACCGTTTCCACCCCCGACTCTTCCAGCTTCCGCCGGCTCCCGGGGTCGCTGAACCGGGCGACGCCGATGACTTTTTTCCGCAGCCCCGCGGCCCGGCAGGCCCGGGCGGCCGCGGCGGCCAGAGTGACACCCACCTTCCCGGCCACCCCGAGAACGAGGATGTCCCCTTCCAGCCTCCCCATGGCGGCGACCGCTTCCGGGTCCGGTTCGGAGAGCAGGGTTTCCAGCTCCTCCTCGGTTTTTGGGGGGGTGATTTTTCGGCTCATCCAGGTCCTCCCTGCGTCCCGGCCTCGGGGCGGTTTTTTTTCGAGTATTCCCGGAAATTCGGCGCCGGTCAAGGCGGGAAATATTTACATTCCCCCCCTTAGTGTACTATTATTTTTCGGCCGGCCGGAGTACGGCACCGGCCAGGGAGAAACACATGAACGCACGGAAGACAGCGGTTATCGCCATCGGCGGGAATTCCCTCATCAGGAACGGACAGCGGGTGGATGCGGAGAGCCAGTACCAGGCGGCGCGGGAAACCTGCCTGCACATCGCGGACCTGATCCGGCAGGGCTGGGAGGTGGCCATCGGCCACGGCAACGGCCCCCAGGTGGGCTTCAATCTGCGGCGCTCCGAGATCGCCGCCCGGACGGAAGGGATGTACGAGGTGCCCCTGGATGTCTGCGGCGCCGACAGCCAGGGATTCATCGGCTACACCCTGCAGCAGAACCTCCAGAACATCCTGTCAGCGGAAGGAATCGACAAAAAGGTGGCCACCGTCATCACCCAGGTCCGGGTTGACCGGGAGGACCGGGCCTTCCAGAACCCCACCAAGCCCATCGGGAGCTTCATGGATGCCGCCGAGGCCGAGCGGCGCCGGAAGGAACTGAACTGGACCGTGGTGGAGGACTCGGGCCGGGGCTTCCGGCGGGTGGTGGCCTCCCCGGAGCCCAGGAAAATCCTGGAACTGGAAACCATCAGGACCCTTCTGGATGCGGGAATCGTGACCATAACCGTGGGGGGAGGCGGCATCCCGGTGACGGATTCCGGAGACGGCGGCCACCGGGGCATCGCCGCGGTGATCGACAAGGACCTCTCCTCCTCCCTCCTGGCCCGGGCCATCGGGGCCGAACTCTTCATCATATCCACCGCCGTGGAGAAGGTGGCCCTGCGCTTCGGAAAGCCCGACCAGAGGTGGCTGGACCGGATGACCCTGAAAGAGGCGGAAGACTACCTCGCCCAGGGCGGGCACTTCGCCTCCGGCTCCATGGCGCCCAAGATCCAGGCCGTCATCGCCTACCTTCGGGAAATCCCCCGGGGCAGGGCCCTGATAACCAACCCGGAGAATCTGGACCGGGCCATGCGCGGGGAGACGGGGACCTGGATAGTGCGGGGCTGATTGCCGGTTTCTTCCGGACCCTGGTTCGCGCGGAAACTCATCGGATGGCTGGCGGGAGTCATCCGATGACTGCCGCCAGGATCGGCTCCGGCGGGCCGGGGCGCAAACGGCCGGGAAAGTTCGACGGCTTTCCCGAATAGAGAATCACGATAGATGCTCAGGAGGATCATTCCGAACCCACGGGGCCCGAAGCGGCCGGAACGCAGTCCTCATGGCCGCAGATGCGGCGGCACGGGCGGCTCTCAGGTAAGGGCCGGCGGCCTTCTTTTTTATGGGATATCCAGGGCCGGCGGGTCCCCGGGCCGGGGGATGACAGCCCATTCCAGCTCGTCCAGCTCCGACTGGGCGATCTGATCCAGGGGAAGGCGGAAGTAGCGGCCCCGGGCCTCCACCGCGGCGCTCCCGTCGGAGAGGAGGATCTCCCCGGTCCCCTCGAAGAAGCGGCCGCCGTCCCTGGTGATCCGCGCCACCGCCCGCAGTTCCTCCCCCACCGGGACGGGCTTCCGATACTTCACCGACAGCTCCACCGTCACACCCCAGACCTCGTCGACGGCGGAGTCGTTGATGGCCCGCCCGATGAGTTCATCCACCACCGCCGCGGCGATGCCGCCGTGCAGCCGCCCGGGATAACCCTGATGCTCCTCCCGGGGGGTGAAGACCGCCGCCAGTTCCCCCCCTTCCAGCTTGTAAAAGGAAGCCTTCAGGCCCATGGCGTTTTTCAGGCCGCAGATGAAGCACATCCGGGAGTTGGCCTGTTTCCCGACGACCCGGCGCTTCATTTCTTCGCCCTCTCCGCGATCCGCTCCCGGGCGAACCGGGCGGCATACTCCAGAGCGATGATGAGGCTCTCCGGATTGGCCGTCCCCTTCCCCGCCTTGCCGAAGGCGGTGCCGTGGTCCACCGAGGCACGGATGATGGGAAGCCCCAGGGTCACGTTGATCCCGCTGACGGAGTTCCACTTCTTCTCTTTCTCGTTCCAGGTGAACCCCACCACCTTCAGCGGAATGTGCCCCTGGTCGTGATACATGGCCACCACGATGTCGTACCAGCCCCCCCGGGCCTTGGAGAAAAGAGTGTCCGCCGGGACGGGCCCGTCGGCGTCGATGCCCATTCCCATGGCCTCCTCCACCGCCGGCCGGATCTCCCTCTCCTCCTCCCAGCCGAAGAGGCCCCCGTCCCCGGCGTGGGGGTTCAGGCCCGCCACTCCGATCCGGGGCTTTTCGATGCCGAAGCTCTTCATCCCCTGATGGGCCAGTTTGATCACCGCCAGGACCCGGTCCTTCTTTACCAGATCGCAGGCCTGCCGCAGGGAGCAGTGGGTGGTCACATGCACCACCCGGAGAGAACCCTCGGCGAGCATCATGGTGTAATCCCGGGTATGGGTGAAGTGGGCGTAGATCTCCGTGTGCCCCGTGAAATGGTGTCCCGCCTTGTTCATGGATTCCTTGTTGATGGGGCCGGTGACGGTGGCGTCGATCTCGTCGGCAAGAGCGAGTTCGATGACCTTCTTCACCGCCTGGAAGGCGGCGTTCCCCGCCATGGCCGACACCCGGCCGTGCCGAAGCTCCGCCATATCCACATTGCCCAGGTCGATCACATCCATGGTCCCGTACTCGAACCTGGCCTGGGAAACCTCCTGTATCCGCCGCACCTTCAGTTTGGCGCCGGCTATCCGCGCTCCCTGCTCCATGGCCGCGCCGTCTCCCACCACCAGGGGGCGGCAGTAATCGTAGACGCTCCGCAGGGCCAGGGCCTTGGCGGCGATTTCCGGACCGATGCCGGCGGGGTCTCCCATGGAGATTCCGATGACCGGAAGAGTTTCGTCCATAGCATCCATTCTCCTCTCGTTGCGGCGGGACATGATGCCCCGAAGGGCAGGGAAAAATTACCATAAAGGACCCCGGCCTTCAAGGCTTTACAGGGCCGCAGCCGTAACCTAAACTTGATGCAGGAGGCCAGCGATGCGCATCCATCATTATCTGACCCTCTTCCCGGTGGAAGCCCTCATCGCCTCGCATCTGGAGCCCTGCCGGTTCGGATCCTACATGGCCACGGGCTCGAAAAAGGGATCCTACGAAATCATCATGTTCATCGAGATCGACGGCGGATTCGGGGATTTCTTCGACTGGGAATACGGCAGGGAAAAATGCGTCCCCCATCAGAACGGGGAACCCAAGAACTCCCTGTACCTTTCAGTGTACCGCACCCTGGAGCATGTCCCGCTGACGGCGCTGCGGTCCCTGTTCCTGACCACCCGGGACGGGCGCAGCCTGGAGCTTCCGGGGAAGGCCGCGGCGGAGCGCGCGGAGAAACGGGGTTTCTGGGTGTATCAGGAAATCTGCCCCATCCGTCCCCTGGCGGTGAGCGTTCTTGACCCCCCGGATTTCGCCCGGTACATGTGCGATCGGGTCAACAAGACCTGGGTGCCGAAGATCGTTTTCGCGGATCTGAAGGTGGCGAACCTGTCCCCGGAGGACCCGTCCGGAGAAGGGACAGACGCCTACGACCGGAACCTGGAACACCTGAAGGACTGCATCGCCTCCGTCACCGAGCTCAAGGCCAAGCCCAACAAGATCGTGGACCGCTCCTCGGTGGACCGTTTCTCCTACCAGCTCATCGGAGGGGGCGTCTATGTGGGGGACGGGAAGGAACTGGTCGCCTATGCCATGAAGGCCCCGGATGAACTCCGGCGGAACCACTACGAATGGGGCCGTTCGGCCATGATACTGTAAGGACCCCCGGCTCCTTTCGCGTTTACCCTCCCCGGCGGAACATGCTATACTCGGGCTTCCTATGAAAACCTACGACGAGATCAACGCGAAGATCGAGGCGAAAAAAGCGGTGGTCCTCACCGCCGAAGAGATCATCGGGTACGCGGAGAAAAAAGGGGTGGAGGCCGCCGCCCGGGAGGTGGATGTGGTGACCACCGCCACCTTCGGCCCCATGTGCTCCTCGGGCTGTTTCCTGAACTTCGGCCACGCCCGGCCCCGGATGCGGATAACCGAGGCCTGGCTGGACGATGTGGCGGTGTACTCCGGCATCGCCGCGGTGGACGCCTACCTGGGGGCCACCCAGCTCCGCCACAACGACCCCGCCAACATGGACTACCCCGGGGAGTTCCGCTTCGGCGGGGGCCATGTCATCGAAAAACTGGTGGCGGGGGAGAAGGTCCAGCTTTTCGCCCTGTCCTACGGCACCGACGATTATCCCCGCCGGGAACTGCGGACCTGGATCACCATGGACGACCTGAACCAGGCCGTCATGGTGAACCCCCGGAACTGCTACCAGAACTACAACGTGGCGGTGAACTCCTCGGACAGGCCCATCTACACCTATCTGGGGATGCTGAAGCCGGGAATGCGGAACGCCGGCTACTCCTCCGCGGGCCAGCTCTCCCCGCTCCTGAACGACCCGCTGTACCGGACCATCGGCGTGGGGACCGCGGTCTGGCTGGCCGGCGCCTGGGGGCATGTCTATGCCCCGGGGACCCAGTTCGCCTCCCTCTGCGCGAGGGGGCCCAACGATGTCCCCATGGAAGGGGCCGGCACCCTGGCCCTGACGGGGGACATGAAGAAAATGAGAAGCCGCTTCGTCCGGGGGGTGCGTCTGGTGGGATACGGGGTTTCCCTGGCCCTGGGCGTGGGCATCCCCATTCCCATTCTGGACGAGGATGTTCTGAGGAGGACCACCGTCCGGGATCGGGACATCTTCGCCACCGTCATCGATTACGGGAAGGACTACCCGGAGCGTAACGGGAAGACCCTGGGCCGGGTGAGCTACGAGGAGCTGAAAAGCGGGGAGATAAACCTGGGGGGAGTGCGGGTGGAAACCGGGTCCATGTCCTCCTACGCCATGGCCCAGGAGATCTCCCAGATCCTTAAGGACGAGATTTCCCGGGGCGAGTTCCTTCTGTCCCCGCCGATGCGGAGCTTTCCCCCGGATCAATCGATGAAATCCCTGGAAATACGAGGCCGGAACTCATGAACACCACCAGGAAAGTCCTCTTCTATTTTCCCCGGAGCGAGACGGACAAACCCATCGTCTACCGGCTGGTCAAGGAGTTCGACCTGATGGTGAACATCTTCCGCGCCAAGGTGACCCCCGAGGAGGAAGGCTACCTCCTCCTGGATCTGACCGGCACGGAGGAGGACATCCGGCGGGCCTGCGACTGGATCCGCTCCCTGGGGGTGCAGATCCGGGAGGGCGTCAAGGGCGTCCGGTGGGACGAGGACCGCTGCACCAGCTGCGGCAACTGCGTCACCCACTGCCCCACCAGAGCCCTGTTCATTCCCCAACGCTCCTCGATGAAGGTCTCCTTCGACCCGAACCAGTGCATCGAGTGCATGAACTGTCTGGACATGTGCCCCTTCGGGGCCTGCTCGTCGGTGTTCTGAGCCCCCGCCGGAGGCGGCGCAGCCGTGAGGTACCGGACCTTCTCCCATAAAGACGCCCATTACCGTTTTCTGGCGGCCCGGCCCGGGGTGGTGACCGGGGAGATCGTCCGCCTGCGGGGCGAGCTGGAAGCCTACATCCGCAGGAACCCGCTTTTTCAAAGAAGCCTCGAGCCGGTCCCGGCTCTGCCCGGAGCCCCGCCCGTCGCGCTGGCCATGCACCGGGCCTCTGACCTCACCGGGGTGGGCCCTATGGCAGCGGTGGCCGGCGCCGTCGCCGAGGCGGCGGTGAGGGCGGCCCTGGAAGCGGGCATGGAAAAGGAGCGCTCACCAGGGACGGGACTCCCCGGGCGGGGGGCGGTGGTGGAGAACGGCGGCGACATCTTCCTGTGGATGCCCCGGGAGACGGTGGTGGGCCTCTTCGCCGGAGCCGGTTCCCTCTCCGGCCGCATCGGCTTCGCCGTCCCCCCCGAAAGGATGCCCTTGGCGATCTGTTCCTCCTCCGGCACCATGGGGCACGCCCTGAGCTTCGGCCGGGCGGACCTGGCCACCGTGACGGCCGCCGACGGGGCCCTGGCGGACGCCGCCGCCACCCTGGCGGGGAATCTGGTCCGGACCGACAGGGACATCGCCGCCGCCCTGGACCGGGTCTGTTCGATCCCGGGTGTCCTGGGGGCCCTGATCGTGGTGGGGGAAAAGGTGGGTTTCGAGGGAGACCTCCCTCCCCTGGTCCCGGTGCGGGACCGGAACTTCACCGCCAAGATCACCCGGGACAGGCGGAGCGGTTTTGTTTTTTGAGAGAGGATCACCAGATGGTGAGATTCGGCATCATCGGCGCCGGGGAGATAGCCCATAAGTTCGCCGAAGCGGCAGGGATGGTTGGAGGCTGCGAGCTGGCGGCTGTGGCCGCCCGGGACGGAGAGCGGGCCGAGGCCTTCGCCGGACAGTGGAAGATCCCCCATCACTTCGGCTCCTACCGGGAGCTCCTTGCATCGGGGAGCTGCGACGTCGTCTACCTGGCCACCACCAACCAGACCCACCGGGACCTGGCCCTGATGGTCCTTGATGCGGGGCATCACCTTCTCTGCGAGAAGCCCCTGGCCCTCCGCCACCGGGACGCCCGGGAGATCCTCTCCCGGGCCGGGGAGAGGGGGCTCTTTGCCATGGAGGCCCTGTGGTCCCTCTTTCTGCCCACCCTGAACACCGCCCGCCGCTGGGTCCGGGAGGGTCTCATCGGAAAGGTGCACATGGCCGGCATGATGGTGAGTCTGGATGCCCCGGCGGACCACCGGGTCCGCAGTCCGGAGCTGGGCGGGGGGATCCTCTACGACCTGGGGGTCTACCCCTTGCACATCCTCCCCTTTCTTCTGGACACTGAAATCCGGGATGTCCGCGCCATCGTCAAACGGGACGACGACGGGATCGATGTGGCGGACTTGATTGTTCTGGACCTGGGGGGCTGCCTCGCCTCGGTTCACTTATCCATGGATCTGCCCATGACGGCCCCGTCGGTCCTCTGCGGAGAGAAGGGTTCCATCTATATGCACGGGGCCCACAAGGCCAGGCGGGTGGAGGCCCGGGATCCGGAGGGCCGGATCATCGGGGCCTTCGAAGACCCCTTCACCAACGGATTCGAGCACCAGATCGCCCATGTCCTCCAGTGTCTGGCCCGGGGGGAAACGGAAAGTCCGGTGGTGAGCCACCGGGCTTCCTTGAGGTGCGCCGAGATTTTCGATCAGGTTCTGGCCTAAGCCAGAACTTTGTTCTGGCTTAGGCCAGAACTTTGTTCCGGCTTAGCCGGAACTTTGTTCCGGCTTAGACGAGGACCCCCGCGGCCCTGGCGGCGATGTCCCGGGCGGTGAGGCCGTAGAAGGCGAAGAGGTCCTCGGGCTTTCCCGAGCGCCCGTACCGGTCCATGATGGCCACCGGCTCCACCCGATAACCCTGGGGAACATGCCCCACCAGGGCCTCACAGACGCAGCTGTAAAGCCCGCCTATGACCGAATGCTCCTCGCAGGTCACCATCCCCCCCGTCCGGGCCGCCAGGGCCCGCACCGCCTCCTTATCGAAGGGCTTTATGGTGTGCAGGTGCAGCACCGCCGCCCGGATCCCCTGCCGGGCCAGGGTCTCCGCCGCCTTTAGGGCCCTCTCGGTCATCAAACCGGTGCTGACAAGGGCGATGTCACCCCCGTCTTTGAGGAGCGCCGCCCGGCCCACCACGAAGGGATCGGCCGGGTCGGTGATGTTGGCCACCACCGGCCGGGCCACCCGCAGATAGACCGGCCCGTCCATCCCGGCGGCGGCCAGGGTGGCCTTGCGCATTTCGACGGGGTCGCAGGGGGCGATAACCGTCATGTTGGGGACCACCCGCATCAGGGCCAAATCCTCCACCGACTGGTGGCTGCCCCCGTCCTCCCCCACGCTGATCCCCGAATGGGAGCAGGCGATCTTGACATTGGTGTTGTTGTAGGCGATGGCGTTGCGGATGATCTCGTAGGCCCGTCCAGCCCCGAAGAGGGCGAAGGTGCTGGCGAAGGGAATGAGGCCCGCATGGGCGAAGCCCGCCGCCGCCCCCATCAGATTCTGCTCCGCGATGCCGTAGTTGAAGAACCGCCGGGGATAGACATCGGCGAAGAGCTTGGTCATGGTCGCGTGGGCCAGGTCCGCATCCAGAACCACCACCCGCTCCTCCCGCTTCCCCAGTTCCACCAGGGCCTCTCCGTAGGCCACCCGCAAAGACTTCGGCTCACTCATCCCCCGCTCCTTCCAGCTCTTTCATCGCCGCCTCGTACTCTTTCGCGTTGGGGGCCTTGCCGTGCCAGCCGTACTGATCTTCCATAAAGGAGACCCCCTTCCCCTTGATGGTCCTGCAGCAGACAAACCGGGGCCTGCCGCCGGTGGGCTCATTCAGGGCCGCCAGGATGGCATCGATATCGTGGCCATCCACGGTGTGCACGGCGAAACCGAAGGCCGCGAACTTCCCGGTGATGTCCCCCAGGCTGAGCACCTCGTCGTTGGCGCCGTCGATCTGCAGGCCGTTGTAGTCCAGAAGGAGGCTCAGGTTGTCCAGTCCGTAATGGGCCGCCGCCATGGCGGCCTCCCAGCAGATCCCCTCCTGCAGCTCCCCGTCACCCATCACCGCATAGACATGGTAATTCTTCCCCAGGTATTTGGCCGCGTTAGCCAGGCCCCCGGCCACCGAGACCCCGTGCCCCAGGGAGCCGGTGTTCACATCCACTCCCGGGGTCTTGCCCATGTCGGGGTGCCCCTGCAGATGGCTGTCCACCTGGCGGAAGTTGTCCAGGTCCGACAGGGGGAAGTACCCCAGATCGGCCAGGATGGCGTACAGAGCCGGGGCCGCGTGTCCCTTGGAAAGCACGATCCTGTCCCGGTCGTCCCAGTGGGGCTGGTCGGGCCGGATGGACGCCTTGTTGTAGTAGAGGGCCATCAGTATCTCGATGACCGACAGAGAACCCCCGGGGTGTCCCGACTGGCTTTTATAGAGCATCGAGAGCACCTGCCGCCTGAGATGGCGGGCTTTTTCCCTTTGCGCGCTGACTGGCATAAAATTGCCCCTCCGTAATGATCAGCCCTTGACTGCTCCGGCAGTCAGTCCTTCCACAAGGCGCTTCTGGGCAAAGAAGAACATGACGCAGACCGGGATTATCGTGATGATTCCCCCGGCGGTGAGGAGGTCCCACTGCACCCCCAGCTGTCCGATGAGGTTCTTCAGCGCCACCGGGATGGTCCGGTTGCGCTCGTTGGTGAACATCACCGCGAAGGTATACTCGTTCCAGGCCTGCATGAAGATGTAGACCCCCGTTGCGACAAGGCCGGGGACCAGAACCGGCAGGATAACCTTGACGAAGGCCTGGCGCCGGTTGGCCCCATCCACCATGGCCGCCTCCTCCAGCGACGAGGGAAGGTCGTTGAGGTAGCCGCTGAGGAGCCAGATGGAGAAGGGGATGGTGAAGGTGGTATAGGCCAGGATCAGCGACGAGGGGGTGTAGAGGAGCCCCATCCTGCGCATGATGGTGAAAAGGGGAATGAGAAGGAGCACGGTGGGGAACATATTGTTGGTCAGGAAGAGGACCATGAATATCCTCTTCCCCTTGAACTCGAACCGGGAGAAGGCGTAGGCCGCCAGGACCGCCACCACCAGGGTGACGATGGTGGTGCTGAGGGCAACGGTGAGGCTGCTGAGCATGGGCTTCAGGAATCGGAACTCTCCGAAGAGGTTCCGGTAGGAGTCCCAGGTGAAGCCGGCGGGCCAGTAGGTAACCCGCGCCTGGTAGAGTTCCGCTGCGGGCTTTACCGAGGTCACGAAGGTCCAGTAGAAGGGGAAGAGCAGAAAGACCAGGAGGACCGCCAGGGGCAGAAAGAAGCCGGCGAGGCGAAGAAGGCGGCCCTTCACTGCGCGATGTTTCATCCTCGTCCCCCTACCCTTTCCTGAACATGGAGCGCAGGTAGGGCACCGCCACAAAGGAGAGAAGGAGCATCAGGAAGACCGCCATGGTGGAGGCGTAGCCCAGGTTCATGGAGCTGGCCTTGTTGAAGATGTAGACACTGAGGGTCTGAGTGGCGTAGGCCGGCCCCCCTTCGGTCATGGAGTAGATCACGTCCACCGAGTTGGCCACCCAGATGATCCGCAGCAGGGTGGTGACAAAGATGGTGTTCCGCAGCGAGGGGATGGTTATGTAAAAGAGCTTCTGACGGGGCCGGGCCCCGTCGATATCGGCGGCCTCGTAGAGGGAGGAGGGAATCCCCTGCAGCCCCGCCAGGAGCATGATGGAGAAAAAGGGGATGCCCTGCCAGACGATGGTGGCGATCACCGATGGAAAGGCCGTGCCTTTCCGGGCCAGGAAGGGGATGAAGTCCCTGATTATCCCCAGCCTGACGAGAAGATCGTTCAGGACCCCGAAGTTTCCATCGTAGATCCAGCGCCACATCAGGCCGATGAGGACTCCCGGGGTGACCCAGGGGATCAGGCTCACCGACCGGACGATCCCCCTTCCGGCGAAATGCTGATGGAGGAGCAGAGCGAGGATGAAACCGACGACGAACTGCAGCCCCACCCCGAAGAGGACCCAGATCAGGGTGCGGACGAGGGCGGCCCGGAAAAGAGGGTCTCCGGCCACCGCGGCGTAGTTGGTCAGTCCGATGAAACCGATGGCGCCGGGCCGGCGGAGATCGTAGTTCTGGAAGCTCATCAGAAGGGCCCGCAGCACGGGAAAGAGGACCACCAGTATCACGAATAACAGGGCCGGGGCGATGAGGAGATAGGGGTATAGGGCCTGCCTGTTCCTGGCCACGCGCATCGGCTATACTCCTTCAAAGGCGGCACGCTGCCGGGGGCAGGAGCCCCCGGCGGCGGACGAACTATCGGTACAGATCCTTCTGCAAGATCTCCATGGCCTGCCGGGCGGTGAGCTCGCCGAAAAGGGCCCGGGCCACGGTGTTGGGCCAGGTCACCGAAATCCACTCGGTGGTGGTGTCCAGGATCGGGAAGATCCCCGCGTAGGAGACCGAGTCCATGGAGGCCTTCATGAAGCGGTTGTTCTGGAAAACCGGGAGCTTCTGCACTTCGCTGTAAACCGGAACATTCATGGTCTTCTCGCACCAGGTGGCCTGCCCCTTGCCGGCAGCCAGGTAGGCCAGCCACTGGAAGGCCGCTTCCTTGTTCTTGCAGGATTCGAAAATCACATTCTCCGTGTCACCCATGGAGGTCCACTGCCCCTTGCCGGCGGGAAAGGGGAAGGCCGAGACATCATCCCCGAAAGTCTCGACCATGCCGATGGCCGACCCGGTGTGGTGGACCGTCATGGCGGTCTTGCCGCTCTTGAAGTTGGCGATGATCTGGCTGAAGCCGTCCGAGGGCGCCGAAGGGGGCACGAAGCCGTTCTTGAAGATATCGATGAAATCCTGCATGCCCTGCACCGAAGCGGCGCTGGTCAGGTCTTTCAGACTTCCTCCCCGGCCGTGGATGAAGCTCCCCCAGGGCTCCTGCCCTCCCTGGGCTCCCCGCATGCCGAATCCGTAGACATCGATCTTGCCGTCACCGTCGGTGTCCCGGGTGAGGACCTTGATGGCGTTCAGAAACTCTTCGTAGGTTTTGGGGACACCGATGCCGGCGGCCTTGAACATGGAGGGGCGGTAGTAGACATAGAGGACCTGGGTGTTCCAGGGCATCACGAAAGTATTCTCCGACTTGCCCGCAGCCTTCATGATGGCGAAAAGGTTCGGATCGATGCCGCTTTTCCTGTCCCACTTGTCCAGGAAGGGATCCAGTCTGGCCAGCAGCTTGTTGGCGGTGAAGAGGGGGGTTGCGGTGAGCTTCCACGAGGAGGTGTCCGGCCCTCCCCCGCCCATGACGGCGGTGAAGAGGTTCTCGCTGTACTTGCCCCCGCTCCAGGGGTACTCTTCCGCCGCCACGGTGATGCCCTTGCCGTTGGTGGCGTTGAAGTCCTTCACCATCTCCTGCATCAGGGCGGAGTAGGCGCTGTTGTCGGCCCAGTACCAGTGGGTGATGGTGACGCCCTTGGCCGGGGCGGCCTCCCTGGAACCGCCGGCAGAGAGGCCACCCAGAACCAACGCTGCCAGGGTCAGGATACATACTATTTTTTTCATAGTGCCTCCTTCGGTATGAGCGGGGCATGCGCCCCACTGCATCTGCCTAACCTGAATGGTAAATAAAAAGTATAAGGCCCGCCTCCGGGGCTTGTCAAATTTTGTTCGAGACTATTCAATTGGATTCCTCCGCTCCGTCCACATCAGCCGGAGTCTTGCAGTACCTCTCCTGCTGATTTCTCAAGCGGCCCGCCGACCATACGCCGATTCTTTCGTAAAAAAAGAATCCACTTGACAGAAAAGCAGATTTTATAGAAAAAACAGGTGAGCAGATAATCAGTGAAACAGCAGATAAAATTAAATTCAAAAATTTTGTTGTTTCTATTGACAGTAACGACTAAAAAAACCATACTGCCGAAAAGGATAAACTGACATGGTGCACTACTTAAAGAAATACCCCGATGGAAAAGGATTTTTTGGCGAATACGGGGGGGCCTTTATTCCCCCCGAACTGCAGAGCGAGATGGATAAGATCACAGATGCCTATTACTCAATCAGCAAATCCCATGAGTTTATCTCCGAACTGCGTTCAATCCGCAAGCACTTTCAGGGGCGTCCAACGCCTACCTATTTCTGTAAAAACTTAAGCAACCAGACAGGCGGACGAATTTACTTAAAGCGGGAAGACCTGAATCACAGCGGTGCCCATAAGCTTAACCACTGCATGGGTGAGGGGCTTCTGGCAAAATACATGGGAAAAAAGAAGCTTATCGCAGAGACCGGGGCCGGCCAGCACGGGGTTGCCCTTGCCACGGCTGCCGCATATTTCGGCCTTGAATGTGAAATCCACATGGGCGAAGTGGACATCAAAAAAGAGCACCCCAATGTGGTGCGGATGAAACTTTTAGGTGCCAAAGTTGTTCCCGTAACCCATGGGCTTAAAACCCTGAAAGAGGCGGTAGACTCAGCCTTTGAAGCCTACCTGAAAGACCCTGTCAGCACTATCTACTGCATAGGTTCGGTGGTCGGGCCTCATCCCTTTCCCATGATGGTGCGGGACTTCCAGCACATTGTGGGAGTAGAGGCACGGGAGCAGTTCTTTGACATGACCGGGGAGCTTCCCGATGCAGTTGCGGCCTGCGTGGGAGGAGGCTCCAATGCCATCGGCATTTTCTCCGGCTTCCTGGATGACGAGGAAGTTGCCCTTTACGGGGTGGAGCCGGGAGGGAAATCCCTCAATCTTGGGGATCATGCTGCAAGCATGAGCTATGGCAAACCGGGGATTCTGCACGGTTTCCGCTCCTACCTCCTGCAGGATGAAAATGGCGAGGTCGCACCCGTATACTCCATTGCATCGGGCCTGGATTATCCTGGCTCAGGTCCCGAGCATTGCAAGCTGAAGGATGACGGCAGGGTAAATTATGTGATTGCCGATGACAACGAATGCCTTGACGCTTTCTACACCCTTTCCCGGGTGGAGGGCATAATCCCTGCGCTGGAAAGCGCCCATGCTGTTGCCTATGCAATGAAGTTTGCTAGAGAGAATCCCAGAAAATCAATCCTGGTAAACTGCTCGGGCCGGGGAGACAAGGACATAGACTTTGTCGTGGAGAATTACGGCTACGGAGACTGATGAATCCCGCAGAAGCAGAAGTTATTGTCGTTTGACAAATTGAATACAATTGTATACATTTGAAGCAAAGAGGCGTTAAATGGCAAAAACTATTACCATTCGATTGGATGAAGCTACATATGATATTTTCAAGCTGGCTGCTGAGGGGCAGAAAAGGACAATCTCAAATTACCTTGAATACGCTGCACTGAATTATACCCTGAATGAAACTGTTGTTGACGACCTGGAAATGGAAGAAATACTCGGCTTTGAAAAAGATATCAAAAAAGGTCTGTCGGATATTTCAGCAGGCAGGTATAGAATAATTGGCTGAATACCGGATAGCAGAGACGGAGACATTTGAAAAAAAGATAAAATCTGCGAAATACAAACCTTTATACAAAAAGATCACCGATTATGTTTATCCCATATTACGGAAAAATCCGTTCTTCGGGCCAAATATCAAAAAACTAAAAGGCAGCTACAGGGATTTATACAGATTCAGAATAGGCGACTACAGGCTGTTCTATAAAATATCGGAAGAGACTGTAATCGTTTTTGTAATCACCATTGAAGCCCGGAAAGATGCCTACAGGCAGTGAAGCCCTTGTACCCTCCCTCAGCCGATAATCACAAGGCTTAAGGTGCCAAGAACAATCAGTACAAGCCCGATAAAAGGCAGCCTGTTTAGTCTTTCCCTGAACACAATGTAGCCAAAGGCAATGCTTATGAGAATGCTGAGCTTGTCAATGGGAACGACTATGCTTGCCGGTCCTTCCTGAAGGGCCCGGTAATAGCAGAGCCAGGAGCCGCCGGTTGCAAAGCCGGAAAGTCCTAAAAAAAGCCAGCTTTTTCTGTCAATGGTTTTTATCTGCTTTGCTGTGCCCTGCCAGAGGACAATTGCCCAGGCCATTATGAGAACCACAACTGTGCGGATAGCCGTGCCCAGGGTTGAATCAATGTTTGCTATGCCGATTTTCCCGAGGATGGCGGTAAGGCTCGCAAAGACCGCTCCCAGCCCCGCGTAAAGAAGCCACTTAAGACCCTTTTCTCCTTCCTGGGCGCTTTCCTTTCTTTCGATCATCATGTAGGTTCCCGCGCCGATGGCAATCACCGCCGCAATCTTGCTTATGGAAAAACCTTCACGAAATAATGCAAGGGACAGTAGGATGGTGAGCACATTGCTGGATTTGTCCACAGGCACGACCTTGTTGATGTCGCCGATCTGAAGCGCCTTGAAGTAGAAAAGCCAGGAACCGCCTGTTGCAAGGCCGGAAAGAACGAGGGCTAAAAGTGTTTTTACCTCGACGGTTTTTATTCCGGCCTGGGAGCCGACGACAAAGACCATGAGCCAGGCAAAGATCACCACAACAACTGTTCTTATTGCCGTTGCCAGGGTAGAATCCACATTCTTAATACCGATTTTTACAAGGATTGCCACAAATCCTGCAAAGACTGCTGATCCCATGGCAAAGAAAATCCACATAATGTCCCTCACTTATAGCGGCAGTGTAGCACGGGGATGATTTAATTGCTATCAGTGCGCGAGCTTATATTCCGTGAGTTTCGCCTCTTTCAACCCGTGTGTTTTGATATGGAAATTTCAAGTTGCACTTGAAATTTCCACAGCTCGACTTTGCATGCATTCTGCATTATATTTACATGCAGGAGGGAGGTATGGCAATACTTCAGGTAAGAGATGTACCGGAAGAACTCTATCAGGCTCTCTCAGAACTGGCAAAACAGGACAATCGCAGCATCTCTCAGCAGACAATCGTAATTCTTAAACAGGCACTGAACTACGAAGAGAACAAGGTTAAAAAACGCAAAAGGCTGCTTGAAAAAATCAGGGCAAACAAAATTATAAACGCGGACGCCTTTCCGGATCCCGCAGAACTGATAAGAGAAGACCGGGACAGATGACAGTTGTACTTGATGCAAGCGCGGGAGTAGAGATAACCCTGTCTAGAAAAGATGCGGGAAAACTTACAAAGGTTCTTGAAAAGGCGACTAAAGTCTTATCCACAGATTTGTACAAGGCAGAAACTGCCAACACCCTGTGGAAGTACTGTAAAGCAGGATTAATAGATACAAATGAGATGAACCGGCTGCACAAATTCTGTCTGGAACTGGTAGATGATTACAGAGACATATCTGAAAACATTGAGGAGTCCTTACACGAAGGGGTAAGACTGAATCATCCGGTTTACGATCTTCTGTATCTGACCCTGGCAAGGAGAAACTCCGCCACCTTGCTCACACAGGATAAAAGACTTTCGAACCTGGCAAAAAAAATCGGACTGAAGGCTGTTTCTTAAATTGTACAAACTCTAATCAGGCCTGATACTCTATTTTGTAGCATGCTTTCTTAATTGACAGGCCCTCAGATTAAGCCACTAAACCGCTTAAATCCCGGCTTCATTCGACCAGATTCAAGAATTTTCTGCCCAGGACTTTTTGCAGCTTATCAATGGTTGTTAAGGTGGGATTTGTCTTTTTGGGGTTTTCTATCCTCTGATAGGCAGACCAGGCAACTCCCATTTTTTCTGCAACTTCTTTCTGAGTCAGCCCCTGTTTTTCTCTTTCCTGTTTCAAGGTAATGGCAAAGGCAATATGTATATCGGGAGAAATATGGTAAATGTCCTTTCCTTTCTGTTTGGATGGAGAGGGAATAGCCTGGCTTCGGGAGTCCAGACTTTCCAGATACGCGTTCAAGGCTTCTTTTGCCTGTTCTTTCGCGTCTTCCAGTGTTTCCCCCCAGGAAAAACATCCCGGCAGGTCGGGAAATTCCACACTGTAAGAGCCATTGGATTCTTTCCAGATTTTAGCGGGATAGGGTTTCATTTCAGTCCTGCCTCTTTTTCGACATTCCAGCCATGCTTCTGCAAAAGCCTGAGCATCTGCTTTCCCGTTACCGGCACAGATTTAATATACAACATATATGTGGTATATACAAGAGATTATAACAAGTATTGTTGGCAATTTGTTATCCAAAAAGCGGAAACCGGTGACCGATTAAAAGTGGAAGTTTTTGACCGATGTGGACAAAATGTCCTTTCCTTCCTGCTTAGCCGGTGAAGGAATGACTCAATCCAGTCCTTTTTTTCGATAAATATCATTTCGATGGGCCACCCGGATTATCAGGACTGTCAGCTCTCCATCTCCAAAGGAATACAGGATACGGTACAGGCCTTGACGCAGGCGGTAAATATCATGCCCTGCCAGCTTTTCGCAGCCAGGAGGGCGGGGGTTCCGGGCAAGGATTTTTATCCGGCTGAGGATTCTCTGAAGATCTTTTTTAGGGATCGACTGAAAATCTTTTTCCACCGATTTCTTGAAAAGGATCTTATATTCGCCCATCTCGACGGAGGTTTTTGATCATTTCCCCATAGCTGACAACAGGCTCCGCTACCCGATCTTCGAACACCGCCAGGTCTTCCGCGTCTTCAGCAAGGGATTCCCTTACCGCCTGATTTACAAGATCCGAGACGGAGCGGGAAGTTTCGAGGGCTTTAATTTTAAGAGCCCTGTGCAGATCAGGGTCGAAATAGATGGTGGACCTTTTAGGCTGCATATGGTTCTACCTCCTTGTCTGACACTATAGCATTATAGCGTCAAGATGTTATTATGTCAACAGCTAAAGATATTCCTGGTAGAACACCATCCCATAGGCCGCCCTTAGCGAGCCTCCCCCTCCCCTCCCCCGGGAAGGGGGGGCAGGCCCAGCTCTGCCAGAAAGGCGTTGTGCCGGGCCCGGGCTGCCTGGATGTCGCCCTCGATGGAGAGGAGGTCCTGGTGGACCCGGGCAAGGTCGATTTCAGGTTCGGCCTCGGCGGTGCTCACGTAGCGGGAGATGTTCAGGTTCCAGTCGTTGGCCTTGATTTCGTCCAGCTCCACCCGGCGGGCGTATCTTTCGATGGGCTTGGCCGGGCGCTCCCGGTAGGTGGCGATGATCCGGGCGATGTGCTCTTCCGAGAGGTGGTTCTGGCGGCGGCCTTTGTCGAAGTCCTTTTCGGCATTGATGAAGAGGACATCGTCGGGCTTCTTGCACTTCTTCAGCACCAGGATGCAGACGGGGATGCCGGTGGAGTAGAAGAGGTTGACGGGAAGGCCGATGACGGTGTCGATGTGGCCGTCCTCCAGGAGCTTCCGGCGGATCCGGGCCTCGGCGCCGCCCCGGAAGAGGACGCCGTGGGGCAGGATGATGGCCATCACCCCGTCGTCGTCCAGGTAGTGAAAGCCGTGGAGGAGGAAGGCGAAGTCCGCGGCGGAGCGGGGGGCGATGCCGTGGCCGGCAAAGCGCATGTCCTCGCTGTCCTCCTCCCGGGGCTGCCAGCGGTAGCTGAAGGGGGGATTGGCCACCACCGCGTCGAAGCGGGGCTTTCGGGAGGGGTTGGTCTCCCGAAGCCGGTCCCAGTCGTTGGTCAGGGTGTTGCCGTGGAAGATTTCAAACTCGCTGTCCTTCACCCCGTGGAGGAGCATGTTCATCCGGGCCAGGTTGTAGGTGGTGATATTGTACTCCTGTCCGTAGATCATGCCGATGGTGCCCCCCGCTTCCAGCATGCGCCGCCGCACATTTAAGAGGAGGGAGCCGGAGCCGCAGGCGAAGTCGTAGACGCTGGTCAGCCTGCGCCGGGGGCCCGCCTCGGGGGACTGGCTGTCCAGGGTGACGATCCCGGAGAGGATGTCGGAGATCCGCTGGGGGGTGTAGAACTCCCCGGCCTTCTTGCCCGAGCCGGCGGCAAACTGGTCCAGGAGGTACTCGTAGGCGTCCCCTAAGGTGTCCGCGTCGGTGGAGAACTCCGCCAGGCCCTGGGCGATGCGGCTGATGATGGTGCAGAGTTTGTCGTTCCTTTCGGTGTAGGTGCGGCCTAACTTTTCCGAAGCCAGGTTTATCTCCGAGAAAAGGCCGCTGAATGTGCTCTCGAAGGATTCGTTTTCGATGTGCTTGAAGCCCGCCTGCAGGGTGTTCAGAAGCTCCCTGTCCTGGGTCCGGGCCAGGTGGGCGATGTTGGTCCACAGGTATTCGGGCTTGATAACATAGTGGGCCTTCCGGCGCATCTGTTCTTCGAAGAGACCGATGTCCTGGGGATTCTCCCCGTACCAGAGGGCCAGGGCGGTTCCGCCGTTGCCGGCCGCCCGCTGGGGGTCGGGATACTCCCGGCCCAGCTCCCTCTTCACCGCCGCCTCGTAGTTATCCGAGAGATAGCGCAGAAAGAGGAAAGCCAGCATGTAGTCGCGAAAGTCGTCGGCGTTCATGGCCCCCCGCAGATCGTCGGCGATCTTCCAGAGGGTCTTTCCCAGTTCCTGCTGATTGGACTGATTGGTCGTCATGGCTTTTTCCTTGGTTGAACTTCGGAGGTGGTTTCGGCAACTACATCGGATATGGAACTGCCCCTCCCCCTCAGCCGGGCTTTTCCCTTGACCGTTAACCGGTACTTCTGCAGGGAGCTCTTGGGCTTGTCGGGAATGGTCATTTCGATCAGGCCCTGACTGATGGCCCTTTGCAGATAGTGTTCCCTGAAATGTTTTTCGTCTTTCAGGTTCAGGATCCGCATCAGTTCGGCGCGGCTCATTTCACCATTCAGCCCCTCAAGAAGCCGCATTACTTCGGGGGTGACTTCGGGGGTGTCCGCGGGGAGAAAGCCGGGATGCACGGGCAGGCGGACCAGGAATGAACTGCGGTCTTCGTCGCTTTCAAACACCGGGCGGGGAGAGCCATTGGCCCGCATTACCCGCAGAATCTTGGGGATTCCGGTGGAGCGGCCTTCGGTAAGATCCAGCTCTTCCGTGTTCATCGTCGCCGCAGCGTCCGCCAGCTCGCTGCCGATTTCCTGGAGATGCTCCCGCATCAGCAGCGGCGACAGGTCGGCGAGGCCGGCCCCCTGGTTGCAGCGGTCGTCATAGGGAACGGTTGCAGCCAGGGACAGGAGCTCTCGTTCGTCTTCACCCCGTGCCTGCACCGTGCTGGTATGTTTACGCAGATAATAAGCCCACCCGGTATTTTTCTCTCCCAGCCGGATCCGCGCCTTGTAAGGGCGAGTTTCCCCACCGGGCACCCAGAGAATCAGAATCAGCCTTCCCTGCACTTCGTAGACCGCCGTGAGGGGATGGCAGGGAGGCTGAATTGCCGCATTTCCCAGATTCAGAAGTTCCTTCTGAATGCGATCGATCTGCTCCGGCAGCAGGCCCGCCGGCGGCAGGACAGGCCGGCCATCTTTCTCTTCAACACCCACCACCGCATAACCGCCCCCAAGGTTATGAAAATCATTGGCAAAGGCGCAGATACTATGCAGGACCGCCTCAGGATTCCAGCTCCTCTTATATTCCACCCGCTCGCTTTCGACGCTGCGCTGATGGAGGAGCGAATCAAGATTGATGGGGAGTAGCACACCTTCCATTACACAGACTCCGGAATTACAGGAAAGAGCTGCTGCATCAGACCCTTCTTGTGGTTCTTCAGTGCCTCGATCTTCTCCGCCTGGCGGGAGATGAGCTCGTCCAAGGATGAGAGGAGGTCGGCGATGCGTTGTTGTTCTTTAATTGAAGGCAAATAAAAAGGTAACATCTCAAAGAAAGAAGCTGGAACACGGCGTTGGCCTGCATTTCCAGTCATGTTAACGATACCAGACTTCCTTATATCTTCACGATATAAATATGAAAATAGAAATTTAGGCAGGCATTTTTCTTTTGAACGAAAAACATGGAATTCCGTACTCCCAAAAGCCATACCGTTCTTCAAATTTAGGGCTAAAGCTGCTTTTCCGTTTTCAAAACACGGAGTTATTTTCGCTATTATGACATCATTCTCTATAAAAGGTGTGTACCCCTTTTCAACATCTACATACCTTCGAATTTCGTGACTTCCGATATTTCCATTTTCTGAAACTGCAGCCATTGGAATAAAGCTGACAAGATCATTTTCATTATTTTGAGTTTTAGTTGGGTTTATGATGCAGACTTCTTTTAAAAGAGTCGCCTCCCACTCCCCCGCCTCCCGAAACTCGGGGAAGCGCAGCCGGGGCCGGGTTTCCCCCTCCCGGGGAAAAAGCTGCTCCATCAGCCCCTTCTTATAGTCCCGCAGGGCCGCCAGCTTCCGTTCCTCCGCCCCCATCAGATCGTCCAGGGAACTGAGGCACTGGGCGATTTTTTGTTGTTCGGAAATATCTTTAGGGAGGAAAATTAAAATAGACGCAATGCGATTTCCAGATATGCCAAATACTTTTGTTCCCTGAGCTTCTTTTTGAATCTGCATTCGAGCAACAGGAGATTGGAATAAATATCCACCAAAACCAAGAATTGGCTTAGATCCTATACGAGTGGCAAGTATTGTGTGTGTACCTGATACGAGAGGTTGTCCATCCAAAGATAGAATCTCTATCGCCTTTCCTATATCATTTAGATCTTCAGATGCATCCGCAAAAACGATGTCACCTTCCTCACAGAAATCATCTTCTAAGTTATTAATTTCTGTAAACTCTGGATTTATATATGGAACATCTTCGTTCTCAACGAGAAATCGAGTCTTAAATTTTGTATGAATGTCACCATAGTGAATATTTTTTATCGTCCCGACCTCATAATTAAGCTTATCTCTAGAAAGAGTATTGGTTCGCTTGAATTTATAGACATCAGAGAGCCGGGAGATATCCCACTCCCCCGTCTCCCTAAACTCCGGAAATCTCAGTCGAGGCACCAATACTTCTTTTTGAGTTCTCTCTTTATTCATCCTCTTTCAGCCTATCGGGATTAAGCAAAGATTTTTTCTCTGATGATGCCAGACGGCGTTCCACTTTTCCGATGTCATCCATTTTGTTCAAGCCGCCTTTTCGGAGTTCAACCATTTTGTTGGCGTCAACAAAATGGTCGGTAATGGCGTGGCCCTCAAATGTAGCCGTCATCTCCTGAATCAGATCATTTTCCATGGATCACCCTCCCCTATTCCTATTCATAGGCACTCAACCCCGAAATAGTCCGGCCGCCGGACTGTTTTTTGAGAAAGGGAAGGAGTTCCGCCATCAGCTCCAGTTCCCGCCGGGTGCGTTCCCGCCAGCCCAGGTCCAGGGGGGCCAGGAGCTGGGAAAGTTCCTCTCCGTCGAAGATCATCCGGTGGAGGATCCGGTCCACCAGGGCGCTCAAGGCGGCAGGGGCAAGGCCATGCCTCTGGGCCAGTCCCGCCAGTTCCTCCTCCTGCAGCCGGGTCCGGAACTGCCGGTAGCCTTCCCGGACCTGGAGCTCGTTCAGGGGCCGTCCCGCCTCCAGGCTGCGCACATAGAGGGCGATCTCCTCCCGCTGGTCCAGGAACTTGGCGTCCGATTCGATGAGGCCGATGAGCTCCTCCCGGGTCATGGTTTCCTTCTGCGGGTCCTGGGCGGTGTAGCGGGCGATGAGGTTCATGATGTAATCGTAGTCGATGGTGGCGGAGGCAAAGAGGATGAACTCGAAGTCCAGCTGGTCCACCCCGGGGAGGCCCGAGCCGCCGGGCCTGTCCCGCTCCTCCCGCAGGCGGCCCGCCGTTGCCAGGTAGGCCCCCCGGAAACTGACGAGCTCGCTCCGGGGGAGGATCTCCTCGATCTCCCGGCGCTGCTCCGCCGTCAGGTCCGTGTACTGGTCCAGCTGGGTCTGCAGGCGCTGAACCTCCTTGAACCGGTGGATGAACTGAACCCGGGCGTCGTCCCCCCGGAGGTTGGCGATGGCCTCCGGCCGGGGCTCCAGGCCCTGGGACCGGAGGAACTCATCCAGGTCCGCCCGGGCCTGGCGGAACTGGCCGATTATCCTGGGGGCGCTGTCCACCAGCCAGATCTCCCGGGCCCTCTCCCCCTGGGCGCCGGAGAAAAGGGCGATGGCCTCGTCCACGCTCTCCTGCTGGGCCCGGAAATCCAGAATCTGGCCGTAGGGCTTGGAGCCGTTGAGGATCCGGTTGGTGCGGCTGAAGGCCTGGATCAGGCCGTGGTATTTAAGATTTTTATCCACATAGAGGGTGTTCAGGTACTTGGAGTCGAAGCCCGTGAGGAGCATGTCCACCACGATGGTGATGTCGATCTTCTCCGCCCCCTTCAATTTAAGGTCTTCGTTGGGGTGCATCTGGTTCTTGATGCGCTGCTGCACATCCTTGTAGTAATCGTCGAAATTGCCCACCGAGTGGTTTGTTCCGTAGGCCTGGTTATAGCCGGCGATGATCCGTCCCAGGGCGGCCTTCTTCTTGTCCGGCTCCGCCTGGTTGTCCGCCTTCTCCTGGGGAAGGTCCTCCTGGAGCTGGCGCACATCCGGGTCCCCCTCCGCCGGGGGCGAGAAGACGGCGGCGATCTTCAGGGGCCGGAAGCCCGGGTCCTCCTGGGCCTTCCGGGCCTGCTCGGCCTGAAAGAGGTCGTAGTAGGCGATGGCGTCGTTGATGCTCGCGGTGGCGAAGAGGGCGTTAAAGCGCCGCCCCTCGGTGGCGGCATCGTGCTTGTCCAGGATGGCCTCCACGATGGCCTTTTTTGTCAGACCGTCCCCCTGGCCCGGGAGCCTGTCCCCCTCGGCCTGGTAATAGTCCACATGGAAGCGCAGCACATTCCGGTCCTCGATGGCGTGGGTGATGGTATAGGCGTGGAGCTCCTGCTGGAAGATGTCCTTCGTGGTCCTCAGGGTCTGGATATTGCCGTCGATCTGCCGCACCGTGGCGTTCTCTTCGAAGATGGGGGTCCCGGTAAAGCCGAAGAGCTGGGCCCGGGGGAAGAACTCCCGGATGGTCCTATGAGTCTCGCCGAACTGGGAGCGGTGGCACTCGTCGAAGATAATGACCATCCGCTTCCCCCGCAGGGGCTCCAGCCGGCGGGCGTAGCCCTCCCCTCCCCCCGTCCGGCGATCCCGGCCGCGGCGGCTTTCTTCGTCCAGGGCCAGGCCCAGCTTCTGGATGGTGGTGACGATGACCTTGTCGGCGTAGTCCTCCGAGAGGAGCCGGGCCACCAGGGCGGCGGTGTTGGTGTTCTCCTCCACGCAGCCCTCCTGGAAGCGGTTGAACTCCTCCCGGGTCTGGCGGTCCAGGTCCTTCCGGTCCACCACGAAGAGGCATTTGTGGATATGGGGATCGTCTTTTAAAAGAATGGAGGCCTTGAAGGAGGTCAGGGTCTTGCCGCTCCCGGTGGTGTGCCAGATATAGCCGTTCCCGCTGTTCTCCTGGATGCAGCGCACGATGCGGTCCACCGCGTAGATCTGGTAGGGCCGCATCATCAGAAGCTTCTGCTCCCCCGCCACCAGGACGGTGTAGCGGCTTATCATATGCCCCAAGGTGCACTTGGCCAGAAAGGCCTGGGCAAAATCCTCCAGGTGGCTGATTTTGGTATTGTCCTCCCGGGCGAACTGGTAGATGGGCAGGAAGCGCTCCTCGGCGTTGAAGCTGAAGTGGCGGCCGTTGTTGTTGGTGAAGTACCAGGTCGCCGTCCAGTTGCTGACGATGAAGAGCTGCATAAAGCAGAGGAGGGTCCGGGCGTAGCCGTTTCCCGGATCGTTCTTGTACTCCACGATCTGCTGCATGGCCCGACGGGGGTTGATGCCCAGATTCTTCAGCTCCATCTGCACCACCGGAACACCGTTGATAAGGAGGATCACATCGTAGCGGTGGTGGCTGTAATCCGTATTGATCCGCAGCTGATTCACCACCTCGAAGGTGTTCTTGCACCAGTCCCGGATGTTCACCAGGGTGTAATTGAGGGGGCTGCCGTCGTCCCGGGAGAAGCTGTTTATTTCCCGCAGGCGCCGGGAGGCGGTGTACACATCGGAGGTAACCACCTCGTCCAGGAGCCGGGCAAACTCCCCGTCGGAGAGCTCCACCCGGTTCAGGGCCTGGAACTTCTCCCGGAAGTTCCTTTCCAGGGAGGCCCGGTCCCGGATATCCGGGCGGATGGTGTACTTCAGATCCTCCAGCCGGCGGATCAGGGCCGTCTCCAGATCCATCTCCCGCACGCTGTAGGAGGTATCTTCTCGGGAACTATCGTAGGGCAGCTTTGAGGGCGACATTACAGGCTTTCCGTTTTCTTCGTAATACCAGGAGTAATTCTCCCATTGAAAGGCGTAATTTTCAACTGGGTAGTGGCACTAACCACTTGGCTGCCTTAAACGATATGGACCAGCACCTGGCGGCTCCGGGGGCCGTCGAACTCGCAGAAGTAGATGCCCTGCCAGCGGCCCAGGGCGAGCCCTCCGCCGATTATCGGAACCGTGCAGGATGAGCCCACCAGAGAGGTTTTGATATGGGCATCGGAGTTTCCCTCGGCGTGGTGGACACTGCTGCCCGGTGGGACCATTTTATTGAGGTGGGCGATCATATCCCGCTGCACATCAGGGTCGAAGCTTTCGTTGATGGTGATCCCCGCGGTGGTATGAGGGCTGTACACAAGGGCCAGGCCTTTCTCTACACCCGCGGCCCGGGCGAGCCGCTGAACATCCCCGGTGATGTCCACGAACTCTTCCCGGACCCGGGTCTTGATTTCAATCGTCATGGAATTTTCCCGCGCCATGCTGCAGCTTTTTTACCGCCCCTTCACGTTTGACGGTGTTCCGGGCCAGGGGGGAGCGGACTCCCCCCTGGTCTTTACTTCACCAGCAGGAGGGGGAAGTTCTCCAGCTCCCGCACCAGGGTCTGGAGGAAGCGGGCCGCCGGGGCCCCGTCCACCGCCCGGTGGTCCACCGTCAGCGAGAGGCTGATGGCGGGATAGTCCTCCATCCCCTGGGCGGTCTTCTTCCTTTTATAGTCGATCCCCCCCACCCCCAGGATG
>Ga0302245_1000513_pt1 | contig 31892 bp, 28 predicted proteins | sample AAG_UR_Thr_MG_FD_193512 | JGI IMG/M metagenome (GOLD analysis project Ga0302245, IMG submission 193512) | Enriched activated sludge microbial communities from anaerobic digester in WTTP, New Holstein, Wisconsin, United States - AAG_UR_Thr | ecosystem: Engineered > Bioreactor > Anaerobic >... | reverse complement strand
CTGCAGGAAATAGGCAACAGATTCAATATCACCCGAGAACGTGCGCGTCAGATTGAAAAACAGGCGTTAAAAAAGGTTCAACTGGCCCTGCCTTATCTGAAACCGGATAAAAAGTCTTAACTGCTCCGAATATTACACGCTGTCTGAACGAGCCAGATTTTCAAAGCTGGTGAATTTTTCCAAAAATGCCAATTTTACTGTACCGGTCGGGCCGTTTCTCTGCTTGGCGATGATGATTTCCGCTATTCCTTTATCCGGATTATCGTCGGATTTGTTATAAACTTCATCACGATAAATAAAGGCGATAACGTCGGCATCCTGTTCGATGGCGCCGGATTCGCGTAAATCCGCCATCTGCGGGCGGCGGTTGGGACGTTCTTCTACTTTGCGGTTAAGTTGGGAAAGAGCAATTACAGGCACTCTCAGTTCCTTAGCCAGCGCTTTTAAGGAACGGCTGATTTCGGATATTTCCTGCTCACGTGATTCGCGATAACTGCCGGTGCGCATCAGCTGAATGTAATCCACGATAATCAAACCAAGTCCCTGGTCGGCTTTCAGGCGGCGCGACTTGGCCTTCATTTCCAAAACAGTTATGCCGGGGGTATCATCGATAAAAATCGGTGCTTCGGAAAGACGTCCGGCGGCGGTTGTCAGCTTTGGCCAGTCCGTTTCACCCAGAAAACCTTTTCTTAGCCTTTGCGAATCCACTTTCGCTTCCGAGGAAAGAAGACGAAAAGCAAGCTGTTCCTTGGACATTTCCAGAGAAAAGATAGCCGCAGGAATTTGTTCTTCCATGGCGGCATACTGAGCGATATTAAGAGCAAAGGCTGTTTTCCCCATGCTGGGACGTCCGGCGATGATAATCAATTCTGATTTTTGCAATCCGGAAGTCAGGTCATCCATTTTTTCAAAACCGGTGGGAACTCCGGTAATCAGTTGCTTGCGCGCAAAAAGATCTTCAATGGAGCGGAAACTGTCTTTAACAATTTCTCTAATCGGTGAAAATGAAGGCCTTACTTTATTTTCAGAGATTTCGAAAATGCTGTGTTCCGCCTTATCCAGAACTTCGTCAACATCTGAACCGGTGTCGTAACAGCTATTGATTATTTCAGTTGCGGAACCAATCAGTCCGCGCAGGACAGCTTTTTCCTTGACGATTTTGGCATAATGAATAATATTGGCGGCGGAAGGAACGCTATCCACCAGAGAGGCAAGATAGGCTGTGCCGCCCACCGAATCCAGCATGTTTTTGTCTTTGAGGGCGCTGCTTAAAGTGATTAAATCGACTGGTTCGTTTTTTTCAGAAAGTTCAATAATGACGCCGAAGATCCGGCGATGAGCTTCGCTGTAAAAATCATTTTTGGAAAGAATCTCCAACGCACTGTTGATGGCGCTGTTTTCCAAAAGAATGCTGCCGATGATGGATTGCTCAGCCTCGATATTTTGCGGCGGAACTTTATATAAAGAAGATTCGTTATCTTTCATTATTTTTCACCAGAAACAACTATTTTTATTTCGCTTTCCACGCCGGCTGTTAACTTTATCTTTACTTTGAATTCTCCCAGCGATTTTATATGTTCGCCAGGGATAATCATTTTACGGTCGATGTTGTACCCTTTTTTATTAAGCGCTTCTTCAATGTCTTTTGTGGTTACGGAGCCGAATATTTTTTCCTGATCTCCGACTTTGCGCAAAAAAGTCAGAGTTTCGTTGCTTAGGGCGGCTGCTAAATCTTGCGCATTTTTGTATTTTTTTTGGGTTTTATTGAGAATATTTTTCTTTTCGTGCTCCAAAAGTTTTATATTTTTTTCATCGGCTTCAATGGCTAGGCCTTTGGGAATAAGGTAGTTACGCGCATAACCATCGTTAACTTTTATTAAATCCCCGGCTTTACCCAGAGAAGACACTTTTTGCTTAAGAATTACCTTCATAAAACTCTCCATTAACCTGAAATAACAATAAAATATTAAGCGACAATATTTTTGTTCTGAAAAAAATTTCGGAAGTCAACCCAAATATCCAACAACCCCACTGCGACAACTGCTAGCATAAAAAATTGTTGAACTGCAATGAAAAAATAAATCAAATAACGGAAAAGAAGAGGCGCGTTTTTATTTTGAAAAATGAAGCTAATAATTGCAAGGCCTTGGAGCAAATATACAAAGCAGACAATAATCATTAAGTTCAGGCCCAGAGAACTTAATTGATAGTTTCCCCAAAAAATAAGGGCGCCGGAAGCGATAAAAATCCAAATTACGAATTCCGGAGCACTCCAGTTCGATAAATAATTTAAGCGGGAGAGAAGAATTCCTTTTTGCCGTAGAAGATTTCTTCCCAGAAGTAAATTGAACCACACAATAATAACACATAACACAACAATTAGGGAAGGGAAGATTCTGACTAATATGTCGATGATATTTTGGCTGTTTTCCAACACCAAATTTATATTTTCTCTTCCCAGCGGCAGGCGGCTGTACATCTCTAGATTATACTGGATGGCTTCGGCGACATAACTTTTAATTATTTGCGCAATGGTCGTGTTTTGTGCATGGGCGCTGTAAAGTAAAAAAGCGCCAACGAGAGACAAGACAATAAAGGATGTCAAAGAAACCGTTTTTTGAAAAGACCTCCCTTTCCGAACAATTGCCGCCATTACTGTTCCGCTTAGCCCCAGTGTCAGTATTTCCGGGTAAGGTATTTTGAGTTGAAAAAAAATTCCAAGCGGGAAAAATATGATGAGCGAGACTAAGAAAACGCAGCAGGTTTTTAGAAAACCAGTGCTGATGTGGTGGTAAAACAAAATCAGGGGAAGAAAAATAACGAAGATGGAACCCAATAACGTGACGAAAGTTGCGGCAGCAATGATTATAGTGCAAATGGAAAAAAGGCGAAAATCATTCTTGTCTAAAGGGGGCATGACTGAAATTTTTTAAAATTAATTATGACAAAAGATGCGGACTCTCTTTAAACGAAAAAGAGAGTCCGCTTAAGTGTTGCCTTATTTATTTTCGGTGGAAACAAACGGCATAATGGCAATTGCACGTGCCCTTTTAATCGCGGTGGCAAGTTCTCGTTGGTGTTTTGCGCAGTTACCGGTAATTCGGCGAGGCATAATTTTACCCCTTTCCGTAACAAAATTATTCAGAACGGAGGGGTATTTATAATCAATCTTTAAATTGGAATCGGTGCAAAAGCGACAGAATTTCTTTCTGTGGAAAAATTTTTTTTGCGAATGTCTGACCTGCTTATCTCCATTAGTTGTTTCCATCTTTAATCCTCTTTATTTTCTTCGGTTTCTTTTTTTGCAATTTTTTTCACCGTACTTCTGCGCGGTTTTTCATTTGCCGGCGATTGTTCCGCAGGTTGAATGGTTTTTTCTTCTGCAGAAGCGGGAGCTTCGCCTGCTTTTGTTTCCAGTTCTTTTTTAGTTTCTGCCGCGGCAATTTCCGCGTCTATCCCTTCGCGGGTGACGGCGCCATCTTTTTTGATGGTGATGAATTTCAGAATACGGTCGTCAATTTTATAATTTCTTTCTATTTCGGAAACAAGCGGTCCATCTCCGGCGAAATCAAAAAGAAAATAATAGCCTTCTTTATGCTTTTTAATTTCGTAGGCGAGACGTTTTTTCCCCCATTTATCAATTTTAGCGATAATGCCCTGATGTTTAACAATAATTTTTTCGATTCGTTCGATAAGCTTAGCGATGTCTTCTTCGATTAAATCAGGCTTGGCAATAGCGATAACTTCGTATCTCTTCAAAATTCCTCCTTTTGGCTCTAAAGCCCATGGTCATGCCATGAGCAAGGAGAGAGCTCTATAAAATTAATTTGGCGTCTTTCTATATTACGCAGTAAAAGAAATCAAGAAAAAATAATAATAACGAAATCCAAGTCAAAAAAGTTCAAATGGAAATTTCTATAAAAGAGAAATTAAATACCTTGACTTAAAAATTTAAGTATATTAAGTTAATATCGTTAATTTAACGATATTAGCGCTATATTATTTGAAAAAAATATTTATTATCAATTACATAAATGAATAGTGGAGCAAGATAAAGCGCAAATAATCAGTGAAGATAAATTTAAAAATTTATACAAAACGAAGGTAAAATTGAAAGATGCCAAAAGCAACCAGAAGCGCGGAAGAAATTGATGCCGTTAAAGAAAAAATACTGAATTGCGCCTTCGAAATTCTTGTCAAGAATGGTTTTGAAAGATTGTCTATGGCCAGAATCGGCGCCAAGATGAAAATGACAGCGGCAAATCTATATAATTATTATTCCAACAAAGATGAACTGCTCATTGCCATCCATAAAAAAGCTTATGCCATGCTGTACAACAGGATAAGTTATGCCGTGGAAAGGAGCGACAGCCCTTTGGAAAAAATTAACAACATGGCTTACGCTTTCGTTGATTTCGGCGTTAAAAACGCGAATATTTATGACGTAATGTTTAACAGAGCCATCAGGCAGTACAGCGATTACATAGGGACACCGCAGGAAGAGTTATCCTTTGACGAATTTCGTAGTTCTCTGAAAGTTTTATTTCTAGCGATAAAGGTGATTCGCGAGTACCGTGAAACCAGGCCGGATTTGGGAAAAGATGATCCAAAATTTCTGGCCATTCAGAGCATCAGCGCCCTGCACGGTATTATTTCTTTGCACAATAGCGGTGTTTTTTACCAAATTGCGGATGAGCCGGATGCTGATTTTAAAAATATTGTGGATAAAGCCTTGAGTTGCGTCACCGGATAATTAGAAAAAAATTTACGTGAGTCGTCAGAAAAACAGTTAAAGTCATGAAAGAACAAAAAAAATATATCTTGGCTGTCGACTTGGGGACATCCGGACCTAAAACGGCCTTGATTTCCGTTTACGGCGAAGTGATAGGCAGTGAATTTAAGGACACGCCGGTCATTTTATATCCTGATGGCGGAGCGGAACAGGATCCCCAGGGATGGTGGAAGGCCATACTAACCACTGCAAAAGAAGTTATCGGTAAAAATCTGGTTGTGCCCGATGATATCGTTGCCGTGAGTGTAACCACGCAATGGTCGGGAACCGTAGCGGTGGATAAGTCAGGCAAACATCTTATGAATGCCATTATCTGGATGGACAGTCGCGGTTCAGAGTCAGTAAAAAATATTCTGAAGGGCTTCTTGAAAATTCAGGGATATCCCTTGTTCAAGATATTAACATGGCAGAGGTTGACCGGTGGCGCACCGGGGGTTGCCGGAAAAGATCCGATAAGCCATATTTTGTGGATAAAGGAAAACCACCCACAAATTTATGCAGATACATACAAATTTCTGGAGCCGAAAGATTATATTAACCTGTGCTTTACGGGAAAATTTACGGCGACATACGATTCGATACTTCTGCACTGGGTGACGGACAACCGTAATCCTTCCGATGTTGTTTATTCGGATAAGCTCTTGAAGATGACCGGTATTGATCGCGCAAAGCTTCCTGATTTAATTCGAGCAATAGATATAGTGGGGCCGGTTAAAGACGAAATCGCCGCAGAGATTGGTTTGAAAAAAGGAACGCCGGTAATCGGCGGCACTCCGGATGTGCCTTCCGCCGGCGTCGGTTCCGGTGCCGTGCGTGATTATGAAGGACATCTATACGTTGGAACGTCATCATGGATTTCCGCTCATGTCCCTTTTAAAAAAACGGATATTGCGCATAATTTTGGTTCATTTCCCAGCCCGATTCCCGGGCGCTACATAATTCTCAGCGAACAGGAAAGCGCAGGTAAATGCCTGACCTGGCTAAGGGATAATATAATTTATCATAAAGATGAACTTATGCTGGAAGAAGACGCGCCGGATATTTTCAAATTTTTGGATAAAATGGTGGAAAGAGTTCCTGCGGGGGCCAACGGCGTGATTTTCACTCCCTGGCTTTATGGAGAACGCTCCCCTGTTGATGACTGCAATATCAGGGCATCCTTATTCAATCTTTCTCTGGAAAATACCAGAGAAGATATTCTGCGCGCGGTTTTTGAAGGCGTGGCTTTCAATGCGCGCTGGCTACTGGAACCGGTGGAAAAATTCATGGGCAGGTATTTTGAATATCTGAACTTCATCGGCGGCGGCGCCAATTCCGATGTTTGGTCGCAGATATTTGCGGATATTTTAAACCGGAAAATCCGCCAGGTCAAAGACCCGATTTATTCCAACGCCCGTGGCGCGGCTTTTCTGGCGGCTATTGCGCTTCACCACATTGAGCCGAAGGATATTCCCCGCTATATTCAAATTAAAGCCGAATATACACCTGATCCGGCAAATCGCTCCATCTATGATGCTCTATACAAGGAATTTGTGAATTATTACAAAGCCCAGAGAGAAGCCTGTGCCCGGCTGAACAAGAGGAAGGCGGGTGCTTGTTCAGTACAGAAACATAACCAGGAGGAATTTTTTTAATGGAATTTGCGGAAATAATGAAAAGAAAAAATGAGATTTTGTCCAGGCCGGTAAAACCGATTCCCCAGGACAAATTGGAAAAAGAGCAGAGACTTTATGCTGAACGATGCAAGAAATCGATAGAGATGTTTGAGAAGGCAAAGGAACTTATCCCCGGCGGTGTAGAACACAATTTAAGCCAGAACAAGCCATTCCCCTTAGCCATGGATCGCGCCAAAGGCTACAAAATATGGGATGTGGATGGAAATGAGTACATTGATTATCTAATGTGCGGCGCGCCGATTATGCTCGGCCATGGTTTTGAAGAACTTGATGAAAAAATCATCGAAATTATACGTGAGAAAGGGCCGGCAACCGGATTGACTTCCGAGTACGAGCTTTTGGCTGCTGAACAAATCATAAAACACATGCCGGGTGTGGAGGTGGTGCGCTTCCTACAGTCCGGAACCGAAGCAGACATGGCGGCTATACGCATCGCTCGCGCCTATACGGGAAAACACAAAATCATCAAAATAGGTGGTAGTTATCACGGTTGGTCTGACCAGTTGATTTATTCGGTGCATATTCCTCAAACCTACAATATGGAAGCAAAGGGTATTCCTGTGGAGTGTTTTGCACATATCGTTGATGTATCACCTAATGATTTTGAAGGGTTGGAAAGAGCTTTCCGGGACAATCAAGATAAGGGTGGAATAGCGGGCGTGCTGGTTGAGCCTGTTGGTGGTGAATCCGGCGCGCATCCTGTGCATCCGGACTGGAATAAAACGATCCGTCGCTTATGCGATAAACATGAAGCGCTGCTGATTTTTGATGAAGTGGTGACCGGTTTCAGGCTGGATATGGGGGGCGCACAGAAGCTGTTCAACATTATCCCGGATTTGACGGTGCTGGGTAAAATAATCACGCACGGATATCCGTCGTCGGGTGCGGTGGCCGGTAAAAAAGAGTTTATGAAAGTATGTGCAGGGGGTATTGGCGAAAAGGTTTTTGTAGGCGGCACGCTGGCGGCCAATCCCATTTCCATGGCGGCTTGTTACCACGCTTTGAAATTGATGGATGAACATGACGCGGTAAAAAAGGCTACCGCTTACGCCAACAGATTAACGGATGAACTGAATAATTTGTTTGCCACAAGACCTGACCTAGGATTTTTTGTTTATAACTTCGGTGCGATTGTTCATTACATGACCACGGCTTTTTTCTCCGTGGATTTAAAGGCCGAAGATGCACTGACGCAAATTATCACGCGTAAACAGGTGGCGGATGATTATCAGATAATTACCATGGCACACGGCTTGTGCACGTTGGCCGGTACACGGATGTATACCTGCATGCAACACGATGAAACAGCGCTGAAGAGGACACTGCGGGTTTGGGAATATCTGCTTTCCTTGATTCCGGAAAACTAAAAATACAAAGAAGGAGTATTTGGTTTATGAAAGAGAAGAAAGAAAATACTGAAATCAAAAAGAAACTCGATCCTTATGACGATAAGCCCATTGCCGTACCCGAAAGTATAGATATGGAAAATCACATTATTGCCACATATTGGATTCAGGTGGATAAGGCTTGGGACATGGCGGTTTTGGGGCAGGTGATGGCTATTGAACAAACAACAGGAACATGGGTGCCGGTACCGGGAGAAACACCGGAAATACGTGCCGGTCATGTGGCAAAAGTTATCGGCGTTTACGAGGCGCCATATTACGAATACGCTGTTCCGGCAGATGTTACCGAACGGCAATATATTTTACAGATTGCCTTTCCCGCAGCCAATGTCGAGGATCAACTGCCGATGATGCTCACGGCAGTCATTGGCAATATATCCATGGTGCCTAATTTTAAATTATTGGATTTGCGGATTCCCAGGGCAACACTTAAGCATTACAATGGCCCGAAGTTCGGAACGGAAGGATGGTGGAAAGTACTTGGCCTCAAAAAAGAGAGGCCGTTGCTCAATAACATGATTAAGCCTTGCAGCGGTTATCCTCTGGAAGTCGGAGCTAAACTTTTTCGGGAAGCAGCGCTGGGCGGTTGCGACGTGATTAAGGATGACGAGTTGATTGCCAATATGTGTTACAACGATGCGGTGAAACGCGTGAAAGAATACATGAAAATAGAAAAGGAAGTTTTTGAGGAAACCGGCGAGCATACTCTTTATACGGTCAATGTTACCGACCGCCTGCCGCGTATGTTTGACCTGACCCATCGCTGCATCGATGCCGGAGCCAACGCTCTTATGGTAAACTATCTCGCCGTTGGTCCTGAAGCGATGCGGGCGCTTGCTGACGATAACTCCATCAACGTGCCGATTCTGGCACACATGGATTTTGCCGGAGCTTATTATATGTCACCGAATCAGGGGGTGGCCTCGCCAATAATCTTGGGCAAGTTTTCCCGTTTATGCGGGGCGGATGCCATCGTTTTGCCTTTCTCTATGGGCGGTAAGGCCATGTATATCCATGACCGTTTCATGAACACAGTGCGCAATCTGACTTACCCTATGGGTAATCTTAAGCCGACTATGCCTATGCCTTCCGGCGGCATCACGCCAGCCAATGTTGCCGATATTGTCAATGCTGTGGGCAAGGATATCATGATTGGTTCCGGAGGCGGCATTCACGCGCATCCGCAGGGGCCAAAAGCGGGAGCGCGGGCTTTACGTCAGGCTATTGACGCCGCAGTAAAGGGAATTAAGCTGGAAGAATATGCGAAGGAACACGAGGAGCTTGGAATCGCTATGGGTGTTTGGGGCAAAAAAACTGATTTTAAAATTTAAACAATAAAAGCTCATTAAGGGAATGATCCGGACGACCATTCTCTAATTACCAGGAAGAACCATTGGAATTTTATCTGCACAACGATCCGAATCTACCTTTGGCATGGGGCCCATGGTTTTCTCACGAATATTTGATGTATTATTCCGTTCAGGCGGTAAGTTCTTTGATGGATTTGCCGCCGGTCTGTGTAAAGCCGAAGCCACGCTATGGAGACAAGCTTTGGCCGCTAGGCCCCAGGCATGTCGATTACTATAAGGAAAACTGGAAGGAAATACGCAAACTAGATTTGTTTAATTCCTTTGATTACAGAAAGCGAAACGGCGAATATGCTGCTGAAGTACCTTCAGATAAGAAGATTGAACCTTGGAAAGTGCTGGTAATTTACAGCACGGAACCGGATTTGTATCCGGATATGGATTTGTTTTTGCATAAAAATCAGAAAATTACCGGCGGTTCGCACGGCTGGCGGCATATGCAATTCAAGCTGTTGGGAGCCAGGTATGGGATGGCGACGCAATCTTTCCATATTCACCGGCAAATGGCAGAGCTATCTTTTGAAAATGGTAACGATTACTGGGGCTGGCGTTTTTTATCGCGGGGCGCGCATTATCTGGCGGATTTGGGCAATCCTTTTCATGTTAAAGCCCTTCCCGGTTTTTTTTTGGCGAAGAAAATACTTTATCAAAACGAACTTTTCAAAATTATTTCCGCCATACATCAAAGTTATGAGGTGTATGTTGAACGCAGGTTTCGTGAGGGCTTTGGACTTTTTAATCAAGCCTTGATGGATGGCGCGCTTGAAGGGCAGAAGATGGAAGTGGATTTTGGCAACGAAAAAACATTAAATTCGTATATTAGGAAAGCTCAAAAAAGGCACAACAAAATATTTTATTATTTTCTGAACGGATTTGGCCAGGAATTATTCGACGTTTTTGCGCAGATGGACAACAGAAGCCCGCTGGATGCGGCCACGCAGACGAACCGCTGTTCCGCAGCGGCATTGAAAGTGATTTTTAATAATAAAGATATCCCCAAAATTGCTTTTCTGGATAAAATAACCGCCGAAATATTTGTCGACATCGGCAAAATGCTGGGCTTGTTACTGAACGAATTTTCTGCATCCGGAAGGCGATAGTTCTAATTCATATTAATTCTTTTTTAATGTCTTGGCTACTTCAGAGTCGCGCAGGGCGGCGGCAAGTTCAGAAACGGAAGAGGGTAGCTCAGAAACTGTCTTGCCGGTGGAAAGAGCCAGGTAGTAAATATGGGAGACTTTTTCCAGCAGCTCAGCGTGAAGAATGGCTTTATCCAGAGTTTTTCCCAGCGCAAGAATGCCGTGATTTTGTATGATGTAGGCATTGGCGTTGTTGGACAGCTTGGTTTTCACATTGGCGGCCAGTTCCGGACTGCCGGAAAGAGCGTATGGGATGACTTCAATAGTTTTTCCCAGCGCAAAGGTGACTTCATCGAAAAGAGAAGGGATTGGTGTGTTAATAACAGAAAAGACACTGCCGTAAATTTGATGCGTGTGAACAACAGCATGGACATCCGGACGGTTGGTATAAATGACGCTGTGCAGAACGGTTTCTACTGAAGGTTTAAGATCATCTTTGACGTCAATCGGCGTATTGTCTAAGCCAACTATGCAAATATCGTCTGCGGAAAGATCATCGTACTTTATGGAAGAAGGCGTTATCGCCATTGATGATTGGTCAACACGCACGGAAACGTTCCCCCCGGAACCTCTGAGAGAGCCGAAATATCCGTGAGAAGAAAGCCATAAGCTGGCTTCAAGGACTTCTTTTTTCGCCGCGGTGTATTTCATGTTCATGATGCTTGTTCTCCTTGCCCTAATAGCCGAAAGGGTTGTCTCTACAAATACGTTAAAAATATTTTTCCTATTTATCAATAGGAACTGAGAGCCAGGATTTCGTGTTGGCCTTCACGACTTTCTCGTAAAATAAATTTGCGGTGTTGTTGCGGTCGGCAATCACTCCGCCTTTGACGTGAACGATCGCTCAAGTTGTGCTATTTTCTCCGCGTGTTTGGAGATAATCTCCTGTTGCCGTTCAATCGTTTTCTGTTGCTCTTGCACTACTTTGGTCAGCACAGTAACAATGTCCATTGAGCTCAATCCCTTACGGTCTTTCGTGGCAACAAGTTCCGGTACATCCTCGGCAATAAACCCCACATGCTGTTCGCCCCTATCGGCTTTGTAAACGAATTTTACCGGATTGAGTCCCTCCAAGGTATTTAGTGCTTCCTGAGTACTCAGAGTTTTAATGTTGTCTTTATATTCTCGGCTCGAAGCATTAGTCCAAACTCCTCCTGTAGTAACACGCGCACCACTGGCCAAATGTATCGGATATGCGGGAGTCTTTTTCCCTATACCTAATTTCCCATTTATATTTACGATTTTAGTAGAAAAGTTCCCGTAAATCAGAGGATTAACGGCATTTGAATTGTTTATATAAAGTTTATTCGAGCTTTTCTCATTATAACCTGCCTGATATCCTAGAAAGACATTTCCGGAACCAATGATGTTACTATAACCGGCCTGGTAGCCGAGTAAAACATTGTTACTCCCGGTTGTATTGGAATAGCCTGCTTTGTGGCCGAAAAAGATGTTCCATTTACCTGAAGTGTTTTTGCGTCCCGCTTCGGCTCCGAAAAAGTTGTTATGATTGCCTTGATTGACATAGCCCGCGGCGTAGCCGATGAAGTTGTTGTAAGAACCAACAATGTTATACCAACCGGCATATATTCCGATAAACGTGTTGAAGTAGCCGTAGTTATTTTCCCTGCCGGCGCAGTGTCCGACGAAGGTGTTGGCATCGCCGTTGTTTTTATTGCCGGTATAATAACCGAAAAAGGAATTGTAGGAACCATTGCTGGCAACTCCGGCGCCATCGCCTTCAGAAGTATTTTGCTCATTAGCGCCCCATGCGTTTCCTGTGAGCACACACAATAAAATGACCAGTGAATAAATCGTATATTTGCTCTTCATGGTTTTTCTCCTTGTTGCTTTTTGTGATTACGTCAGAGATTATCATCTGCCTTTTATAATCATTATATTGTTTTTTCTTCCACTGCAAACTTCGTACTAATAGTACCTAAAAACTTATCGTTAAGCTATTATTTTTTTGCGGGAAAACGTTAAGAAAACGGCGAAAAGGAAAGACCAAAATACTCTTGTTAGCGGATTCCTCAGATAAAAAATGTAAATATGGTAGGCGATGTGAGATTCGAACTCACGGCCTCTGGTTCCGGAGACCAGCGCTCTATCCAACTGAGCTAATCGCCCACGCGGCAGTTTCTACTATATACCGGACTAATCTTCAATTCATTTTCCGGCGGGAGAATTATCCTGTTTTTTTGCGTTATGGTCTTTTCCCAGATAGAAATTCAGCCAGGAAGAGCTCTGGTGCAGATCCCAATTGCAGGGTGGAACGATATTTTGCTCCAGTTGTTTTTCCTGCGCGTATTTTTTCAGACGCGCGTAAGCGCGAACATAGATACACTGTTTTTTAAAAGGATATACTTCGCACCAGCCTTGGTAACTGCCGCCGCAGGCGCCGTTGCGCTGATTTTTCGGGCATTGCGACATCGGGCAGAGATAAGCCACGTCAATCAGCGCGCAATCGCCGCAATCCCGGCAATTGAAAATTAAAACTTTCGTCAAATATTCCAGCTTGTGAAAGATATTTTCCAGCTTTGAGCCGGCAATTTTTCCACTTATTGCTTTCATTATACCATAGAGCTTTTTCCCCGGCTCAAACATAAGCATATGGAAGAAACGGGAAATACCATAGAAAATTTCTGGCTTGCCCGCGGTTTCTACGGTTTGCGGATCAATCGGTTTTTCCTTATTTAAACCGGTTTTAGGATCAAACTCAAAATAGTAAAAGCCGTTTTTCATCGGGTAATCGAAATATTTTATTAGTTCTGTCCATTGTGGAGCGAGCGCTTCACCTTGACGGATAATTTCTTCCACCTGCTCGTATTTGATATTGTGGCCGCCGATATGGACTCCGTTAAAACCGATGCCTTTTATAATCGCGTACATCCGCGCGGCGCGCAGGATTCTGGCTTGCACCCCTTTATCCGAATTGTTTCTTTCCTGGTCTATGTCCGCCAGAAGTTTGTCTGTTACAACATTACCGGGAAGCCCGTTACGGTTCATCTTGTTGGCCGCGCCGTAAGGGAGGATGTAAATATTTCCCACGATCGGCACATTAAAACCGCTTTGTTTCATAAAGAGAAAAGTTTCGTGAATCTTGCGCGCATCATAACCGAGTTGCGTAACGATGAATTGCGCCCCCGCTTCGATTTTCTTTTTCAGTTTATAATACTGCGCCATCTGTTCCGCTTCGGTCGCTTTAAAAGGCGAAACAACCGCGCCCGCGAAAAAATCGCATTTTTGTTGCCTAATAATACCTTTTGGGCCCGGATACTCTAACCCTTTATTCATTTCAGAAATAAGCTGTAATACATGTATTGGGTCGAGATCAAAAACCGGGGAAGGGCGTCCCATATAACCTGATACCGGGTAGTCACCGGTCATTACTAAGAGATTTCTCACCCCCGCGCGGTCAAGGGCGTAAAGCTGACTTTCAATCGAGCTGCGGTTTTTGTCTTTGCAGGTAAGATGGACAAGTGGTTCAATGCCCATTTTTTTAATTTCAGTGCCCATAAAGTCGGCAGACATCGCCGGAGTTCCCCCCGGATTGTCGGTAAGGCTCACGGCGTGGATTTTGCCTCCTGCGGCGGCGCGCTGGGCTAAAGCCAGTGCCCTTTCCTGCGCCGCTTCTTTTGCCCCTCTTCCTGGCACCAGTTCCCAACTGACGGCGAACATTTGCGGATCCAGTAACGCTTTATTAAAAGGATTATTGTGCATGAAGAACCTTTCTGTATCTTTGCGTTAAAAATCGCATTTACCAAAAATATTGTCAACATCTTTTACGACGAAAAATTAATAAGCACGAGTTAAGCGCCTAAGGAGAAGAAAGGCGGTTTTTAGTTTCGGCTTTATCATGGATTGTTTCTTTATATATTGCAGTTAGAAAGAAAATTTGTTACTTTTAACGCATGTTTAGTCCCCAAAATAGCGCGGTGCAAAGAATTGTCCACATTCTGATAATGTTTTGTGTCATTTTTGTGTCATCTCCTTGCCAGGCCTCAATGAAAATATTGAATGTTCGTCATTGGACAGCGCCGGATCATACACGCATCGTTTTGGATGTTGATGCCGAACCGGTTTACGAAGTGGAGAAGAAAGAAAACCTCATTGTATTGAATTTTCCCCAAGCGTTTATAAACCAAGAAATACCTAAAGAAATTATATTGAATAAACGGGGAGTGAAGAAGTTATGTTTTTGCCGGGCAGAAAATGCGGTAAAAATTGAATTTCATTTGGATAATCATAGTGGCACAGAAGTATTTAAGCTAAAAAAGTTTCAGGGCCGGCCTGATCGCGTTGTTGTTGACGTTTTGTTTCCGGTGCCGGTCATACAAGAAAATGAGGCGGTGCAATCTCAGCCCGAAATTAAACGAACAAGAATAATTGTAATTGATCCAGGACATGGAGGGGAAGATCCCGGAGCGGTGTCAAGAAAAAAATTATACGAAAAAAATATTGTATTGGCTATCAGCAAAGAAATCAAAAAAGAAATCGATAAAATCCCCGGATTCCGTGCTGTCCTTACACGTACCGGTGATTATTACCTGTCTTTCAGCAAACGACTAAAGATAGCTAGGGATCTAGAAGCAAGCCTGTTTATTAGTGTTCATGCGGACGCCGCAAAAAATCGTAAGGCTAAGGGTTCATCAGTATATTCTCTGTCCACGGGTGGAGCCAGTTCGGAAGCGGCAAGGCTTTTGGCTAATAACGAAAACTTATCGGACATAATCGGGGGTGTCCCTGAAAGTGAAGGCAAAAAAGAATTTGACCCGATAATATTGAACATGTTTCAGACCAGCACGATTAATTTGTCGAGAAATTATGCTGACATATTAATAAAACACCTCAACAAAATAAACTGCTTAAAATTTGAAAGTGTTCAAGAAGCCCCGTTTAATGTTTTAAAATTACCGGATATTCCCGCCGTGCTACTGGAAACGGCGTATCTTTCCAATCCAGAAGAAGAAATTTTATTAAAGAACCCAAGTTTTCAAAAGAAACTGGCCAAGGCAGTTGCCCTATCTGTGAGTGAATATTTTATTGGCAGGTTTCCGGAATATAATAAATACATCAATACAGTGAATTGGCAGAAAGATGAAGCCATAAAAACGGAGACAATAAATCACACAATTAGGTCCGGCGATACGCTTTCTTCCATAGCAAAAGAGCGTGAAACGACGCTTGCGGTGTTGTTGAAGCTAAACAACATAGAATTAAGCGACAAAATATACGTCGGGCAAAAAATTCTTGTGCCAGTTACCGCTGCATCGGCGGTGAATAACCAGCAGACGGATAAATACTTAATAAAGAAAGGCGATACGCTTTCTTCCATAGCAAAAGAGCGTGAAACGACGGTTGCGGTGTTGTTGAAACTCAACGGTATAAAATTGACTGACAAGGTATATGCCGGTCAGAAAATTCTTGTTCCAGCTGAAAACAAAAAAGTTTCACCTTCAAAAACGCTAAGATCTTACGTGGTGAAAAAAGGAGATACTCTTTATTCCTTGGCGAAAAGTAGTTCTCTAACCATTGATGAGCTGTGCCAACTCAACAATATGAAAAGCAGCGACACGCTTTATCTGGGGCAGAAAATAAAACTGCCGCAGTGAAGACCAATAAATAGCGTATAAAGATAGGTGAATCGGGCATTGGTTATTTTTCGATACGCGTAATAATATTAATTGATAACTGTTTTATTGATTAAATGGTTACGCAATAATACTAATCTGCGACTTTATGCTGTAATCATTAAGCGTCAGCCATACCGGCCATCATATCCCTTAGCGAGATATCAGGATGCCGGTAACGTTTTTTGTTTTTAGTGCTTTTGCCGTATTGAATCGCTTCTTCCGGGCACCACTGCAGACAGGCGAAGCACTGGTCGCAACGATGTTGCCAAGCGGGTTTTCCGCCAGTAATCACTATATTGTGTGTCGGACAAATTTTTTCGCAAATACGGCAAGTATTGCATTTTTCATCCGTCCAGAATGATTTGTCCATTTTGTGAATATGCGGAAATGATTTACGGTACAGGAAAGAGAAAAGAATATTTTGCCACGGGGGGCCTTTCTCAGGCGCAACCTTTTTTTGCTTTTTGATATCTTCGGCAATGCGGCTGATTTTTTCCGCCGCAGTTTTGAATTTTATCTGCTGCTTTTTTTCAGAAATAGCGCCGCCCCAGGGAATGTAATTGCTGGGCATATCGATAGAAAAACCGGCGTCAAGATTAATGCCCTTGGATAGAAGTAGCTTTTTCAGTTGTATCAGTGTGGCGGCTACCTGGCCGGCATTTACAGCAAGGGCAAAATAATATTTGGAAGAATCGCTTTTGAGGCAATTAACAAAGTTGACGACCAGCCTGGGCAATCCCCAGATGTGCACAGGAAAGACAAGCCCGACAGTATCCGCCTGAGGGTTTGCCGGTTTTCCGGCGACAACAGGTAATGGCAATAATTCGGCATTTCCTAAATTTTCGGAAAGCTTTTTGGCTGACCACAGTGAATTGCCTGTACCGGTGTAAAAATAAATTTGAGTAGTCATTTGTTTGCTTAAAAAGAGATTGAATTTAATATATAGTACAAAAAATAAAAACACACACGGGATGGTTTCATCCTGATATCAAACGCCAAAGGAAGTCAATAAAAAAAGCAAATTTATCAATTGCTTTTTATAATTTATGAGCTATTTTATAAAAAAATAGAAAGACAGAAAATGTTTGGACGTTCCGTTACCCTTTTCAAACTTTTGGGTTTTCAAGTAAAGGTTGATTTGAGCTGGCTAATTCTGGCCGCTCTGATTACATGGTCTTTGGCCAGTGGGCTTTTCCCTGAATATTATAAGGATTTACCCGTTTTGTTTTATTGGCTTATGGGGGCGGGAGGGGCCATAGGGCTTTTCTTGTCCATAGTAGTGCATGAGCTGGCCCACTCTCTTATGGCCAGAAAATATGGAATTATTATGGCGGGAATAACTCTTTTTATTTTCGGCGGCGTCGCCGAAATGGAAAATGATCCACCAAATCCGCGGGCGGAATTTTTCATGGCTATTGTGGGGCCACTGGCCAGTGCATTAATCGGCGCGGTTTTGTTAGTTCTTACATTTTGGGCAGAGAATAAGAGTTTGCCCGTAGTTTTAAAAGGAGTTTTTGCTTATTTGTCCTGGCTGAACATTGTTTTGGCCGTTTTTAACTTGCTGCCCGCTTTTCCTCTGGACGGCGGCAGGGTTTTACGCTCGATTTTGTGGAAATGGAAAAATGATTTGCGCTGGGCGACAGCCATTGCTTCCAGAGTCGGCTCTGGACTGGGTATGGTGTTGATAATTGGCGGCATAATTTCCGTATTTTTGGGCAATTTCGTGGGCGGTTTGTGGTGGTTTATGATCGGATTGTTCATTCGCTCTGCGGCGCAAAGATCCTACCAGCAACTTTTGGCCCGTGGTCTTTTTCAATCAAAGAAAGTTGAAGACTTTATGGTAAAAAACCCGTTAACAGTATCGCGTTCGTTGTCCCTGCAGGAGTTCGTGGACAATTACGTTTACAAGTATCATTTTCAAATGTATCCGGTGTTATCTTTCGGGAAATTGGTTGGATGTGTAGCGGTTCATCACGTAGCTTCTGTTCCGCGCGAGGAATGGTCCACGCAGACGATAAGTACCATTATTGCCCCATGCAATGAAGAAACATCAATCGGCCCGGATGAAGACGCCAACAGGGCACTGGAAATTATGAGCCGAACTGGCAACAGCAGGCTTTTGGTTGTGGAGGGGGATAATCTTGTTGGTATAATCACGCTTAAGGACATGCTTAAGTATTTATCCCTGAAAATGGAACTAAAAGATCTGGAAGCAAAATAAAAAGGAGGCATTTATGACTTATAATGTCGGTAAAACAGACAAAATCATTCGTTTGATAATCGGAGCGGTCATAGCGGCTTTTGGTCTTTATTATCAGAGTTGGTGGGGGCTTCTGGCCATCATTCCGATAGTAACGGCCCTCGCCGGTTATTGTCCTCTTTATGTTCCATTAAAAATCAACACCTGCAGAAAAGATACGTGAAAAGCACGCTTTATTGCGCGGCCTGAAAGTACATGCCGTTCTGCTTTTTGTTTCGCGGGAATTTGATATAAGGCCTGATTCTTTCATTGATGTTTTTACCGGTTCCGTCATAGTTGAGAGTGACCGTCGGAATGCCTGTGAGTTACTCGATACACGGCACTATTGCTTCCGTAACCGAACCGATGTCTATTCCTACAACATGCCGCATTAATTACCTCGGTTATTGAAAGTAATTGTATAAAAATGATGCCGTTTTTGTTCTTGTTCGTCAATATAGAAGTTTTTTAAAAAAAAGAGTGATTAAAGTGATTCTATAATTTTTTACTTTATTAAAGATTGAATTTAAATATTTGCGGAAAGCATGGTAAGAACAGCTGCTTTCAGGACTAATATAAGAATGTCAATTGATTATCTTTTTTAAGATTTTCATGAAAAATTTCTTGTGTGGATAAGCAACAGAAAGTGGATCCAGTTTGCTGGAGCTTTTTAGAATACTTTTTGTATGGGAAAAAGTGTCAAAGCTCGCTTTGCCATGGTAGGCTCCCATGCCGCTGGATCCTACGCCGCCAAAAGGCATAAAATTCGAAACGATATGGAAAATAGTGTTGTTGAGAGCACCGCCACCGAAGGAGACACTTTCGATTACTTTATCCTGAACGGTTTTCATGTCAGAAAAAAGATAAAGGGACAGAGGTTTAGGGCGCTTACGGATTTTTTCTATAGCGCATTCCAGTTCGGAGTAAGTCAACACCGGTAAGATAGGCCCGAAAATTTCATCCTGCATTATCGGTTCGTCCCATTGCGCAGGATGTATAATAGTCGGTTCGATATAAAGGTCGGCCGCATTAGTCTTTCCACCAAAAAAAATGTTGGCGTTTTCTAGAAAGCGGGAAAGCCTTTGAAAATGCCGTTCCGTGATTATACGGCAGTAACGCGGGTGAACCGCGGCGTCTTTGCCGTAAAATTCAAGAATCGCTTTTTTTAATTCGGAAAGGAAGATGTCTTTAATGTTAGCATGAGCCAGAACATAATCAGGGGCAATACATGTCTGTCCGGCGTTTATAAATTTTCCCCAGGCGATTTTCCTGGCGGCAAGAGTCAAATCGGCATCGTCATGAACAATTGCGGGGCTTTTGCCGCCCAGCTCCAGGGTTACGGGAACAAGATTTTTAGCTGCTGCGGTCATTACGGCCTTACCTACGGCTGTGGAACCGGTAAAGAAAATATAATCTAAAGGTAATTCCAGAAGAACCTGTGTTTCATTAACACCCCCGGGAACTACTTGAATGTATTCGGGAGAAAAAGCTCCATTGATTATTTTTTTTGTAACCATCGCCGTGTGAACAGATATTTCTGAAGGTTTAAGAATGGCCGTATTGCCAGCAGCGATGGCGCCGGCTAGCGGAAGCATGAGCAGCTGAAAGGGGTAGTTCCAGGGAGCGATAATCAGCACCGAGCCGTAAGGCTCTTTGTATAAATAACTTTTTGAGGGAAACAGAAAAGGAGGGGTCTTTACTTTTTCTGGTTTCGTCCACGTATGAATATTTTTAATCGCAAAGTTAATTTCATTATAGACTCCGGAGACTTCCGTAGCATAAGCATCCATTGCCGCTTTGCGCAGGTCTTTGTATATAGCTTCCAGAATATCATTTTCGTGCGCTTTAATAGTATTCTTGAGCTTGTTAAGAGTTCTTATACGAAAATCGATGTTGCGTGTTTTTCCCGACAAGAAAAAATCTTTCTGGGATTTCAATAATGAAGAAAAAGAATTTTTATCCATTTACCCACCAATAGCGGCTTTCTGTATTAATTAAGGGTAGGGTTAATTCGGTTGCTTAGTAATATAAAAGTAAGAGAGGTTGTAGTCAAGAAAAGTTCTTTATGAATGATTGATATTTATGAAAAAGGTTAAGGATCTGACACTGTCGCAACATACGGACCGGCTCGCATTTTACTGGCAGAATTTGAAATATCGGTATGATAAAATAACTAATTCAGGTGTTTACAGCGGATATCTTTGATTGTTTTAATATTTGATGAATTTCCATAAGCCTTGACAATTGAAGTACAATCCATTAGCCTAACACATTAATTAAAAATTAAATTAATGCCGAATAAAATATCTTCAGGCAATGATCAAAAGATGTCGAAAAGTTTAAAAATAATTTGCTGCCTGAGGAACTTGGGAGGATAATGATGATTGGCGTTCTTATCACTACGCATGGTAATTTAGGAGGCGAATTAATTAAAGCTGCCGAGCTGATTAAAGGGTCTCTCGGCGACATACTGCATGTAAGCATTGATCAGACAAAAAACGTGGAAGACATAAAAAAGGAAATCGGCAACGCCATAAAAAAACTGGATAAAGGCCGGGGAGTGTTGGTTTTAACTGATCTGTTTGGGGGGACGCCGTCTAATATTTCTCTCTCCTTTATGAAGGAAGGGAAGGTGGAAGTGGTCACAGGCGTGAACTTGCCTATGTTGCTGAAACTTTCGGAAATAAAAGAAAACATGTCTTTGCGTGAATTTGCTTGTTTTATAAAAGAGTACGGACAAAAAAATATTTCCTTAGCCAGTGAATTATTAAGCAAGAAAGCGGTTGGATGAAATGTTGACGCAGAATTTGAACATAGAACTGGTTAGAGTGGATAACAGACTTGTCCACGGCCAGATACTTGAATCATGGGTGCCGCATGTCAAAGCTCAATGCATTATTGTTGTTGATGACGCTATCGCTGGCGATGTTTTTAACAAAACGGTGATTAGAATGGCTGTGCCCAGCGAGATAGAGCTGATTATCAATACAATAGAGGATTTTGTTCATAACTTTGTTTTTGAACGTAACAGTGGTAAAAACACGATAGTTTTGTTTAGCAGCATCAAGGATGTCTGCAAGGCTTTTGCCCTGGGGTTTCATTTCGATAAATTAAATATCGGCAATATTCACCACGAGGACTTTAAAGTTTGCTGTTCGCCGTCCGTTTTTTTATGTGATACGGAAATTGATGATATCCTGAAGCTTTTGGAAAATTCAGGAGTCGCCGTTGAACTAAAAAGAGTGCCGCAGGAAAAGGCAATAAATATTAAAGAAGCTCTTAAGAATTATTGTAAAAATTCTACATAAAAGAGTTGGTATTTAATTGTTAACAAAAATCATTTTATTATCTTTTTTGGGTGGTGTGTTCTGCCTTGACCGCGTTTTTATTCAGGCCATGATTTCTCGGCCGGTGGTAATCGCTCCTCTTGCAGGTATTCTCTTGAATAATATTTACGCGGGGTTGATTATCGGAGCTTTCATTGAGCTTGTCTGGATTGACCGAATTCCCGTGGGAACTTATATCCCTCCTAATGATTCTATCGCCGCGGTGATAGCCACGTCCGTTGCTGTGATTGCAGGGCAAAAAATAGGTGGTGTTTTTCCGCAATTAATTTCTCTGTCCATTCTTATTGCTATTCCTTTTGGTTTGTTGGCTAAAAAAATGGATGCACTTATCATCAAGTCAAATGAAAATCTTTCTGACATGGCACTGGAAGACGCAAAAAAAAACAATATCTTCAATATTGAACGAAAAGTGTTTTGGGGGTTGTGTAAAGTACTTTTTTATACAGTTGTTTATTTGTTTATCGCCCAAATCATACTTATTGCGCTGGTAATAAGGGTTTATCCGTTATTACCGCCTAGCGTGATTTCCACACTGCTTTTTGCCAATTATTTTTTGCCGCTTTTGGGTATTGCCGTCGCGATAAATACATTCAAGCTGCGCGGTGCAATTCCTGTTTTTTGCGCAATATTTTTAATTGTTGCTGTGCTTATGGAATTTTTCCATGTCCGCTGAAAATGATGTTCTTGAAGTAACTATTGATCGCATGAACATGGAGGATCTGCCTCAAATTTTAGAAATTGAAAAGGAGTCGTTTCCTGCGCCCTGGTCCCCAGGAATGTTTATAAACGAGATGAACAATCCGGCGGCGCAGTGTATATGCGCGCGTGTGAATTTTGACAAAAAAAGCGTAGTTGTCGCATATACGATTTTTAGATTTGTGGTAGATGTGGTGCATTTGCACAATCTGGCGGTAAAAAATCAATTCAGGAGGCAACATCTTGCATCTAATTTACTTAATGCTATGGAAGAAATAGCGAAAAAAGTGGGAATTAACGCCATCACGCTGGAAGTAAGGCCCTCCAACACAGCGGCAATAGAACTTTACCGGCAGCGAGGTTTTATAGTAAAAGGCAGAAGGCCTAATTATTACCCGGAAACAAAAGAAGACGCGCTCATTATGTGGGCTTATCTAAAATGAAAAACGTTTATATTGGCGAAATATTAAGAAACGAGGAAATAGCGCAGGATTGTTTTTTAATGCGCGTTGCTCTTCATGTATCTTTTACCGATCCCCGTCCGGGCCAGTTTGTGATGCTCAGGGTTTCCGGTCTTGCCGAACCTCTTTTGTCGCGTCCCTTCAGCGTCTACTCTTTTGAACGTCAAAACAGATCATGTTCGCTTGATCTTTTTTACCATGTTATCGGACGGGGGACGCAGATCCTGGCCGGTTTGCTTAAGGGTACGCAGGTCGAAATTCTGGGGCCTCTGGGAAGGGGATTTGAGGTAACGGAACATAAGAATATTGTCTTGCTAGGCGGAGGCATGGGGGTGGCGCCTTTGATATATCTCGCAATGCAACTGAACAAAGATGCCTGTTCATCATCCTCTGCCATGTATTTTTATCTGGGAGCGCAAAACGCCGAAGCGGTTATCGGTTTAGATCAACTGAAAAAACTTTCTTTTACGATTTTTACTTGCACCGACGACGGCAGCATGGGAGAAAAAGGTCTCGTTACGCAGATATTTCTCAAAGACCTGAAAAAATTTGTTCCCGGAGAAACAATGATTTATGCTTGCGGCCCGAAACCAATGCTCAATGCGCTGGCTAAAATATTACAAAAAACTAAATATCCCTGTCAGGTTTCTCTTGAAGAGAGGATGGCCTGTGGCATCGGGGCATGCCTCGGTTGTGCCGTGGCGGTAAAAAGGAGCAAAAAGTCATCGTCAGCGTATAAAAGAGTATGCGCCGACGGCCCTGTATTCGATATTAATGAAATAGTTTGGAAATAAATATGGCCGAGACAAAGAGTATTAACATGTCCGTAAAGATAGGGACGCTGAAGTTAAAAAATCCTGTCATGACGGCATCAGGCACATTCGGCTACGGCGGAGAATACGCGGATTATGTTGATTTGAATAAACTTGGAGCTATAGTGGTGAAGGGCTTGTCTCTTAAACCCCGGGCAGGTAACCCGCCGCCGCGCATTATGGAAACACCTAGTGGTATGCTCAACGCCGTCGGTTTACAAAATATTGGCGTTGATACTTTTATTGAAGAAAAGCTTCCAATTCTCCGAAAATACGACACAAATGTCATCGCCAATATTTATGGTGAAACGTATGACGAATATAAAAAAGTCGCCCAAAAATTAACTTCAGCAAAAGGTGTGCACGCGCTGGAAGTAAATATTTCCTGCCCCAATGTGCGAAAAGGCGGTTTGAGTTTCGGAGCTGATCTTAAAAGCGCCGCCGCGGTGACGCGCAAAGTTAAAGAAGTTACCGACCTTCCCGTAATCGTAAAACTAACACCGAATGTTACGGACATTACAGCTATTGCCGCGGCTGTGGAAAAGGCGGGCGCGGACGCAATATCGCTTATCAACACCCTCACCGGTATGTCCGTAGACATATTTACCCGAAGGCCTCATCTGAAAAACGTCACCGGCGGCTTATCCGGGCCGGCGATAAAACCTGTTGCTTTGCGGATGGTATGGCAGGTGCTGCAGAAAATATCCATACCGGTTATCGGTATCGGCGGGATAATGAACGCTGAGGACGCGCTGGAATTCCTGATCCTGGGCACCAAGGCCGTGCAGATTGGTACAGCTAATTTTATAAATCCCCAAGCAACGATAGAAATCATTGGCGGCATTGAAAGATACATGGAACTTAATGGCATTAAAAATATCAGCAAACTCATCGGAACATTCAGATCGTAAATCAAAAAATGCGAATAAAATCTCAGGAAATAGTCAGCGGTGTGTATCAGATTGGCGGTTCGGGTATTACCTGCGCCGATGACGCGGCGGTTTATCTGATAGATTTTGCCGGTGAATTGGCGATGATTGATTCCGGCGCCGGCAGAAGCTTTTCGCAATTAATTGTTAACATAGAAGTGCTTGGGTTTGATCCTTTCGCAATCAAGCAATTAATACTAACGCATTGTCATATCGACCATATCGGTTCCGCACCTTTTTTTCAAAAGAATTACGGGACTAAAATATTAATTCATGAACTGGACGCACGGCCTGTTGAGACGGGCGATTCTGTAAAGACTGCCGCCAGCTGGTACGGAACGGATTTCCCACCAACAAAAATAGATGAAAAAATCAGTGGCGCGGAAGGAGTTCTTAATTATGGTCCCGATATTCTAAATTGGATTCATACTCCCGGTCATACGCCCGGTTCTGTTTCTCTTTACTTGGATAGAGGAAATAAGCGAATTTTATTTGGTCAGGATATCCACGGTCCTTTTCACAAGGCATTCGGTTCGGATATAAATTTTTGGGGAAAATCCATGCATAAGTTATTGGATCTAAACGCCGATATACTCTGCGAGGGGCATTTTGGAATATATGAGTCAAAAGAAAAAGTGCGAGATTATATTGAAAGATATTTGGAAGAATACGAATAAATCAAAGTATTTATCGTTTTAAACTGCTATTTATCTGGACAGCAATTTCCCTGACCCTGCACATTACTTCTTTTTCGTCAATCGTCAGAAGCTGGCGGTTTTCCATGACCACTTTTCCGTTTATTATTACCGTATCCACGTCCGCGCTGCTGGCAGCGTAAACAAGATGCGAATATTCATTATATAAAGGAGTAAGGTGTGGCTTGTCTAAGCCGATAATAATGATATCCGCTTTTTTCCCCACTTCCAGCGAACCGATTAATTTGTCCAGTCCCAAAACCTTTGCCGCATCGATTGTCGCCATGCGGACAACTGTTCGCGCATTCATTAACGTCGGGTCCAAGCGGGCGACCTTATGCATTTTTGCGGCAAGCGACATATCTTTCATCATATCCAGGTTATTATTACTGGCGCAGCCGTCTGTGCCCAAGCCGACCGTGATTCCGGCGGTAAGCATTTCCGGCACGGGAGCAATGCCGCTGGCCAGTTTCATGTTGCTGGCTGGATTGTGTACAACCTTGCAGTTATGTTCGGCGAACACGTTTATATCTTGAGCGGAAAGACAAACACAGTGAAAAGCAATCAGTTTTTCATCAAGATAGCCGATGTCTTTTAAAAAAGATATGGCGCCTTTTCCGAATTTGTTTTCCAGCTGTTTTTTTTCCGCTATGTTTTCAAGTAAATGAATTCCCAGAGGCACATTGAATTTATCAGCCAGCTTCTTTGCCGTCGTAAGAAGGGGAAAGGAACATGTGTAGAGAGAATGGGGTTCAACAATTATATTCACTAAAGGATCATTTTTCCATTTTTCCAACAGCATTTGCGTGTAAGAAAAACCTTCTTCAGGGGTTTTTATATTAGGCGAAGGAAAATCAAAAAGGACTTCGCCGACAAGACAGCGCATTCCCGCTTTCTTTACCGCGCGTGCAGCTTCATCCTCGAAAATATACATGTCTTTGAAAGTTGTCGTGCCGGATTTTATCATTTCGGCGCAGGCCAACAGTGTTCCCCAATAAACCAGTTCTTTGCTCACGTTTTTTGCTTCCGCGGGAAAAATATAATTGTTTAACCAATCCATCAGCTCCAAGTCATCAGCGATGCCGCGGAAACAGGTCATCGCCGCGTGCGTGTGGCAATTTACAAAACCGGGCATAATCAGAGAATTTCGGGCATCGATATTTTTTTTGGCACGGTATTTCTTAAAAATTTCATTGGTCTTGCCGACGGCAACTATATAGCTATTATTGACGGCGATGGAAACCGTTTTCAGAAGTAAGCTTTGTTCGTCGAGAAGCAGGGCTCTTTCACCGTTAATAAGGAGGTCAACTTCATGCATATAATTATCCTTTAAAAATTTTGTTTGCTTAACACATCTTTTTTCGTTTGTCACTTAATAGATGATTAATATTATTAATCATCTATTAATGATATCAATTTCTTGACACTATAAATCAAAAATAATATAAGCCGAAGACTTCTAAACGTTTGTTCACCGTATGCCTGGGTGGCGGAATTGGTAGACGCAAGGGACTTAAAATCCCTCGGTCCTTGAGGCTGTGCGGGTTCAATTCCCGCCCCAGGCACCACTAAAATCTAAAATTAAACACAAAATCATAACGCATTTATGTGTGTGCAACTATCACCATTTTTTGTCGCTTTGTATCAAATTCGCAGAAATTCAGCGAAATCAAATAATTAATTGACACATACTGAATATTTTGCTAAAAAATGAAAGTTTTCAGCATTTTAGACCTTCTCGGTTGATGTAACTGAGGGGGCGGAGCTTTAGAAAGTGTAATTATTTTTTCCAAAAGTTTTTAAATTTAAGAACATGAATAAAACTTATTGGTTGTTAATATATATTTGAAATTTATAATAAATTGTGTAGAATTTTAATTACAAATTAAATCGGAACATATAATGAAGCGTTTCAACTATCTTATATTATTTTCTTTGATTACTTTGCTGGTTTCGGCGCAGTTGTTTTTAACAGGATGCGCCAGATACCGCGAATTACCACCCGGTGCCACAAAAGACATCAGGTCAGCGGGATTTGAAGGCGTAGATATAAAAGATTTACAAAGAGCGGAAGCTTCTGACTATCCTGAAATCAGAGGCGTGGCGCTGGAAACGCGGACGGCGTCTATCCAGAGCGCCGATAAAAATAAAGCAACGAGTCTCGTCTCTGAATTAGCCGAAGACAAGGAGTTTACCGGCCTAAAAAATTTTGGTTACGAATTTTTCCAACAACACCCGATAAAACAAACAGGTGTTAAATCAGATTCCCCCGAAGAAAAAATTATTCCGGTTTCAAAGCAATACCGTGTCAGTCAGGGAGACGAGATTAATCTTTGTCTAGAAGGAAAGATTAAAAAGAAATACAATTTGTTTGTTGATTCAAGCGGCAAAATTGATATTCCCAGAGTTGGTTCTGTTTTTGTCGCGGGAATGACATTTGAAGAAATGTCTAAAGAGGTTATCAAAAAAGTTGAAAGAACAACCAGCGATCGTGTGGATGTTTCCATGCGCGCAAAAAATACGATCACTGTTTATTTTCGGGGTGAAGTGCCGCGCCCCATGCCGCGTGTTATTGGTGCTTTGTCGACCATTACCGAAGCTTTAAGATTTATCGGAGGCCCGAAGGAATCTGGTTCTCTCAGAGAAATTCAGGTGCGGCGTAAAGGAATTACCGTGGCGTATTTTGATTTGTATGAGTTGTTGTTAAAAGGAATCAAATACAAAGACATTACTTTAATGGACGAAGATGAAATAATTGTTTCGCGCAAAGGACCGGAGGTCGCCATAAACGGTAATGTTAATCGTCCTGGTGTTTACGAAATGAAAGGGCGTTATGATTTAGATACACTGATTGCCCTTGCCGGCGGCGTTAACGAGGAAAATAATGATCTGAGAATTCAGGTACGGCGTCTCGATGGTAACGAGCGCAGAATAGTATATGATGTAAAGGATAAAGAAATAAATTTGCAAAAAGCGGAAGCTCCCAATCTTCAAAACAGAGATATTGTCCGGATTGTTCCTTTTGCCGAAAGTACCACTTTTGTCGAAGCTGACAAAAAAATAAATCCCGCCGAAGAACAATTAACTGAAACAAAGCCGGATAGCGGCAAGGATGATACTGTTTTGCCTTTGCAAAACTTTGTCACTTTAACTGGTGAATTTGTTCGTCCCGGAAGATACACAATTCAGAAGGGCGAGAAAATAAGTTCTGTTATTGAAAGAGCGGGCGGATACACCAATCAGGCTTATCTAAGGGGAGCTTATTTTACGCGCGAAAGCGTTAGGAAAATCCAGCAGGAAAAATTAAATGAAATCGCGCGAAGGGTGGAAAAAGAATTATTTCCGCGGGGCATTGCTCAAGACGGCATACAATTGATGTATGGCGAAAGGGATCTTAAAAGGCGTTTTGTGGAATACATCAAATCTTTAAAAGCCACTGGACGTTTGACGACTAACATTGCTCATCTGCGTCTTTTGAAAAACAGCCCGCACGATATAGAAATGGAAGAAGGAGACCACCTGCACATCCCAAAGAAAAGCAATCTGGTAAATACTGTTGGTTCTGTTCTTACTGAGAAGCCGCATATTTATAATGGCAATTGGGATTACCGAGAATACATTACTGCTTCCGGAGGTTATTCACTTAGCGCTAATGAGCCGGGTGTTTTCGCGATTAAGGTGGATGGGTCTATCCGTAAGCTTTATCGGCCTTTTATCCGTTGGAGCGATCAAAATGAACGTTGGGAATTAACCGCCTTTGGCCGTAAAATTAACAAAATAGAAGATGGCGATGTTATTGTTGTTCCGGGAGAGACGAACAATGTTGTCTGGCTTAGGCAGTTGAAGGACATCAATCCGCTAATCATGAACACCGCCGTTTTAGCCGGCACTGTTCTGAAAATATATTAATTTAATTGATTTATATTGGAGTAAAAGTAGTAATAGTTTTTTGAAATAGTCGTAAATAATTCTAATTTTTTGAATAGCGGGAAATATGATTATGCGGAAAGAATATTTTATTGCTTGGGCCTTGTTATTATTAACAACGGCTTTTTTTATTTTTAGCGGATGCGCCAGATACAGGGATTTACCTCCGGGCACAGTTAAAGAAATTGGTTCAGCCCAAACACAGAAAAGCGAGATAAACCAGGATAGCGATAACCCGATTGTCGAATCTCAGGTTGTAAACATTCCGACGCTTGATGAAAAACAGCCCACAGCTGATTACATCGTTGGGCCTTACGATCTTTTATCGGTTAACGTCAGCGGCAAGCCGGAATTTTCCAGCATGGCAAACAAAACAGGCACGACAACTACAACAACCGTTACATCAAGCATGGGCGCTATCACGCAGGCGATAGGCTGCCGTGTGGACGGCAACGGCAACATTCAATTGCCTTATGTGGGCACAGTTCACGTGTGGGGAATGACCCCCATGGAAATTCAGCAGAGGCTGATGGCCATTTATCCCAAATTTTTTCATGAACCCTGGGTGATTGTGGATGTTACGGAATATAGAAGTCATCCCCTGCATTTGTTAGGCCAGTTCAAAAGCCCGGGAACCTATTACATGGATAAACCGCTTAATCTTCTCGAAGGAATTGCCATGGGTAAGGGATACGATAACATGGCTGATTTAACCGGCGCCAGATTAATTCGGGAAAAGAAAACCATACCGGTCGATGTCTACGAGCTTTTAGCCAACGGTGATCACAAGCAAAATATTTGGCTGCATGGGGGAGACACACTTTACATTCCGGATAATCGTAACCGGCAGGTTTTTGTTTTTGGCGCGGTTAAAAAACCAGGCCCGCAGCCGATTATGCCCGGCGGACTTACACTGGCGCAGGCGATTGCCAGCGCGGAATTGCGCGATACCGGTTATGACTTAAATTATATCCGCATTATCCGTTCTCATTCCGCAACGCGCGGCGAGCTTTTAGTTATTGATTTTGAAAAAATTATGCGAGGCGACACCATGCCTCTTCCTCTGAAAAACGGCGATATTGTGTATGTTCCAAAAAGCCATATCGGCAGCTGGAATGACGCCATTAATGAAATGCTTCCAACCCTGCAGGCTTTCAGCGCTATTTTAGCTCCGTTTGTCCAAATTAAATATTTAAGCGATTAAAAATTTCCTTGGATCTTCTTCAGGGAAAATAGCAATAGCTCCCTGTATTATAAAATCTATAAAGTTAAAAAGGAATTGCCATGATACCGAATAGTTCCGAAACTCCTGCCCGTTTTCAAAATCAGGAAGAAATCAATCTTTATGAATATATCGCGGTTCTCCTCAGGCGAAGGAAAATATTTTTATGGGGATTTTCAACCGTCTTTATTCTTGCCATTCTTTATACTTTTTTGATGAAACCTGTTTATGAAGCCTCATCCATGCTTCATGTTAAGGACGAAAAATCAAAAGCGGGAATTTTGGGCGAATTATCGCTCAGCACGACAAATCCCGTGAATACAGAAATTGAGATACTCAAATCGCGCACCAACGCGGAAAATGTGGTTAAAAGGCTCCATCTTAATTGGGAAATAACAAAAAAGTCCAAAGGCCTTACCTTCAGCATTCTGGAATTTAAATCGGACGCGGAAGAACCATTATACAAGATAGAGCTTACAGGCGCCCAAACTTACAAGGTTACCGACGATGACGGAAAAACTGTAGGAGAAGGGAAGTCCGGTGTCCTGATGCAGAAAGAAGGATTCCGCCTTCTGCTGGATAATATTAAAGGAGAGGCAGGCAACAGTTTCCGGGTAGAGCTTTTGTCCGCGGATCAGATTGTTCAAAAGCTGCGCGAAGAAATTAAAGCGTCGGAAGCAGGGCGCTTGACCAGTATTATCAAGGTATCGTATCAGAATACAGATCCGGTTTTAGCCCGGGATGTCGTGAACACTCTGGTCCAATCATACCTGGAGCAATCGGTTGGTTTCAAATCTGAGGAGGCGGGCCGTGCGGTTGGTTTTGTTGAAGAACAACTTGATACTTTACGCGGAGAATTGGATAAAGCGGAAAAAAATCTTCAAACGTATAAAAGCGCTACTGGCGTGATGATGTTGGATAGCGAGGCGGAAGCGCTGATTCAGACAATAGCGGCAAAAGAAAAGGCCAACGCGGAACTAGAAGTGCAAAAAAGAGCGTTACTTTCGGAATATACAGAAGCGCATCCGGCGGTTAAGGCTATTAACCGTCAACAGGAGGCAATTCGCAAGCAATTGGCTTCTTACGAAGCGCATATAAGAACTATGCCGCAGGCGGAACGTGATTTGGCAAAACTCACGCGTATATCCAAAGTCAATGCCGATATTTATACATTTCTTCTGCAGAAGCATGAGGAGGCGCGTATCGCGCAGGCTTCCACTTTAAGCAACATAAATATTGTTGACCCGGCGATAACTCCGGAAAAGCCGGTAAAGCCAAAAAAGAAGCAATACCTGCTCCTTGGTTTGCTTTTGGCGATGGGGTTGGGTGTTGGTTTGGCTTTTCTTCAGGAGTATCTCGACGATACCATTAAAAGCGCCGATGAAGCCAAGCGCGTTTTGGGATTCCCTTTATTGGCGATTATTCCGCATATTACAACCACAGAAACTAAAGATAATAGCCCGAAAAATATGCTCATAACAAAACACGAGCCAAAATCCGCCGTTGCCGAAGCTTTCCGCGCGTTGCGCACAAGTCTGCATTTTTCCG
>Ga0302245_1000509_pt1 | contig 32034 bp, 31 predicted proteins | sample AAG_UR_Thr_MG_FD_193512 | JGI IMG/M metagenome (GOLD analysis project Ga0302245, IMG submission 193512) | Enriched activated sludge microbial communities from anaerobic digester in WTTP, New Holstein, Wisconsin, United States - AAG_UR_Thr | ecosystem: Engineered > Bioreactor > Anaerobic >... | reverse complement strand
TGTTTCCGACATTATCAGAGAGACCAATGTCAACATGGTGATTGTGCCGAACGATATTCTCGGTGCATTGTTTCGTCGCCGAACGCAGCAACGACTTGGTCGATTGATGATGTTGTCTGTTGCAATCGAAGACGACGACGAATCGTTTGCATCGTTTTTGAAACTTGCAACTTTTCCACGTACTGCGATTAACGATGCGAAGATCGACAAATATGTGTCGGGAAAGATGATTAAGTCGCAACGAGACTTGACGTATGCGCATCTCTTGTTTGGCTTTATCCGCATGAACACACATCTGAACGAGTACGAGGCTGGACGAGGAAAGTGCGTGATGGACAATCTCCGTGTTCAGACGCCGAGCAAACTAGGCTCCGACACGACGTCGGGCGTTCACTTGGCGATCAACGAGACGCCGATTCGCAGTCTGTTACGACTCAATCACAACATTGTGAAGTTGCTCAATCACTTGTGGAAGCAGTATATTGACGAGTTGCATATTGAAGGAAAAGCAGATTTCTACAACAATCGATTGGAGTTCTCGAAGAAGAATTATGTTGAGACGTCGGTGCAGTTTATTCTGAGCACCGACTATGAGTCACAAAAGTCGCTGATCAAAGAGTGCGAAGCAACAAAAGGACCGCTTCGCGACGAGTTCTTTGTGCACGACGCACTTCTCTACTCGACATTTGTGTTGCTGCCGAGTCCCTAAGTTGTGTCAAATAAATTCATTAAATTCTGACAGTGCCCACTGCATATATTTAATTGCATCGTTTCATTGCTGTACGTAAACACAAGCACTCTTTATTATTATGACCACTGTCGTTGATAAGAAAAAGGCACAGCCGCAACAGCAACAACAGATCAACGCCCAGAAAGCGTTGCATAATAATCTGTTCAACGCGACCCCGCAACTCGCGACCGGTCCCGAAAACATTCCGCCACAACCGGTGCGACGCTCGCGCCGCTGCGAAAAGGGCATGAGTTGGGAGCGAATTCAATGCATTATTGCAAAGTTTGCCGCCGAATTGTTCGGCTGCTGGGCCATCGGCTTCGTTTTGCCAATCCGCGACTTTTTCATTTTTGCTGGTCTGGCTGATCCGGGATTCATCGCCGCCGCAGCGATGCGCTCCGCCGTTACGATTGGTCTGATGCTCGGCATGATGATGTTCAAAGCCGGTCACTTTAATCCAATTTACACGGTTGTTCAGTGGTTGTGTGAACCAAAACGCTGGGAGTTCGACACGATTGCCGAATATTTGGCAATGTTGTTGGGCCAATTCTTTGGCTATCTTTTTGCTGCATGGATCGTTTCCGCTTTCGTGTTTGCACCACTCAGTTGCACGGTTATCAATCCACTTATCGGCAACGGTTTCGGCTATCTCTTTGAATCGCTCGGACACTTGTTCTTGTTGTTTGTATTTGCGCTCGCTGTGCACAAACGAACGGCTGCGATGACTGGTGTGATCGGACTTGGCGCTGTCGAGTTTGGCTGGGTCGCTACGTTTGGTCCGTTGACTGGCGGTTCGTTTAATTTCTTGCGCTCGGTCGGTGTTGCGTTGGTGCAAGGCTCGCCATGCTCGAACAGTTTGGGCTTCTACGTTGCAGCGATGGGCACTGCGTTGATCGTCGGTGTTGTCGTTTTGTTGTTTGTTTTGCCACGAAAGGTTGCTTCGACAGAAGGACACGAGTTGATTATCTATGATCCACCGCCGATTGAAGTTTCTCAAGACCAAAAGAAATCTTAAATGAAATTAAACTTTTTGCGATGCTATATTCAATAATTTATTTAGTTTTTCAAAACCTCATTTGCGCTACCGATAATTTCTGCAATGTGGTGATCGATCTCCTTGAGAAGAGAATCGATTTTCTTTGTTGCCTTTTTGAATGGGTGAATTTTTTCCTTTAAGAGTTTGCGATATTTCTCTTCGAGAAGCAAAAGATAGATTGTGTGCTTGTCATCGATGGCGGCGATCGAGTTTACAGTGTTTTGGTAAGTTGATCTAAGTTCCAAGAACTTTTCGTATGATTTTTTGAGAAACTGGTATTTCGCATCAGTCACTTCGTACTCTTTGCTTTCCTCCAGTTTTTTCAAATCTCTCTTTACCGCAAGATAGACAGGCTGCACTTCTTCTAATAATTTTTTTAACGGCTCAACATCTTCGTTGTACTGAAAATTGATTATCACTGCATCTCGATCTCTGGCAATTTCGTTTTTCATCTCTTCGATTGCTTTCCTCTTCCAATATTTCTCAATAATGTGACAATTCAGCGTCTCCAATGCCGCCTTAATCGTTGTACAATTTTCTATCAATGTTTCCATATCTTTTGCGCTTGAAGAGAACGGTTTTATTATGAGAGTTTTCTTCATAAGTTCCGTATATTCGAGCGCGTTCGGATGTTTCGCAATCAATTCTCGCAGCAGCGGAAAGAGCGTAACCTCTGAAAATTCTATTGCAATTAGTATTGTCTCGTAATTGTTAACTTTGCTTGATTCGTCGACAGATTTCACCGGCGTTAACCGTGGTGTGTCGTAGGAGCATGTTGAAATAGAAGACTGTGAGTTTGATAGAGTACGCATAGATACGTCGCTTCGTGGAGTGTTTGTGGCACTCATTGCTGTCGTCTATATCATTTTCGCTGTTCAATATCTGGCTTATACAAACGAAAGCCAAAATTTACCTTACGTGCTGATTAAAATTTCAGAAAAATCTAGTGTGTGAAACAATGAGTACAGATAAAAATATTGCCAAAAATACGGACTTTTATTTCGATCGACTTGGCAAAGCGTCGCCGATCGATTTGGTGACAGCGTTTGCTCGTGAACTGTCTTGCGACTTTGTTTCGCAGACTGAAATCTGCTCTGAATTATCGACGAGACACCCGGAAGTACAGAATAGCGACAGTGCACAAGAGGCGTTTGTTTCACAACTCTTTGAAATGCTAACCGAGCGAATAATGCTGGAAATCGTAGCAATTCCAACCGACGCTGAAAACTACAACGTCACCATTTTTATGTTTGGTCGCGACAAACCTCTTTTTTCTTTCTCGATCGCTTGCATCAAGAAGAATCCGGTTCTTACGAAATGCATCTCGCGCATGATGAAATCTGGCTACGAAGTCGAGGGAGAGACATTTTTCAAACGCTTCGTGCCGCCGGATCGATCGCGAATCGAGTACACAGATTTCAAGTTTAGCGATCTCTTTTCGAGACACTTCTTTCGCAGCGGTTTCTTTGTGCACTTTGTTTTGGTTTGCGTTGCCGGCATCGATATTTTCCTTGGCGATCGATATCCAGAGACAACGATTTCCAATATGGCAACGGTTTTGCTGAACCGAGTGGTGTTTGATGTGAACAGCAAGTTGACGCAGTACGTTGTCACGAATGGCAACACGGCGCCGTGGATTACGAAAGAATTGCGAAATGTTGTGAACAAAATGGTAACCGAAAAAAAAACATCTTCTGCTGTGAAAAATCTATTTTCAGAGGCTACTGCAGAACACGTCAAGTCATATCCAATAATAAAGATTTAATGAACGAAGAGAAACCAGATTACAACGATCGTGAATTAGAATTAGTTCAAGAATTCTACACGAATTCCGAAGGCGAGAACTATTTTCGTTCTTTCTTCACCAATCCACCACAGCCAGTGCTGCCCGGTATTTGGGTAAAGAAATTCATTATCGATAAGGCATCTCGAGTTCTTTCAAAAACTGCAATTGAAAAAAACTCTGTGTCTTTTGGAACTCTTCATGAAAATATTTTCAACAATGCGATTGCATACGGAAACGAAACCTCTGCGCACTTGCTGACGCTGAAAAAAGAGGGCGACGATTCAGTTGAGAGTTATCAGTTGGTGCTTGACTGGATGAGCATCAACGTCCGAAACGGCTATGATCTGCACCAATCTCTCGATGTGTCTCTGTACAAATCTGCAAGTTCTGTCGATGGCGTGAGTTCTCCGGAAAACACATACGACGTTGTTTTTGACAAACAACTCGGCGTTCTCGGTCCGCGCAGTGCGATCAGAATGCAGATGACGTACGATCGAAAGTCGCCGCTTCTCTACACGGCTGAAGGAAAAGCGATCGAACGTCTGCCAAAGTCTGCTGTAATCTTTTTCGAAGGCAAACGTTTATTCGAGTTGTCACTGACGGGTTACGTTTCGGAAGAAGTCGATGCAAATCAGCCTCCTTTGGGTAACATCTCATCGTCTCTGTCGAAACGAACAGCCGGTATTTATCGATTTGTTTGCGGTCTGAAGAACGGCGGAAAACTGTATTCGATCGGCGAGAAACTCGAGTTTGTCAAGTTTACGTCGGAACAGCAAATCAGAGCCGCTGTCGTTCTTCATGTGGCAAAAGTGTTTTGCTACGCAAGCATCTGGCGCATCTACTTTGCGTTTCTCAATTCGTTTGGAACATTCGTCGAGTTTGTTGGCGGAGCACGATGGGAAAACCGACCGTCGGAAACGGCCGTAAACATCGATCTGCTGCTCGATTCGAAGATGGACAATAGATTCTTCTTTATGATCGAAAAAGATACCACAACGGAAGTAAACGGCGTTCTAATAGACACTGACAAAAACGAAATTAAGTTGCCTAAAGTTAAGGAAACATTGGCGTACAAGTTTTCTGAATGGAAGGACGACAAGAATCGGCTGTACAACTCGGTGACGCAAGCAAAGAGAATACAATCGCATTTGTTTGTGCAGACCGAGACTTATCAGAAGGAAATCGACGAGAAAAACAAATTGCTCGAATCAACCAAGGACGATCTCAAACAAGACGTCGAATACTATGACGACTTGGTTAAGAGCAACGTTGGGTTGAGCAAAAACATCGAGGACTACTTGCAAATTAATCCGGCGCCGTTGCAGTTATTTTACAATGATTTTGAAGAGCGCTTCGACTGGACAAAAGTAAACAGTGATTTGTGGTCAGTCGAAATTGTGAAGCAAAAGATATTCGCAGCAGCAGATTACATTCGATCGAAAGCGCAGTCTCAGATGAACGATAAATTGCGATTCGTAACGATTGGCGAAACACTTCCGCTATTTCAATTGTTGATTCAACTGCTTTTTGCTCAGCAGTTTCTGAAAGCGGCTGCTTACATGACAGAAGTCATGCTAAAATATGCTGGCAATGTTGATCCTCAAACAATATCTGCACCGTTACGTTCTAGTGAAAGAAAACTTGCGGTGTTTGCAGCGCGTACTCTTCTCGATGCACTTCCAATCGAGAGACGAACCGCTGGTGGAAAAACTGAAATCTTCACAACAGAACTGGAAAAGATTGTTGCAAGTGGAGGTGGCAACGGTCAAGTGCCAGTTCCGGAACTCGACATTCTCAACTTGATGGTGAATCGAATCAACGAAATGCGTGGCGTAACAGAAGAACAAATCGTTGCTGGGTTTCAAGAATTCTACATACAAGAACGATTTTATTTCGCTGACATTGTGCACATTCCGTGGACTGCTTCTTCGCTCGACAGCAACCTCCTTCGGTTCGATATTCTTTCGTCGACGGATCGAGCAAATGCTCTTTTCAAACTTACCAGCGATTTGCTTTTGCTTGGCAAAGAAGTCGCAAATCCCGTGAACAAGGATGCAGAACCGAATCCAGATGTTGCGAAGATCATCGATACGTTTCTTGCATTGCCACCGTTGATTTTGAAATTGATCAAAAATGCCGTCAACGACTTGAATACAGACAGATCAGAGAACGACAGAAACTTCTCTTTGCAAATAGTCGTTGCATTGGAAACTGCGTTGAAGAATATCGGCTTCTATTTTGACAATGTTCTTTCTCTCGAAACACGAACAAAGGCAATAGAGTCTTCTGCTCGGTACAATCAAATGATTGCAACTGAAAAAAACGTCATCGATGTGTTACGAATGTTCAAACAAGAACATACTGTTCCACAAAGAGTGCCACGTCTCGACACAAACGTCGATCAACTCGTCGCCGACATACTTGCTGGAGGAGGAGACGCAATGCAAGTCGGAGCGCCGATGAGAAAAACCGCTTTCCTTCAAACTGGCGTTCTTCTTGATCCTTTGCCAGATGGTCTTCTCAATCAACTGGTTCAAACCTTCATCGACAATACAAGCAAGTCGAATGTCTTAATCCGAAATGTGAAAGAGGACTGGGAAAATCGATCGAACAACTATCTGCGCGATGTCGGAATGCGTGACGACGACGTAATTCAACTTTTGGCACAAGTTACATGGATTATTTCTCGATATACAGGCGAGAAAAACGCACTGAATTCGCCGTTGGATGAATACGAGAAAAACGACGCAACAAAGCAACGCGCTGCTGGGATAAAAGCCGAATTTGGTGACAGACTGAAAAAAATAGAGGATTTAGTGCAGAACGTCTACCTCAAAGAGAAGTTATTGGCGATATTCACTAGAAACGATGTGACAAAAATTACCGTCGACGCTTTGAATCAACTCAAAAGTGATACTGCGAATTTGCTTCGATATGAACTTGTCGATGCTGTTGATCGTATTATCAAAACCTACAACAATACGGTGTTGATTGCTCAAAAAATGAAGGATTTTCTGGAATACTCGAAGCGCGGCGACATCGATCAAGGAGACAAAGCAGTAACTCTGTCGACAAAGTTTGATGTGATATCGAATGCATTTCGTGGAATCGAAGACAACAAGACGGTTCTCGATAAACTCAACGTGGCGGTGCCGATATACGAACAAGCAAGAAAACTTTTCGACTCTGCAAGCAGCATCATGAAGAATCTGAAAGCATCAATCAAACCGGAAGACGCTCAGCGTGTCGAGTTGTTAACGAAGCAGCGCGAGTTGGAACGACTAGCCGATATGAAAAAGCAGATTGAATCGTTCAAGGGTCAGTTGGCCGACTCGTTGAAGGAATTGCAATCGACCGTAGCAAAGGCTGAGAAGGCCGACTCTGATGCGTCGAAACTTACTGCTTTTTTGAAAGATTTGCAATCTCTGAATAGCAAAATCGACGAATATAACGCTCGAATTGTTGCTGCACAAGAGACGTTGAAAAACATCGACCCCGAGAAGATGCGAGAGAAGATTGCTAGTCTGAAAAATGATTTTCCTGTATATGACGAAGAGCGCAACAAACTGATTTCTGAAGTGCCGAATCTGTTGAAGGACATAAGTTCTCTGAAGAGGGATGTCGACAAAACTGCGACAGACGTGGAAAAAGTGAGGAAGGAAGCATCACAACTTTCGACATCTTACGAAGAAGCACGACAAGATTACGATAATGTCAGGGAAACTTTTGAAGATTTCAAACAAAAAGTTAATAAGGTGAACGATGCGATCGACGAGCAATTCGTTGAACTTGACAACGCAGAGAAAGCCATCAAATCGAGGACAGACACGATTCAATTGCGAGCAGCAAACTTGAAACGACTACAGAAGATTTCAGAAGAAACAGCAGCCGACTCTGAGCAGATCAAATCGAAAATCATACAAAAAGACAAAGACATCTCTAACATAGAAGTTGAGTTAGCAAGGAAAGTTGTTGAAGTTCGCGGAACATCGAAAGAATATGACACTTTGGTTGGTCGAATCAACTTTAGTTACAATGAAATTACTGGAGTAACGCAGAGAAATGGCGATTCTGACTTGGGCCGAGCAATTTCCAGTGCAATCATTGATGTTGTCTCGAAAATTCCTCAATCAAGTGGTGGCGCTGGCGGAGTCGATTTGGCAACTGTTTCTCAACTCGTAACAGAGTCTACAGCAAACTACCAGAAAAATTTGATCAAGAGTATTGATGATTACATGAGAAGAGCATACCCTAGTTTGAAAAAACGTGACATCGAAACAACTGTTAATCCCGACGCACCACCAACATCGAAACCAAAAACCGACCCGGATGCGAAGCCGGAAGTAACAAAAGGAAGAACTATTGTTCCAAACGATTTTGAAAGTTGCTTGGCGATTCTTGGATTAGCAAACGAATGAAAAGAGTAAATTAAAAACAACACAGTTTCTGTTTCATCTCCGCATATCTGATTCTGGCGAGCGAAATCTATCAAACCACGCACACACACCGACGGATGAGCACGATTACTTTTTCAGATAAAGGAAACTCGTTTGAGTTGGCGGCGCAGAAAATGTACCACGACTTTGTTCCAAAGAACAATCTCGTTACCGTTGAGGCACTCGTTAAAATGACGATTGCCGGCGGCAAACACACAGAAGCGTTTCAAGGAACGCATTGGGGACCGAACTGGCAACAAGTGAACGGACGAGAAGGCATGCCATCTGGCTTTCAGTTCATGGTGAACAAGAACTCACAAGTCATTGCACCACTGTTCTCTGAAACGCAGATGTACGCAGTGCAGATGGCTTTTCCACTCGACGCCGGTGCACACACAATGAAAACGTCGAAAGGCACGCCGATCGATGAAACGTACTTTACAAAATATAACGAACAACTCTCCAACAGTCTGAACACGAAGATTTCCGACGAAATGCTTTCGGCGACAAGCAACACAAACTTTGCCGGCATTTTTGCATCGGAGAAACGCAGCGCCGGCGGCTACGAGAAGAAGCACTTTGTTGTCGTGCGCTACTCTGATCCAGAAACATCGAAAAAGATCGCACAGAAAATCAAAGAATCCGAATCTGACGACAAAGAGAAGAGTGTCGAGTACATCTACAAACTCTCCGAACGCAACTTTGTCGCCGATCACAACACCGTCGGCATGGCTGCTCCACACACGACGTGGGAACAACTATTCGTCGGCGACAGAGAGATGATCGCACTGAGAGAACGACAAACAGCGATGTGTGCCAACATGGTGCTGCAAACGATTCACGCCAGCGGACTCGGTCCAGTTGCGTTTGGCGAGAAGAAAACCGTCACAGAAAACCTCGACGCACTGCTGAAATCGCCACAACTCATTTCAACAGTTTACAACGACATCGATCACACACCATCAAAACACCTCGCCTATCTCAGCGAAATGGCTTCGGTCAACAGCGCATCAAACGGATTCGTGTTTCGCGACAAGCCCGATCTCGGCATTACGCTGTACGGAGCGTCGCAGTTTGAAGCAGCGAAAGATTTCATTGGTTTGCCGAGTGGCGTCGGCTTTATGCGAAGCGTCGGCACACACAACTCACACGAATCGCTCGAATCGCTCGAGACACTGCGAACGAGGTCGCCGTTCATTTGGGACGTGAAAAAGGGCGCCTACAACACTCTGATCTCGAAATCTCTCTACAAAAACGCCGCCTCTGACGACTGGCTCAGAGTAGCGAAACAACTCGGGCTCACTGAAGAGCATCGAACTGTGCAGTATTTGAAACCGATTGTTGTGAAACTCTCCTCCACACAGCAGCCATCGCAGTCGAAGAAATAAATTGTTAAATATTTTTGCACGAAATGAGTCGCGAAACGAAAATTAATTTGGGAAAACGCTGCACCGATGAGAGCGACAAATCTTGCATATATGGCGTAGCATTCGGCGAGACTGTTGTTGAAGTTGATTGTTTCGACGTTACACTGTGTTATCATGAGAAAAAAACGAGCGACGTCTGCAAAAGAATTGTTGATCTATCAGTGATGCAGATTTCAGAGCGGTCTTACAACAGCGATTATGCGTACAGAGATATTCCATACGATACCGCAGTGAAACTTGAGCGAGAATTGAGAGCATTGATCAAACTTGAAACGGACATAGAAGATTACAACAAACAAATAAAATTAATTGTCGAACCGAATGACTGAACAAGCCAAACGTCTGAAAGTTTCAACTGAAAACACAGAGGAAAAGTTTGAGCATTACAGAAACTTTATAAGAAATCACGACTTTACGCTTTTTAAAAGCCTCGAAACAAACGACAAAGCAAAGAAACATCTGGCGACACTGAACGAGTACCGATGGATAACGTTTGGAGAAAGTTTGACAAACGATTTTATTGTGCAAAGCGTTGGCTACCAATTGAAGACGCGATTTCCAAAAGTCGAGAAACTGCTTCGCTCGGAACTGGATGGCTTTTACGAAGACGAATCTGGCGTCTGTTTGTTTCAGAGAGACAGACATTATTGCGATTTTGTTTCTGTTTTTAACCATGTGTTTTTCGACAGCCGCAGACTCGTTGTCTCTCCTTTTATTCGCTCAGTATCTTCTTCTGTCATGTGGCTTTTGCTCGCTCGTATTACGCTGAACGAACAATCGTTGGATTTGCTTTCTCGACTGGAAAAACAACATGAATTGACAAAAAAGAAGAAACTTCCCGAATTCAGAGGCCGTGGATTGGATGTGATCGTCGAAAGCGAACTGTGCAGAGAGTTTTTCGAGAGTCTAACCGATCGTTTGGGATCGCTGGAAGTGAAACGTCTGCTGCAACAAGAACACGGCTTGACGATAAAAATAATCGCGTCTTATCTTGATCAGAAGAGTTTTCAGAGTTTCTCGTGGACATGCAAAAGAGTACACGAAATTCTGTCTGGTGTTCAGAACCGCGCAGAGATCACTGATATTCGATTTTGTCGACAGTTTGGAGAAGATTCGGAACACATTCTTGTTGTTCGAAGGCGGTTCTATCCAAAAGACTACCCTATTTCAAAGTTTAAAAACGAAGCAATTATGGCTGCAAAAAATCTGTGCAATGGTATTTTTTCGATGAACAGAGATTTTCCTATATGTTTGGATATTTTGAATAGAAAAGATGACCGCGATCGCTTGTTCTATCGCCAGTCGATTGGCATATATTATAGTTTAGATGGTTACTACAGAGATATTCTGGACAATCCTAGTGTTGATCTTAGAATAGGTTTATTTGACGAAGAAAACCTCATTTACAACGGAAAGAACGTGTTGGATTGCTGTTTTAGCAATTGGTTGTTGATTTTGTCGGATTGGGATGTTGCAGAAAGAATTTGCAAAGGTGATCGAGATGGATCGGTGCTAAATTCACTTGTCAAACATTTGGAAACGATTGGCGAAAAACAACCTCCGCCAGGCGTTTTCAAATTACTTCTTTACTGCATTAACAATGTTTACATGGCTTTTGATGAGAGAGATCGTTTGAAGAATATGCTTAGAATTCGATTGGATTACGCACAGAACTGCATTTTTCGGATTATCAACGATTATCAAGACTGTGATTTTTACTATCAATATCTTGGCTATTTTCACACTGACACAAGTGATTCAAAAGGAAAAACACTTGTCAGATGTGTTGTTGCAGTTTGGTTGCAAAGTCAAAGCGAATGGCTTCCGTTTCCAGAGAATTATATTATCAATTTGTTGGTGATGGTAAATACTTGCGAATACGTCAATCCTTTGTATCGCATAAACAAAAACGAAAAAATGTGGACAGCCGTTTTGTTTGCGCTTGTAAATAGAAACATTCCATTCGAAGCATTGATCACAGTTTCTGCAGTTTTGGTGAATGGGAAGAACGCTAAAAATAAGAATCCGAAAATACCTTATTATCACGGCCACCCTGATAATATTATCGACTTGGCAAGAAGGATCGTTTTGAGCAATGATCATTACAGTGTTGGAACACGCGTTATCGAAATGATTCCACTGATGGCGCGACTGAAAGACAAGGATTTCTGGAGTTCTTGCTATTTAAGATTTAGCAATCAGTTATCTGTCGGAGGTTGCAAACGATTTCTTGCAATGCTGCGTCACTACGATCTAGTAAACGAACAACTCGAATATCTGCTGCAAAGAGGAATCAAAAAATGGATTGAAAAATAAATAAACTGTATTGTGCATAATAAATGAAAAAGTTGTTTCTTTAATAAGTAACTACCAATTGACACTGTGATGACGCAAAACTTTCCGATTGACCAGAGGGTGGTGCACGTTTCTGGTCCGTGTGCGTGCGGGAAGTCAGCGATGGCCAACACAATCCGCAATGAATTCTCACCAGAAGAGGTTTCCGTGCTCGATGTGGACGATTTTATAACTGAAGAAACAGAGGACGGAAAGAAACTATCAAAAATCGATAACAGCAACGAATACACAAAAGAGTACATTGTCGTTTTGAAGAGGGCGGTTGTCGAGTTTCTACAGAAGAACAGACGGACAAAGTTGATTGTTTTGATTGGATTTTTGGATTTCTACACCATACAGAACGCTGAGTTTGCCAACTACATTTGCGCATTTGCACACGAAAGATTCTACATTCACATCGAATTCACCGCGCTGGTCGATCGCTTCTTTTCGCGTGTCAAACTACTGACGCAACAACACAAATGGCTCAAGGACGAAATGAAACAGAGAAACATCGATCTTATGAAAACAGAAGAAATCATGCAGTACGAAGTGGAGTTATCGATGTTGCATTCATTTTACGAATTTATTCGCATGGATTATTCAAAGATACACGACAGAATACGCTTTCTTTCGTCAAAACACGACAAAACAAAAACAATGCTGTTTGTGTACAAGAACAAAAGCACCGGCTCATTCGATAGAATTGGGCTGGCATTCTCTCAAGTCAATGGCTTGTCTGACGAAATCATGGTGGAAAAAGAAATTTCTGCAAAAAAATCGCTTACGAAGAGGAATCTCTACTTTCCGACCGCTCAAGCAGAGAAGATTTGGATAATGGCATACAGAATGAACAAAGAAGGTCTGTTTAATTACAAAAGTCAGCCTCTGAATTGTGAGTGTGTACGATACGATGGAAACTATGGAAATGGCGCCGATTTGAGTCCGCTACTCAAATTATTTTTATCTTGCGTCGAATAAAACATTGTAATTGTAATCTAAAAATCCGCTCCGATAACTCCTTCGATCAAGCGCTGTTCGTCTGTGTCGTCTGCAACTTCTGGATAGCAATACTCAACCGTACCCATAGGAAACTTCTCTTGGGCAATCGCCAGAACCTCGTTGCGATCGGTGTCCGACATTGATATGCGATGGATGTTGAAAACATGCGGCGGATAATCCCTTCCTTGATCATCGTCAATTTGCACGGCCTGAACAATTACCGTATGCATAACCAATTCGTTTCCTCCGTCGGTTTCAATCGACGTTGTTTTCTGTTTGTAATTAAACACGACGCACTGCGACTGATATTCGTACGAGTACGAGTCATAATCATCTGCGAGTTTTTCGTCCATAACTGTTAGGGCAATGGGATTTTTCGTGTGTCGAACGCACTTGCACGCCTCCCAAAAGTAAAAGTACGGTTTGCATGAAACGACATAACATTCACGCGCAGCACCAAAACATAAACAGAGAAATGCAAGAAATAGTAACATTCTTTTCTCAATCAAAGTTTGTAAAATTTCACAAACTTCTCGTACAGATTAAGTTTACATTTTTTTATTTACATCAATCGTCCTCTTCGTCGTCTTCCGCTTCCTCTTCTTCGTCTCTAGTTCCTTCTGATGGATCGGTTTTTGAGTATGCCAAAACAGTCCAGTCCCCCTTTTCCGTTTGTCCTCTGTTTGTCGGAACGCTGTCGTCTTCTTTTGAGTAGCCGATTTCGATCATCTCTTTCTCAAAAATCATCATTTCAAGCTTTCTAACTCTGCTTTTGTTCAATTCCAAAGTCACTCGATTCATTTTCATAACAAAGTTTATCTTTGACAACGCAATCTGAATGAATTCCTTGAACACATCCGAAACTGTGTCCCAATCGTAGTTTTTGAAATTCTCAATAAAAAGCGAGCCGGTCTCTGTAAACTGGAACGCTTCAAACTTGAACAGCAGACGCTGTTTTTTCTTCGTGCCGAGCACAATTCTGAATCGATAGAGATTTTCGGTTGTCATATTCGTTTTATATCGATAAACGTCAAACATGCCAATGTATTTCTGGCTGACAAGAACGACGTCCTCTTCGGTTTTCAGAGTTGCCAACTTTCTCTTCTCATCGAAGAAAACTCTGCCGGTTCGCGCAACTTCGACTTTCGGCGCGATGTTGTAGAGTTGATTGATGATTTCAGCCAGTTTTGCAGTCATAGATTTTCTTTTTCTTTTCTGTGCCAAAAGAATGTGGTATTAATAAATAAACAACGATCTTTTAATTAAATATCAAAATCAATCAGATTATTCGTTTGGTAGAAAAACAACTTTCACCATGTCATCGCGCTTCGCTGCTTCTTCACTGCATCGCAATCCCAGCATTTGTAGTTCTCTGTCCACTCCTTGATGCACAACTTTGAATGACACTTCCGACAAATCACCATGCAGTCGGTACAAAATCGTTTTGCGCAGCCAAAACACGTCTCGATTCGCATGTCTCTGCAGCCTACAAGGCCACATGCTGAACACTTTCCAAAACAACCGATTCGACACGATTGACAATACTTTCTTCCGCAAACTTTCGCCGGTGGTGTTGATGGGGCGGTGGAATTTGTGCTGGTGCTCATAAATTCAGTTTGTGTTGAGTGAAATTTTAAAGTTTGGCTTGTCAATTTCGGCGGAGTTCTGTAGAAATTTCAATCAAAGAAAAAAGGGTCAGCGATGACAGAGTCTGAAGAGGAATTCGATACATGGGACAACGAATCGGAAAACTTAACTGTTGTAACTGAAACGCCGTCAGAAGAAACCTCTACAGCGCCGAAACAAAGATTGCCACGCCGAGAAGTTTCATATTCTCCAACCGGCGCCGGCTTTCCCGATGGATTCGGAACACAGTCGATGATCTTCTGCGTCGTCATGATGATTTGGACTTTAGCGATGGTGTTTTATTTTTCTTACGTTCACGCTTACATGGTATTCACACAACAATCTCCTCCGTCCTCATTCAATGGTTTGAGAATTACCGACGTTCCGTTCTACAACGCTGCGCCAGTCTCTGCGTCGACGAGTGAGATTTATTTCTCTTTCGACTACTACACGTGGATGACTGATTACCTTCTCATCTTATTGCCTCCGTACGCGATCGGATCGCTGTTGCTGGCCGTCGTAATGAGGAAACGATCTGTTGCGATCTTCGGAGTTAACATTGTCGGCATTTTATTCATCCTTCTTGAAATTGCAAAAGGCTTCTACTGGACAATGATTTGGGCCGGCTGGTTAGGTTTGAGTTGCGCGAAATATCAGTTCTGTCTCAGTCACGATCCGGGAATGCCAGTTGGCACACCGATTTTTCAATTCAAGTTTGCTGTGATATTCGCTTATGCATCGGCTGTTTTGTCGATCGGCGTTTTGCTTACGCAATCGATTGTTCGTTCGGGCAGACTGTACACACTCGTGATAAACGGCAGAGCGCCGCGCTCGTTTGCAACAAACAAGAAGGCACCGGGCGACGCAGACTTTCTTTTCAACGCAAACGCTGTTCAGAGGAGACGCTCGGTAATATCTAAATTCATACCAAACGGCAACGCTGACAGACCAACGTCTCCCATCGTTATCAACGACACCGTGTGGAAAACTAAAAATTAAATATCTCACCGATAAGCAATGTCAACATTCGCTTTGTAAATAGAAACAAAAACTTGCGATGCTTTTTTTAGTTTTGTTGTTATTTTGTCTTTATGCGTCGGCGGCATTCGATTATTCAATCTGTCCGAGCAAAAGGCAAAATGAAACCGAACGCACACTTACACAACGTCGTCTAACCGTTAAGGAATGGAAAAAGTGCGGACCGACGGCGGCTTCGGAATTTGACGAAACCAATTCAACACTGTCGCAACGCAAGAGAATCTCTGTTCCTCTGCGTCCATCGACCCCGGCGGAATGGGCTGCTTGTCCACATCAACGAGTCGATGGTATTAAGTATGCCATAAAATACTGCGATCCCGACAAAGACGGTCTCATCTGTTGGGAAGAGGTCGCACAAGCAAAGAACGATCTTCTCAGCACTTCGGAGAAGGTGTTCCTCCTATTTGCTGCTCCCGAACTCATCATGAAGCATTGCGCTGGCGAAGATGGCTACATTTCACAGAAGGACTTTGAGACGCGACGTGACACATGCTTGCGCAACTGCGAATCGGTTTTGAACTTTTACGAATACTTTGTCGATCGTGCCGTCGAGAAGAATTATCATCCAAAGCCAATAAGGTGTTCCGCAAAGAAGACGCCAGAACTCATTGAAGAAGGACGCAAAGCAGTGATCGCACTGAAAGATATTTACACACAACAATAAAAACGCAAATTTTGTACATAGATATACATTTTATTTCACGACAATGATTTCGTTATAACCGGAACGTCCGGATAAGGAGTTGTGCGGAAATTGAGAATTGGCCACGGTTGTTTCTCAACGTAATACTGTTGTGCCACCTTGATGATGTCTTTTTCTCGCGCCGCAAACCGATCCGCTGTGTTGTTGTTGTTTTTGTCGACAAATGTTTTTTGCCAGAAAATAGTTCCGTCCAGACTGCCTTCTGAGAACTGCACAACGGCGACGACTTTCTTATCTTTGGCAACAGTGACTTCGTACTGCAAAATCTTATTGATTCGTCCGCCGTAAGCGAGAAACTCTGGACGTTCTTTCTTTGGTCCATACAGAGTTTTGTCTTGCAGATAGGCGTCCCGTGCAGTTTTCAAGATTCGCTCTTTGACGTACGAGTAGTGTTCGCCCGTTTCATAGGCCGAACCTTTGCTGGATTGTTGCCACACGATATTTCCCTCGGTTTCGCGGAAATTGAATAATACGATGCCAACGAGTTCCCGCTCAACAGAGATGTAAACTTGATGATGGTTTTCGTCGGTGTGTGCAATTTCGACAACTTTTATGCCCAGCGCTAGAATCTTGGGATAACTGACCGAATGCCTCAGCATATCGATTTGACCACGGGTCATCTGCGTGAGGTGACCATCTTTGTTTCTGTTGAGTTCGTTTCTGTACTTGATTCGTTCGTAATCCATTTCGTCGTCGTCGTCGTTATGTTAGAAAACAGAAAAAAATTCACAGTTAAAGTAGAAGCATTCAATTTTCAAAAACTTGTTGAAATCAAAAACTTTTTTGCACAACAAATGATTTCTCCACAACAATCCGAGCAAACTTTCCCGCTTGTCGTTGGTCGCTCGAAAGTTTCATACAGTTACGGAAGTTTGCGACAAATGCCTTACACAGAACCGTCAATTTACACCGATGAATTAACGCAAATATTTTCGAGCGTGAAGTTTGCTGTGGAAAATATCAATGCCAATCAGAAGAGCACATCTGAAAGTTTGTTGCAACGAATCAACATTGTCGAAGAGCAAACACAAAAGAAAGTAGCCGAATTGGAAAAGAAAAACAAAGAATTGGCAGAGAAAGTTGCAATTGATAGGAAACTTTTTGAAAACTATTCGATCGCAGTTTCTGCCGAATTTGCAAAGTTGGAAAAACGATTGGAACAATTAGAAAGGAAAAAATAAAACAATAATATTTCTTTTAAAACCAATCAACAGTTTTTCATTTGTTAGAAATAAACAAACCTTGTCTTTTTATGTGGAAAGGAAAGTTTGTCAAAACCGACGTCAAGAAACCTAAAGAGGCGAAAAAGGTTCCCGAAAAATCCGACACCCCGAAAAAAGACATTGAGAAAACTCCACTAAATCCGACAACTAAAGGAGAAAAACTTCACGAGTCGGTAGATTTTTTCGACAAATTCTACGAAGAAAATAAGGATCAGATCAAGATGAAAGACACATATCCGATCAATCACGAGGCGGTTGCTGAGTGGCAAACTGCTCTGAAGAAAGGTCCCGAAATACAACAGAAACTCGGACGTTACGTTGCAATCGGACTGCGTCACATTTCATTTGTCGAATTCTACGATACTATAATTCGTGGAGCGTACGAAGCGATTGCCTTGTGCGCAAGAGAGAAGAGAAAAATAATTCTCTTCATCGATGGGACATTTGAGAAAAGCAACATTTGGGTCGCGCTTCTCGTTTGGCCGATTGTCAAGCCGTATGTGATATTTGTCGACAGCGGTTCGAATAATATGGGGTGGAAACCTCTGTCATACACAAACGACTTGCTTGTTTTGCATGTCGATGACGGAGTTTTTAGCGGACAGCAGGTTTCTTCGGCGATTCGAAAAATGAAGAATCTCACTCGAATGAATTTTACCAGCGACACGATAAAGTGGATGGTGCTCGTTGCTGTGACATCAAAGTTTGGTGTTGCGTGGATAAAGGAGAATCTCTCGACTGTGTTGTTTCCGACGACGGTCATCGAACTGGAATCCATTGGTCAAGTTATCGAGAAAACATTGAAACTAAAGGACGGCGACTGGAAAGAGGAGTACGACAATTTCTTCAAAGAAATCACCGATACACGGTACAGCAATCTCTTCTACGTCGTGAACGGAGAAAAGAACATTGTTTATTTTGATCACAAACTTCCCGACGCTGCGTCGACGCTGATCAAGGTTATCGCGATCGCTCCCGCAATAGACGACTCGAACGGAGGAAAAATATCGACACGCAGTCTGATTCAACGATGTGTAGTTGATGACTACGAATTTGATGGAAAGAAACCCGATCCAAAAGATTTCCTCATGAAGTACGACGAAGAGAAAGTCTGTCCGACATCGTTTTACAAAAACATAAAGTACACTTTTTCTGGAAAAGAAATTAACAAATCTGACGACAAGTTCAACGATCTGTTCTACAGTATGCAACCGCAACCGTTTTAGAAATAAACATTTTGCGAAACGTTATGACAGAGGATTTAGGCGATTGGTGTGCAAACACGCCGATTTGCAAAAGTTTCGAAGAAGCGAGAGCGCTGTATTTGACGATAAAACCTCGCAAAGCACCGACGCTTCAGGAATGGCTTGACGAAGAACTTTTTCCATTTACTTATGAGCGAGGTTCTCGGCTCATCACTGGTCCAAAAATGGCCGATATCGTGCTGAAATCAGAGGTTTTCGCAACCATCAATAAGATTGAGATTTGCATGGAATACATTTTTTCAAACAAATCGCCGTTTACACGCGACGGAAATCTGGAAAGCCTTGCGCAGTGCAACGAATGGATTCGCGCAATCAATAATCTGTACTTTAAGAATTTCTCTGTCGATAGAACGTTGCTGGTTTGGCCAAACGAAAAAAAATCGATGTTCGATCTTTCTATACAAGTTGCGTGCAAACTGGAGCGCATGACGACACTTATTTATTCGATGGTTGAACTGCTGCAAGAACAAGAGAATTAAATTCATTGTTTTTTATTCTTTTTTGCATCGAGTTCTTCTTTGTCTTTGTCGGTTTTCTTCTTGTCGTGATAAAAATGGTGTGGTTTGGCGGGTTTTTTCGGTTTTTCGGTTTTTGCCGCTGGCTGTTGCTCCTCCGTAGTTGGTGACGGCTCTGCTCCTTGTTCAGAGCGTTTCTGAAACTTCAAGTGCGTGCTGAATTTCGGCATCTTCGAGATTATTCGCTCGCTTTCGCTTGATTGCAACGAATGAAGACTCGTAAGACTTGAAGATGGCGGAGAGGTCGGTTGATTGTGCACAACAACACCGATGATTACTCCTGCCGCAACGAGAAGAATCAACAGTGCACAGTAGAAAATCGGACGTGGTACAGTGGCGATTTCTCGTCTTCGAAATTGCGGTTGCTTCTGCTGCTGCATCGTAAAAGATTATTTGTCTTTTTTTTAGAGTGGTTTAATTAAATTCCAACATTCCCGGTTCATGATTATTTGTAGTTTTATTTATTGTTTTCTTCGCCGATGTGTTTAAAAAGAAGCAGTTTGTGTTGTTTCCAGTTCCGGTTCCGATGAAGCACCAAACTTTAATTTTGTCGGAGTATCGTTTTTGTGAAACAACGGATTTGGTTCGCTGTTCGGATGCGCCGGCGATTTAAATCCAAACATAAACGCCTTTGGTGGTTTGTTAACTGGAGCATCGAAATTTACGTTTGTGTATGATTCGTTTGAAGTGTTGATCTTTTTCACATTTCTCGGCTGGGAAACTTCATTCGAAACCGCAACATACTTGTCGAGCATCTTCTCGAGCGTCGAAACCTCTGAGCGGAGTTGAGCGATCACAATGTCTTTGTTGTACGATTTCTTCACTTCGCATTCCAACGACTGAATAACGGTAACAAGTTGCTGGTTCAGATTGTTGATGGTTAGATTGAGTTGCGTAAATTGTTTGTCGACATAATCCTTCAAGAGGACTTCATTTATCGAACTCATTCGTTTCGAAAGTTTAAAAAATGATTTTTTTATTTGCATTCTTGACAATTTGTTGTGCTTATTCAAAGTGGGCTGATTGCGACGTTAGAAAAAACGAAGTTAAAGTCTCTCACGCCGGTCAGCGATATATTGCGTTTATTGAATCAGACGAAATGCCCGGTCGATTGCGCACTTACTGTCTTTTTGGTCCAGGCGTCGAGGATGGTTACGAGGCTTGTCGCGTGTGCACAGTTTACGACAGAGACGAAACGAGTTCCTTTAGATTCTTCATTCTCACGTTTGCGTTTATACTAATCTGCATCGCGTGCATTCGATCATGATGCGCAAAACTGCAATAAAAAATGAACGAAATTGCAACATGTAATAATTGCGAAAACACTTTCAATTCAAAAGAAATCAATAAATGCGAGGGCTGCAATCGAGAGTTGTGCCGAAAGTGCATAGTCGAACTTGAGTCGTCTGAGAAGAAATGCGTGTGTGCCAAGCGTTGCGTCGAGTGCACGGATTCTTTGTTGTTTTGCAGCCACTGCCATTCGAAAGGCTGCGTCGCTTGCTGGAAAACAAACTGTCACATTTGCAAGGAAAGCAACTGCAAAATTCTTGCGTGTAATCTCTGCATGGGCATTTGCGACAACTGCCAGAAATTCGTTTGTAAATCGCACTGCTATAAGAACGAGAATCTCATAGACAGCGAAGATAATGATATTTGTGTGGCGTGTGTCGAAGCGGCGTTTGATTTGCTCAATTCTTCTACTCACAATACTCCTCCTCATTCGCAGCAAGAAAAAAAGCGCAAAGTCGAAGATTTGGAATCAATAAACATCGAGAACTAAGTTATTTAATTTTCCACTTTGACTTGCGAGTAGTCGTTGTCGTGTGTTTCGTCCAACTTTATCGGCGGTGGCTCTTCGACCGGATAACTTCCGGGTGTTTTTTCAAGTTCAACCTCTTGCAAAACTTTGCGTTCTCCGCCTAACAAATACTTTTCAAGAGGAACAAGAAGTACCGGAGTTATGCATGCCATGAGTCCAATAATAAACCACATCATCTGACAATGGCGTTCGCCATCAAGAGGACAGTAAGTCGACAAAAGCCAACCAGACATTGAGTTGATGATATAACCAGGCACAATCAAATAGATGCCCATCAGAGTTGAGTAGGTTCCTTCTCGACCTTTTGGCATAAAGTCGGTGGCCAAGTCGTCCACTCGATGAGAAAATATCATCTCGCCGATTGTGAAAAATACAAACGCCGCAGACCAACTTTCATAAGACGGCGGTGCACAGAATATGAACACAGAAGATGCTGCGATCACCGAGCCAATTGTGATCACTTTGTACTTGTGCAAGTTTCTGAACCAATGCGAAAAATACGGCTGTAATAGGAAAATCATAATCGGATTGATTGCCTTTATCGAACCGAAAGCCACAGTCGGTCCAAGTTGGCGCAACGATGCTTTTGGAAAAGTTACATCGAAATGCGTAAACATTTTCAACAGCGGAAACATAATCACCGAATACACGACAAAGCGAACAAAGTTGGGCTCGCAGAACGTCTTGTACCAACTCTTGCGAATCTTTTCGTTTTGAGAACTCTGTTCGTTGGTGATGTCGCTGTTCATCGAGAACGGCTTGATTGTTCCTTTGTCGTCGACCATAATATCGCGCAACCCACATGCCGCAACAATCGAACCTAACAGAATCGACACTGCTCCCGACATGAAGATGACGCGTGCTGCTGTTGCCGAGTACGATCGAAATCTCACGCCTTCCGAGAAGCGATAACGAATGAAATCGACATAGAAAAAACTGAAAGCAACGCCAAAGTTGTAGATTAAATACGCTAGCATAAATGAAATACGCTTGTTCTCTCCGTATGTGTAGCGTTTCTGTGCAATCTTTATGACTGGCGTAACAAAGGACGTGGCGAGAGGCAAAAGAACAACGACAGCAAAGATGAGCACTCCACGGCTCCATGCCAATGCGATAAGAATGCTACAAAACATTCCCAACACTCCGCCTAACACAAGCGAATTCTTGATGCCGATTCTATCGATGATTGTGCCAGTCAGCAATCCAAACAGTACATATCCAATCGCACTGAATGCAAACAATGTGCTCGCCTCGACATCGCTGTAGTGAAACTCGTCGCTGAAATACGATACCATGATAGCTCCGGGACCGGCCATTCCAAACGCAGTGAAAAAAGCGATAAGGAAAATGCAAAAGAGTTCTCTGGGCGAATTCTTCAGTTTCAACACTGTGTCAATTTGTGGTGCAAAAACGAAACACAGTATACGTGTAAATAATGTCATTTCGTTTAATGCTCGGTCTGTCGGTAAATCTGATTCTATTGAACTCTTTAAAGTTCAGTGGTTTGTTAAAGAGTGTAATTGTAAAATTCTAATGGCAACTTCCTCCGCCATCTTCATCGACGAACTGTACACAGAGTACAAAAAAGGAAAGAAGCAGACGAAGAAAAAACCACAGCCTACACCGTCGCCACAAAACGACCAAATTGCTGTGCTTCTTGCGCGAATCAAGGAACTTGAAGCCGTCAACGTAATTTCTGCACAAAAGTTAATTCAGTACATTCAGCAAAGCCAAGAAGACAACGAAAAAATTGAAGCCCTCACGAAAAAGCAGATTGAGGCATCTGACAAGGAAATTGCCAGTCTCAAAGCAAGTCTCAACGCTGAGCAGAAGAAAAACTTGGAACTGACACAGAAACTCGCCGACGCAAAGAGCACCGTGAACAAATCCGTGAAAGAAAACGCGGTTGACGATGCGCGAATCGAAGAACTCATGGCGGAACTCGAGATTACAACCGAAGAGTTGCAAGACGCACAAGAAGCAAACAAAGTTGCTTACGATTCGATTCAGCAATTCGAAGACGCTTTTGCAGAACTGACTCGTCAAATGCAATCCACTCCAGAGGGAATAAAGGGCATCAACAAGCAACTCAACGCCATGTCTGCAGTGTTAAAATCGGACGCGATATTTCAATCAAAACGACAAAAGTCTGCAAGTTTGTTCGGGCAGTATTTCACCGATTTGCTCAAGTATGCAAAGGCGTTTGGCGAAGGAAAACTAAAGAGTGGAGTCGAAGCGGTGCGCGACGCAAACAACAAAATCTTTCCACGAATCGTAAAGACTGCAAACAGCATCTCGAATTATTTGCCAGACAAAACGTATGGAACGGCGCTGGTTCTAATTGCAGAGTTGTATCGCGACTATCTTCGCGCATACTTTGAGTTGAAGAGCAAATCAAAGTCGATCATCGAAGCAAACGCAATCCAGAAAATTGTTGACGAAGACAATTTTCCAGTCAACAAGACGGTTTCTGAAGCATTCATCGCCAAATATCAAAACAACCAGCAGCAAGCCGGCGAAGTTGTCAAACTGTTGCGTGATATCTGGTTGCGAGCAAGCGTCATCATTGAAACTCTGAAGATCAACGCAAAGGAGAAGGACCTCGATGTTGAAGCAACAATCGCAATACCACTTGTCAGATTGATGTCAGATATCGTGTTTTACGGAGCGGCTCAACTTTCTGGAGAGGCAAACGACTTTAAGGCGGCGACAAAGATGAAAGAAGGAATCATTTCGGAGAGCAAGACGTTTGGTTTGGACCTATACGTTGGTCTTACTGATTCGAAAGATCGCTCCCTCGTCGAAAAATTCAATCCTTTCAAGGAACAAAAAAGTTCAACGTCGACCGCTTCGTCAATCAAAACCACGACAGAAGTTGGAAAACCGACGAATTCAAAACTCAAGTTTCGTGTTGTGAAATTTTAATAAACATTATTCAAAGTGCGCTGTTCGTCTGCTTGTCGTAAACGGTTTCTGTTGTACATCCATATTTTTGTTTGCAATCAGACGTTTGTTCTGTCTCATTTCATCAACTGATCGCCGTCGTTTCAAAACAACTAGCGTAACACAGAATATCGCTATAAGGAGGATCAACATGATTCCAATGATAATGTAAGGTGCCGCCAAATCGCTGTTTTCCTCTTCTATCTCTTCGACTACACCAAACTCATCTTCCAGCACACCATCGATTATTTCCGAACAACCAGACAAAGAGTAGTGCAAACAACTCGCCAAACTTGGCATTGGCACCGCAGTTTTTGTGCAAAGAGTCTCATCAACGCATCGTTCCGTTAACAAACGAGCAGTGTACGTAAAATTGAGCGGATAAGCCGAACACTCGTAAGAGAGCAGCGAAATCCTCACCGATCCGCCGGCTGGAATCGAAGGGAAATCTACAGCAAACTCGAGCGATTGCGCCAACGGATTTTCGTTCTTGTTGACAATTCGTGTGTTATTCTGATCAAACGACTCCAACAGTACAAATACTGCCATAGAATCACCATACTTGTCCCCGCACACCAGTTGTTCATCGTTTCTGCCAAATCGTCGATACTTTATAACAATCGATCCGGGCTCGCTTGGCGGAGCAAGAGATGGATTTGTTAACACTGTTTGATGAAGAATCTCGCCTCGATTCACCGCCGCAGTGCATTGTTGCATCTCTGTTGTTACATTCTTACACTTCATCTGCGTAAACGTATTTGAGTTTACACAGAGCGGATCGAAACAATACGGCTGCACGCTAAACGTCAACTGTGTCGGCGGTGGATTTGTGTGATCCGCTGGAGATGGAGTTGGCGCAGCAGTGACCGGACATCCCGAACACGAAGGTATGTTTGAATCGAGAGTTGCTTGACACGTGCGAATATCGATTGTCTGGTCGCAACTGTTCCAGCGACGAATCTTTGCCAGACACGAATCATCCAAAATCTCTGCCGTTATGTTGAAATGTGTAATAAAGTCATTGGCGCAGTAGACAAACTGCGATCGAACACGCACAACGTTTGTTCCAACAGCGATCGTATTCCAACCGTAGGCCAGAGTTGCCATTGTTCCGGGCGTTTGAGAAACGAAACTGTCCAACGCATACGAGTTTGTCGAACTCACTTCAAACGCCTCTGCACAAATGTAAGCTCTCTTGTCTGCCTCTAGCGGACCAACACCAATGCTATTCAATCGCAACAACAAAGTGTTTGCTCCACGTGGCGATGAACCAGTGTTAGAAACAGTTGTTTCAACTTCAATAAACTGTCGTGTCGTCGAACCAGCGCACTTTTGAGGATTGCATTTAGATTTCAGTCGAGTCAGCGAACCGCACTCGACACACGTTGTTTGTGACGATGTAAACCTCACTTCCAACTCACCGCTTGGTCCCGGCGGTGGAGTTGCACGTGCACATGGAGGGATTTTGGCAAGTCCCAAATCCATTCCGGTGTAATCGAATCCCGCCGATCGAGTGTTTGTTCGCAGCGTGCCAGCAAAGAATTGATTCTTTCGAGGCGACAGATTGCTGTTGACAACGATTGTCGGTTGGTAACCAAACGGTATTGTTGCATTGAAAACTGCCAAATAGTAAGACGTTGTTGGAGCAACCGAGAACGTATATTCTCCAAGAGAGTTCGTTATCGTTGTCTTAAAGTCCGATACATTGCTTGCACTTTGCACGTCGATTCGAATGTTTTTAGCGGGCGGCTCAGTTGGTGCGTTGTTAAAGCCGTCTCCATTGAGATCATAGAACGCCATTCCCGAAACACTGTGTCCCGCAGAAGGAGGAGCAACGGTAACGGTCGGCGGGGCAACAGTTGTTCGACTGTTGGTTGTCTTTGTCGATGTTGGAGTCGGTGAGAGATTCGAAGTCGTCGTTCCAACAATAGAACACGGAGTTGAACAATTCGATGGAAACGAAATCGTAACTGTGGCACCAGTCGCAACTGTGCGTGGCAAAATGTTTCCCAAGTGACCGGACGGAGGAAGCAATGCAATGTTGCATGGCGTTCCATCGATACCGGGCACACCACCGGCAGCCAAGGCTGGTGTGCAAATATCGTATGGTTCAACATCCAAAAAGACCTTTGTCGATGCGAGAAGAGTGGCGTTTGTTCGAAGCACAATCGTTATCTCAACAGTCAACTCTTCGTTTGGATAGATCGGCATCGAAATTGGATCGTTGAGAGAAAACTCTTGTCGATATACTCCTCCGATTTCTGTTGCGTCTTGAATAATCGCAAAGAGACTCGAGTCAAGAAAGCGCGTCGGTGGAAAATATGGAACAACCGGAACCAACGAAATAGAACTAACAATGCCACTGAGAAGAGGCAAGTTATTTTGCACTCGAACAGTGACGTTGTAGAGATAGAGCGGCGATGCAAAGTTTGGTCCGCTCGACGGATTGGCGATTTTGGCAATCAATCGAATAATGTTGCTATTCGGTTGCGCACACGCCCATGAGCAATTTCCTTCAATTGCCATATCTTGAGTTTTCGCGTTTGTTTCAATAACGCCAGTGCTGACACAAGTGAACGGTAGAGTTTCACGCGTGCATGTGAAATAGGTTTGTTCGGTCGGACTAAACGAGACTGGATTGTTGCACTTGAGATAGTTGCAACGCTGCGCATCCTGGCCGGTCGGTTCACAGTCCTGAAACGAGTCCTTGCAGCACGGAAGAGTTTCGTTGCTCACCGTCGAGAAGTACGAAGTCAGTGTGTTGCAAGTGTTGTCACCAAATCCACACGTCGAAGATACACAAGGAGAGCCGCTGCTTGCTGACAGTGTAGAACACTGAGACGACGCAGTGCAACAACCAATGCTTTGTTCATCTTTCGCAATGCACGAGAAGGTCGGAAGAAACGTCATCGAAGAGTTTACGAAAATGCTTTGGTCTTTGCAACCGAGAATGTTTCTGCACAAATCTCCGTTCGAACATGTCGCAGACGCACCGGCGTCGGTGGCACAACACGAAGAACCACCGGAACCGGAAAAGTAAGTAGACGTGCATCGGTTCGACAGAAGATCGCATGTGTTTGTCGAGCAAATACTTCCATCGTTACAGTCGCTGCTTGACGTGCACGCACAGTTCGTGTCAATTCCAGTCTGACACGACTTGAATCCGACATTTAGAGGGTCCGGAAGGCATGCGCTTTGCATGCAGAGAACCGTAGAAGAATCTGCACATTGTGAAAGGTTGTCGCAGCAATTTGGAAAGCGAATTGTCGGAATACAACTGTTTGAAATGCAAAGCTCTTCGTTACACAAAGTTGGTGTCGAAGGACAGCCGCTCGTCGATTGGCAACAGTTTGTTCGATCTGAGCGATAGTTTGTTGAGATTGGAACGTTGCACTGACCAAAAGGTAAGCAACCAGTGTGAACGTTGCACGTTTTTAAGTTGCATGTGTTGTTGTTTTGTGTCGGACCATCGTCGTATATGCAACAAGACGAGGCGCGATCTCGACAAGCGGATATGATTACTGTAGAAGAAGCATTTCCGCTCGAGAAATTTGGCATGCACGAAGTGGTGGTGGAGTTGCAGATGAACGAAACGTCGTAGGTTGTCCAAATGTCGTGAGTAGCAGAAGTCTTGCACGTACTACATTGTGCGTTTAACGTGCAGCCGCTCAGCAAACACGTTGCGCAAGCCGATGCTAGAAATACAAGTAAAATCAGCATGTGCACAGAGTTGTTTTTGTTCGATCGCGCAGAAAAATGTATGTTCCGAGATAACAATTTATAGTATTTATTCAGTTTTTCTCTTTTCTCCAAATACAAATGCATCGATTCGCTGCCTTCTCTGCCAACACATTCTACACACAATCACTGGCAATTGAACCAACTTGTAAATCACCCAAACTGCACCAATAAACAAGCAAACTGAAAGATACGCAACAATCGCTTTAGACATAAAGACCAACAACAAGTCCACTAATCCACCGTCGCTCATTGTTTTTGATTTTTTGGTTTGCAAAACCCAAAAAGTTATTCAAATGAACGAACCTTCTTATCCGATGCGTGATCCAAAAGATTTGGAGTGGCAAAAGCAATACATAAAAGATAACAGAGAATATTTGAAAACGACCGAAGGACAACTGAACGAAGCCAAATCTTGGTTATTGCACAAGAAGGTTTTTTATAAAATGTACGAAAATCGGCCGACACATCCGACGGCAATCTCAGTTCGAGAAGAAATACTTTACTACGAAAAAGAAATAGAGAAAATGGAATCTCAACTTGCTCAAGTTCGACTACCACCTCCGGCCGCACAAATACACCCACCTTTTGAAATACATCCCGACGATGCTTATCGAATAAACATGAACGTTTGAAGTCAATACAAACAACAAGTTCATTTTTTCACCATCGCTAATTATTTTTCAATTTTTTTGGCTTACGAAACTTTCTCGCACAAAACAAAACTTTTTTCGAATGAGCGGCAAAACCTATCGCAAGAAAGTTTCAGAAGAACAGAAAATGTTTGAGTTTGTCGAAACAAAATACGAAGTTTCGAATACTAAGAAACGTCAATGGAGAAATGACGGAAGCGAATTGCGAGCGAAAAGACGACAGACGAATTTTAGTATGTGCAAAACATGCGCCAGTTGGGGTTATGCAAACAATCGACTGCCGGCCAACGCTATTCCGTCGCACTACAAAAATCACATGACGATGGAATCTCCGACGGCAACACAACAACAAAAGTACAACGCTCAACGTCTCTTGTCAATACAACGAAACATTCACAATTTCCAGTATTATCCGTCAACTCGTACGATCGTCGAACCAAAATATTATTTGGAAGACTCACTTGACGAAGAAAATGAACCGGCGAAACAATCCGACGACGAAGAATCTGATGACGAAGAAGAACCAGAAGAAAAACAAGAAAACGACGATGACAACAGTTATGTGGCCTCTGCTAGTGCCTCTGATGATTCAGAGTCTTCAGGAAAAAAGTTTCGTGCACGAACCGCTCGCATCTTGATAAAGCACATGGAAAACGCAGAAAACGTCGAGGCTACCAGTTCTCAACCGCAAACCAGCAATGTGACGGATTTCGTGCCTCGACCGCATCTTGGGTTTTCCTTTTGTCAGCCGGTGCAATCTTCTGCTGGAAAAAAAAGCGCCGAGGAATCTGTTGCTGCGAAAGAACCATCTAATATGTCGGTGAGTTCAACACCAGAACTTCTTTCTTCACCATCAAGTCAATCGGTTGCCAATAATCAACTGTTGGACATGAATTCAACACAAGACATCATCAAGGAGGCGCACAATTTGATCACACGCAAAGGAGAAATCGAACGAGTACACAAAGAAAAAATTGCAAAATTAGATACAACAAAGGAAAAGTTCAATAAGATACTTCTTCAATTAGAACTGGAACGCGAAGTGGAAATCGCCAACAAACAAAAACTTATTGCCGATCTCGACGATAAGTACAAGGCAGTAGCCGTCTTGTTGTTGAAAGAACTGCAAAAATAAACAATAAAGAAAAACTTTATCTCTCGCATGCAATCAGTAGATGAATAAGATTTTCAACGATCTCGCTCATTCGCGCAGAAAAATGACAGATGAAGTTGTGCCGGGCCTACTCGAACGTGGCCGCAAACTGTCGGAACTCGATGACTCGCTGCAGATTCTTGTGATGGAAACGGACACATTTCAAGCAAACGCTGGCAGACTCAACGAAAGGAGAGATAGATATAGAATAATGCTTGGCTTATGTTGTTTAATTCTTTGCATTCTCACTGTGGCTTGGTACTTCCTCGCGGCAACCGTCATCGACGAGAGAGTTCACACCGAAACAAATCAACCCTCTGCTACTTCTTACACCAGAATTATACGGCCTATAATTACATTAAAATCGTAAAACTTTCAGTCTGTGACATAAGCGTACCTTTCTTAACTCTTTCGAAAATGTTATATATCCAGATTTAAAAAAGGCATATATAAAATCATCAACAGTTCTTTCCTTTTTGGCTAACCAAATATCAAACACATCTCGAATATAATTGGATTTGTCATGGGTTTTGAAATATAGTTGTAAGTGTTGTTCTTGGGTTATTTCAAAACCTTCACAAAGACATTTAAAATCGGTATAATGAACCTTTTCCGTTATAAGAGGCATATTATTGTCGATAAATTGTCGAAGACTCATTTTTTAAAATTCTTTAATTATATAAAATTTTATTCGTAAAAAAGTAATTCTACTTTTTGCCACCACGTTTCATGTGTTTCCAGTCATGTCGCGCACCTTTGTCACCGCTTCGACGGTCGTGTTTGTGTTGCTGCGTCAGTGTAAGTCCAGAAGAGTGAGTTGGTCCCAAGAAAACAGTGAAAAAGTTATGAAATGTTTGTTGACGTCGTTCGTATTCTTTTTTGATCTTTTGAAACTCGTTATCATCATTTTGATCCACAACAACGATTTCCTCTTGAACCCACTCTCCGTCTACCATTTTAAAACTTAAACCGGCTTTTTTATCAACCGTCGGTAATCGATCTGAAGTTTCACCGTTCGACGATGCACTCATTCTGTAAAGTTTCTGTGTGTAGTCCGAAAGTCCGAAATGAATCCTCAATCCTCAATCCTCACGAAGATCGTGTCTTGGGCCAAACGAGAAAAAAATCTTTTTTTTTTCTTTATGTCTAGCGCACCCGTTTTTTTTTGAAAGCAGCCCTGAATCCTCAATCCTCACGAAGATCGTGTCTTGGGTTGACGGACCAAAAATTTCTCTTTTTTTTTCGTTTCTTCCTTTTACTTTTATTTTTGTGTAGATCGATAGAAAACAAGAAAATAACCAAACTTCCCATTGTAACTATGCATCAAAAGTGACGCTACTCCAAGATACGAAAAAAATAATTTTGACTGATCGTGGCGCATCGGGACCGGCGACGATCGTGACCGACCGCTCGGAACCGACCAAAATCGATGGAACGATTTCGAAATTTCTTTGATGCAGTCTTTTAGATTATGCAAAAATAATAAACTTTCTCTATCAAACTATGGTCTGAATGTCACTCCGCAAGAAAAGCGCCGCGTCTGCGCTTAATGTCGAATTTTGGAGCGAGCCGTCCTCGACCGAGCGAGTGGGTCCGACGGACCTTCGGGTCAAAAAAGTCGATTTTTGGGTCAATGCATATTATGAAAATATACATAATTGTGAGTATGTTTTATAATAAAACTCATATGGAATTCCAACTCTACAACCCCAAACCGGTACCCAAGATTGTCACGATTCGAAAACCAAGCCAAATCTTGGACCCTTGTCGGACCCGTATCTTGGAGTACAGACATGAAACGACAACTTTCTTTGGGGTGCCCCAGGTTTTCCCCCTCTGAGTAATAATCTGTGAAAAAATAAACGATTTTTAATTTTTTCGAAAAACACGTGCGTGCGTGTGTCTCGTCCAAAAAGTGAATCCTCAAATTTGAGGATTGAGGATTGAGGATTGAGGATTCATTATTTCAAATCGAACTTTCTTATATGCAATGTTCTAGAAAACGAAAATATAAGAACTTTTTGTTTTGTAACCATGGTGCGAATCCCACGATCCAAGATGCTACACCCCAAACCGGTCGGTCAAGATTCGGAGCGAGCCTCGCCTTCGCCGATCGTGACCGACGACCGACGCTCGGAACCGACCAAAATCGATGACACGATTTCAAAATTTCTTTGATGCAATATTGTAGATAATACGAATATAAAACGATCCCAAAGCATAACTAACCCAAAATTCCCACGCACCAAGATGCTGTAGTCCAAACCGGTGGTAGACGATCTTGGAATCGGGACCGGAGGTCCAAATCTTGAGCCACCGGTTGGACATGTAGCGTCTTGGATCGTGGGTTTCGCACCATGGTTACAAAACAAAAAGTTCTTATATTTTCATTTTCTAGAACATTGCATATAAGAAAATTCGATTTGAAATAATGAATCCTCAATCCTCAATCCTCAATCCTCAAATTTGAGGATTCACTTTTTGGGGGGGACACACGCACGCACGCGTTTTTTCGAAAAAATTAGAATTTCTTTATTTTTTCACAGTTTGTTAATCAGAGGGGGAAAACCTGGGGCACCCCAAAGAAAGTTGTCGTTTCATCATCCA
>Ga0302245_1000500_pt1 | contig 32539 bp, 27 predicted proteins | sample AAG_UR_Thr_MG_FD_193512 | JGI IMG/M metagenome (GOLD analysis project Ga0302245, IMG submission 193512) | Enriched activated sludge microbial communities from anaerobic digester in WTTP, New Holstein, Wisconsin, United States - AAG_UR_Thr | ecosystem: Engineered > Bioreactor > Anaerobic >... | reverse complement strand
GCCCCACGAAAGAAAGTAACAAAGGCCGTTTTTTATCGACTTAGGAGAGGGACTCTCTAAAAGTAACTTTTTGGACAACCCCTAACTATTGAATCAACCAGTAGTTGCATTTTAAGAAAACTTAAAAATAATAGTTATTAGGACTTCCTCTAAAATACTCAGTGGATTACACTGATCGGGGTGGCCGATGCTGTCGCTTCGATACGCTTCGCTACTCAGCGACCGGCTCTCGCTCAGGCCTCTAACTCAGCGACAACCTGCTTCTTTTCGACCTTCTCCATCTTGAGGGAAACCAGCTTCGAAACGCCCGGCTCCTCCATGGTGACTCCGTAGATGGACTCGCCTATGCTCATGGTCTTCTTGTTATGGGTTACTATCATGAACTGCGTGCCCCTGGCGAACTGCGAGAGCATCCTAACAAAACGGCCTATGTTCTCCTCGTCCAGCGGCGCGTCTATCTCGTCCAGAAAGCAGAAGGGCGAGGGCTTCACCATGTAGGTGGCGAAGAGGAGAGCGATGGCTGTAAGCGCCCGCTCCCCGCCGGAGAGCAGGTTGATGTTCTTAAGCTTTTTGCCCGGAGGCCTTACGAATATCTCTATCCCGCTCTCCAGCACGTTCTCCATGTCGGAAAGCTCGAGGTTCGCATCGCCCCCCTCGAAGAGCTGCTTGAAGACCTCGGAAAAGTTCTTCTGTATTTCACCGAAGGTCGAGATGAAAAGGTCCACCGATGTGCGGTTGATGTCCTGTATGACCGAGAGTATGTCCTCGCGCGCCTTCTCGATGTCCTTCCTCTGTCCAGTGTAATACTCGAAACGCTTCTTTAAGTCCCTGAATTCCTCTATGGCAAGGTTGTTGATGGGCCCCAGGTCCTGAATCTTTTTTTTGAGGTCCTGGATCCCCTTCTGGATGTCGGGCATCTGCGACTCCTCGACCTGCGCGTCCTTTAAATCCGGGAGGCGCTTTTCGTACTCGGTCCAGAGATGTTCCTCGATGCTGTTTATTTTAAAGACCACCTCCACCCGGGTCTTCTCCATCTCACCGATGCGCTCCGCCGTCTTTTTAAGGCTTTCGGCGTCCTTTTTCGAAACGTCCCGCCTCCCCGTCATGCGCTTTTCGACCTCGTCGCGCTTGGCGGTAAACTCCGCAATGCTCTTCTTTAGGATTTCGCTTCGGTCGTTGAACTCGATTAAGCGCTCCTCCCACTCCCCTATCTCCCTGCGGAGATTTTCCATTATCTTCGCCGAGCGCTCCTGGTCCTCGCGGTGGTTTTCTATCTGGCGCTCTATGTCCTTCATCTGGTGGGCGAGGGACTGCAGGTTCTTCTCTATCCACGCGCGCTCGTTCTCGTTTTTCGAGAGGTCCTTCTCTATGCGCATTATCATCGCGTTTATATCTTCGAGTTCGGCCTGCTCGTTCGCTATGCGCTCTTCTAGAGCGGCTATATCGTCGTTGGCGGCTTCGCTGTCCTCCATGACCGAGCGGATGCCTGCGTCTAAGGATTCCTTTTCGGCGTGAATGCCGGTCTTGTCGAAGAGTATGGAGCGAAATCCATCCTCGAATCCCTCGAAGAGCGCGATGTCGGCCTTAATAGCCCCCACGTCGATGCCGGCAATGGCCCTGGAAGCCTCCTCCGCGTCGCCCAGCCTTAGAGCCGCAATGGCCGTGCGAAGCGAGTCATCGAGCGCCGTAAGCTTCTCGTCGATTCTGGCGCGGACCGCGAGGCGCTCCTCCTCCGAAGCGGCAAGCTCCGCCTTTCGCTTCTCGATGGCGTCCACCAGCCTCTTTATGACCACCTCGAGGCTCGCCCTGAGACCCTTCAGCTTTTCGTCGTTGGACTTTATGCGACGGCGGTTATCCTCGATTTTATCGCGCGAGGAGTGTATGGAGCCAATCTTTCGCTTCCGCGAATCGAAGAGGCCGGCAAGCCGCGCGCGGTCCTCGTCGATTTTTTCCCGGATACGGACGCCGTCCTCCTCGTTTTTTACGGTCTCCAGGCGAAGCCGTTCGAGCGAGCCCGTGCGCTCCGCTATGTTCTTCTCCACTGCGGCCCGTCGCTCCTTTTGCTCCTCTATAAGGCCGCGGTTCTTTTCCGTGCGCGAGTCTATGTCCTCCACCTTGAGCCTGTATGTGTGGAGTTTCTTGTCCAGCTCGAAGAGATGAATCTGGATGTCGTTTTTATACTTCTCGTCCTTCTCGTTTTCGGCCGATATGGCCGACACCCGGGCGGAAAGCTCCTCGCGTTCGCGCGAAAGCCGCTCGATGTCGGAGTCTATCTTCGCGCGCCGCCTCGAGAGCTCGCCGTAGCGCAGCAGGCTCTGCCGGATATCGAGCTCCTTTAGCTCGGCCATAAGCCCCAGGTACACCTTGGTCCGCTCGGCCTGCCGGGCCTTGTGGTCCTTCTCGCGTTCTATCTCGCGGATAACGTCGTTCAGGCGCTCCAGGTTGGAGCCCGTCTCCTCGAGCTTGCGCAGTGACTCCTTCTTCTGGTATTTAAAGCGCGAGATTCCGGCCGCCTCCTCGAAGATGTAGCGGCGGTCCTCGGCCCGGCTGGAGAGGATCATGTCTATCTTGCCCTGCTCCATCACCGAATACGACGATTTGCCGATACCGGTATCCATAAAGAGCTGCTCGATGTCCTTAAGGCGGACCGGCGATTTGTTTATAAGGTACTCGGACTCTCCGTCGCGAAAGACCCTGCGGGTCACCGTCACCGAATCGGAGTCGAGAGAGAGGATCCGGTTGCTGTTGTCGATCGTTATCGAAACCTCGGCGAGCGATAAGGGCTTTCGCGATTCCGTGCCGGTGAAGATGATGTCCTCCATCTTCTCGCCGCGTATGTTTCGGGCCTGCTTTTCGCCTAACACCCATTTTATGGAATCGACCACGTTGGACTTGCCGCAGCCGTTCGGCCCCACGATGACCGTAATACCTGGCTCGAAGACTATTGGGGTTTTCTCGGCAAAGGACTTAAAGCCGAATATCTCCATCGATTTGAGAAACATGTGTCCGCCGGTGGTCGTTTCGTTTAGTTTCGGAATGGCCAACAGCGCCCGCTGGGCGCGAAGGCCGGGGTGAGGAACGCCGAAAAGCCGCTCTCTGTAACCGAGAGCTATTACATTAGGGCCCTGGCGCAGAAGGCAAGAAGATTTTTGGAGACGGGTGAATTTTTAACCCACCCGCGCCGGGAAGGGAAAGAGAGTATTCATGCCAAATGGCCCTTTCGGCGGAGTTTCGGGGGGGATGGAGAGGCCCGGCCGGGCCTGGCTGGCGCCCTGTTAATCGGTAAGAAAACGCTGGAGCCGTGGCCCTGCCGCATCGAGTTGGGACCGGTGACGCACTCCCGTCAACATGCGGTCCTAATTCGCATCATGAGAGGCCATCACCTCTTCCAGATCCGAAGAGAGATCCGATATCTTATTGGAATCCCCGGAAATTCTATCGGATTCCGTCGCCATGAGCTGTGTGGCTTCGTTGATCTCGGAGATGGATTTGACGATTTCACCAAGGGCCGACTTTTCCTCCTCGATGGAGCCGCTTATCTCGGAGGTCTTCAATCTGACATTCTCGGACTGCGCATTTACCGATTGGTTCACCTGTTCCTGCCTCTGTACATATTCATATACCCGCTTCATGCCGCCGGCTATGGAGTTGACGGCCTCGATAACGCTCGTAATCTTCGCCGTCACCTCCATAATGTCCCCCATGCCCTTTTCAACCTCCTGGTTGCTCGACCTGATTAGCGTGTCGATCTCTTTTATGCTCGAGGCGGTCTGGTCGGCGAGCTTGGATATCTCGTCGGCAACGACGGCGAACCCCCTCCCAGCCTCCCCGGCCCTGGCCGCCTCGATGGCCGCGTTTAGCGAAAGGAGGTTGATGCGGTCTGAGATATCGTCGATGATTCCAATGATGTTTTTGATGTCCCTGGAGCTTTCGACGATCTTGCCGAGGCTCTCGTTCATCTTCCGCAGGGATTGTTCACCCGCCCTGGCCTCGGACGTGGTGCTGTCCGTTTGCCCCATCATCGTCCTTGTGGTCTCTCCAACCTCCATGATTACGGAGGAGAGCTCTCGGATGTGCGAGATGAGGAGCTCGAGGCTTTGCGCCTGCTCCTGTGAGCCGTTCGCCATTGAGTCCATTCCGGCGGAGATCTCTTCGATCGCTGAGGTAAGCTCTTCGACCGAGGCCGCCTGGGTATGAGAGGTCTCGGCAAAGGTCACCGATGTCTTCGAGAGGCTGCCCGACATCTCGGTAAGCTGTCCGGAGGCTTTTCGGGCGGACCGCAGGAGCCGCTTGATGATGCCCAGTTGGTCGTCGTTCTTTTTAAATTCGAGCTTCAACTCATCCAGGGTGGCGTTGAATATCGAGGCGATGAGCTGGCTTAGTATCGTTATCACCGTAATGGTGACCGTAAAATGTATTACCCCCCATGTCGCAGCCTGCAGGCCCGTGGCGTCGAGATTGCCCTTTATCAGGTAGAATACCACGAAGTTATTCAGGATGAAAAAGATTCCGAAACCGATGACCCATCTTCTGGTGCAATACAGGGTGGCAATGACGACAGCAACCATCAGGTAATAGAAGGATGATGAGTAGATCGTGTGCGGCGCTTTTACTGTGCGGGCGAATGCGCCTGCCAGAATGATGAGCACGAACACGCTGACCATGAGGTTCGCGGCGAAGTTGTAACGTCCGCTCCGCAGTATGAACATCGATATTATCGCAAAGATAAAAATGGAGCCGGACACCGGCCCTGTGGTCATGAAGGTTTCAGGGAAAAAGAGCAGAGAAACGAAAAACACCGGCAGCGTTATCATGAAGATCACGAAGCATAAGACGAGGAAGGACTTCGTCAGTTTCTTTTTAAAAAAAGAGGCGTCATTGTACCGTATAAGAAAATAATCCATAATTCTTTTCATAGAGGTTCATCTCCCCGGCGGCCTTGCTTTATCCGCCACCGACATTCCATCCTGCGGGCTTATGCGCTGTTCAAACTCCGGATATTTCGCCCGCGCCCGGAGGGTGGCTTGCCCCTGAGCGATGGGCCTTGATATGAAGCACATTACCGCCGGGCCCGAGTGTAAGAGCTCCCTGATCGGCTTTTAAGAATTTCTTCGTTTCGCCTGAACATCGACAATAGACGGACCAAAGCGTAAATACATTATACAGCTTCATGTGTTTTGCAAGCTTTTTCCGGACCACTGGAGGCCTGCTTTATAATCGATCCCACGAATCCTCTCAAAAATAATATGGATAATATGAGTGATTTATACTGTAAAAAACCGCTATTCCTCAGAAAAATATTTCCCGCCCGCCTTCGGCGGATAGGATTTGAGATTGCCGCCTCGCTCTGCTCATCGCGACAGTATGTTCACCCGGATTTTGTCACACCCAATGAAACTACATGAGGAAAACGGTTTGATTATTGGCATGATATATGCAGATATTGAAAATACGTCAATCCATCCACTGAATATTTGCCGACAGACCTGCTTGACAGAGCGCCAGAAAAAGCGCACATTACCCCTGTATGGATATCGAGAACCCGCCTTTCAAAAGCGCACTCCCCGCCAGAAGAACCGGAGAGGAATCGTGCCTATGCCCGGTTTGAGCGCACACCTGCCTCGTTTGACGGAAGGCGCGGCCATTGCGGCCATGGCCGCTTTTGTCACGCTCGCCGCGTGCGGAGCGGCGACGCAGACGAGGGAGCGGGACTACGCCTTCAAGGCCTACATACGGGGCAGCTCCTCGAAGGAGAATCTCTCCATGGAAAAAATTGACGGGCATCCCTCTTACGAGTCCCATTTCACGCTCGAAAAGGTGGAGGAATGCGTAAAAATCACCATCATCGCGCGTAATACCGCCCTCATAAGCGCCTATGTCGACCCGACAGTCCGCGCCTATTTCGTGCTGGAAAAAGCCGTCGACGTATCGCGCTTCAATCCCCGCGCAGGGCGGATTGTATATACCGAGATTGCCCGAAACTTCGATATTAACTGGAAGAGCGAACGCGACACCGTTGTCTGCTCCAGGACGGAGGATCCGCTGAAAAAGCTCACCCCCGGAGCGTACCGGATACGCCTTTGCGTCTTCGATGCGAGGGAGTTCGTATTCTCGATCGCCATAGCCACCAACGAGGCGCAGGCGATTACACCCGCGCAGGCGGAGGGAGGCCCCCCGTGAAGGACCACGGATACGACTATATGGAATCGGAGGACTCCTACGATATGGCCCTGGAGTGGGCGGCCCGGGGCGATTACGAAAAGGCCGAGGCCCATTTTAAAAAGGCCATCGAGCTCAATCCGCGTTTCATCTACGCCTATGTAAGCCTTTCCGAGCTCCACGCGCGGCGCGGGCGCTACTCCGACGCGATCGGCGTTCTCAAGCGCGCCTCCAGGGAGGACCCATCGTTCCATCGGCTGCATTACCTCATCGCGAAGTACGCGTACAAGATGAATAACGCCCAGCTTGCCCACAGGCACATCCTCGCAGCCCGTGAGGCCGCGCCCGAAGAGGAGCTGTATCGCCGTGCGGCAAGGATAATAGGCTGAAGCGGCCGGGCGCAGAGCGGGCGTGAACATCACGAACCCGCTTTTTTTGATTGACGATGCCGTATTCCTGTATTATCATAATCGCTGACATGTCCAGTGCGCGGAAATACAGTCGCGAATCTTCGATTTAAAGCGCACTCAATTAGCGGTACGATAACAGATTTTCGGAGGAAAGTTTTATGAAAAAACTCTTCGTGGTGCTCGCCGTGCTCGGCCTGCTCTTTGCGGCGTCTAACGACTCTTTCGCCCGAGGGATAATAATCAAGGGCGGATATGCGATAATGCAGGACGACTACAAAGACGCTGATTACGACAACAAGCCCTTCTTCGGCCTTTTCTTCGACATGGGCTCATTTATTTTCAACAGCCTGCGGTTCAAGCCCGGCCTGGACTACATCGCCATGAAATCGGATCAGGGTTATGGAGACTTCGATGTATGGGGAATCCACCTGGACTGGTACTGGTACTTCCTGGGCAAGGCGGCCATACAGCCCTACCTCGGCTTCGGCGCAGCCCTCAACTACTATGATTTCGATAACCGGCACGCCGAGGAGGATTCGGACGCCGGTATCGAGGGTTTCGCCGGCGTGCAATTCGATCTATCGGGGCCGTTCGCCCTGCTTCTGGAGGCGCGTTATGTGATGCATGATATCGCAAACCGCGACCAGAACATGGTAAAGCTCGGCGTAGGTATTCAGTACAGCTTCTAATATTTCGAATGTGCGCAAAAAAAGGCGCGGAAACAATCCGCGCCTTTTTTTGGAGTTGCGCCTCCATCAACCCAGCCGCCGGCGGTCGAAGTCGGAGCGTGAGAAGAGCGGAATGACGCTCACCCCCGTCGCCTCGATAGCCTCTCGGCCGCCCTCCTCGCGGTCCACCATCACCGCTGCCGCGATGATATCGAGCCCCGCCTCGCGCATGCGCTCTATGGCCGTAATGGTCGACCCCCCGGTGGTTATCACATCGTCTATAGCCACAACGCGCTTCACGCCGTCGAGCAGGCCCTCGATCCACCTCGCCGTTCCATGCTTTTTGGGCTCCTTGCGCACTATGATCGGCCTTATCGACACGCCCTGGCGGTGCGCCTCGAGGCTGGTGGAAAGAGAGATTGGGTCCGCACCAAGCGTAAGCCCGCCGACGGCATCGGGCCTTAGATTTCGAATCGCCTGAAACATAATGCAACCCACAAGCGAAAGCCCCTCCGGGTCCAGGGTGGCCGCTTTGCAGTCGAAGTAATACGGGCTCTGACGCCCTGAGACCAGCGTAAACGGCGGGTTGTCCCGATAAATGAAGGACTTGTTATAGAGGATTTCAAACAGCCTGTCGCGTTCGGTATGATGCATTTCGCTCTCCTTGTATTTGTTCGATATCAATTGCGCCGGCCGGCGCCGCTTGACCCTTGCCTGCTCGACACCCGGAACCCGCTCTCCGAAGTCTCTTATGCCCCGGTCGGGGTTTTCTCTCCTTTGGGCCTCATTCCAGCATTCGCTCGGGGTGCAGGCCGGGGAGAGAAACAGCCGCGAGCCAGGCGCGCGGTAAAGGATGCTCTGACCCTTTGTCCAGCGGAAGTCCACTCTTTTTAAGGTGCTCTGACCCCATGATTCAAGCCGTTTTTGAAGTTTGCTCTGACCCCATGTTTGCTGAAGGCTCGACTTTTTTTCAAGTGCTCTGACCCCAATTCCTGGAACCTCGCAATCCTTTGCTCTGACCCCATGACTCAAGCCGTTTTTGATATTTGCTCTGACCCCATTGTGGTGAGTTCATTTCCCGAAACGCTCGGGCCAAAGGCGCGCAAGCCGCTCGGCGATGGCTTTTTCGCTGCCCTGGGCCGAGGGCCTATAATAGCTCTCATCAGCCAGTTTTTCGGGAAGGTAGCGCTCCTGGACGAAATGGTCCTCGAAATCGTGAGGATAGCGGTATTCTCTGCCATATCCCATTTTACTCATAAGCTTTGTAGGCGCGTTTCGCAGGTGAAGCGGTATCTCTATGGAAAAATCGTCGGCTCGCTCCCTGGCCTTCTTTAAGGCCATGTACGATGCGTTGCTCTTGGGCGACGACGCCAGGAAGGTCGCGCATTGAGCCAGAATGATTTCGGCCTCGGGTGGCCCTATATTCTGTGCGGCGGTCATGGCCGCAACCGCTATAGGCAGGGCCTGGGGCGAGGCGTTTCCCACATCCTCGGAGGCGAATATAACCATGCGTCGGGCTATAAACACGGGGTCCTCGCCGGCAACGAGCATTCTTGCCAGGTAATAGACGGCCGCGTCCGGGTCGGAGCCCCTCATGGACTTGATAAAGGCGGAGATCGTATCGTAATGCCGGTCGCCGGCGCGGTCATAGTATGCCACGACGCCCCTAAGCGCCTCTGCGATCACCCGGTCGTCGATGGGGCCATCCCCGGCCAGAAGGGCCGCCTGTTCGAGCACGTTCAGCATGCGGCGGGCGTCGCCCTGGGCCAGGGCGACCAGTTTCTCCTTTTCGGGGGCTTCCAGTCGCGCCCCCGATGCGGCGAGCACCGCATCGTCTTCGAACGCGGTATCGAGAATCTTCATCAGATCTTTTTCGGAAAGCGGCTTCAGGCGAACCACCCTGCATCGTGAGAGGAGCGGCGCGATAACCTGGAAGGAGGGGTTCTCCGTGGTTGCTCCTATAAGTACGATCTCTCCGGACTCGACCGCGCCGAGGACCGCGTCCTGCTGGGCTTTGTTGAAACGGTGGATTTCGTCGAGGAAGAGAATGGTCTGGGTTTCGTTTTTACGGTTTTCCTTTCCGCGCTCGATCACCTTGCGCACCTCCGGTACGCCCGACGACACGGCGCTTAGAAAATGCGCCTCCACGCCGCAATGGCCGGCGATTAGCCGGGCCAGTGTCGTCTTTCCGCATCCAGGCTCGCCCCACAACAGCATGGAGAATATGGTCTTTTTGTCGATTACCGAGCGCAGAATCCTGCCGGGCCCAAGGAGGTGCTCCTGGCCGACAAATGCCTCCAGCGTTCTCGGACGGCGGCGTTCGGCCAGCGGGCGTATGTCTCTGTAGTTTTCCATAATATTGTATCGTCTTATCTGAGCGAACCTGTGCGCCGGTCCGGTCAGCATCGGCCTTCCTAACAGGAAGAGGCCGGTGGATTGGGACGGGACGTTCTCTGACGAGAGGTGCTCTGACCCCATTTCAGAATGACTGCAATGAATTTCCCGCTATTTAAACGCGAAATGCCTTCCTTTCGGTCTGTTTTCGTATTTATATAGGTCTGCACCTGATTCCCGGCCCGCTGCAAGGGTGCTCTGACCCCTTTTCCGGGGGTATGGCTTCATCAGCCGATAGCATTGCGCAGGCATAAAAAAATCCGGCGTGAACCGGATTTTTTTTTGGTACTTCAGCCCCGGGATTACTCCTCGTCGGTGCGCTCTTTCGTTACAACGCGGACATTAACGAAACGCCGCCCCCGGCTCTGAGCCGCGAACCGCCTGATCTTCTTGATTCGGCGCCTTTCGGCCTCTTCCTTCTTGCGTTTTTTTTCCTCGCTGGGCTTCTCGTAATACCTGCGGCGCTTGAGCTCTTTGAAAACGCCTTCGAAGGCCATCTTCTTTTTAAGATTTTTAAAGGCTTTTTCGATATCGCCGTTCACTTCAACTTCAATAGGGCTGGGCATCTGCTTCTCACATCCTTTCAAGTGTAATTTCAGGCGACTCTATTGACGCAGTCGTATTTTGTCAATAAAAATAAGGGTCGTCGCCAAACCCCGAGGGATGATCGATATCTTCACCGTCGCCGGGAATGGAGACATGGGGCTCCCTCCCAGATCCACAACAAGTCCGATATAAGACGGCGCGCCTCGACTTCGATATGCGCGCCGTCCTATCGGAACGAATGACAACGAGGTTCTATTTGCCGGCTATAAGCGATTCCACCAGCCCCACTATCTTGGCGATTTCCGCGGCATCCGCAGGGGCGTTTTTCCTGAAATACTTGATGTATTTCACCTTGCGGTCCTTCCCGATGACCATGCAAACCGACGCGTCATTACAGTTGGCGAGGCCCCAGGCGTTTTTGAGCGAGTAATCGGGGTCGGTCAGTATCTTGGTGTTGTATTTCTGCTCTTTGCCCTTGATGACCTTGCGGATGATAAAATTCGGCGCCTTCGAGTCTTTCAAGTTTGCGATCCCCTGGCCGCGATATTGGGCCTCGGGGAACTTTTTGGCCTTGAGCGCGTCGGATATGGGGTCGCTGAGATCGGCGGCGTCCGCATCGTTATAGAAAATGGTCAATACCTTAACTCCGAGATCGGGAACCTGTGCCGGATTATCGGCGGCATCGCGAATCGTCACGTTCGATACCGTGTCACCGACATTGGCGGCGTCGAGCTGCCCGCCAAAAATCGCCAGGCAGAGTACAAGACCCAAAACCGCGACTTTTTTCATGGATAAAACCCCCTCTTGAATAGTGTTGATTATACGGACTTTTTATTCCGTGCTTGCGATACAGGCTAAACGTATCCGGCGGGCTTGTCAACACATTATAATTCGCGTTGAAATGCCGCCGCTCCCACATCGACATTGCCGATTGCCGTATGCGCGCCATTTCAGTGCCGGTAAGATACCCGTCCCTATGGAACAGTCCTATTTGCATGCCATAAAGATAGGCTATGTCGGTTTATTATGCTTGACCCGGGCCCCGCACAGGGTATATGCTCATTTGCATGGGCAGTCCGGTATGCTTTGGATAATTCGTAGCGTTTATTCTGTATGCCTACTCTTTCTGGAAATGTCCGGGGATGGCTTCGGGATACCCCACGATTTATTCATGGTATATCATTTATCCATCAAGGAGGATTCACAGATATGACAGGCGCCAGAAGAACCGTTTTTACCCTCATCATGCTCGCGGCGTTCGCTTTCGTTTCGGCCGGCTTGTTCGCGCAAACCTCACCGGTGGGAACCTGGAAGACCATCGACGACGTTACCAAGGAACCCAAGTCCTTCCTCGAAATTACGGAAAAGGACGGCAAGCTGTTCGGCAAGATCGTCAAACTCATCAAGAAACCCGGCGAAGACCCCAATCCCCTCTGCACCAAGTGCACGGGCGCCAACAAGGACAAACCGATCCTCGGCATGACCATCATGTGGGGACTCTCTAAGGATGGTGATTCTTATTCCGGTGGAAAGATCATGGACCCCGACAACGGCAAGACCTACAGCTGCAAGATCAAGGTCATCGACGGCGGCAAGCGTCTCGAGGTGCGCGGATTCATCGGCATTTCGCTGGTGGGCCGCTCGCAGTACTGGCTTAAAGGCGATTAGTTCGGTATTCGATGGGGACCGTACGGGCGGTCCCCATCGTCCCCGTCGCATGTAAAAAAATCCCGTATTTCACAGGCCAAAACATCACCCGCAAGCCGTTACATAAAAATCGATTGAATTCCCATACGCCTGCCTTATGACGAGGTACATGTTCTCTAAACCCGCTCTGACACCCTCATCCATGGGAGGATACGCGTGAACTATCTTATTATCGGTAACGGAGTCGCGGGTAGCGAAGCGGCACTCGCCATTCGCAAATCGGACCCAGAAGGCGCCATCACCATCCTTACGTCTTCACCGTACCCATACTATTACCGCCCGGGCGTCATCGAATACCTGGCAAACGGCATCACGCGCGAAAGACTTTTCGTTTACAAGCCCGACTTTTACGAGAAGAACCGCATCACTGCACTTCTCGCCACGACCGCCGAAAGAATCCTGCCGGATAATAAGATCGTGGTGGATCATGGCGGACGCGAGCATTCATACGACAGGCTGCTCCTGGCAACCGGAGCCGACCCGTTTCTGCCGTCGATAGACGGGGCCGACCTTCCAGGCGTGTTTACCCTGCGCGATATCGAAGACGCGGACAGGCTGCGCGATTTCGCCTCGGGCTCCAAACGCGCCGTTGTGGTGGGCGGAGGCCTGCTCGGACTGGAATCGGCCCACAGCCTCGCCAGGATCGGCCTCGAGGTATGCGTAGTCGAAACATGCGGAAGGCTCCTCCCCCGCCAGCTCGACAACGACGGCGCGCGCACCCTCCAGCGCCTTTTGGAGGGGAAAGGGCTCTCGTTCGCGCTGGAGGATGGGGTCAGAGCAATCGAGGGCGATGGTTCGGTCGAACTGGTCCATCTCAAGTCGGGAAGCAGCCGGAAGACGGACCTGGTCCTTGTTTCGGCGGGCATCCGCGGCCGCTCCTCTCTTGCCCGCGATGCCGGAATTGCCGTCAAAAACGGCATCCTTGTCGATGACAATATGAAGACTTCCGTCGCGGACATCTACGCCGCAGGCGACCCGATCGAACACAGAAGCAGGCTCTACGGGATCTGGCCGGCTGCGAGGGAACAGGGGCGCGTGGCCGGGCTTAACATGGCCGGTGTGCCCACTATATACAATCCGACACTCATGGCCGCGACGCTCAAGGTTACGGGAATCGACCTGTATTCCGCAGGCAATTTCGACGCCTCCGGCTGCGATGTAATGGTCTCGTCAAGCGATAACGGATACCGGAAGTTGCTTGTCGACTCGGGCCTGGCGATAGGCGCAATAGCCCTGGGCGACCACGAGGCCGTCAAGGCGGCGCAGCGTGTGATGGACGGCAGGGGCGAGCTTTCGGAGTTCAGCAGATTTTTTTGACGCTGCTGGCCCGTTGACGAAGGTTCAGGGGGCGTATAGGGGGGTCAGTTTAGGGGGTCAGAGCAATGAGGAAAAGCCCCGGGGCCGGTAAAAGGTGGGAGAATTGGGGTCAGAGCAATTATTGCAAAAATTTTAAGGAAATGGGGTCAGAGCAAAAAATCTTTTAACTAAACATCCTCCAGATTCGTTTATACATAGAAAACCAAGGAGGAATCGAATGGCCCGAAATCCACGAATTACCGAAAGAGGCAATACACACCACGTTTTTTCGCGATGTATCGAAAAACGCGACTTGCTCCTCGACGCCTATTTCGCTGATCTATTGGTCGATGTCATCGCAATGGCGCAGGAAAAATATCAATTTGAGCTGATAGCCTACGAAATTATGGACAACCACTTTCATTTCGTAATAAAAACCGTGGAGAATGGGCCTTCTATATCGCGCATCATGCAGTATATCAAATCACGTTTTGCGCAGCGCTATAATCTCTTGACCGGCAGAACCGGGCCATTCTGGAATGAACGATTTAAAGACACGGTAGTGGAAAAGACGGATTGCCCGCAGCATTATCTATTATGGCTTCTCTGGTACCTGGCGTTCAATCCGGTGCGCAAGAACCTCATTGGCGATCCCCTGAAGTACCGCTATGGCAGCATCAATTGCTATCTTAACCAAAACCACTATAGCAGAGTGAAGATAAGCCTGCACGCATATTTCCAGGATCTCGGCCGAACCTTTCAGGAGCGCGTAAAGGCCTTTCTCTGGTACGAAGAGGCTTATCGAAAACGCTGGGCGATTCTATTTTAATATACTCTCAACCCGACTTCGTAACATTCCCTCCTCAGCTCCACCAATAACATGCTTGGGCTTTGCAGCCTGAGCTAAAAATCGTTTCTAATCTTCCAAAATTTGCTTACAATATGGCGTGTGAGGGCATTGAAGTCGACTAAGCGCTTACTATTCAGCCGCTTACCGTCAAGAGAAGCACGATGGTGATAACCGGGAAGGTTAAATGGACACTAGCGGCAACATCCAGTCTGGGGAGACGAAAAGGAGCAAAAAAATTTGCTCTGACCCTTAAAAGCAGCCATATGCCCCCTGAAACTTGCTCTGACCCCTTTGTTTCCCTGTTTTCCCCGTAACGGCATCACCTCAACTCCTTAAAATATCGCTCCACCCTATCCAGGCCCTCTTTTATATTCTCAAGCGAGTTGGCATAACTGAACCTCAAAAAGCCTTCCCCGCCGGTTCCAAAATCGATGCCCGGGGTCACTCCGACCTTGACCGTGTCGACTATACGAAATGCCTCCTTGAAGGAATCATCGAAGATATGGCGGCCATCGGCAAATACGTAGAAAGCGCCTGTGGGCTCCACGTGAATCTTTAAGCCGATTTGCTTCAAGCGATCGATCATGTAAACCCTGCGCTCATCATAGACCCTGCGCATACGTTCGATATCGTCTTTTGTGTCCCGAAACGCGGACACACAAGCCCACTGAACGAAACTGTTCGCTGAAATGGCGAAGTTCTGATGAATTCGTTGCATGACTGTGGCAAATTCCTTTGGGAAAATGACGTACCCCAGCCTCCAGCCCGTCATGGCAAAGAGCTTGGAGAAGCCGTTTATCACAAAAGCTTTGTCGGTGAACTCCAATATGGAGCGGGCCCTTCCCCTGTATACCAATCCATGGTAGATCTCATCGGAGATGATGTATTGGTCGCCGAACTGCGCGATATCCCGAAGATTTTTGTCGGTCATCACTATGCCGGTAGGGTTGCACGGGGAGTTGATAACGATTCCCCTGGTGCGTGGGGTCAGAGCACCCTTAATGGCTTCCGGGCGATACTGGAAACCGTCTTCGGGATGGGTACGCACCAGAATCGGCTCGCCCCCCACCGTGCGGATAAAATTAGGATAACAAGCGTAGTGCGGGTTGGAGAGAATGACCTCATCACCGGGCTCGAGGATGGCGAGCATCATGAAGAGAAAGGCCGGCGATGTGCCGGAGGTCACGAGCACCTGCTCGGGAATTACTCTGACCCCATATTCCACCCAATAGTGCTCGCAGATAGCCTGGCGAAGCTCCATAAGCCCCATCGCGTGGGTATAGTGCGTTTTCCCGGAGCGAATCGCCTCGATGGCGGCATTGCGAATGGCCTCCGGCGTCTCGAAATCGGGCTCACCGACCTCGAGATGGACCACGTTTTCACCGGCCTTTTCGAGTTCCTGGGCCCTCGCCATAACATCCATAACGATAAAGGGTGTAACTTCCTGCGCTTTCTTCGAAATCATGACAGTCTCCGCCTCATCAATAGCCCCGTGCTCCGGGAATGCCACTGACAAACAATTCTCTTAATATTGCTTACCAATAAGATTTATAATTCCATTTTTCTGGTATTTCTTGGCCGCCTCAAGATAAAATCGAAAAAAATGGGGGTGATGACGACCTTCCGCCCGTAACGAGTCAGAGTTTGAGAGAGAGCATATTTTCCGGTATGAGCAGCTCCGCCTGCCAGCCATATAATAAAGACAAGGCCCCATCGCCCTACTCTTTACAAATTATGCTGCTCTGACCCCTTTTAACCAATCGCCCACCAGAAATCTGCTCTGACCCCAATATTTCGATCGCCAACCGGCAGTATGCTCTGACCCCCTATCCCGCATTCCAGAACCACCATTCCGCTTTTCTAATGCTCTGACCCTAATTTCTCCACCCCGCCAGCTACAAGTCGCTCTGAACCCATTTAGAACCCAATTTAACCACTCTGCTACAAATATTGCTCTGACCCTTACAAGCGGCCCAGGCCTCGAAATAACCTGCTCTGACCCCAAAAGACCCCAAAATCCCCGCGCAACCGCGACTCATCCCCTCCGGCGCCCGAAAAGCGCAAGCACCGCCCACGATGCCGCTGCGATGAGACCGCTAGCAACGAAGTTGATTATGTGATACCCGAAGGCCGTGGTGATGGCGTCCTGTGAATTCATGCCCACCAGCATGAATCCTCCGGCCCATCCCGCCTCCAGGGTGCCGAAGCTGCCGAAGCTGTTGACCGGAAGCACGTTGGCAAGTACCTGGCCGGTGTTCCCCACGACCGCCTGGACGAACCCCACGTCAACGCGAAAGGCCAGGATTGTGAGATAGGCGAATACATACAGAACCGCCCATACCGCGACGCTCGACAGCACCAGGAGTGGAAGCTGGCGCGCCGTGCGGTAGTCCGAAAATTCGCGCACCACGGGGCCGGCCTTTTCGCGGATTCGGACAACGAGCCCTGCCTGGTCGATACGGAGCAAGCGCGCAAGGCCGATAAAAGCCCGATCGGCGAAGATCACCATATATTTCAGAAAAAAGAGCGATGCCACGGAGCCGCCCAGACACACACCTCCGATTACAAGCAGCCCAGGGCGGATCGCGCTTCCGTAAAACGCAAGCACCGAGGCCAGGAAGAACATCGCGACTATGATGAGGTCGTATATGCGCGTAACGACCAGTATGTGAAGACCGCGCGAGAGCGAGGCGCCGCCGACTTTTTTAAGGTAGTAGATCAGCGTAAGCTCTCCGGTGCGCGCGGGAAGGATCTGGTTGAAGAAGTTCTGGTAACTCGTGATGGCGAACATCTGAAACGGCGCGAGGCCCATGCCGCGGAGCATAACATGGTAGCGAACGGATTTGCAGAGGTTCGAGAGCAGGTAAGCGCCGCAGGAGGCCAACAGGAGCCAGGGGTCGGCGTTTGCAAATGTTGAAAGCGTCGCAGTGATATCGATATTGCGAAGGAGATAGATCAGTATTACGATCGAAAGCGCAAGGAAAACGAGCGACTTGGGACTTAGAATCCGCCGCTTCCTTTCGCGGATGGCCTCCTCCGGGGCCAGATCGCCGTTTGTAAAAGTATCTTTATTCATGCAATGGCCGCCCTGACGAGACTTCTAAATAAGTCCACCAAACTCATCGGTTTCGATTGTTCTTAACGAAGAGCTCGGCCAGAAGCCCGAAGAAGAAGGTTTGAAGGCCGAATAGCGCAAGCCCCAGCACGGCGTTTACATGCACCACGGGCTTGGGGATCAGCCCATTGAAGAACATGACAAGCTCGATGGCGAAGATTAGAAATGCCCCGAAAAGGAAAACGAAGCCCGCGGTGGAGAAGACCCGCATGGGCTCCACGCTAATGAGCACCATTAGTATCTGCGCCGTTACCTTGAACGGGTACTTCAGCGATACGAAGGAGCGACCCGTTATGCGCTTCCTGAAGCTAACCGGGACGTGCGCGAACCGCATTCCTTTGTGATACGAGTCGAGCAGTATCTGCTGGGTGTAGTTGTAGTCCCCGGGCAGATTGAAAATCTCGAGGTAGTCGCGGTTTATGGCGAATATCCCCGGCTGGCCGTCCTCCAGGGGCCATCCGGTGAGGAAGCGCATGAGGCTCGTGAACACGATGTTTCCGATGCGCCGCACAAAGGGCATGCGGTACTCTATCCGCTCGAAGCGGTTGCCGTACACCACGTCCGCCTCGTCATCCAGAATGGGCCGGACGAGTTCGGCGATATCGCGCGGATCGTGCTGGAGGTCCGCGTCGAATTTCACAACGATATCGGCGCCGTCGCGCCGGGCGCCCATAAGCCCGGTCCGGATGGCGGCGCCAAGCCCCTGGTTTACCTTGTGCCGGAGCACGCGGTCCGCCCCGGCCTTCGCCGCGAGTGCGCCGGTCCCGTCCGCGGAGCCATCGTCCACCACATACAGGCGGTATTCCAGCCCCGCCTTTTTCATATTGGGCCTTACGGCCAGAAGCGCCGTTATGGTCTCTCCTATCCTCTCGGACTCGTTATACGCCGGAATGACCACCACCAGCTTTGCACGGCCCTTCGCCTGCTTCCGCATAGAGTTCCTCTTCGATGATATTATAACGGCTCGCCGGCCCGCGCCATCCTACGGGACGAATTTGTAAATGGTGCTGTAAATACCGCCTTTCGTCTCGAAACGCGCGACCGGCTTGAAATGGCCGGCTGGCGCGGCATCATCCCTGATTTCTTTAAAAAGCGCGGCCTTCCTGTCAACAGCATTTTTATCGCCGTGTGCAAGGCGGCGGATATAGAAATCGTCGACAAAGACGTAGGCAATCTTTTTCTCCCGAAGCTCGCGCACGAGCGAAGCCGTATTTCGGCTTTCAATTTCCATAGGACCGATGTATCGCCTTCCCTCGAGGCGCGAATAATAATTGGGCACGTTTAACTCGGCGATCAGCATGGTGTCGGATGGCCCCGCGTGTTCGTTGAACCACAGCGCGGCCTTCTTGAATTCTACGCGCCTCAGGCTGTAATGATCCATGGTCCGCACCCCGTAAAATGTCATTAAAATGGAGACCGCGGTTGCACAGAGAACGAGAAGCAGGCCTGTATAAGAATTCAATTTTGGTTTTTCGTGCAGGATGATGACTGCGAAGATCGCCGAAAACAATAACGCGAAAACGAGGGGGCCCCACTCACCGCCCGAAACCGAAAGGCCCATCCCGCCCAGAACCGCGCACACGGCGATCGCAACGAGGGCCGCACGCACGGCCCTCCGCTCGAAAAAGCGCCCAGCCCTCTCCCTCAAGAATGGATAAAGGCCTTCGCACATCCCCAAGAAAAAAAGGAGCACCAGCACCCAGAGCACCGGCATCACGTATCGCTCCTTTGTATTCTGGTATATCATGTGGACAAGCACGTAGCCGCCGAAGAATATCGAAAGAGGAGCCGTCTCTTTCCATTTTCGCGCAAAGAGAATAACCGCCCCCCACACTGTTGAAACGACAACCACGATAATCGAGACGCCCGCAGCCACGAAGAGCGGCGTGCGCAACGCGACACTTCCGGAGAAATAGGCGTGCGTGGCCATCCAGGGGACATAGCCGGAAAGGATGAGGAAGCAATCCACTATATACCGGTAGACGTTCGGCCCCCGGCTCGCGATTTCCTTGACATATGGATTGGAATAATCGGCCGAGAGGAGGCTTAGCATAATCCATGCCGCCACGCCGCTCGCGGCAAGCCCGCCGGCGATGATGGAGAATATAACGCGGCGTCGTTCGCAGAAGTCCCGAAACATCGCCGCGGGAACGGCGAAGACCGAGTCCCATTTGGTCGCCGCCGTGAGGAAGGCCATGGGATAGGCCAGCACGGAGCCTTTAAGCGCAAGGAGAACCGTAAGCGAGGAGAATAGCGCGAGGCTCATCTCGAGCTCCGAGTTTATCGCTCCGTAGATCGTATATGGATTCATGGCGAGAAAGGCGAGCGCCGCTGCGGCCTTCCCGGAACTGAGGAATTTTCTATACAGGAGAAAGCTTACAACGAGAAATGGGACGAAAAGCGCCATGTTTAGAACGAGCGCAGAGGAATATATGACATCCGCCGAGTCGAACGGATTGATCGCCGTGGCCGCGGATAGAAGAAGCGTATAGACCGGAAGCATCTTGAAGTTCGAACCGGGGAAGGAGCCGGAAAGGTATTCCACGACGCGCGGCCTGAAATTGCCGATGAAGTCCTCGGTGGGGGTTTCGAGGTAGTCGAAGTAGAGCAGCCCGTAACACAGTCCCGCGAGGAGGACCGCTCCGACAATCATTCGATACGGGGTGAAGGCTTTTCTCTTCATGCATATCCACCGCAGCCGCAACGGGCCGCAATACGAGCCGTCGTCGGCTACCTCTTCCCGTCGCATTCGAATTTGCGCAGGCGATACTGCACGTCCTCCATAAGATTCCGGTTTACCGCCAGAAGATCGGCGAGGAACGCGAAGAGCATGGTCTGGAAACCTATACCCATGAGGATTGCGACAAGTATCAGTGACTGGATGTGCCCCGCCCCGCCATCCGCGAAGAGATAATACAGAAACCGCACGCCAAGCAGAAATCCGGCGCCAAAAATGAGGAGACCAAGCGTCATGAAGAAGTGGAAAGGCTTGTACACCACAAAGATGCGAAAGATCGTGAGTATGGAGCGTTTTACATACGAGGAGATGCTCTTCACCAGGCGCGAGGGACGCAGGTCCTCGTTCACGCGGATCGGCACCGAGGTTATGGCCATGTTCTTCTGGCCGGCCTGAATGATCGTCTCGAGCGTATAGGTGTAGTTGTTGAATACGTTAAGCCGCATGGCCGCGTCGCGGCTCATGGCCCGAAAACCGGAGGGGGCGTCCGGGATGTCTGTGTGGCTTGCCATCCGCACCACACGGCTTCCAAGCTTCTGCAAAAATTTCTTGATCGGCGAGAAGTGCTCGATCTCGGTGATGGGCCGCGCCCCTATTACGATATCGGCCCTGCCCTTTAAGATGGGCTCTACAAGCGCCGGTATGTCCCGGGCGTCGTACTGGTTGTCAGCGTCGGTGTTCACTATAACGTCCGCCCCGAGGCGAAGACAGGCATCCAGGCCCAGCATGAAGCCGCGCGCCAGCCCCTGGTTTCGGGTGAAGCCGACTATGTGGTCCACGCCGCTTTTACGCGCGACCTCGACGGTGTTGTCGGTGCTGCCGTCGTTAATGATAAGCCACTCTACCTTTTTGAAGCCCTTGACTTTGCGCGGCAGCTCCTTGAGCGCGAGGGCAAGCGTCTTTTCCTCATTGTAACATGGTATCTGGATGATGAGCTTCATGGGAACACTCCTCGGTACATCCACTACTCTTGTCAATACGGCGCTTTTTGTCAACACAATTGAAATGCCTCGAACTCTCCACTCTACATCACGGGCATGACGTTCTGTTTAACCTTCCACGGCAAGTTGCATTGTTTTTCAAAGGATTGAATACTTCAACAGGGACCATAGCTCAATGTGGAAATCGATAAAAAAGACCATGGTAGTGATGGTTTCTTATCGCTGGAAAACGTCATATTCCTCGATGGCCGCACCCATCAATCATGGAGTTTTTATATTGCATCCCGAAAAGCAACCCAAATTCATGGGCGAACCCGTCTTTCAGTGTGGGCTTGACTTATACGTTCGGTCCGGTATACTCATACGGGATGGAAAAGGCAAGCGTGAAATCGAACCTGGAGGCTGGCGCCCGCAAGAACGTCCGCAGTCCAAGGGTCACCTCTTTTCTGGCCATGTTATGTCTTTTCGCATTATGCTGCTGGAACGATTTTTCGACCGATATCGATGAATACGGCGGCGAGAACTGGTCATTCGTCGTCGTGGGGGATTCCAGAAGCGGCGGCGGAATATACTCCACGCTCGCAGGCTGGATTACGCAGATACGCCCAATGCCGGTATTCGCCATGCACCTGGGGGACATGATTCCGTTCCCCGGAAACGAGTTTGAGTGGGAGAACTTCATCAGATTGTCAGCCCCCCTGAGGCGCTCAATGGACTTTTATTGCACACCGGGAAATCATGACGTTGACAATGAGACCAGCCAGGTGATATATCAACGACACGTCTCGCTTCCAGGCAACGAGCTTTATTACTCATTTTTTTTATAATAACATCCACTTTATCGTTCTTGACTCGGAATATCCAGGCCAGCTTGGAAGAATCGATGATCCGCAAAAGGCCTGGCTCGAGACCGAGCTCGGCGCGGTCGGTCCGTCATTCCGTATCGTTGTTTTTCTCCACAGGCCTGTATTCTCCGACACAACGCACACTCTTTACAACGCGGACGAATTGCATAACCTCTTTCGGACGCATAATGTGATCATGGTGGCCTCCGGACACGAACACCGGTTCCATCGAACTATACAGGACGGCATCTGTTACCTGATAAGCGGTGGAGGCGGCTCCCCTCTTCACAACAATTTCAGCGGCAACTATCATCACTTCATGAAAATTTCCGTATTTCCTACAAAGCTAAACGTCAAAACGATAGGAGTATTCGGTGAAACCATCGAAAATTTCGACCTGGCCCTGTAGTCTTGGCATAATACTGTGCGTTATTGCGGCATTTCATTTTAAACCGGCATACCCATTTTCCATCAGCGCACGGGCCGGCGTTCATGATTTCAGCAACGACGCCACGCGCGATTTTTACGGTCTGGCAAAAGGCGGTACTCTGTCATGCGCATTCTATGAATCGCGCCAATTCAGCATAGAAACGACGTCAGGGCTGTTCCACAGCTCGGTCAGCTATAACGGATCGAACCAGATTCTCTATGTCGTTCCCTTTACGGCCTCATTTGCGCTTTCATTCTCTATGGACGATTCTAAATGGGCTCCCTACATCGGCATGGGTATCGGCGGCTGGTATAAACGCGAAGAGAGCCCAACAACCGGGAGGTCATTCAACTACATCACCTACGGTTATCACTTCATTGGCGGCTTGAAGTATCCGATCTCATCGGCTCTTTTTCTCCTCATCGACATGAGAAACTGCCTTATTATGACCGACTTCAAGGAGGAGATGAACCTCAGCGGAATGCAGACGACGGTGGGCGTAGCGTACAGGCCGGGTGGTTAAGGCAATCTCTCAACAGGCTGAGACCCGGCCCCATAATTAGAGAAACGATCTCCGCGTCATCCATCAGGCCATGGGAAACGTGATCGTGGGATACTGTCTTCGTGCTGTTTTGTCTAACCGCCGCCATCTTTTCCGGGCGAATCGCTGCGACGCACACACCAACGGCGGTATATGGAGAAGTTCCTTTCCGGATACGCTTCCCGGCGGGTGACTGAACATACCAGGAATGTGAGCGGCATTAGGACCAGGAAGACATGCCGATTTAACGATAATATCAAAAAATACGCCCCATTCAACAGGAACCCGGTAAAAATCACGCCGGTCTCGAAAGCGTAATTGGTGGAAGGCCCCAAAAAAATAGGAGTGCAGGTTGAAAAGCGCGCAGAACAGCGCGGATGTCCCGACAACGATCCGAAACCCGATTTCAATATTCAGGAGCAACTAAGCGTATAACGCTTTCAAGATGTTCATTCAGATATCCATATACTGGGAACTCAATTGCCAACCGCCCGTTCGTAGAGTATATAGTCGGCCGGAGGCATGCCGTCAACGCGAATCATCTTCCATCCAGGCGGGTCTTTAAGCGGAACCAGTCCGAGGCTCGGGTCGTTACGAACATAATCGCCCAATATGTTTCTCGTCGCCCTGTAAAGCTCCGGCTGCATAAGCATGAACCGTATCCGCGGGTTGGCGTCGAAATAGCGAACGAAGTCGTCTATATCCGCGAAATAGCCGTGCCCGGTCCCCCTGTCCATTAGCTCGGGATACAATAACACCCAGGAGTAGTGATGGTCCCCCCGAGTCTGATAAAGCCCGTCCTTGCCCAGGTTTTTTTTAAAAAAGGCCGCAAGCTCGTGATAATCGTCTTCGAGTCGGACCGTCTCTGAGGGCCGGGGAATGTTCCGCACGAGCGGATACGCAACGACGAAGAGTGCGAGCGTTCCGGCCAGCGCCGCACCGCCTATCGTCTCCGGAGAAAACCGCACCATCCAACCGGCTTTGCGACGTTCGAACGCCACTGCAAGCCCTCGGGCGAACACCCACGCCGCGAACCCTATAAAAAACAGGCTTACCGGCAAAATATAGCGCCGGTTGGGCGCGATTATGCTATACCACGAAAGCGGAAGGTAAAATCCGAACACCAAAAGCGCAGTGAGCAATCTGCGCCGACGACCGATCGGTGCGCGTACGAACCCGAAAACTCCCGCCGCAAAGACAAATACCGCGACCGCTGCCGCTGCGACCTTCCGAGCCGGAGAGGCGTTGTCGTTTGTGAACTTGGGCACCTCGTGTACCGAAAAAGAATAGAGCGAATGGAGCAGTATCCTGAACTGCCTTGCGGTGCCCTTAACGAAACGCTTGATATGCTCTGATGGGTCCTTGTCGAGGATGTCCCAGAAAGAGCGTTCCTCACTAACTCTTCGCTCCTCCGCATCCATGGCGAGGTATTTCGTATTATAATTGTAAAAAGGGAATTTATAGGCTATGGTGTTTCTCGCGAGAAGCGGCAGTGCCACGATAATGAAAACCCCAAGGAAGAGCCACAGATATTTATTCGATAAAAGCTTCCAGAAACGCAATCGGACATCGGCAAGCAGAAACAGGCCAAAACCAAAAATGATGAACATCCCACTCCCCTTTACGAGGAAACTGAGGGCAACAAAGACACCGGCCGGAGCCCACAACCTGTTGTCGTCGACACCCTTAATCACCAGGTAAAAGGATATTGTGGTAAATATCACAAGCAGCGGTTCGCAGGAAACCATGCTGGCCTGTATCATAAAGGTGTCGTTCGCCACAAGCAGCATGCAAGCAGTAGCCGCAGCAATTATTCCAGCCTCCCGCTTGATCAGGTAATAAAACATGAAAAGAAAAACTCCGCCCAGCACCAGATTAAGAGTTTTCACCGCTACAAAATATTCCGTCGAATGTTCGAAGAAGAGGGAAATGATGAACGGAAAAAGCGGGTGCTGGTTGGCCGGAAGAAACGAACCGGAAAGAAGCGCGAGAAGAAAGTCCCATGGGCCGTCCTGCTTGCGAATCTCGAGCACGTAGCGGAAAAAGGCGCTGGTATCGGTCTCTCCGATATGATGGTGCAGCCCCATTGCATACAGGCCCGTCATGAGATAGGCGATTCCCAGCAATACCGGCACGATCACATCGAGCGTGCGAGCCAGCCTGTCTTCATTTATGTACATTGACATCTTTCCCATTTTTTACTCGTCGATATAAAAAGAATGAAGGCGAAAAAAATCAACAAAAGAATATGTCTTATCTTCCCAGCATCTTTCGCACGGCTCGCACGATAATGTCAGGGTCCTCCAGATGGACCATATTTGTCGCGAGTTCGGATTCAACCCGTAGAGGGGCGATGGAGCCGGCGAGCAGGCGTATGTCGTACTCATTGCGAAGGGCCTCTATCTTTCGTGCCTCAACAAGCGGGACGCCGAAGAAGAGCATGTGATCGAGGTATTTCACACGTGACGGCCGTATGAGCGTTACCGGCACCCGCAGCGCTGCAGCGTATTCCCCCTGTGCAGGGCCGGACAGGGCGCTATACTCGGCCAGGGCCGCGTCATAGTTGGCAGGATTGGAGAAGAAATCCACTAAACATGGCCTGATCTCAGTTGGCGAGTGCAAATATGGCGTGATTTTCAGAGCGCGAACCACTCCAGTCCTCGCGGCGGTTCTGCCTGCCTTGAGTATCCATCCCCTGTCTATGAAATTTCGGTATACCGCCGCTTCCAGTTCCAATTTATACTTCGGCATGTCGGCCGGAAAGGGATCTACAAGTACGAGTCCTCTGACCATAGAGGGATGACGCGCGGCAAAGTTAACCGCATATATGGCACCGGAGTCATGTCCAACGATCACCACTGGCCGTTTCACCCCGATGGCGTCGAGAAGCGCCCGAAGACTTTCGACCGGGGCGTCAATCCTTCGAGGTCCTCTGGCCTTCGGACTCAACCCATACCCGGCTCTGTCGTATGCAAGGACCCCGGCGAAACGCGCGATCCCGCGCTGAACCGGAAGCCACTCGATCGATAACGCGCACAGTCCCGATTCCAACACCACAAGTGGCGTCTCCTCCCCCATCCTCACGACATGGAGGGCGCCCTTCCGCGTATCGATCATCTCACCCTGTAGGACTTCGTTATCACAGGGTGCTGGCCTCCCGGCCGACAGATACCAGACGATCAGTATGAACACGACGAGCGCAATCGCCATGAGCGTTCCGCACCCAAGCGCCAGCCTTGTTCTTAGCTTAGATTTCACCTACGAGCTCCATCCATCAGGGATACCTGTCCATGCCCCGCGCGCCGGTAGACCTCTACGAAGTCAGGCGAGATGTTAAGCGACGAAATATTACGAAAAAATTTCGGACGAAATTCGCTCCTGTGCGCCAGCACATATCCCAGTCTGCCTTCGCGCAGATTGTCGAGATAGTCCGCAAAACCGGACTGTACCCTGCGATGGACACGCGTAGAGACAATCTGCCCGTTCGAAATCTGGCCCAGATTTTTCGGAAGATTGAAGGCGGCGACCTCGCGGGAAGATATCACTATGAAATCCGGCAGGCGTTTTACTACCTCCATTTCGTTCCCACGCACCTGGTACGAGCTGACGCCCTTAGGAAAGCGCGGGAGATAATGAAGCCTGTTGTAATACTCCAGTTTCGAGCCTTTGGGGACGGCGGTTTGCATCCATCTTTCAGTATCATAGCGCGAATCGCACAGCATGGCCGCGTTTACCGAAAGTGTGTTGTAGAGCGAGTAGGCCAGCGAAAGTGCAAGTACGCCCGCGACTACCGGCCCGGCAATCCGGGATTTTGCCGCTGAGGCCGCACCGATAATGCGGTCCGCTGCATAACCGGCATGGACGGCGAGAAAAACGCTCTGCGGGAAGACGAAGCGGACGTTGCTCTGTCGGATGATCTGCACGAAAAAGAGCGAATACGACACCAGCGCGACAAGAAATATCATGCGTAGAAGTAGTCCAGCTCGTTCATGGCGAAAATCCTTCACAGTAAGGCCGATGCCCAGAAGGCCCAGTAAAAATACGGGTATGCCGGTTGCATCGCGCATCATTACGCCGAAGGCGTCCCTCCACAAAGCGAGTATGCCGGATGGCCCTATCGAGTAGCTTATGGAGCGCGTACCCCCCTCGCCTGTGAGGTGATGGAAACGTGCGATGAGCCCGTCGAAGTTGAGAAAGAGATTTTCGACTATGGCGGCCGCTATGACGAAAACTGCGGCGAATATCAACAGGTTCTTCCTGGATAGTACGCGAGCGGCCTTAACGCCCTCCCCCCGCGTAATGAGCGGAAGTATGACGAGATACACAATAAACGGAAGCACGAAGATTGCATACCCCTGGTCCTTGCTGCCGAAGGAGAGACAGGCGAAAAAGGCCGTATAGACGTAATCGCGCCTTCGCTCCCCCTTCACTGCCCTAATGAGAAAATACAGGCCACCCATCCCCCAGAACACGTAGGGCGCCTCGACCTTCGAGAGGTGCGCGTAGAAGTTCAGGAGCGCGTTCGTCGAAGCGAACACCGCTGCCCACAGCGCGGCGCGCCGGCCGAAGAGCTCGTGCGTCCCGAGATAGGTGAACAGCACGATACCGACGCCCATGACGACCGACACCAGCCGGTCGATGAGCATGAGGCCGCTCGCGAAATCGGCCGAACGGACGTATATAAGAAACTCGTACAGCCTGAAGCCGTCGGCCGCCGCGTGCGAGGCCACGGCGTAGACGAGCAGCGGAATGTTCACCAGCGCCAGGATCACCTGGTGCACCAGCGGATACTTGTTGAAATAGCCGAAGGAGAAGCCCTTGCTCAAGCCAATGAGCGGGTGGAAGGGCGCCAGGTCGTCGGACATCCAGCTCTCCACGTGCGGCAGGCCCCAGGTGATACCGACCGTGAAGAGCACGGCGGCAAAGAGGAGGACGGGGATGATCGGCCTGACCTTCATGCGCTTACCTGAAGGCGATGTACTTGCTGCCGGTAAAATTTATCGCAAGCCCCCCCATGGATCCAAAGAACGCGGCCAGAAGATAATGCTCATGGAAAAAAGTCGTTTGCTCGAATAGAGATACGGATATAACCCAGTTGATCAGAAAACCAATCGAACATATGACAAAAAAAAGCGAGTACTGCCGAATCAGATTCCCATTGTTTTTATCACGAAACGTGAATCTTCGATTTAGCGCAAAATTCGTAGTAAGCGCAACGATAAAACCCACTACACGGGCGATGCGGAACGGCACTCCGGCCACGTCATAGGCCAGAAATACGAATAACAAATCCACGACCATGCCGATTGTGCCGATAATCGAAAACGTTAAAAATTGGATCAGTGTTTCGCCCGGCTCTATACCGACAAGTCCGAATCCAAATTTAAACAGGCGCTGGAACATGCCGTCATACCAATAAAAATATTTGAGCTAAAAGGGTTAATCTCGTTCATGACCATGTCAAGCAGATAAAAAATGACGCTGGCCCCATTATATCTCGGCCATTTTTAGATTGATTTTTCAAATAGGGCCAGGATAGCTGTTCACCGGCTCCGCTTGATGGAAATCAATTTTCATCTTCCCGTGCATAAAAACAGGGCGGTGCAACACTAAAACACAAAATCGAAGAGAGCCAAATGGAGTTTAGCGAATCAATCAACCGTTCAATTCTATATTTTTTTAGAAAACGAACGGTTTTACTGAGCGTGTTTTTGATTCTGGTCCTCAACCTGCTCCTAAAAAAAATACTCGGTGTCAACGAGAATGTAGTTCTGGCCGAGGCCCGGCACTTCGGCGACCCATCCTGGATCCCGAATGACTGGTTTTTAAACCAGCATATCGGGTACCGCCTGCTCTTCAACACCATCTTCGGATATACAGCCCGATTTCTTCCTCTTCATCTGCTTTCGATATCCGGAAGGATTCTAATCTATTTCATTTTCTCGATCATAGTCGATAAAGCCGCCCGCACGCTGAAAATCCACGTCCTGTTCATAATCCCGTCCATGTTGCTATTCATCCTTTTCCAATCACTGGTAGCCAGGGAATGGATGCTCGGAGGACTTGAGACCAAGAGCTTTGCATACGCCTGCGCTCTGGGCGCACTCATTGCGCTCGCCCACCGACGCTATAAACCCATGTTTCTACTTACCGGACTCGCAGCATCCTTTCATATACTTGTCGGCATCTACTCCGCCTTTAGCCTCGGTGTGGCAATTCTTACGTTGAAAGAGCAACGAGAAAATTTCCGGCAGATCATTATCTCATCGCCTCTTGCGCTTATAACGGCCATCCCCGCTCTATATGCCATTTTTCAATATCTCGGCGACAGCGCGACAGTAGACTCTGTCCGTGCCGCCGCAATCTATGTCATAAAGCGCAACCCGCACCACGTTTTTCCAGCAGCATGGACAAAGCCGTGGACAGTTCGGTTTATTGCGAGCTGCCTATTTTTTATAACGGTACTGTGTTTTTCTCGTGTGCAGGAGCGGCGGATCTTCGCCTCCTACGGGCTTGGGTCGGCCGTTCTCTTCTGTACCGGACTTGTGCTGTATTATACCGGCAACTACAATTGGCTCAAGCTTTACTGGTTTCGACATCCGGATGTCATCATCCCCTTCATCGGTTTTTTTCTGACAGCATCGCTATTAAGTGTCCCAATTATTGACTTGTCTCCCGATCGAAAAGCCGGCCCAGTTAAATCATTATCGTCGCTACTCCGCAAAGCCACCATTGCCCTTGGGATTATTCTATCGCTTACCGCGATCGGAAAATCTTTGTTTACTTTTCGAGACCAACTTTCTTTTATCATCCAAAGTAACAGCCCATTCTATCTAGACAATCTAAACCCGGAACTCAGGGAGGCCCTGTTCTGGATTAAAGCTAAAACGCCTGGTAACTCTTCATTTCTAGTTAGTCCGGCTGTTGATCAATTTTACATCGCGGCGGAACGGGGCATGTTCGTTTCTTTCAAGCATTCACCACAGACGGACAGCGACAACATTGAATGGTACAATCGTATCCTGCTCCTGAACAACGGCAATGAACCCGTGAAAAACGGTTTTCACATGGTAACCGAGATTGACGATGCATTTTACCGTATTTCTCCTGATTTGATAAGGTCTTTAGCGGAAAAATATAGCCTTGATTATTTACTGACAAAATATGATTTTACCATGCCTTTTACCAAAGTATATTCAAATAGCATTTATGCTCTTTACAAAATAAATGATGGGAACCCATAATAATTAATTTTAAGGTTCCCATAAATTGTAACTACTGAAAATATCAGCAATTAAAGATCGCCCTATAATAGCTTGTGAATCTGTACCAATTCATTATCCATAAAACGGATTGATGGTTTATAACTTGCTTATTAAATGGCAAGATGTAAATATTCCATAGAGAAATTTTAACCAGCCCATGATAATACTAAAAGGGTTTTCAAATAATTACACATTTAGAGGCATAGATGAGAAACAAGCTGAGCATAATTATTTCCGCGTTCAATGAGGAAGAAAATATAAATGAACTATACATTCAGCTTTCCAGAGTTTTGAATTTATTGCGCATGAAATCGATAGAAATAATATTCGTCGATGATGGGTCGAAAGATAAAACTTTATTGAAATGCATGGAATTGCAAAGAAAGGACCCAAGGGTAAAAATAGTACATTTCTCTAAAAATTTTGGGCACGAAATAGCAATGACTGCCGGAATGGATTACGCCGAAGGCGACGCGGTAGTGTTCATGGACGCGGATCTTCAGCATCCTCCCGCTTATATTAAACAAATGGTAGAGCTCTGGAAGAATGGCAATGATATAATTCTGACCAGGAGGGTGGACAATGAATCCACCTCTAAAATATATAAATTCATTTCGAAAACTTTTTATAAGATATTAAATTATTTTTCGGATGTTCAGATCCTGGAAAACGCCCCGGACTTTAGATTGCTTGACAGGAAGTATGTTGATTTTTTAAAAAGTTTCAATGAAAGGGATTTTTTATTCAGGGGCGTACTCAATTTAATAACATCAACAGAAAAGACGGTCTTCATAGATTTTATCGCGCCTAAAAGGTTCGCTGGAAAAACAAAATATACATTTTCCAAAAGTGCTAAATTGGCCGCAAACAGCATTTTACAGTTTTCGGTTAAACCTCTATACTTTGCGCTATGGCTTGCAATTATATCAGCCTGCCTGGCCGGCGGCATTGGGATACACGCTATAATAGAATACTTTTTCTTAAACAACCCTACCCCGGGATTTGCAACGACCATAGCCATTACGGTATTTATGGGTTCGATGAACTTGTTTATTCTGGCAATAATCGGCGCATATATCGCCAAAATTCATTTGGAAACGAAAAAGCGTCCGTTATACTTCGCCGAATATATTACTTCCGGAAAAAAACTCAAAGGTGGAAAAACCAAAAATTATAGTAAACGCTGATGACTTCGGGGTAAGCCCTGGCGTCAACAAGGCGGTAATCAAGGCTTTTAAATATGGCACCCTCAATTCGGCGAGCCTGATGGTAAACGCAGGCTATACCGAAGATGCCATTAAATTATCGCTTGAAAACCCCAAACTTTCAGTTGGATTGCATATTAATTTAACGAACGAATCGGCCTTGTCCGATCCCGGCGATATCCCCCTTCTTGTAAATAAAAAAGGACAGTTAAAAAACGGATACGTTAAACTATTATTATTATCATTTTTTAAACCTCTTGCATTCAAGCGACAGGTGAGAATTGAAATCAGACGCCAGATCGGCAAAATGCTTGGACATGGGATTAAACCCTCGCACCTGGATTCCCACAGACATGTACATACTATTCCGTCGATATTTTCTATTTGTAAAGAATTGGACCTTGAGTTCAATATCAACCGAATAAGGATTATCAATGAAAGCTTTGGAAAAACCTTTTTTACAATTAAAAACCCCATTTGCTTTATTGATGGTGGCGTGATAAAGTATCTCGTAACCAAAATATTTTATTACATTAACAATACAAAGAGCGATACCTATTTTTACGGCATTATCTATCCAACAAAATTATTCGGCAAAAACGTTTCCAGGATTTTGGTTCCAAATAAATTCAAGGCTGTGGAAATAGCGGTTCATCCGAGCTGCATCGAAGAGGATAAAAAAATCGGCGATTCTTCATTCAAAGATTATCTGTTGTACTCTCCGAATAGAACAAAGGAGCTGGTAACGATTATGGATAAGGATTTCGTTAAACACATCATATACGAAACATGATCGACTATCACGAAAAGTTACAGATATGTCTTTATCATGGTTTTCAAGCAAACCTCTGGTTATCTTTTAAAGATCTCGAGGACATATCGCATGACAAAGAGGGTTCGTTCCCGAGCCTATTTGTTCGACCCGCCCTACAGCACATATTTATATCGTATATCATGACTGTCCGACAGGAGCTTACTTCCTTACCGGCAGCAATCTCATCTTTCCTCGTAATTCTTAGCGATCCATTTTCTGTATTCGCCGCTTTTAACGCGCTCGACCCATTCACGGTTAGCCAGATACCAGTTGACCGTAGCGTCGAGGCCCCGGTCGAAATCCATGCGCCTGGTCCATTTAAGCTCATTTTTTAGCTTGTCGCAGTTGATGGCGTATCGGCGGTCGTGGCCCGGACGGTCCTTTACGAAGGTTATGAGCTTTTTATAATAATCGAGCGGTCTGCCTTGCAAGCCGGCAATCTTTTCGCACATTACGTTAACCAGTTTTATGTTCTCCCATTCGTTTTCGCCGCCTATATTATACGTCTCGCCCAACCGCCCGCCTTTCATTATCAGCCAAACGGCCTCGTTATGATCGTCCACATAGACCCAGTCCCGCACGTTTTTCCCGTCACCGTAAACAGGCAGGGGGCGCT
>Ga0302245_1000496_pt1 | contig 32675 bp, 48 predicted proteins | sample AAG_UR_Thr_MG_FD_193512 | JGI IMG/M metagenome (GOLD analysis project Ga0302245, IMG submission 193512) | Enriched activated sludge microbial communities from anaerobic digester in WTTP, New Holstein, Wisconsin, United States - AAG_UR_Thr | ecosystem: Engineered > Bioreactor > Anaerobic >... | reverse complement strand
CCACTAAAGCTACAACCCCTTTTAAATCACCCCTCACTCGCTCGCAAGGGGTGATTCTGATTTACTATTAAAATAACCTTTTAAACACGGATTTTCACCGCCCGCCTGCCTTTTCAGGCGTAAAATAGATGTTAGTATTATATGAAAATTAGCTTTTTAATCATAAGCCATTAAAACGGCTGATAACTCTTCATAAAATCCATAAAAACGGATTTTATTCCGTAGTTATTATCTTTCACAAAGTACGCCATTCCTTCCCACACATGCAATAGCAAAAATATGTTTTACAGCAGGTTTTAGAATAATTTATAACTCTCCGTTTCGATACTGTGAATAAATTTATGGCATTCTGAGCAAACGGCTATCAAATCCCGCACGTCTTCCAAATATACACGCTCATAGGTCAAATGGTGTACTTCCGTCGCCCAACTTCCACACAGCACGCATTTGTGCTTGTACTTACGCATGATGATTGCAGCCTTTCGCTTCCACTCTTTCGAGTTGAGGTAATTTGCATATTCCATCCGCCTGTTTTCCAGCTCAATCCTGAATTGTAAATCTTTGCTCATTCCTTAAAATGGTGTTTCATCCTTTTCAAACTGCCCAGTTAAATTATTCCATCCGAACGGGTCGGAGGGTTGAACATCATCGGTGATTATTTCAATCTTTGCCTGCCGTGGCGGCTCTGAAAGCAGCTGCCCAATATAATCAGTGCCGCCGACAATAAAACGCCGTGAGCGTGGCAAGTACTCCATTGAAAGCATCCCGATATTGCCAACTACTTTTCTCTTCCTGATTTTCTTTGCGTGAAATTCGCATATCGTGTTTTGTTCGTCCGTCTGGCGAAACGGCAAATGATAAACCAATATGTTATCCATCTTGTTATTCCACATTGCGCCATCAGCAATATCAAAAACATCAGGGCATGGGTAATTACCATCAGGTTTCTTTTGCAGCATCTTCGGGTGTGCTATGATCATAAAATATAACTCATTTTGCTTTGCGAACCTGCCAAAATCCGACAACAGCGTTTCGAGGTATTTATCAGACCTGCCCCCGGATTTGTTGTAGTCATTAGTCATCTGGTTAAAGGGGTCAATGATGCAAAATTCAACTTTTTCTTTTATGATAAGTTCCAAAAATCGCTCCTTGATGTAATCGGGTGTTGGTGCAATATCTTTCGGGTAAATGAAAAATATGTTTTTGGTTACCTTGTCATAAACCTGTTCGTATTGGCGTTCGGTCGGTCGGTCATTGCCAGTTATGCAGTTCTTACCGAAATACATTTCAACAAAATCATTATAAAATTCGTGAGCGGGTGCATCCTCTGGGCTGAATAGTGCTATCTTCTTCCCCTGTAATGCCTGAATGAGTATCAGGAATTTCATAAATGTAGATTTCCCGTAATTACCAATACCCGTTAGCAATGTCAACTCCCCCTTTTTAAATTTAAAATGATTGTCAATTTCCTTGCAGCCTGTTGATAAAACCTTTTCATATCCGTTGCGGAACATATTCAAGGCGTCCTGTTTGCAGTCAATGCCGTAAATTACATCTTTCGGGCGTACTGACAAATCATAAATACTTTCATCAATTTCGATTTCCTTGTAGGTGGATTTTTCAACCAGCTTTTCATTTTTAAATTCAGCAGTTCCGAAGGTGCTTGATTTATACGCAGAGCGTATCGACAAATCAACTTCCTTGCGTGAAAAATCACTCGTACCAGATGTGATATGTGAATGTATCAGTGATGCACAATTTGCCTCGTGTATCCCGAAACGGCAACACGCCGAAGCAAGTTTGAATATATACAGGTTTCTTTCCCCTTTTACAAATGCACTGCCTGTGTTGTTTAACCAAATAAGTATCTTTTTAAAAACATCATCCTCATTTTGCGCCACATTTTCGTAAGCCTTTTCAATTATCTTTGTTTTTTTGAATGTTTGCGGCTCATCCCGTATTAGTATTTCAGTATCCCAACTTTCGAAACAAACACGGCTAACGTTTATTCCTGACCTGTCAATGTCTGGAAAAACATCCTGCAACGCCTGAAAATGTTCTTTATGTTTCGTTCCATCTGCTATTTTCACAAGTGCTTTTACCCCGTTCCCCGAAGGTGATATCCATGCAGCTTTTACATAAGCCTTATCAAACACCTTTTGTTTTGTAAACGGCGCATCTTCAAGCTTGTCAAAATCAAGTACAATGTATCCGCTGTGTTCAACCAGGCAACTGTCTTTTCGCTCCGTGAACTTACCCGAAAAGCAAATAGCGGGTAAATCCTTTTTCAATTCTGAGGCTTTGTCTTTATCTTGCGTCGTTCGTATCTCCTCAACCTTTGAGCGTGATGAACCCTGCTGTATCCTTTTCAGGGCTGCATCAACGGACACGTAAAACGGTTCGTTTGAGAATAAATTTCTATATGCTGTTATCATGTTCTTAGTATTTTAAATCTTCGGGGCTTTTAATACATGAAACAAAAGGTGGCGGGTCAGGTGTTACCCGTTTGGGCGGTTGGTTCGGGTTGCGATACCCCGCCTTATTTTCTTCTTTAAACCAAACAGCAATCATTTTTTGCTTCCAGTTCTTTATTTTCTTGCCATTGCTGTCTGCCCAATCAGCGACATCATAGTAATCGAATGCCTTACATGCTGCTTCTTGCGTGTAACCTTTTTCAAGAAAATAAGAAATAATTTCTGATTGTGTGGGTGGGGCAAATTTTTTGGATTTTGGCTTTTCTTCTTCCCCTTTTCCTTTTCCTTTCTCTTGTTCTTCCTCTTGTCCTTCCTCTTGTTGCGAACCCCCTTGCGAACCCCCTTGCGAACCCCCTTGCGAAGGGTCTAATTTCACGTTCATTTTACTCTCCCATCCATTAACCTGAGCGTCTATATTGTGTTTTTGTGATATGTATGCAAATTTAGCCATCCCTTTCAAATCCGGTTCGATGCCGTAAAATTGTCTATTTACAATCGCATCGTAAAAAGCAAGTCTATCTTTATCGGAAAGTTCATTTGCTACATCCATGTAACTTTTATAGAAATTAAAAGCGATACGTTGTTTTGATTCCATATTTTAAAAATTTTCAAAAGTAAATAGCCAAAGAAAATTACAAACGAACAAGTGTCAAACCCATCAGTTTTTTAGTTTCCAGTTTTTTATCTCTAATCCTGTTATAAACGGTCTGTATTGTTATGCCAAATTTATCAGCATACTCCTGAATGGTAAGATATTGTGTGTTGTCAATCGTTATCATTTTAATTATTTTAAAAGAATTTCCGCAAACATAAGCGGCTTATCTCATCCGCTTACTTTGCAAATATACAAATACTTTTTGAATGTGCAAGGCGTTAGAATAAATTATCGTAATTTTTTACCGACTTCATCCCGAACACCATCATAGCGGCATCCCGGGAATGTTCATTTGTTTGCCCCTGCCAGCCTGTCAGTCTTTTAAACGCATCAGCTTTGAGTTTGGTTTTGATATTCATCGGTTCAACCATCCTAAAGGGTATTTTTGCATCTGTCAGGAAGTCTTCCCAGATCGAGCAGTCCCGTTTAATAGAACCTGCACCCTGAAGTTGCTCCCGCCCTGCATTTCCGAACCATTTACGTTTACGGGCATCTTCAAACGTTACATGTAGTTTGCATAAGTCAGCCATGAATGTTATTTCCTCAATCGCTTTGTGGATTTTCAGGCACTTTATTTCATCAAACTTTTGTTCCGTTATGTTCCACACGGCAAATCCCGTGTTTGCTCCGGGGTCAATTCCGATTGCTATTTCTGTCATTGTCTTCATTTTATTGTTTTTAGTTACACATATAGGACTATGTTATGTGCAATTGTTCATATTTCGGGGTTGTGTGCAATACTACATTCCTGCTTAAAACAAAGTTTGTTGCACATTATCATAATTCGTTGGGATATTACTCCAAATTGCTTCGGTGGTTTTATAAGTAGAACCTTGCATAGTTACCATAGGTTTGAAATCTAACCAGTCAGCTTTTGTGTTTTCACATACAATGGTTTGACCTTTTCTTTCTCTACACCAATTCGCAAGCAAGCTAAAATCTATTTGATTATTACTACATTTATAATATTCACCTCCAAATTGGTAAGGTGGGTCTACATACCAAGTCGCTTCTTGGTTTTCAATATCTATAAAATCACCTTGTTTTATTTCCCAATGTCGTATTTTAAATAAGTTACTTGCTATCCTCTTTTTATCGTCAATCCAACTATTGTATTTACCTGGCTTATTTCTTGGGTGTGGTGAACCCCTGCCGATAGAAAAACCAATAAGCCACTTTGCTTCATCACATATATCATAATCATTCACCCTGTCAACCTCTCTATTATCCATATTTGGCAAGTCAAGTATATCTTTCTCGCTTGCTTGCTTTAAATAGTTCCAAATTTTAACTATCATATCAAATTTATCTACAAGTAAAACATCTCGGTCAAACCATTTTAAGGCGTACCTTGCAGAACCAGCAAATGGTTCTATTATCTTACTGTGTTTTGGTGGTGGGTAATAATCAACCACCTTGCTTTTTCCTCCGTAATATGACCACATAATTTAAAGTTTTGTCTTGTTAATCCGTACTGCACACAACAATGTGTAACACACATTAAAACGATGTGTTATACTCAACCGTTATTTTTCAAAAAAATAATGTGAGTTTTAAGTTCTTCCATATCCAATCTTGCCAAGTTCAACTGCTTTGCGGATGTCAGGCATGGTGCAACCCTCATCGATTAAGTCTTTGAGGATTGCATGAGTAGGTTCTATCTTCTCCGCTATTTTGCGTGCTTTAATGGCTCTGATTGTCAAGATTACGTTATTCATACATGATTTCTTTTTTAAATTTAATAGATTCTTCCATCTCAACGGTACAACCCTTTGAGCTTCCCCAACCAACGCAAAAATAAACAACATCACATGAACGCAAAGCCCAAACACACCAATCCATGTAATTTGCCCATGTAAGTGGTTTAATGCCGCATAGTTCGTATAATTGTTCAATATAGTATCCTATTTCAAAGGGATTGATTACTTCGTAACCTTGCGCCCAAAAATGCTTTTGCAGTTGCGCCGCTTTAATTCGGCTTTTATCCTCCACCCCCGTTATGGGGATGGAGATGTATAGGCGTTTTTTCATGGGTTGATTTGTTTTAAAAGTTCTTTGATTTTTTTTGCGGCTGCCTCGGCATCATCATCTGATATGAAGTAATTTCCAGAAATATACCTCATGTCATCCCACTTTACACCATGCTCAGTATCTCTTGATGCATTCAGTTGGCTATCTAAATGCCAGTAATGCATGTTTTTCTCAGCCCTCCACCGTTTCGGCTCAATATCCTCAACCTGTTTTGCTTCAGCGTTCCAGCGCTTGCCATCTTTGGCCATCGCATCGAAAAGCATTTGTTTTTCTTCTTCCGTGGCGTGGCGTAATGACTTTATTGCATCCGCTCTGTTAAAGCAGTGATCATAAACAACACTATTTGAAGTATTCTCCCCTTCGTATAGCGCACAATAATAATGATGGTAAAATCCATCTATTGCTTTTAATATATGAATCCCGCGAGACTCTTTTGTATTTGCGCACGTTATATCACCATCTTTAAACTCAGGCTCAAATGTTGTAATTATCCGCCTCCCTTGCTGCTCTATTGTCACCCGATTGCAGCCTTCGGGAATTTCAAATGTATGTTTCATTGCATCAATTTTTTAATTTTGTTTACTCTTTCTTCCTTATCACAGCACTCGGCAGGCACTTCTATCCATGTCGTTTTTGTTACCCTGAGCAGGATTGTTTTCCTGCCCTTGATTTTACGTTTATGTTCCTTCAGCATTTCAGCCGCTTTGTTGCGTTCTTGCAAAAATGATATTGGCGTGTAATCTTCCATGATTCTGATTTTAGAATGGTAAACTATTTCCAGATTCTTCGCTGATTGATTGCGGAACTCCCTGATTTGCTTGCTGTGCCTCTGATGGCTTTTGATAAGGCTCTGACATTGTCAGGTTGAACCCCTTGATTTTGTCAGATTTTGGAATCCACAAAGTAACTTCTATTTCATTACCCTGTAAATCCTTTCCCTTGCCTTTTGCGTAAGGGTGATTTCCCCCCTTGGTGTATTTGTCATTCACCCACACCGTAAATTGTCCGTTTTTTTGTTCGTAATTTGCCATGTTGTTTTATTTTAAATGTAATTTTTATATCTCTCTGCCTCAATTGCAATGTGTTTCAAAAATTCATCTTCGTTTGGCTCTGGAAGATAAACACCTTCACCGGCTGACCAATTGCGAAACCTTTCAATTGCTGTTGTCATTTGCGCCGAATCCAGCGAAGATGATGATTTCAACACCTGCACAGCCCCCAAATATCCATCCTGTTTCGTTTCAATGAATAAATCAGGATTGCACAGGCGTTTGAAATAATTGTCTTTCACATATTCCAGCGTGTTGCCTGTTTCGATTCCAAACCACGTTAAAATCAAGTGCAAATATCTGTTTTGTTGCCCTGAGCGGTGCAGTTTCTTTTCCGTTAGTTCAAAAGTTTTACCGCTTTTTATCAGGATTTCAAAACGAGCACGTGCACGCTGAACATCGACTGTATTTTTGGAATCGTAGAACATAATTATCGTTTCAAAGTGTTTTAATAAACCGGATAATTTTTATTAACTTGCGAAATGGTTTTTTGATTTTAATAGTCCAGTAATCATCATCTTGCTGTTGGGGGTTGTGTTTTTTCGTTATAACACGCTCTGCTGGTTGTGATGTTTTTTTGTATATGCCTGTTTTATATCTTTTTGCTGGTTCTATTAAATCAACAAGTCGTGAAAAATGAACAGGTCTCTGTTCTATTTTAAAAAACTTCTTTCTTCCCAATGTCTCATAGCATTCAAAAATGTCAGAGCAAGCAACTGATGAGTAATACGGACATTTTGATTCCCTCAGCCGATAAAGTATCTCCCTCTTCGTAAGCCCATCTTCAATACTGTTTACACTTTTTGCTATTTTTTTAGCAATGTCAATGTTGTGCTGCTGTTGTTTTGTAATTTCCATAATTTTATAATTTTAATTTTACCGGGCATGATTACTTGTTGATTGTAATTGTTACCGCCGTTGAAGAAGTTTTAACGGGAGGATAAATGGTTACTTCCTCCCCTGTTTCTGGGTTGATAAATTGCGTTGGTTCATCAACCGCTTGCAGGTATTTTTCAAATGCTTTTTTTTTCTCTGTCAGCTTTTCAACTTTGGCGCATATAGCGTCATATTGCGGATGGTTGCACATTGAATAATCATACTTAACGCCAACCTCTTTGATATTTACCTTCGAGTTGAAAGCATCAAAAGTTTTTGTACCGTATCTTTCAGCTTCCGACAAAACGGCATCTTTGAATTCCTTGCTGTCTTTCACGCCCTTAATAACCTGCTCAAGGGCTGACATTTGAACCTGAACTCTCAGTGGGGATTCCTCACCACCTATTGCCGTTTCAATCAACTGAGCAGTTAATGCGGCTATTTCTGTTTTCGTTTCGGGGAATTGCCCCAACTGGATTAATTCGCTCATTTCAATTGTGTTTTAAGTTTATCTTTTGTGTCTAAAAATAGTTTGTTTGTTTGATATTTGGGATATTTCGCCCAATTTGTTTGCAGCTCCATAATGGTCATGCTTCCTGATAATTCCTGCAATGCCTTTTCAAATGCTTTTTCAGCTTCTGATTTTTCTGGTGTTGGTGCATCAGTTTTTTTGCCCATCTCATATCTGATTTTACCCTTGCTGTCAACGATAACAAGTTTATTGATATTTCTATCTTCATCATATCCGATTTCCTTTACTGAAAAAGAAACCCCAGCACCAAGATAGTATTTATCACCCTTCTGCCATGTTTCAGAATCGGAAAGCGAAACCCAAATAAAGGGGGCTGTATATAGTTCCCGCCCAATCCCCACGTTAAAACCTGCACGTTTGAAACTATCTGATGCCTGACCTTTTTCTTTCTCCGTGTTGCTTTCAGTTCCAACATCCTGTTTTTTTACCCAGCATTTTTTTGCATCGTCCCAAATTTCGATATTACAAAAAAGATTGCCGTTAATAACCTCATGCGAACGCTGCCAGTTTTCATTGCCAAAAACCTCATCGAGAATCTTCATGTCAACCCGTGCATCTTTGTATAGAAGCAGCGAGCAGCCGTTTACTTTTACCGTTTGCGCCCTGCATTCTATTTCGGACGCTTTTAATGTTCTGATTTCCTTCATAACTGTTTATATTTTATTGTTTGTAACTATCTGCCACGCTTGCAAATCCGTTCTCCTGAGCCACCTCATCACCCGTTGGTGTGATTTTTTCCTGTTCTCTCTTTTCATCTGTGGCTTTTTCTTCGAGGTCGTTATAACGCTCACGGAGCATCAGGTAAAAGGATTTTTCCATAACGGTGATAAGGTCATCGTCTGCCGTTGCATCATCAATCCATCCTTCATTTGCCATCATCATTTGATTGCATGAGTAGGATGTTAGTTCTGATTTCTCGTTGATGAAAAAATCAAAATATAGAATAGTGCGAAAGCCATATTTGATTTCGATTTCACCAGCCCCGGGAAAAGATTCGAGGGTTTCGAACTGGGCGGCTATTTCAGCCTCCAGCGATTTTAAAAGATTGATTAACTTCATAATTTATAATTTTTTTATTGTTCACAAAAATAGTCTAAACTTGTTTAATGCACAATAGATAAAATATGTTGTAAAACATAGTTTCGCATACACATCTATATTATGCGAAATTTCGCATACATAACGTTATAAGCCATTTAAGACAACGTTTCAAAATAAAATGTGCCTGAAAATGGTTTATCTATTTCAATCCCGAAAAGTTGAGCCACTTCAAGTAAGTAGGCTTTACGTTTAATGCTTTTTTCAACCTTCGGGTTCTTTGGTAATTTGTTTAATCTTTCGTGCAATCCGCCTAAATACCAAGTTCTAAATGTCTCCAAATCCAAAGAACCCTTGTAGTGGTTCACAATCTTTTGCACAGGAAACATATTGTCTAATTTGTGGTTATCTTCAAACATAGCCGTATTTGTCCACCAATTCCGAATAAGTGGCTCAACGTGGTCAACTTGCCAATCGTCTTTTAATTCAGTTCCAGTATAGGCACATTTTCCACCAAACTTTTGTTTTATAATTTCTCTATCCTTCTTTGATATGTACATAAAAAACGGCTTATAACAATGGCTCATACACCATAAAAGAAATGAAGTTCCATTGTTTAATTAAACATTCTGCTATGCTTTTACGGTGCATAGCCAAACCGTTAGGGGCATTTATAAAGCCCACCTGAGCAAAATAAAAGCAAGCAGCACACCGCAAGCCGCCAGCATAACAGCCATTAACAGCCGTGAGCAAAAAAACCTTTGCAGTGATTCTTCAATGAACTGAAATGCACCCTTTAGTTTTTCCCCTGCCGACAGATTGTCAACAAATGGAATCATCCAGCGAAGGGATTTTTTTACCGGCATTCTAAGGTTGCAAATGTTTATAGCCTTCAGCGTTCCATTTTTCAAGCGAACAGTTACGTTGTCGCCATTGATTCTAACTATCCGAACATTTTCGGAAGTTCCTTTAATTCTTCTTTTTTCTCCTGTTTTCATGATTTTATTTTTTAAGTTTAAAAATAACATTACTTTTATCTATCCTTTGCGTAATGTGGCAAGGGATTTCTGGTTTACAAAAAACCATTTCAAAATAGCACCCATTACAGCCCAAATTCGTTCTTTGAGCCTCAAAAATACGCCCGTTTACTTCAATTGTGTTTTGGTCATCTGAAATGATTGTTTTCATGATTTTCTTACTTTATTCGTTTAACGATAGTTGATTTTTCCCCCCGTACCCCAAGCACGGAGAATTTGCCTATTTTGCGCCCCAGTTCCCGAAGTACGGCGGGCGATGCCTCATCATGTGAAAATTCCATTATTTCACCCGCTGACATTGAGCGGAGGGTGTCTGTGATTGTTAGTTTTTTTTGTGTCATAATTTTATTTCTCTTTTAAGTATTTGATGATTTGTTTCAATGCAAATATACTGTTATTATTATTGAATCTTTGCCACGCTGCCACTGACGGAGCCCATTTAAACCCCCATTTTTTCAGCTCCCGAATCGTGTCAGAATCGGGTTTTTCATCAAAAATTATTTGCAACCTGTTTTCTTTCCAGTTTTGAACAACTTTTCCGCCTGGGATTGCAATTTCTGAATTTTCACGCTCCGCATTACTTTCTTTTGTTGCTTTGGCATTTTCAGCCATTTCAGATAATTTAAAAAACTTGTGCCGTTCGGTAATTACTACAGACATTGTTTCGTTGAATTTTCGTATCTCTTCTATTGCAGCGGATACAATTTCAACATTTCCATGTTTTGCATAAGTTTCAACCTTTTGATATATGTTTGAAACAAATAATGCTTTGCTGCACCCTCTTTCAATTCCTGTATTAATTCCGTGAATCGTTGCTGCGGAACTCAATATATCATTTCGCAATCTATCCCAATTTTCAGAATTTTTCACTGATTGAGGCTTGTTATCCTCAATTTTTTTTGCTATTGCCTTCAATGCTTTTTCTCTCCATTCAGAAAATTCAATAAGGCGATTATGTTCAGACGTGTTTGCTTTTTCAGCTCTGCGAACGTTAAACCCTGAACCTCCCGTAATGGCTGAACTTGCGCAACGTGAGTGAGCTGATAGCCACGCTGAAAAATATTTCTTATAATTTGAAATATACCTTTCTTTTTCTTCTTCGGGTATGTTCAGTAAATCTTCATTTAACTGCTCTTCGTGTGATTTAATTGTGTCTTCGCCTCTTTTTTCAGGTGAGAATGAAGTCCAATAAAACGCCCTATAGGCTAAATCTTTAAATTCTGATAATTCTACTTTCATAACTGTATTTTTTTTGTTAGTAATTACTCCCGTATAGCTGGTATGGCAGCTTTAATTATTTTTATTTCTGTAAAATAAATTTGTTCATTCAAACATAATTCAATCTTCGCATCCTGAACGCATTTAGAATATACGCCCATGTCTTTAGGTATTTCAAGCGTTAAAATACTTTTTTTAATGCTATATTTTAATCCGTTTGTTGTTCTCATAAATGTAATTTTTTATTTGGTGGGTTTGTGGATTATTATTTGTTGTTGTTTGTATATCGGTGTCACGTGTAAGTGTTACCGATTAGTTAGCCCCAGATAAAGTGATTTATTGATTTGCGCATCAATGATTTAGTAATAGGTAAATTGATTTGTGCTATGAAATTATTCACATCATTTTCTCTCCATCCTTGCAGTGGTTTAGAACCCATCATTAATAACTCACTGCCTAAATTAAAAATGTCAGAAGTAGTAAGCGAAACTATCTGAACCTCGCTGAATCCAAAATCTACATTTCTTCCGTTAATATTCACGGTTACTCTTTTGCCATTAATTTCTACTACTTCAAAAATTTGTCCTTTTGTTGCTTCTGCGTAGTTGATTTTGATTCGTGCTTTCATAACTGTAATTTTTATTTGGTGGGTTTGTGGATTTTTATTTGGTGGGTTTGTGGAGTAGAAATAAAGTCAATAACTCCAGCCAACCATCTGAATTTTTTACTGACCGGGCTACTCAGATTTTTTGCTGATACCGCCCTTACAACTCTAACATTGTCAATTTCGCCGTAAATTCGGCATTTTTTACCTGATTTTAGTTTCATATTTTTTTTTAGTTAGTTAATAAATATATTAATATCGTTTATTTGCCTATTTTTAGACCCGTGTAGGCGTTTTTTCATTAAAGCGGATACACGTTATATTTTAAAATTAAGTAGCATATAAACGGGCTTAAAATGCTTATCTCTATAAGACTCTTTTGTGTTGTGAAAATCGGGATCAACCGGTAAAAACAAAAAAAGCCGGAACGCTTGAAACGTCCCGGCTATCTGGTAGCTCTATTTTACTATTTTACAGTAAGTTTATATAAAAATTATAAACATCCGTTCCGCACATGGCATATGCGTGTTTACCCCACAACAAAAAATTCTTTCGCCCTTCCTTTGACAATTCTGTAAATAGTCTCCTACATTGCGAAAACTGCCCCAAAATGTAAGAGTCAATAAGATAATTGTAAAATTCATCTATACTGCAAAAATCTAAAGATTTTGCCATTTTTAAAGCTGATTTTGTTCTCATTATTCTTTATTTTTTTGTTGTTATATGCCCGCATCTTGGGCACTTAATCTCAATCGTGTCGTTGCTCCCTTGCTTTTTTGCAAGCAATTTTGAGCAATTAAAGCATCTAATCTCTGTCATTTTTCTCGTGGTTATTTTGCAAGTTCTTTAGCAACTGCTTTTGCAACACATGTACGGGTAGAAGGAGAATTTGAACCTCCCGCCTCTTTTAGCAAAGATAAATTAATTGGCGCATTATCCCACCACCAACCGCCGCCATAACCCATATTGTTATAAGGGATGTTAATTTCATTTAAATGCACGTCGCCGCATTCAATTGCTTTTTTTATGTCATCAACTTTTAGCGAAGATAACACATATGATTCAGTGCGGTGTGTTGCAAATTGCAGAAAATATGCATGATGTAATTCAGTTGGATTTTCCATGTACTGTTTTGTTGTTATTAACTTTTCCATAACTTTGTGTTTTTTATTGTTAGTAATTGTCGCCGGATATCAAGCCAATGAACACCGGCGGAGGGCAAATTTGAATTAAAATCATTCATATATTACCTGATAAGAGCCAAATTTATTAATTAATTCGCTCGGCGTCCAATGGCCCAGGTTGGTAGTAAAATAATGAATTCGTTTTCCGCCGTTGGTAGTTCCTTTGTGTTCGGTACAGTTGTTTAAATCTAAATTAGAGTGCTGCACTACATTTAATTCTAATTTGCATTTTATTACATTAATCATAACTTTTTTTTTTAAGTGAATAATATTTTTGCGCCGGTTAACGGTTCAGTGTACACCGGCGGAGAATGAGTTATTTCGATGTAAACACTTTAAATCCCCTTTTAACCCTGTCAGCCATCAACATGCAGCCATGCTGCCGCGTTAATTCATTTTCCATTTTTTCAAGTTTTTTGGACGAAATCCTGTTACTCGAAAAAATAACTTCGTTGTTTAAATAGATAGTCGCTTTCATATTGTGCCGGTTAACCGTGCTCCGGAAGGGCTGAGTTAGTGTTATTTATTAGTATTTGCCGCCGGTTAACGGTTCAGTGTACACCGGCGTGGTGAGGAGATTATTCAAGCCCCCAAAAATGTCTGACAGCATTTTCTCTGTCAGAGTAATCGGGTTTTTCATCCCGAGCGTTTCTCCTCTCGAGAAGCGCATTGTAGGACGCATGCTTTTCAGCATACGCCTTTTCCCAATCTTCCCGCTCCTTTTTGGCTTCGGGAGATTCCACCCATCTTTTGGGCATCTCTGAACATTCAAAGATGTCCCACGAATACTGACCTTTTTTTTTAAGGTCAGCTATTATTTCTCTCGCTGCTTCGATGGTATCTACTACCACCAAAGCTTCCATCCTGGAATTTACTATCTTAAACATAATATCCCGGTTACCGTGTTCCGGGGAGGGCTGAAGTGTTAATTAATTTATAAATTTGACTTTTGCATCTGGATTATGAGATACAAATTTTTTAAACTCATCAACCGTTACAGGACGTGACGCCAACAGTGAGTAATTAAATGAACTGCTATGAATCATTCCGTCATTGTCAATAAAATAACGCATCCAAGTTCTCTGGTCGGTTTCTCGATACGCAGATGTAGCATATATCTCTGCTTCGATAAATCTGTCTAATTGCCTGCTGTAGTGTTTCATTTTTTTCCTGACTTGACCGTGATGTCGAGGGCTTATTTGTGAATATTTGCGACAACAAACAAAATCAATTGCTTATTGCCGTTTTTGAACTATATAGCTTTTTAGCTTGTTCGCACCTGGTTGCCACTCAACTCGATACCAGGAAATCGGGGCTTGTATTCGCTTTGTTAACGAGGGCGCAAAAATCAAGCTGTACGCCCCGACCATGAAGAGTAATTATCCCTTAATGATGATACAAATATACTGCATTGTTGCGTATTACGCAAGCTATTTTATATGTTATAAAACATGTTTTCGCCAAAAACGCAAAAAAAAATGTTAAATCTTTACTTTGTTATTTAATCTTACTATATTTGCACAATACATTATAAATTAAAACTATAAACATATGGCACGACCTTTTAAATACACAGTCCAGGAGCTTAAAGATTTATACAAAAAGTACAGAGCAAAGAGGGCTAAGGAATATGATATGAGATACGAAGCTATTAAGTCAGGCGAAAAAGCTGGAAATATTATCAAAATTAAAATGCCAAAGGTACCGACTATATTGTCATTTTGTCACTTCATTGGAATAACTGAGAAGACATTTTTCAATTGGATTAATGCCGAAAGTGAAAATATAGATAAAGAATTATTACAGTTTATTACGTACGTGCAGGAAGAAATGAAAGATGATAGGTTATCCGCCGCACTTAACAACACGATCAATCCTCAGCTTATCAGCCGGCTGGATGGGTATAAGGAGGTACAGCAGGTTGAGCAAACGGCACCTGATCAAATTATTATCAATGTCAATGGCTCAAAGGTTGACCTATCCGATTAACCTATCCGAAGGACCTATCCGAAGGACCTATCCGATTAATTAACAGTTATTTAGCTATGTTTTGTTCGATTAACTGTTTTGAAGTGTTAAGTATTGCAAATTGCTTAACCTGTTTATAACATATTGATTTACAGTGTGTTATTTGTAAAGATAAGTTAATGCCAATAATTTACATTATGAAAAATAAGTTTTATCTATATCATAGCGTTGATTATAGAGATATGCAATAGATTGTTTGCTTTGGCTTGTTTTAAGGCTCAAATTTGAACGATAATAGTCTGAGAGTACAAACATACCACACACACCGCTTGCGCATCACCACGGGCACGTATATACCCCCTATGGGTGTTTTGCGCAGGATGAAGCCGGTTGCATTCTATTCCCTCACAAAGATTTTACCCAAAAATGGGCAATCACTTTACTAGAAAGTTTTCTATTAAATAGTAGAAAATAAGGTGCTTAATAATGATAAAGATAGGGCTATTTTGTAAGTTTGTGATTTTAAGCAATTTAGTCGATTTTAACATGAAACTGAGTTTCAGCAAACCTGCAAGTTTCTTTCATGTTTCCCGAAAGTTTCTTGCTTGTTTTGAATAATATGTTTATATTTGTCGGGTAAAACTGATTAATTTCATGGATAAACGGGTAAAGAAAGTATTTCAGCAAACTACTGTTGACGGATTAACTGGTGAGTTATTGAGAGACCACAGTGTTTATGTTAGTAAGACAGGTGAGGTGTTCGGGATGTATCGAAAGACTGATGGCTTGGATTGGCTTCTTGGACTGACAGGTAATGAATTGAAGCTGCTTATTATCCTTGCTGATATTTCTGATTCTGCTGATGGCAGTGTTTCGCTTTCAAAGGTACGCCGTGAAAAGATATGTAACCTCCTGGGGATTGGCTCCCGCTCTCTTTCGATGCTATTTCAGGAATTGAACAACAAGGATGCTATATTCAGGATTAACAACAATGATTTGCTGGTAAATCCTGCAACGTTTTTCAGGTGTGCTACCAACGAATTGAGACAGCGCATCCAGATTTACAACGAGTTGAAATTAAGATATAAGTAATATTTTCTATATTTGTCAAATAATTATTGATAAAATCTATGCTTACAAATGCCGAACTTGGAATACCTGAATACAAAGTACGCAAGCAGCGAAAACAAAAGCCATATCAAAAGCCTGACAGCATTAAGGAGTTTGAATGGGAATATGATATTTGGTATTACATGGACAGGAAAATACCAGAAGGACTGCAAATAAAGCATAAATTTGATGATAAAACAGCAAATACGCTTACTAAGCTTATTATTGAGTATTTGAGAATGAATGGCTGCTTTGGTGCAAGGATAAACACGCAAGGAAACTACAATGCTAAGATTGGCAAGTTTGTTCGTTCTGGTTCAACCAACGGTATGGCTGATATAAATGCCGTTGTTAAAGGTAAAAGCATATCAATAGAGGTGAAAATCGGCAAAGATAAGATACGTGAAAGCCAGTTAAAGGTGAAACGTGAAATTGAAGCGGCGGGCGGTGTTTATCTTATTGTGCGTAGTTTTGATGATTTTTTAGAACAATTTGAACAATATATATGAATTTCAGTCCGAATTACCTGTTTTACTGGATGCAATACAAGTTCCAAAAGCACAAAAAAACGCTTTTTAAGGAGCTTGCAAGTGAAGACCATCCAGAAGGGCAACGGGCAATCGTTAAGTTTTTCAACTTTGGCGGCTCCCGTTCATCAAAATCATTTGATACAATTCATTTGATAGTTAAATTTTGCCACGACTTCAGGAAAAAACAACAACTCAAAATAAATGTTTATCGTGAAGAACTTGTTAGCTGCCGGGAACTGACATTGGAAGACTTCAAACTGTGTTTTAGCATTATAGGGCTTGTAAACGGAAAGGATTATGTTCTGACAGGAGATGGACAAGGTGGCAGACCAAAAATTGTTATTTTTGGTTCGACCATTGACTTTTTGAACTATCCTGATATTGGGAAAGAGGCTGGTTTTTGTGATATAGCATATATTAACGAGGTGCTGGAGACAGCTAACAGGAAAGACGCATACGATAGCATTAAAAAGCGTTGTTCAATGCTTCTTATTTGTGACGGTAACCCTAAATATACAGACCATTGGGCTTTTGAGCAGCAGGACGAATATAATGCTTTTTACTCTCAAACGTGCTATCTTGATAACATGAAACTACCTGATGGGCTTGCGGCTGAGCGGGAAAGTAAATGCCCGTGGGATTTTGCAGATTCGCATATTGAAATTGTCGACCCGCTTCCTGATTTACCAATTGGTAAAAATGATGTTTTCTTCAATGGTTTTCGCCGGCGTGTGTGGGACAAGCCTGAAATGCCGGACCATGTATTGGAAAATGATGGAACGTACAGGGCGAAACACCCTACAAACAAAAATCCGGATAAATTTGATTATCTCGTATATTCTGAGGGTATAAGATGCGCCCAAACAGGCACGGTGTTTAATGATGTATATTGGGAAGATACATTCCCTGATGCGGGATTTGATGAGGTTATCCTATCTATGGACTTCGGGTTCACAAAAGACCCTACAACGCTCGTAAGGACAGGAAGAGTAGGCAAAACTGATGCTTATATTGAAAATATGGTATATCAGCCTACCGCAACGCCTGAAATATGCTTTTACGTGATAAAGCCACAGATTGAAAAAGAAATTGAAAGGCGCAAAAAGGAGGGTTCATCTACTGATGAAATGTGGATAGCGTGCGAATCGCAGGATAAATATGGAACGGAAAGCTTTGTTGATGGGTTAAACATGATAGCTTCATCACAGGGAATAAACTGGAACTTCTTTAAAGTAAACAAAAAAAGCATTATTGCGGGTGTTTCTTTGATGAAAAAGTTCAAGTTACATTTGGTTGACACGCCAGAAATGCGAAAAGAACAACAAAACTATCTGCACAAAAAGATAAACGGTAATTTCATCAACGAACCAGACCCGGAAAGTAAATTTTGCCACATTTGGGACGGGGCAAGGTATGGATTTATCCATTTTTTCTATTGGATTTAAAAATATTTTTATAAAAACTTTGTTTATATAGAAATTGTCTATATATTTGCTGAAAAATATATCTATGAATGGCATAGAAAATATAAATTCATTTACAGATAAACATGAACTTTTCAGTGTTGTAAAAGAAAAACTATCTGGAAAGGACTATTTTATTGACTGCTCAACTGTCGATGGGCGTATTTCTGCCTATAAGAAATGCGATGCACTTAGAACGGTTATATCTAAATCTGCTCAATCTATTGCAAATTTAAAAGTATGGGCTTTAGATGAAGATAATAAACAGATAACGACGCCGAAAGCAAAGAAAATTATAAAAAAACTGATGCGACCTAATCCTAAAGAGGATTTCAAACGCTGGTTTAAAAAATTAGATACCCAGACAAAACTTCATGGCGTTGCTTATGTAAAAAAGGTTTTAAATTCAATTTCAGGTGAATATGACTACTATATAATTCCAAGGCAGTTAATTACACCATATTACGAGAATGAATTTGATATAATGTATGAAAGAAAGGTCAAGTATTATACCGTTTCTGCCGGTGGTGGAAAATCATACAGGGTAAAACCTGAAGATGTTCATGTCTTTTATGATATTTCATTAAACACACAGGATAACGAAACCATATTTGGTGGGAGCCGTGCAGAATCTTTATCTGAAGTTATATCAACATACGTTGTTATATGGCAGGCATTAACTGAAATGTATGCAAACAGAGGGGCTTTGAACCTTATTTCAATGGGAGTTAAGGAATCCGGTATGCTTGCATTATCATCATTAAAATCAGAAAAGGAATCTGTTTTGAAAAGACTTTCTCAGCGTTTTGGGTTGAGGCGTGGTCAGGATAAAAATGTTTTAATTTCAACTGATGCCAAAGTACATCCACTGACAGCAAAAATGTCAGATATGCAATTTTCTGAAATACTTATTGAATGCAAAAAAGCTATTGGTTCTGCATACGACGTACCAGCCCCGCTTCTTGACATTGAAAGTTCAAGATACAAAAACATGACTGAGGCAATTAAAAATCATTATACAAATAGCTGTATCCCCACTGCTGAGTATTTTTTCAGCGAATGGTTGCAGATGATTGGTGAATATGATTTGGGATTTGAACTTAAAGCCGACTATTCACATCTTGATTTTTATCAGGAAGCAAAAAAACAGGAGGCAATAGCATTCCAACAGATGGCTGGTGGCATTGCTACACTTAAAGATGTGCTAATTGAAGGGCAGCCGGTTATTTCACTTGAACAGGCGCAAATAAAACTTGACTTAATTTAAATATATGGAAGATAAGGACAAAAAACAGAATGAAAATTATATTTGTAGGGCACAAATTATAAATAGTACTGCCACTGATGAATATGATTTTGAATGTGTTGCCGTTCCTGAAAAAAACGGTCAGATTAGGTATTCATACAATAATGATGAATATTTTAATCAGGTATTAAGAACTGGGAAAGATAACGTTAAGACAGAACGTCTTGAATCAGGTTTGCCACTTTTTGATAATCATCCATGGGATAATTCAGCTAAAAATACACTTGGTATTAGCGTTGGATATGATTTTGATGAACGTGGTATTATCGTGCGTTGTAAATTTGGAGCAAGGGCTGACGAGGCATTACGTCAAGACGTTGCAAATGGGATTATAAAAACAGTAAGTATTGAAGGTTCAATTATTAATTATAGCGTAGAAAGGAATCAAAATCAGATTCCTACTTATTATGCTGAATTATGGGAACCGGAAAGCTTATCTTTTGCACCAGTCCCTAATGACATTGGTGCGTCTATAACAGTTAAAAGAGCAATAGAAAAACAGATAAAATCTTCGACAGAAGAGAAGTCTATTTATAAACAACTAACAAAAAAGTTTTAAAATGAAAAAAGAAAAATTTCTCGAAATTGTAAGAAGTAAAGCAAAAGCAACTCTTACTGCCGAAGATGAAGCTTTCTTCGGTGCAATTGGGGATGCCGTAGAGCAGGCTTTCCAGAATGATGCTGTCGAAAGGCAGAAACAAATTGATTCCGTACTTGAAAAACTCGGAACAATTGAAGAAGGTAAAACGGCAGCGCAAATTATCCGCTCGCTTACTGAAAAGGTTGTGGCTTTGGAAGAAAAGTCAAAACGTAACTTGTCCGAAGGGGAACGCAACATTTTGCGTAAAAAGCTGGAAGAAAAGAAAGAAGACATTTTAGGGGTTATACGCCGTCAAAAAACAACTCCATGGTCTCTTGAGTTTCGTATGAAGCGTGCAGCCTCAGCAATGATGACAACGGCAACAGTTGTAACTGGTGCGGTAGCTTCTGATTCTACCAATGTTTTTGATGACGTGGATATTGAGTTTATCCGTTACCCGAAAAATTTTATCCTTGATGCTGTTTCTTCCCGTCAGGTTTCACGTGTTCCTGAAAGTTGGAAATGGAAAGAACAGGTTACATCTGGTGATGGAGTTCCTGCCGTTGTTGCCGAGGGAAATGCTAAACCTCTTGTTGACTACAAATTTGAATGGAAATACGCTTATCGCAAGAAATATGCCGGGCGTATTGAAATGACAGAAGAAACAGAAATTGACTTTGAACAGCTCGTGCTTGATATTATCAACATGTTTGAAGCTGAGGTTCTTCGTGTTTATAATGCAGGTGTGTTGGCTGATATTATCGCATGGGCACCCACATACGCAGGCACAGCACTTGATGCAACAATTGTAAAGCCATCTATTATGAACGTTGTAAACGCTGGTAAATTGCAGCTTGCACGAAATGAATACATGGGAGATACATTGGTAATAAATCCTGCTGATTATGCCGAAACTCAAAATATGCAGAATATTAACGGTGACCCGATATTCATTCCTGATAGTGTACTGTTCCCCGGGCTTTCATTGTTTGTTACAAACAACATTACTGCCGGCACCATCCTTCTGGGAGAAGGTTCGATTGTAAAAGAACAGCACGGTTCGTTTATTTTGCGTTCCGGTACTTATGGTAATCAGTTTATTGAAAACGAAAAAACCATTATTGGTGAAATTTTCTCTATTTTGAAACTGACAACAGAAAGCAAAAAGGGATGGGTTAAACTTGATGTTGCTACCGTAAAGGCTGCATTGCAAAAACTTCCATCTAATTGATTTTAAATAAACAATGTGGGCGTTTTTAACGCCCACTATTAAAAACTTATAAAATAAAAAAAAATGAAAAAGATAATTTTATTTATTGTTTTATTGTTTGGGTTTGTAGCTTTAAGCGCACAAACAGTTACTTTGCCTGCAATGGCTGCTCAGGATAAAACGGCTACATACCAATATGTTCCGACTGACTACACTCTCTCTGCAACAACCGTAAGATATTTTGTCTTTACAGCTCCACAAGCATATAAAGCAACACAGGATTTTGTTTGCAAGATGGATACAACTGTTGGCACCAATCCTACATCTGTTGTAGTAAAACTACAAGGACAAAAATCTGCAATAAAAAATGACTGGACGGATATTGGTTCTGCCGTTACGTGGCATGTTACAGGTAAAGACACCGTGATTATAATCAGCAACACAACTGCAAATAGATATAGGTATTACAGGTCTGTATTTACCGGAGTTGGAGCGGGTTCTGTTGCTAAGATTACAGACCAGGAGTTGAAATTATATTTAGAGTAGCCATGTTGATACAGCTTTTAAAAGACATATTTGTTCATAAATCGGGGACTGTTCTTGATGTTGATGCTAAAACTGCAAGTGTTTTAATTAACCGGCAACAGGCTGTTGAATACAACCATAAGCCAAAAGAAGTTGTATCAGAATCAATTGTTGTCGATAAAGTTGAAAAACAACAAAAAAAAATTGTTGATAAATCAACAGCTAAGGCAAAAAAAGGAAGACCTAAAAAGAAGTAAAACAACCGAATGAAGGGATACTGATAGTTTCGGTATCCCTTTTTTAAAACATTAAACATGCAACCACTTATTGACAAAACATATTTCTGGGGTGAACTGGAAATTGATACTGGACTACACAGACCATCAGGTACGCTCCTTGGCGAGGCTGCTGCAAATGCTGAATCTGAAATTGATAAATATATCATAAAGCATCAGAAGGAGTTTTTACGGCAAATGTTTTCCGAAAGATACATGGAAAGTGTGGGTTGGGAGTTGCCTTCAGAATTAGTTGCGCTAATCCGGGACGAAGATTCAATTGCCCCAACATCACCACTTGCAAATTACGTGTATTACTTTTATTCACGTGATAATGAAACAATGTCAACACCTGCTGGAGAAAAGACAACTGTTATTCAAAACACTTCTGGGGTTTCTAAAAAAGAAAAATTAGTAAACGCATGGAGAGGCATGGCTCGTGAATTAAACAGAATACATTTAAAGCTATACACAAATAAAACAATTCTAATAAATGATTTAGAATTTAGTTATATTGACAACATATATCCATACGTTAATTTTAACGCTGATATATTTGATGCTGAAGATATTAATATATATGAATGATTTATGAAACTAACCATGCAGCATAAAATGAAAGACTGGAACGTGTTAAAAACAGTTTGCGGTCTTGATGAAAAGTTTGTTGAAAAGGTGAAGGCGTTTGATGTGCCTAAAAAAATACTTGGTAAGGAAGTCAAACAAACAGCATACATACAATTGCAACATATTATATCTGCATGGGATATTAAAACAGAGGAAGATTTGCATAAATGGACTGCAAAGGCATTTGGCATAATCAACATTAAAAAATGTCCTATTATCGACTTTATACGCCTTACAATTGCATTTTCTGATGTTGCAGATGAAGCTGGTAAACTATTTATGGATTTAAGGCGTGAATGTAAAGATTCAGATTTAAAAACCAAACTTGAAGCATTAAAAACAAAACATAAATCATCCATTTTGGCTGAAATAATGATAGCGTCACAAGGGGCATATACACAGCAACAGGCTGCCGAACTGCCTTGGATGTTTGCTTATGATATTCTTGAACGGCAAACATTAGAGTATGACAAAAGCGTTATTCAATCAGAGGAAATGGAAAAAAAATCAAAACGAAATGGAAGAACTAAGTCCGCTTGATATAGCAATCCGGGATAGCATTGAAAAAGTAAATGCAGGTGATGACGATAATCCAGCTTATTGTGGGTGGGCATTGTGTATGCGAACACGTCAGGATATTGTTTTTAAGCACGTACAGGGGACTTATCCAGCTTTGATACAATTTATCGAAGATGTAGAATATCCACCAGTAAATGGATTAGTACCACGTGAGATTGATTTTTATTTATTACACCCAAAAGCCAAAGGCGCAGATGCCGTTGAAACACGTATTTTGCATGACAGGTTATCACGTTGCGTTAATGATTTTCAAAAGGAATTACGAAATTACTACCGTTGTGAGTTTGTCGGTCAGCGTACCCGTTCAATAGAACAAATATCACAGGTTATGGAAGCTGGTATATTGTTTAAATTAAGGATTTACATAGACCAAACATGTTAGACGTATCAAACATAAATAATCGTGTTTCAGACGTTCTCAGGCGTAATTTAGAGGCTACCAAAGAGGATGTTAAAAAAAGCATGGCTGCAAATAATCAGGTCGTAACTGGCAAAACAGCTAACAGTTTACGTGTTGATGTTTCTGGAAACGAGGGTATTTTATGGGGCGCAGAGCATATTGATACTTTGGAGACTGGTATATCTCCGCAGCGGTCAAATATGGAATCATGGACTAAAACATGGGCAGGACTGTTTCATTGGGTGCAAAACAAAGGTTTTATTTATGATATGAGTAAGGCTTCATTTTTTGCAACAAGAGCAACCGAAATACAAAGGGAGCAAGGCTCTGTTTTATTCCGTGCAGGAGGAAGATTTAATGTTTACTCAGACAAAGTTGAGCCGCTTGTTGAAAGGATTAAAGATGAATTGGGAGAAATTATTATTAACACGAAAATACTTGAATAATGGCATATACAACATCAACATTTGGCGCAACAAACCAATACAGCGTATATCATCCTGAAGATAACCGGATGTTTATTTTCAGCCCTTATTATATTGAGGTAACAGGCACGGCAGCACAACAGCAAATTAAAATAACAATTAATGGAGAAAACTTTGTGCGTTTTACCAATGCTGCATATAAAGCTAAATTTCCAATATCAGGAGGCATTTTAAAAGCGTTTTTTGCAGGTGTTGAATTTGGTAATGTTGCAGCACATGATACCGGCAAATATACCAACGCAGCAAGTAAAGTCATTCAGAAGGCTAAAACGATAACAATTCAGGTTGAAAGCGATGTAAACACAAAAGTATTAACTTATGATTTAATTTGGGGCGCATTGCAGATTGGAGAAACAGAACCAACAAAAGCAACTATATATCGTTTTGGTACATTGCCTTTGACATTGACACAGCTATCAGGGGTATGGTGCGATTATGACAACGGGGGCTACATGCTTGAAAACAACGCATACGGGAAAGAAATTGACATTCAAAAAGCATACACTGATAACAAAAAAGGCAAGTACAAGTTTGTATATGGAACAGACCCGTTTTATATTACAAAAGAAATATCGGTTGTTGACTTGTCTGATTGTGGTAATGGGTATTATTTGCGTTGGTTATCACTTACTGAGGGATACAAATACTTTTATTTTCAACCGCATGCCGAAGGGTATAACACGGAAAACGGATCATCTATAAAACAAAATGTTTGGTCATTAGAGCCAACACCTGAGGGATTATTAAAGTCTGACACGTTATTAATGAATAAAAAGGGGGCAGAAGTTATTGAGTGCGGGATAAAAAACGCCGATTATCTTCAACAAAAGCATTTACAAACATTGCAACTGTCAACTAAACAATGGCTGTATATGGGTAGTAACATTTGGATGGAAGTAAAAGTCGAGATGGATGCAATAACTATTGACCGCTTCCGTGAAAAGAAAGAGGTTATAATTAAAATCAATAAACCTGCATTACAACTTCAATCATTATGACAGAAGAATTATACATAAACGGTACGTTGATGGACATTGAAAACGTTGATATTGTCCGTAAATACATATCACCATTTTTCCGTGATGTAAATATATTGCGCAACAATGGAAGTTACACTGTTAAACTACCGCCAACCGCAACCAATCTAAAAGCTTTTGGATTGTCAGATAGGCTTGATATGTTTTCCGACATACCGTATCAGGTTAATGCAGCTAACTACTACTATGATGGTTTTCCTGTTTTTGAAAATGCTGACTGTATATTGATTGGAGTTGCAGAAGATGGATTTATCGAGGTTCAGTTTACATGGGGACTGAGTAAAAGTAAATATCTGCCATTGTTTGAAAAGAAACTGAATGAAATTGTACCAAACGGAACAACAATACTTGAATCTGATTGGGTTGTAGAGTGGAAAAAATCAAATGTTGTTTACAACACGGGCAAGAAATACCGCTATCTGGACTATGTAAGCGGTGAGCGTGAAAGTGATGTTAGGATTCTTGATGGAGAGGTTCAACCTACGGCGCAAGCCCCTGACCCGTTTAATAGCAATCTTAAAGAAATGACCATGCACCCGTTTGTTGAGTTTTCAGATATGCTCGATTTGATTGTAAATGATGCAGCAACGCTGATAGCAAAGGAAATGACATCGAATCCTGTTCAAAATGTAGTATCATTTGCTGATGTTGATGGACTTAGAATCGGGGATTTGCTTGTTGCTATGGGTTCAGAACCCGATTTAGCTGACTTTAATATACGGATAACATGGATTAATGGACTTGAAGTTACATTTTCAGAAGAAGTTTATCAATGGTATGATGAAGGGTTTAATGCTTATTTTATTCAAACAAATTTAGCAAGTAATATTTTTGACGATTTAAAGCCAAGATTGTTAAATAAAGGGCTTATATTGGGTGGAAATAAAGCAGATAAAACAATAACATATTCAAAAATATTTGATGAAGACCCATTTACATATCTTGATACGCAAGAATTTGATTCTGTTATGTATAGTTGTATTCCATTTAACTATTTTTTGTCTTCTTTTGGATGTTATTCAGTAAAAGATTTTTTTGGATTTAGATGGGATGTTATGAACATTAGCAGTGATGTTCTAATCGTTAATCTCAATATGAAAACAGATTATATTTTAAAGCTATATTCTGTTGTAACGTCAGGAAATGAAGTCGCTGAGGAGATATTAACAATACCATTTACAACTGATGGTTCATACTATTATTACGATACATCTTTTGAAGTTGAATACGCTACCGGAAAAGCTTTTTTTATTGGAAATTTACTTTTGACAAATTCAAAAATACTTGAAGGAGAAATAATAATAAAACATATCTCAAAACATGGTATGTTTTCGATGATTGGAGGCTCTAAAGATATAGACCCTGCTCATTATAACTGTTTAATGAATCTTCCTGAAATGACTTTTGCAGAGTTTATTCAGCAAATGCTGATAATGACAGGAATGTTTATCGGATACGATAAAAATGGGGACATACGTTTTATTAGCTTTGACAATTTGAAAGGTAAAGTTCAATCAGGAACGGCATATAATCGTTCAGGACATATCGGGGAGATAACAAAAAACGAATATCGTTTTGAAAACTTTGCGCAAAGAAACATTATCAAGTTTAATAATTCTGACGATGTTGGATACGTTGCACAGGGTGAATTGACAGTTAATGACCTTACACTTGACAAAGAGCGTGATATGTACGTGATAAAGTTTGATTTAGCCGAACAATCCACTGATGGGAAAGCTGAATTTATACTTTATAAACAAAGGGTTACTGAAAACGAAAAAGGCGGCAAAATTGAAAAGGGCTTTGAAAATAACTACTCTGAAAAGCCGAGCGTTTGTGTTTACGATGATAATGGTGTGGCAAAGGTATTACAGGTATTGCCAAATAGTTTAAATGGCGAAACTGGATTTATTGAAACCTATTATGGTGTTATGCAAAAGATAATCGAGCGACCCCGGGTAATTGAATGTGAGGATAATATGGATGTTATAACTTCGGCAAACATAGACTACGAAAAGCCTTTTTACGCTGATGAATTGGGTGGTCGTTATGCTGTTTTACTTGAACTGCAAGCACCAAACAATGAACCGTGTGTTGCTAAACTGTTATTAATAAATCAAAAACTGTAATTATGAACGAAAAGAAGATAATAGAGATACAAATAAATCTTGCAGACGGTATTACCGAAATAGCTGAACTGCAAAAACGAATTACTGAATTAACAGCAGCAAATAAAGCAAATGACAAGTCAACTAACGACTTGAAAAATGCTTATGCTGAGAATACAGTTAAAATTAAAGATTATCGTTCTCAGTTAAATTTGCTTATAAAAGAATCAGCAAATCAGGCACGTACCGACCTTGAGAAAATAGGTCATATTCAAAAGTTGAAGGCAGAAGTGTCAAACCTTACATTGCAATATGAACGTTTATCAAAAGAAGAATTAAGTAGTACGGCAGGGAAACGGGTTCTTGAAAACCTTAAAACAAAACGGGAAGAATTGTCGAAGCTGAATGAGGCATACGGAAATTATTCGCTCGGAGTAGGTCAATACGGACGTGCCACAAACAATTTATCTATTCAGCTGGGGATGGTGATGAAAGAATTACCAAACTTTGCCATTTCTGCCCGCACAGGGATTATGTCTTTGACAAACAACCTACCTATGCTTGCAGAAGCATTTCAGGCTGTTAAATTACAACAGGCAGAAATGATTGAACAGGGGAAGAAAGCACCGTCAATGTTTAGCCTGATAACTAAATCTATTTTTGGTGTTACAGGGATTGTGTCTATTGCAATGGTTTTGTTGCAGTTGTTTAACAAACAGATTGTAGATTGGGTTACAGGGTTGTTTAAAGGCAAAGAAGCAACAGATTCTTTTTCAATGGCAGTTGAAAAAATGAACAAAACACTTTCTGATGGAAATAACTTTTATACGGATGCAGTTTCAGAGATTGAGAAAATGTCAACAATGTTGCATCTTGCAAGCATGGGGTTGCTTGATGCTGACTTAGTACTTAAAGAATATAATTCAACCCTTAGTGACACCTATGGCTCTGCTGATTCGCTTAGTCAAGCTCTTGAAAATATAAAAACTATAAAAGTAGATTATATAAATGGTCTTGTTGCCATGACAGCAGCACAGGATTTGTTAACTAATGCTATTAATAAATCTTCTGAGGCATTGTCAATGGAACGAAAAGGCAAACCTGGTTTTTGGGATTATTTAAAACAAATTGCATTAAATCCATTTGGAGAAGGTAATTTTATTACAAGAGCGTGGGAAGATTATTTTGGAAAAATAAATAAATTAAGAGATGAATCCGCAAAGGGCGTTGACGATTATTTCATTGAAATAAAAAAAATAGCAGAACAATATAAAAACGACCCGTTTATATTGAAATTATTAGGATTAAGTCCAGATGATAAAAATCAGGAAGAAACGCAAAAGGTTATCAGTGCAACAGTTGCACAATTCGACTACGAATCCAGATTAATGGAAGAACGTGGTAGAGCGCTGGAAGTTGGACGTGAAAGAGAATTATCTGCTATTGATGCTGACAATCAAAAGAAACTAAATCAAAGCTTACAGCATATTAAAAGGTTAGAGCAGCAAGAAAAAAAAGGAGTAGAAGGAGCGACAGCCGCATTAGCTGAAGCACGCAAGCAGCATTCAGACTATGAAATAGCACTAACAGAATCAACCAATCGCAAGAAGCTTGAAATAAACACAAAATATGATAAATTAATTGCTGACCATGCTCTTGCTACTTTAAAGCATCAATACGATATGATGCAGGCTCAAAGTTATCTTTCAGCACAACAGCAATACGATGCCACTGTTAAGTTTGCAGAAGAAGAATATGATGCTAAAATGAAACAATTGGACTTGGAAGGTCTATCAGAGGAAAGATATATCTTAAAGTCAACCGAATTATGGCAGCAAAGACAATTGACAATTGCAAACGGAGAAAAGAAGCTAACAGAAGATTTATACAATGAAAATCAGGCACGTTTAAACAACGAACTGACAGCACTTACAGCCGGACAGGCTGAACAGTTTCAAAGTCTATCAGATGTTTATGATTTAAAACGTCAGATGTTAGACAACCAATTAGCTGATGAATTAAAGAAAATTGGTGACAATGAGAAACTAAGAAAATCTATTGAAGACAAATACCGTGCTGAACGCATTGCTCTCGATAAAGAAGAAGCTGTTAAAAAAGTTGAGCAATGGGAGTTTTGGGCGCAAAAAGCTATGAGTGTCGGCTCTGAGGTGAATAATGCTATTAGTGCATTTGCTGAGCATGAACTTGAAACATGGCGTATTGCAAACGAGGGGAAAGCTAATTTTGATGCCGAATATGAACAAAAGAAAATAGAAATACAACGGAATCAGGCAAAACGTGAAAAGGCACTTGCTGTTTTTGATACAACGATTAATACTGCCGCTGCCATAATGAAAATGCTGGTTGACCCGGGAGGTCCCGCTGGGATAGTTTTATCTGTTCTTGCTGGAATTACCGGTGCTGCTCAAATAGCAACTATCTTAGCAACACCTCTTCCATCATTAAGCAGTTCAGGTTCAAAATCATCAAAATCATCAAAAACAACCGTTACCGAAAAGTTCCATACAGGGACTTACAGACCCGCTACGCCAACGGAAGAACAGGAGATAACACGAACACTGCTAACAACAGAACGTGTCTTATCGCCATCACAAACGGCTATTTTTGACAACATCATCAGCCGTGTTCAATCGTATGGCGGTTCACAGGCAATAACAAACGGTGTGGGGGTTTCAGATACACTTGCGGAACAACGTATGGAAATGGCATTCACCCGGGCTTTGCGAAATATGCCTAATCCAGTTATGTCATGGACGGAATACACCAATCAGGCACAGCGTCAAAAACTGCTTGACAGAAACACCAAATTTGGTTAATTAATGTAAATATCAATAACTTTTTCGTAAATATAAAAAATATCTATATATTTGTAACTGTTTAGTACTAACAATTAAAACTTTAAAAAAATGGCTGAATGTGATTTATTAGCTGCAAATATCGGTTCATGTTCCGATACTACCTCAAAAGGGTTTGCAACGATTGGTTATGTTGGGAATCATTCCCAAGCAACACCAACTTTAAGCCTTTCCACGGGATTGGTAACCGAACTTACTTCGACTGGTAACATTTACGAGGTTTATCAGAAGGGAAACAACCCTTTTTCTGATTTAACTTTCAGTGCAACAGAGCGTAAGACAGGTATGGTGTTTGGAAAAGAAATCAAAGTATTTGTTAAGGGCATTACACCTGCATCTGCTTTGTCCGTAAAAGCTTTGGCTGGAGCATCCGTGTTTATGATTTTAAAACAGTTGGGCGAACATGGAAATGCTAAGTATCCTATTTTGGGTATTGAATCTCCTATGCGATGCACCGGTGTTGCGTGGTCTGCCGAAGAAGGAGCGTTTGAGGTAACATTGGCTGAAAACAATGCCGATATGCCTGCTTTGTTCTTGTGGAAAACCAACGAATCAACAACTGATTCTTTGATTGCAGGATTGCTGCCGTAACATGGAAACGAGGGTACGGGATTTGATAAACGCTTTGCAATGTGGCAGGCGTTTATCTGATTCCGAAAAGAAAGAGGTAAAGCAAATGTATGTCGATGCTACTGGTAACAGGCTTAATGTTTATTGCTCGTGTCCCGATGTATACAAAGATGCTTTAACTGAAATTTATGCCACTATTAGAAAAAATAATTAAAAATATACATTATGCAACTATGTGATTTAATGGAAAACAATGTAAACTCATGTTCTGATAAGGCGCATAAAGGTTATCGACCAGTTGGATATTGGGCTAAACATTCCGATATTGATTGGTCGACTGTCATTTATGACGAAAACCTTGTTGAATTTCAGTTATTGGGTTCTGCTGTTTTTAAAGAAATATACGACAATTCCGTGATGCCTTTTGACGGTTCATACCCGTATTTTACTCAAACAAGCACTCACGGATACACATTGTCGAATGACAGGGTTAAATTCCCGTTGAAACGTTTTGACCCTGCAAATGCCGAATTGATTGGGGCACTGGCAAAAGGTACACGAATTGTTATCATCCTTGAACAGTATATCAACGGCTCTGCCCGTTTTTGCGTTTTCGGATTAAGTGGTGGTTTGAGGCTATCAGAAGAAACAGCACTTGACATGTCCGGTGATGATAAAACAATTGAGGTTGATTTGGTCGATGTAAACACCAACTACCCGAATTTGTTCTTATGGGCAGGTTCGGAAGCTGCAACTTTATTGCTTCTTGAAAGCATGACGGGCGTTCGTGTTCAATCGATTGACAGTCCTATTTTTGAATTGGGTTTAACCTTTAATTACGAGGATCATTTCGAATGGGGAAATACAATTGAATTCACCCCTGCAAATGCAACCGATAAGCGATTAACTTATTCATCTTCCGACCCAACAATTGCGACCGTTGATAATTCAGGAGATATTGACATGTTATCCAACTACGCCGTTGACGGATTCAAATTCTGCACCATTACAGCTACTTCCGTTGATGGAGGTCATATTGCAGAATGCCTTGTTGTCAACAATGAAGATTTTGGCATATTCAAATTCAACTTTGGCGGAGGGGATTTCACGGCTGAATTTTATGAGAGCTGCCATTTGGTTAAGCCCAACGGCGATATTGTTGCTTTGACTACGGGTGTTGCTGTTGTTGATGTCCCTGCTGGTGTTTGTCATTTGATTTATGAAAAGACGAATACTGTTATTAATTTGGATGGAATGCCGATTATCGGGGAGTTAAAGACGTTGCATGAAGGCGATTTTTATTGCAACAACTGCACCTCCTTAACCACGTTAAGCGCACCGATGGCATTCAATCTTAATTGCTACAACTGCACCTCCTTAACCACGTTAAGCGCACCGATGGCAAGCTCTTTGGGTTGCGAAGGCTGCACCTCCTTAACCACGTTAAGCGCACCGATGGCAACAGAATTGAATTGCAGCGGATGCGCATTAACAGCAACGTCAATAGCTTCTATTTTAGCCGATGCTGTATCATTGCCTGATTTATCGAATATTAACTTTGATTTCACAGGAGGAACAAATGCCGCAATTGGCACGTGGTCAGCGCAAGCGATTGTGGATAAAAATGTGATTATTGGTGCAACCGGAACAGTTTTATTTAACAGTTAAGATATGGCAAGGATACTCGAAACAAAAGGCTTAAAAATGGATTTAGATAATCCGACCAAAGCGCAAAAGGCGAAGCTTAAGAAGCTAAAGCCTGAAATGTACGAAAAGTTATTTAAAAAGGCATCCACCAAATAAGGGAGCGAAAGCCTACATTTAGGGGTGTGCAGGGTGATACTTGCACATCTCACACTAAAACACAAAATATGAAACTACTCAGCACATATTTAAGGGGTAAATCATTAACGGTTTGCTTTGCTTTTCCCGAAGATTACGACATGGCTAATATCGAGGCTTTTAACGTCTCTATCGGCTCGAAACAGTTCACAGGTGATGATATAGATATTAGTGGGCAATTAGCCTGTGTGAGGCTAAAAAGCGAAGACACATACAAGTTAACTGGAGACTATCCCATTATTATTTCAATTGATGATAAAACACGGGGAGTGATACCAATTCCCGTTGGTGATATTCGTTTTGTAACGCACAGAAATAGTCTGAATAACGCAAGCACAAACGAGCAAAACGACATTGTAATTGCGCTGTCAATTACGCAAACGACAATAAACGTTGACAGTGTGCTGTATGATGTTATGGCTGGTAAGGCTGCAACTATTGAAGTCGGAACAGTTACAACACTTGAAGCTGGCGAAGATGCAACGA
>Ga0302245_1000489_pt1 | contig 32817 bp, 30 predicted proteins | sample AAG_UR_Thr_MG_FD_193512 | JGI IMG/M metagenome (GOLD analysis project Ga0302245, IMG submission 193512) | Enriched activated sludge microbial communities from anaerobic digester in WTTP, New Holstein, Wisconsin, United States - AAG_UR_Thr | ecosystem: Engineered > Bioreactor > Anaerobic >... | reverse complement strand
GGTTGGCTGCGACATCCACCATGCCGGGGCCGGGGGCATATCTCTAAACGGAGGAGACAGGGTAAAGCTGATACCTTCAAGGCACCTGGCCGAGAATAACCACGTATACAGCTTCAACAGGTTCGACGAGGGTTACAGGCAGGGAATCAGCATAGACGGCTGTGGCCAGCGTGTTTCACATAACGTCATCCACGACAGCCCCATGCAGGGACTCTATTTTAACGCGATGGACCACGTGATAGAATATAACGAGCTCCATGATCTTGTGCACGAGGGCAGGGAACTGGGGGCCATGTATGTTTACGGCGCCCATAACGGCATGAGGTGGATGAACAGGGGCACGGTCATAAGGAATAATTTCATACACCATATAAGCTACCATTTTTCTCCCAACCTTACCCAGGGACTCAACTGCATACACGTGGACGGAAGAAACGGCGGCATGGTGATAGAAAAGAACATCTTTTACAGGTTCCCCAACGGCATATCCTGTTCCCATCCGGACATGCTCCTTCTCAATAACATATTCGTCGATGCCGAGCGCAGGGGCATATCCCTCGGCGAGAGGGGGATGGATTTCTTCTTAAGCCCGGAAGGAGAGCCGATAATGAGCAATATATCAGGATGGGCGGCCAAGCTTAAAAGCCTCAATTATAAACAGCCACCATGGAACTACAGGTTTCCCCAGCTGGCAGAGGCACTTATGGAAAAAACTCCAATGAGAACAAAGGATACCATTGTCGAACGAAATATAAATACGGGCGGACCTTTTATAGCCATGGGAGGCATAGCGGCGGAAGATAATCCCGTCAGGAATAACTGGGACGGGGAAGATCTTCTCTTCATGGACAGGGAGAATATGAATTTCAACATCAGGCCCGGCTCTCCGGTTTACGGGTTGACAGGATGCGAACCGTTGAGCGTGAATGATATCGGGGTGTATCAAGACAGCCTGCGCGCAACCTGGCCCATTAAAAGGACAAAAAATGATATAGGCAGGTATTATAAAGCCGGCTGGACGCCTCTTGCAGAACTGAAAAAGACAGTGATGGCGCCTCTCGGAAGGGTGAGCAAGGTTCTTGAATACGATATCACCCGCAGGAAATCCGGGATACTTATTGACGGCAATCTTGGGAAAGAAGAGTGGGCGGGGCTTGACAGGAGCAAGGCAATGGTCGTGGAGCAGTACTATACCGGAGATAAGAAAGAAGGGCCAAAGAGTTATGCATGGCTTCAATACGATGAAAAATACCTTTATGTCGGGGTATATAACGAGCCCGATCCTTTCACTGAGGCAATGCCCCCCCAGCATAAGGATTTCAAGAATCCTTTTGTGGAGGTTGACATTGAAAGTCTCATGGGTTCCCACAGCCGCGGCTGGTGGATTGACGATATGGCAACCGGGCCGATATATATAATGTCCGGTGATGCAGAAGGCAGGATAACTGTAACCAACAAATTCGGCATGCCTCACCAGCAGGTAAAGAAACTTGAAGGAATGATAGAATACAAAGCAACCGTCTTAAACAGGGAAAACATCGAATGGACATGCGAGATGAAGATACCCCTTGCTGAAATTGGCATCAATCCTGCCAACGCGGACAGGCTCTCTTTTAACATTGGAACCTATAAGAGAAGCGGTTTTTTTGCCTGGGTGGCAACGGGCAGTTCTTTCTGGCGTCTCGAGAACGCCGGATTTATAAGGTTCGCCAGATAACCGGAGGGAATGAAATGGGAAGCATGGCATTCCAAAGCATCAAGATACCTTTATGGGCGGGAGAGCCGGAGGTGTTTGCCGCGCAGGAGCTGGCACGTTACATGAAAAAAATGACAGGCGCAGATATGCCCGTACGCAGGGGCCTGAAAGAATTGAAGGGCGGGTCGATAATCATATCAGATATTTCTCATCCTGCAAGCAGCAAGTTTATTCCCGGTGAATTGCATGATGGATTGGCATACGACGGCTATCGCATCAAATCCCTGAAAGACGATCTTTACATTGTTTCACGGGAATCCGGGGGTGTCGTGTTTGGAACATACGAATATCTCAGGAGGTTTCACGGATGTTCATTCCTGGATTACGGTAAAAGGGGAGAGAGCATTCCGCGCAACGGGGCGGTAATGCACGGCAGTATCGATATCCTGGATAATCCAGCCTGCTGGTACCGGGGCTTGCAGGCAGACACATCCGGGGAAGAGGAGTCCCTTTTGGAGATGGTTGACTGGATGGCAAAAAACGGGTTTTCACACCTGTTGGTACATCTTAAGGAAGGGACTACTTTTGAAAATGTCCGTTCATGGCTTTTGCCTGCCCTGGCAAAAAGAGGGATTAAACTTGCTTACGGCCATCACATGTTCTGGAGGCTTCTGGGAGATAAAGGGTATGAAGACCACGAAAAGTTTTACAGAGAGTGTCCGGAGTTTTATCCTTTGATAAACGGCAAAAGGATACAGGGTGAGAAAAAAAGTCCTGCCGGGCTGGTCTTTGACAGGCAGCTCTGCTGGTGCCTCTCAAATAAGGAGCTGGCTGAAACCCTTTCCCGGAATGTTATAGATATTGCCCGGAAAAATCCTGAAGCCGACATCATTTCTTTCTGGCCGGATGACGGTTTGGCTCCTGACTGCCAGTGTAAGGCCTGCCAGTCAATCGTAACCGAACGGGACAGGGAAGAGACCTGCGGTGAAAAGCTTTATCCAAAAGGCAAAAGGGGAGACAGGGGAAAGATGCGAAAATATCTTAACCTGGCTAATTCTGTAGCCGTAAAGCTTGCTCAGGTATATCCTAAAATGAAACTGAGCGTCCTTTCTTACGTAGACCTGGCCGATCCGCCGGCCGGGATAAAGATACATCCCAACATAAGAATATGCCTGGCTATTTACGGCCGCTGTTCAAAGCATCCGCTGACCGAAAGTTCCTGCGACATCAACAGCCAGTATGCGGAAATCATAAACGAATGGTTGAAGGTTATTCCTGCCGAATCTCTTTACCTCTACACGTACGAGATGGGGATGGGCTCGTGGCGTTCCTTACCCTGGCCTGTTGTCAAAAATCTTTTCGAGGAATGGAAATGGCTGAAAAAAAGGAGGATAGGCGGTACCCATATTCAATCCCATGCCCGCAACACAGGGGTTTACGGATTGAATTATCTCGCCGTAAGCCATCTGCTGAGGGAAAAGTCCTTAAGTTTTGAAAATTTCATCTCGGGTTATTCTGAGGAATTTTTCGGGGCTTCCGCTGCGCCGTTCATGGAGAAGCTTATCCTCCGATGGGAAGAAAGGATGAGGTCTGCCGACAGGGATCACATAGGTCCGTCTCCGGTATATTGCCTTAATCCGATATTCCGGCGGGAAGACCTGGAATACTGCCGCTGCCTGTGCGAAAAAGCCTTTAAATCCGCGGGAAATTCTTTATACCGCCGGCGTATAGAGAGAATATATTCCCTTCTTGAATATGTTGAAATATTCGGCAGGGCGGAAGAATTCCACGGGCTGTCAATAAAAAAGAAACTGAAAGGGAAAAAGAAAAAGGAGCTTGAAGACTGGCTTAAGGAAATGGATCTTTTTGTCAACGAACACATTCTTCTCGAAGATAATATATTTACGGGAAACTTTACTCCCAGACTGAGAAAATATTTTGACAAGAACTGAAGAGGTAAGGGGAGGGGCAGTTCTTTCTGGCGTCTCGAGAACCCCGGATTTATAAGGTTCGCCATGTGAGGACAGGCACAAACAGAATAAAGGGGGAATATCCATGACATCGAGAGAGAGGGTTAGGCGGGCGGTATTGTTTCGTAAACCCGACAGGGTACCGTACGATCTGCCCGGGGAATGGGGCAGTGATTTTAAAATCGCAGGTGTTACGCCTGACCCTGCATGGACTCCGTCTGTCAAAACAGAGACCCGGTGGGAAGACGAATGGGGATGTATCTGGGAGAAGCTTGAGGGAGATAAAACAATGGGCCAGGTCAAATACCATCCCGTTTCAGATTACGGGGATCTGAAAACCTATAAATTCCCTGATTACGGTAATAAAAAAAGGTACGAAAAGGCAAGCGAGCTTATTTCTCAGAACAGGGAGAATAAATTTATTCTTGCATCCATACCGTTAAGCCTGATGCACAGGCTCGAGTATCTCAGGGGGCATGAAAATGCATGGATGGATTATTATAACTATCCTGAAGAATGCGGAAAACTGCTGGACACCATGTGCGAAATTGCCATGACTTCCATAGAGAGATTTTCTGAAATAGGGGCTGACGGCGTTTTTTCATGCGATGACTGGGGGTTCCAGGACAGGCTTATGGTGAAGCCTGAAATCTGGCACAAGATGTGGAAGCCAAGGTATAAAAAAGTGTATTCCTTTGCAAAAAGCAGGGGAATGCTGACTTTTCTTCACAGCTGCGGGTACATTACCGATATCCTGGGCGGTTTGAAAGAGGCGGGCCTTGATGTAATACAGATGGACCAGCAGGAAAATATGGGCGTGGAAAAACTTGCGGACCTTTATGGAGGGAAACTGTGTTTCTGGTGTCCCGTTGATATTCAAAACACAATGGTAAAAGGGTCGGTGGAAGATGTGAAGGATTACGCAAGGAAACTCATAACTTCTTTTGGGAGTTTTGACGGGGGTTTCATTGCAAAATGGTATCCCTCTCCCGAAGCGCCGGGTCACTCATGGGATAAAATCCGCGCAATGGCAGAAACCTTTGTTGAATACGGTTCGACATTTTACAGGTGAAGACGTAAAAAAGTTATCACGATTTTTCGCCGTGCCACAGACAGGGGCGAAAGGTAAAGGAGAAAGATGCTGACGGATCTTGAGATCGCGCAGAAGGCCGAAATAAGGCATATTGTCGAGGTAGCAGAAAGAGCGGGCATTGAAGAAAAGTTCCTTGAACTCTACGGAAGGCATAAGGCGAAGGTTTCAACGGATATCCTTAAGGAGCTTGAGCCCCGGAAAAACGGTAAGTATGTCGATGTTACCGCCATTACTCCTACTCCCCTCGGAGAAGGCAAAACGGTTACTACTATCGGGCTTTCCCAGGCACTGGGAAAACTGGACAAAAGTGTTTTTACCTGCATAAGACAGCCTTCATTGGGTCCGGTTTTCGGGATAAAGGGAGGGGCTGCAGGGGGCGGTTATTCCCAGGTTATACCCATGGAAGATTTCAACCTCCACCTGACGGGAGATGTCCACGCGGTCGGACTGGCCCATAACCTACTGGCGGCTTTTATCGATAATTCCATATGCAAGAAAAATCCTCTTGGAATAGACCCATTGGCTGTTAACTGGCGGAGGGTAGTGGATGTTTCGGACAGGGCTCTCAGGAATATCGTGACAGGACTCGGCGGCAGTGAAAACGGGATACCGAGGGAGACGGGATTTGACATCACGGTTGCTTCCGAGGTGATGGCCATCCTGGCGCTTGCCGAGAACCTTGCCGGTTTAAGGGAAATGCTCGGCAGGATAATCGTGGCAACCAACGGGCAGGGCAGGGCTGTGACCGCCGAAGACCTGAAAGCGGCAGGAGCCATGGCCGTACTCATGAAGGATGCAATAAAGCCCACCCTCATGCAGACCCTCGAGCATACACCCGTTTTTGTCCATGCCGGCCCATTTGCCAACATTGCCCACGGCAACAGTTCCATAATAGCTGACAGGATTGCCCTCAAGCTGGCGGAATATGTCGTTACCGAAAGCGGTTTCGGGGCAGACTGCGGCATGGAAAAATTCATGGATATAAAGTGCAGGTACAGCGGGCTGAGACCGGACTGCGTGGTTATTGTAACTACCGTAAGGGCGCTTAAGATGCACAGCGGAAAGTTCAGAGTTGTGCCGGGCAAACCCCTCAGCAAGGGACTGGTTGAAGAAAATATTGATGCCCTGGAAGAAGGAAGCTGCAACCTTGCCAAGCATATTGAAAATGCGAAACTGTTTGGTATCCCGGTAGTTGTTGCCATAAACAGGTTTCACACGGATACGGAGAAGGAGATAAAAACTCTGCAAGAAAAGGCTCTCAGTTTTGGTGCTGACGATGTTTCTGTGAGCAAGGTCTGGGAAAAAGGAGGGGAGGGTGGAATTGACCTTGCCGAAAAGGTTGCCAAAAATTGCGATAAGGAGAAGAATTTCAGCTTTCTTTATCCGGACGAATGGGATATAAAGAAGAAGATAGAAACCATCGCCCTGAAAGTATATGGCGCCGGGAAGGTCGAATATGCCGCGCAGGCGGAAGAAAAAATTAAAACATATACCGGGTGGGGATTCGGACACCTGCCGGTATGCATGGCGAAGACACATCTTTCGCTTTCCCATGACCCATTGCTTAAGGGTAGGCCTCAGGGTTTCGTTCTTCCGGTAAGGGATGTAAGGATATCGGCGGGAGCAGGTTTTCTCTATCCATTGTGCGGCGACATGAGAACCATGCCAGGCCTGCCCGGAGTACCTGCCGGCACAAGGATGGATATTGATGCCGAAGGCCGGATAAAGGGGCTTTTTTGATTAACGCGCATGCATGAGAAAATGTATCATCCCGGCAATCCCTGAAGGTTTTTCAATGAAACGGTGTTTTCTGTAGCCTTATATGCTTCAGTTCAAGGTTAATCCTTTATCCACTTGGAATTCAAAGAGGCCCTGACATAGACATCCCGGAATGACAATAAGCGGTGCCCTTCCAGGCTCTTATTCTGAGAACGCTTCTCTGAAGAATCTTTCCTTTCTTCATCCAAGGCCAAAGGAAAAACCTTTCATCCCCTGTTGCCCAGGGGAATTTCACGTTATATTTTTTTGAATCTGCAAGATCCTGTGGCTTGATTACCACGGGGAGGGGAAAGGTTTAGGCCTCTCTTTTCCTCAGGGAGAAAAGGATACCCGTTGCAAGAATGCCAAGTCCGACAGCGACAAATGAGACCGGCAGGCTGAAAGCCTGCCCGAGAAGTCCGACAATCAGCGGTCCTGTGAAGTTGCCCCCTCCGACCAGGGATTCGTGTATCTCCATGGGCAAACGGTATTTTGAATGGAGAAGCATGCTGTTGTGGTAAGCAAGTGCTCCCGTTATGCCCAGGATGGCTGTGCCTGCCACAACCTGCAGAGGTCCTTTGCCCAGTCCTATCATGAAACAGCTTGCGCAGAATAATGCACAGGATGCGAGAAAGCCCCATCGGTTGACGATGACCGGCTTGTTGCGCAGCATGTAGAATACCGCCAGCCGGAAAAAAAGAAGAATTGCAAGGATATTGCCCACCAGCAGGGGTGAGAAACCCCTTGAAAGACCGAGCTTGGGAAAGAGGAACATGACAGAGCCGGCCGTCATGAAATGGATGAAGTTAAGAAGGCGCACGCGCTGCACCAGCGGATGGAGAGCTGCAGGTGTTTTTCCCATGATACTGCCGCTTTTTGACGGCATGTCAATGGAGTATATCTTTTCCTTCCTTGAAAAGAGGAGAATGAAGGCAAAGATTCCCAGTGGAACCGACAGGAGAAAAGGTGCCCTGTAATCGAGAGAATATATGCTTCCCGCAAAGAAGGCCCCGAAGATGAGGCCCGAAGACCATGAAAGGTTGAAAAAGCCCGTCCTTTTTTCGCCCTCCGTGCCGGTGAAGAAGTACTGCATGGAAGGCCAGAAGATTGCATAGAAGAAACCTGCGGCGAGAAGAAGGGCAAACAGGGCCGGAAGCGGGACGAAGGCCAGACCGATATAGCATGCGCATGCCGCCAGGGGGGCCGATATGAAAAGAATGGTCCTCTTTCTTTTTGTCATCCGGGACTGAAGGACGGCTGTTATCGTGTATATGAAGTTTCCCGAGAAGCCGGCCAGGCCTATGACGAAGGGACTGCTTCCCTTCACCTGCGCAAGGAACATGGAAAGAGCCACGCTTACAAGGCAGTTCATGAATGACATGACGAAAGAAGCTGTATATGCCGAAGAAAAAAAATGCATTTGTAAGACTCCTTTTTAACATGTAAAATGATATATGGGACACGGAAAGAGAATAGTAATGATACTTCGGTCGCACGATTTTGTCAAAGAGGCAATGCCTGTTAAACCCTGAGGAATACAAATGATACATGAAAAAATGGCCATTATTTCTCTCTGCCTTATTTTCCTTACCGGCTGCGCCTTGCAGGTCAGGCAGCACGACACGGGAGAAGCAGCGATCTCTTTCCCAGGGACGGGCAGATCCCTCTTTTCTCCTTCGGGACGGGTTGAACCGGGAGAATCCGTTGATTCCCGTGACGGCCTTTTTTCGGCCAGGGAGATTGAACCTTACGGGCAGGGAAGAATAGGGATCTTCAGTAAGGAAAGCGGAGAGATGTTAAGTGTCATCAATGCGCAGGAGGTTCCAAACGACCTCAAGGGGATCTCATGGTCTAATGACGGCCTCGCAATCGCGGTTATGTATCACGGAGGAGATCCGGCCGGGATTTCGTTGTACGATCCGGTTTCGGGGGAAAGGCTTCGGACCGTGGATGTGCCCGAGGACTTTCATTACATGTCTTTCGGGGAGGCAAACCACATTCTGTATCTTTCATCTGACGGCTCCGACTGGATGGAAGTCAACCTGAGGAATACGGATTTTACACTCTTTTCCGGGGTTAACCTGCCCTGGATAAATTACGGATGGGATGTAGGAAGGAATCCCTGGGGTGGAAGACACGGGGGATTTTCCTCAAACAGGGAAAAACTCCGCGAGGATTTTTTATTGCTGAGGGAAAACGGCGTAAGGCTCGTTCGGATTTTCGTCTTCTGCGACCTGAGAAGCGGTATTGTTTTTGACGAATCCGGAGTTCCTTCTGGTTTTGACGGTTTTGTTGAAAAGGATTTCAGCGTCCTCCTTGATGCCGCCGCCGAATCGGGGCTGTCTCTTATCCCGGTGCTTTTCGATTATACCATAGCAGACGGGGTGGAAGCTGAGGAAAATGTAAGAGTGGGTGAATTTCAAACTGTTTTTACTGACCCGGTGAAGAAGAAGATGCTCCTGAAAATCTTCAGGGGGTTCTTCAGAAAATTTGCCGGTCACCCTTCGGTATTTGCCTGGGATATTATCAATGAACCGGAACATATAACGGCAGTGCCGGAAAAAGATATGCATGAATTCCTGGCCGATTTCATAAGACTCATACGCGGGAGTGTTCCGGGAACAAGGGTTACTGTGGGACTTCTGAACAGGGCTGATATGAACCGATGGGAAAAATGCGGGCTTGACATATACCAGTTCCATTATTTTGATTCTTTCGAGGCAGCGCTGCCCCTTGATTTCCCGGCAGTCAGGCTGTCTTTAGACAAGCCTGTAATTGCCGGGGAACTCGAAAGTACCAATATTCCTGCCAAGTTGACAACACTCTGGGAAAACGGATACAGGGGCGGGCTGTTCTGGGGCCTGAATGACGGCGGATTCCGGCAGAACGCATACCTTTTCCGGGCATGGATGAGCGTCCACTGAGATTTTGTTAAATAATATTGACATGTAGGTGGCACGAATGATAAAATAATGCTATTTAGAATTAGTAATTATTTTTTTTGTCATGTAGTATCACGTTTATATTAATCGTGGCAAGTGTGTTCGGATAATTGAGGAGATATGATGAAAAAGAATGTTTTTCGCATCAGAGGTGTGGTTGAGGGATGTTTAAGCATTTCTTTTATTCTTCTCTTTTCAGAAACTGTTTTTGCTGCCCATCCGTTAATAACGGATGATTCGGGAACCGTGGGTAAAGGTAAGATTCAAGTGGAATTGAACGCCATGTTTGATTTTGAAAAGTCAGGGGACATTGAAAAGAAAGTTCGGAAGTAGCGGCTGCTTTGTGTTTCGGTTTGAGCGATAGAACGGATTTGATTATGGAGATTCCCTACCAGTGCTTGATGGAAAAGAATAAAGGCATCAAGGTTCTTGATGAAAAAGGTTTTGGAGACGGGAGCCTGGAGTTGAAATGGAGATTCATTGAAAACGGGAACTGCTCTTGTGCTTTAAAGACCGGGATTTCCCTTCCTACGGGCGATCACGACAAGGGACTGGGGAATGACAATGTTAATTACAGCTTGTATTTTATTACTACGATCGGGACGAAAAAGAACGCTCTCCATTTTAACGCGGGTTACGACAGAAACAAAAATGATTTTGACGAAGAAGAAAACCTCTGGCATTTTTCCATGGCGGTGGAGAGAGAATTGACTGAGAAACTTAAATTTGCAGCCGACATCGGTATTGAAAGAAATCCAGACAAGGATTCGGGTGGAGACCCGATGTTCTTCCTGGCCGGACTAATATACTCGATTACGGAAAATACCAGTGTTGACCTTGGCTTTAAACTGGGACTTACAGACGAGGAAACTGACCGCTCGCTTATGGCAGGATTGACATTGTGTTTCTAATTACTTAAACAAAAGGAGGTATTATGCATATATCAGATGGTTACCTTGGACCGCCGACCAGCGGTTTCTTTTACGCGGTCATGTTGCCGATATGGGCGGGTGCATCAAGGATTGTAAAGAAAACACTCAGGGTGAAACAGGTGCCGGTTCTTGCAATTGGCGCAGCATTCAGTTTTGTAATCATGATGTTCAACGTGCCGATAATCGCCGGCTCCACGGGACATGCTGTGGGAGGAGTGCTGGTGGCGATTCTTATAGGTCCATGGGCTGCCTGTATTGCGGTGACAATTGCACTGGCGATACAGGCATTGTTGTTCGGGGACGGAGGCATCACTGCATTCGGCGCAAATTGTTTCAACATGGCTTTTGTCATGCCTTTTACCGGGTATTATGTATACAGGGCTCTCACATTTAAAACTTCCGCTGATTCAAACCGCAGGGTGTTTGCCGCGGGGATTGCCGGCTATATCGGACTCAACGTAGCTGCTTTCCTGGCAGGAGTTGAGTTCGGTTTGCAGCCGTTACTGCATCATACTGCAACCGGACAGGCATTGTATTGTCCTTATGGTCTCAATGCTGCGGTTCCGACCATGGTCGGGGAACATCTTCTGATATTCGGATGGGTTGAAGCAGTCATAACCGCGCTGGTGGTCAGGTTTCTGCAGAAGCAGGATACAGAACTTCTTGTTAACACATCCGGAGGAAAATAATGAAGATTACAACCAAATTATGGATAGGAATGGCTGTTCTTACAGTCCTTTCTCCTCTAGGATTATTCCTGCCCGAACATTTCAAGGCAGGAAGTGCATGGGGGGAATGGGACGTTGATGAGATAGAAAACCTTGTGGGATATGTCCCGAAAGGTCTGGCAAGGTTGTCAACCATCTGGAATGCGCCGATGCCGGATTATGCTTTGAAAGGCTGGGAAGAGAAAGGGTTGCCACATTTGAGTTTATCTTATATAATATCGGCCGTTGCGGGTATTGTCATTGTCTCGGCACTGGCTTGGCTTGTGGGTAAAATACTGGCAAAAAAGGGTGAATGACAAGTGTTGAAGAATCGTAATTTTGTGGAGCGCTCTATCACGGGCGCACTGTCATTTTTGAGGGACTCTGTGCTTTGCGACAGCTTTGTCACGGAAAAAGGGTTTCTGCAGTCTCTTGACCCGCGGATAAAAACAGTGACGTTACTGCTGTTTGTTATCCAGGTATTGTTTGCAAGGAACATTATTCTCCTGGTCTTTCTTTACGCCTTATCTGTTCTGCTGGCATACCTTTCCGGGATCCGCCCTCTTTTTTTCCTGAAAAGAACATGGACATTTATCCCGCTGTTTGCGCTTCTCATAGCCATCCCTGCCATTTTCAGTATTTTTACACCGGGAGAAGCACTTGCGACACTGAGAGTGGCGGGACTCAAACTTGTCATTACGCGCCAGGGTCTTTCAGGCGCAACTATGTTTGTTTTGCGCGTTGCCGCCTCTGTATCCTTTGTTGTTCTTCTCAGTCTTACAACAAGGCATTTTGAGTTGCTGAAAGTTATGCGTGTTTTCAAAATCCCGCAGATTTTTGTGATGACGCTGGGTATGTGTTACAGATACATATTCTTGTTTGTTGCGGTGATCGAAAATACCTTCCTTGCGGTCAAGAGCAGGGCCGGCATAAGAATAGGATGCAAAGAGGGAAGGCGCATAGTCGCTTCTAATATAGCATCCATGTGGCATCGTTCGTACCAGATGAATGAGAATGTATACCTGGCAATGCTTTCAAGGGGGTATACCGGAGAACCCGTTGTGCTGAACGGGTTTAGGGCCAAGCCGAGGGATTGGGTATGGCTGGTGTGCGTACTGTTAATGTCAATGGGAATGTTTTTTTCCAACTATCAAACAAGACTTTAGAAGAAGACTATGAACAGTATAATATTTGAATTAAAAAACGTGTATTTCTCATATCTGGGAAAATTTCCAGCCTTGTGCGGCATAGACATCAGTATCGAACAGGGAAAGAAAATAGCTGTCATAGGAGCAAACGGTTCAGGAAAATCCACGCTCTTGCACTTGCTTGACGGACTTATTTTTCCCGACAGCGGTAGTGTAAAGTTCTGTGGCTCTGAACTGACGGAAAACGCTTTCAATAATGAAGTTTTCTCCATGGAATTCAGGAAGAAAGTCGGACTTGTTTTTCAGAATCCGGATGTTCAGTTATTTTGTCCCTCGGCAAGGGAAGATATCATTTTTGGACCTTTACAGCTCGGGATGGCAATGAATGAAATTGAAATCAGACTGGAGGAAATAGCCGGCGTTCTGGATTTGAAAAAACTCCTTGACAGGGCGCCTCATCAGTTAAGCATCGGCGAAAAAAGGAAGGTCGCCCTGGCTTCCACGTTGATAATTGATCCCGATATTCTTATTCTGGATGAACCCACGGCGGGTCTTGACCCCTTAACAACCAGGCATATAATGGACCTGTTTCTCAAACTGAACGATTCGGGGAAAACGCTCGTAATTTCCACGCACGACCTGCATATTGCTGAGGAAATATCTGACATAGTTTTTGTGTTCAACCAGGAAAAGAAGATCGTGAAATACGGAAGTGCATTGGAAATCCTTAACGACAGCCGTCTTCTTCACGACAACAATCTCATTCATATTCACACCCACATGCATGAAGGGAAGATACATACCCACCGGCATGCCCATCAATCTTATCACGTCAAGACCTGATAGCTGGTTTTCATCGGTTACGGCGTCAATGTCCGTCCTTCTGGGTTAAAGCGGGTTGTGAAATGAACCTGAGCAAAGTGCGGGAGGACATATGAAGATCTACACGATGGCATCGTTATTCGCCTTCTGCTTTTCCTCGGATGCGGCAAGTATTTTTTCGTAGGTTTCTCTGCTTATGACATGTTCTATCCTGCATGCGTCTTTCCTGGCTATCTCGGGAGGTATCTTCAGGGTCTGAGTGAGAAATTTTACTATTGCCTTGTGTTTCTTATGAACTTTTCCTGCTTCCTTTCTTCCCTTGGGTGTGAGTTCCACGTGCCCGTATTTCTCGTGTTCAACGTAACCGTCCCGGGAAAGGATGCTAAGAGCCGAGACTACCGAGGGGTTCGTCACCTTTAGAAATTTGCCGATGTCTTTTACCCTGGCAATTCCCTTTTCCTTTTGCAGTATTTTTATGGCTTCGAGATAATCTTCAAGACTTTGAGTAAGCATGCCGCCTCCTTAGAAAAAAAGCCTGGCCGCCTGGTAGAATGCCGTGGCAGTCAGCCAGCCTGCAAGGATTGACCATAGAGCAGAAATCAAAGCCCACCTCGTTCCTGCCTCCTGCTTTATTACCGCAACGGTCGCAACGCAGGGAACGTAGAGAAGTGTCATGAGCATGAATGAATAAGCGGAGACCGGCGTAAAAAGGAGTGACAATGCCGCCGACATTCCGTCTGTTCCCCCGAGTACCGTTCCGAATGTTCCCACGACCAGCTCTTTTGCCACCAGCCCGGAAAGAAGAGCTACCCCCGCCTGCCAGCTTCCGAAGCCGGCGGGTTTAAGAAGCGGCGCCAGAAGGCTTCCGATCATGCCGGTAAAACTTTCCCTGCTGGCAAAAGAGGCCGAGAGGGGGAAATAGCTGAGGAACCATATGAGCACGACTCCCGCGAATATCATGGTTCCGGCTTTCCTCAGGAAGAGGCAGGATTTTGCCCATGCAGAGATAAGCATTCCTTTTATCTCCGGCGGGTGGTACGGAGGAAGTTCCATTATGATATGGCTTGATTCCTTCCTGAAGAATGCGTTCTTGAATATCCAGGCAGTAAGCATTCCGGCTATGATGCCGATTATGTAAAGGGAAAAGAGAACAGTGCCCTGGTTGTGTTTAAAGAAGATGCCTGTAAAAAGCAGGTAGACCGGCAACCTGGCCGAACAGCTCATGAAGGGCAGGGCGAGAATAGTTATTATCCTGTCTTTTCTTGTCTCGAGGGTCCTGGTGGCCATGATTGCAGGCACGTTGCATCCAAAACCGAGAAGCATCGGAATGGCGCTCTTGCCGTGAAGCCCCACCCTGTGCATGATCCTGTCCGTTACAAAGGCCGCCCTTGCTATGTAGCCGGTATCCTCGAGCGCCGCGAATATGAAGAATAGAAGGAATATGTTGGGAAGAAAGATTATGACCGCTCCTACTCCGGAAATGATTCCGTCTGTAAGCAGGGATATTATCCATTCCGGAAGGGCCGCGGCAAAAAGTATTTTTCCCGTCCAGCTTCCCGCGATTGAAAAGAGGAAATGTAGAATACCTGCAAAGGGGCCCCCGAGGGTGAAAACGGCCTGGAAAGTGAACCACATGAAGAAAAGGAAGATAAGGCTTCCCGACAAGCTGTGGGTGAAAAGCTTGTCAAGCCTTGCCGTCAATTGTATTTTTTCTTCAAGGCGGGTTTCCCTCCGGGTGCATTCCTCGACCATGCCGTGTATGAAGCCGTAACGCTTTTCTATCATCGTGTTTTCTATCTCGGGGTACTCCCTGTCAAGCTTTCCCGTTATATTCTTTATGTCAGCGAAGGTATCCTTTCCTTCAAACATGGCCGTGAACTCCGGGTCCTTCTCTATGAGCCGGGTTGCGAGGAACCTGAGCGGATAAGGGGTCGTGAAATCCTTCAGCTTAGAAACTATTCCGGATATGGCTTCCTCGATCTCTTTTCCGTAATTTATGCTTCCGGCGCCTGTTTTCGGCTTCCTGCCTTCGCCAGAAATAAGATCACGAAGCCGGGAAATCCCCTCGTTCCTGTTTGCCACTGTCCTGACGAATGGAATGCCCATCATCTTTTCGAGTTCTTCGGTGTTGACGCTGATGCCCTTTTCCATGGCAAGGTCGTACATGTTGACCGCGACAACCACGTTCTGCTCAAGCTCCATCATCAGCGTTACCAGGTACATGTTCCTTTCGAGGTTCGTGGCGTCGACCACCACGATGACAGCGTCGGCCTGCTTCCTTACCAGAATATCCCGTGCTATCTTCTCGTCCTCGGTGAAAGATGTCAGCGAATAAGTTCCGGGCAGGTCAATGACCGTGAACCTGGTATCCCCGTGAATAAAATGGCCTTCCTTTATCTCCACCGTCACCCCGGGCCAGTTGCCGGTTTTCTGGTGGAGTCCCGTGAGGGCGTTGAAGAGGGTCGTCTTTCCAGTGTTGGGATTTCCCGTGAGAATGATGGTTTTCTCCTTCATCATGCCGCCTTTCCCCTGTCCGAAGGTGTGACAGATATGTGCATTGCTATGCCATGGCCTACCCCAACGCTCGTGCCGCCCTTCTTGAAGATGACCGGCCCCGGTGCGGGTTTTGTTATCTCTATCTCGTCACCCACGAAGATTCCAAGGGTGGTAAGGCGTTTTTTTGCGCCCTGACAGGCCGGGTCTATTCTGACAATCATGTATTTTCCGTTATGGGCTTCAGATAATTTCAACATGCTATTTCTCCCGGGGATTATATGTTATCCTTGACTAATAAAGTTAGTTAGCGTTAACTTATTTTAATTCTTTCTGGACAAGGTGTCAACAGGTAAAAAAAAACGGCCCTTTGAAGGGCCGTTTTAAATCTCCCAAACCGGGGCTGAGCAAGGTGCCCCATCTTTTTTAATCAGGGATCTCGGATGCGAATTTTGACAGGAGGTCTCCGACTTCCCTTGTACCCATTCCCATCTTTCCGGCTTCAAGGCTCCTGACGTGTTTTTCGGAGGTTGCCTTGACTATTGCCTTCTCAATCATGAGGGCGGCCTTCTCTTCTCCCAGGGTTTCGAGCATCATGCCTCCGGCGGATACGGTTGCTATGGGGCAGGCCACGTTCTTGCCCGTGTATTTTGGGGCAGAACCGTGGATAGGTTCGAACATGCTGACTCCCGAGGGATTGATGTTGCCCCCGGCCGCTATTCCAAGTCCTCCCTGGGTCATGGCGGCAAGGTCAGTGATTATGTCTCCGAACATGTTGTTTGTCACAAGGACGTCGAACCATTCAGGATTCTTGACCATCCACATGCAAGTGGCATCAACGAAGGCGAAGTCAAGCTTTACGTCCGGAAAATCGCCTGCCACTTCGGACGCTGTTCTCCTCCAGAGGTCTCCGGCGTAAGTTAGCACGTTTGCCTTGTCGACTACCGTCAGAGTTTTTTTCCTGTTGCGCTTTTTGGAGTATTCAAACGCGTACCTGACGCATCTTTCAACCCCTTTTCTCGTGTTCACATCGAGCTGGGTTGCCACTTCGTCGGCGGTGGATTTCTTAAATGTTCCGCCTATGCCGCTGTATGCTCCTTCGGTGTTTTCCCTGACTACAACGTAATCTATGTGCTCGGGGCCCTTGTCTCTCAGGGGGTGCCAGACGCCGGGGTAAAGCTTGACCGGCCTGAGGTTTATGTACTGGTCGAGCTCGAACCTTATCCTGAGAAGTATTCCTTTTTCGAGGATGCCGGGAGCCACTGCCGGATGTCCCACGGCTCCCAGGTAGATCGAATCGAAACCCCTGAGTTCATCTATCGCCGATGCCGGGAGAGTCTCTCCGGTTCGCAGGTACCTCTCACCGCCGAAATCGTACTCCTCGGTTTCAAGGCGGAAGCCGTATCTCTCAGAGACAGCCTCCACAACCTTCAGCCCCTCGTCAATGATCTCTTTTCCTATACCGTCTCCAGGAATGACAGCTATTTTGTAGCTTTTTTTTGAGCCACCCATTTCATTAATCCTCCGCTTTGTATTATTTCCTGTAAGAATTCAGGGTACCTTTTAAAAGAATATTTCCTGCCGCCGGTCACGTTCAGAACCGTACCGTTTTCAAAGTCAATTTCAAGCACGTCTCCCTGTTTTATGTTTTCCGCTTCCTTCAATTCTATGACGGGCAACCCTATGTTTATGGAGTTCCTGAGAAAAATACGTGCAAAGCTTTTTGCAATGACCGCCGAAATTCCGCAACCCTTGATTGACAGGGGGGCGTGCTCCCTGCTTGAACCGCAACCGAAATTTTCTCCGGCCACGATCATGTCTCCTTTCATGACCTTTTTGTGAAAATCCGTGTCGAACGTTTCCATGCAGTGGGATGAGAGTTCCTTTTCGTCGGTCGTGTTAAGGTACTTGGCTGCTATGATATCGTCGGTGTTGACATGGTATCCGAATTTCCATGCTTTACCTCTCGTTTCCATTTTTTCTCCCGCCGGTTTTTTGTTTTTCCGGTTCTTATACAGTTTAGAAGGTTACCACAAATGGCTTTTCAAATCAAGGGCTCCGGGCTGAGCGAAAAGGATTTTTTGCAACTCTGCCTTTGAAAGGATAAAATTATCGGATGGAATATGGCATTATATACTGGCTCGATCTTGCCGGCACTTTTGTATTTGCCGTCACGGGGGCTCTTTCAGCGGGTCGGAAGAAAATGGACGTGTTCGGAGTCGTTGTCCTGGCCTGCGTCACTTCTCTCGGAGGAGGAACTGCCAGGGACCTCCTGCTCGGGATCAGGCCAATATTCTGGATAAGAGACATATCGTATCTTTCTGTCGGGATGGCAGGCGGGATCCTGACTTTCATTGTTGCGCATTCAATTGTAATTCCTTACCGGTGGCTCCTCTATGCCGATGCCGTCGGCCTGGCTGTTTTTACCGTGGTAGGGGCGCAGAAAACTCTTCTGTCCGGAAACCCCGCAGCCGTGGCCGCCGTAATGGGTGTGGTGACAGCTGTCGTGGGAGGCATGGTGAGAGATACGCTTTCCGGAGAGGCGCCGATGATTCTCAGGCAGGAAATATATGCCACTGCTTCGATTGCAGGAGTCCTGGTATTCCTCGCAGCTTTTAAGCTCTCGGGTTCTTTTTCGCTGGCGGCTTCACTCTCCATGCCCCTTGTCTTCTGTATCAGGATCTATTCCGTGCACATGAAACTTTCCCTTCCCGTTTTTAAATCCTCCGGGCAGGAGTGAGCCATACTACGAGATTTCTTCCGGATGGCATATCCTTCCCCTGACCGCCGATGCAGCGGCCACTTCAGGTCCGGAGAGGTAAACGTAACTTTCCACATGGCCCATCCTGCCAATGAAGTTCCTGTTGGTGGTGGCAATAGCGGTCTCCCCCTTTGCCAGTACCCCCATGTGTCCTCCGAGACAGGGACCGCATGTTGGAGGGCTGATTATGCATCCTGCCGACATGAATACTTCTATAAGCCCTTCCTTGACAGCCTGCCGATATATTCTCGGGGTTGCGGGGATCACTATGCACCTGACCCCCGGGTGGACTGTCTGTCCGTTGAGTATGGAAGCGGCCCTGCGCAGGTCGCTTATCCTTCCGTTGGTGCAGGATCCTATGACCGCCTGGTCTATCCTGACACCGGAATATTTTCTTGCATCCCCGGAGTTTGACGGAAGGTGTGGCGCCGCTACCTGGGGCTCAATGCCTGAAACGTCTATGTCAACGACCTTCCAGTAGTCGGAATCGCCTGCGGCCTCGAGGTTGCAGGACACGGCTTCAGGGGCAACGGTCCTCATGTAATTCTCCGTGATGTCGTCGGCCCCTATTATTCCGTTCTTGGCTCCGGCTTCTATGGCCATGTTGCATATGGTGAACCTGTCATCCATGGGAAGGTTTGATATTACCTCCCCGCAGAATTCCATGGACATGTATGATGCCCCGTCCACTCCCGTCTTCCCTATGGTATAGAGTATCAGGTCTTTCCCGCCGACATACCTGTTTCTCTTTCCGTGGTAGTTGAACCTGATGGCGGATGGCACTTTCATCCATACCTTTCCTGTTATCATGGCGGAAGCTATGTCGGTGCTGCCCATTCCCGTAGAAAAGGCGCCGACGGCTCCGTACGTACAGGTATGGCTGTCGGCCCCCACAATAAGGTCGCATGGCCTGGTGAGCCCTTCTTCGGGAAGGAGGGCATGCTCTATTCCGACCTTGCCGAGTTCGTAGAACCTTACTCCGAACCTTGCCGAGAAATCCCTGAGTACCTTGACCATCTCTGCGCTTCTTATATCCTTGCAGGGGGTGAAATGGTCGGGAACAAGGACTATCCTCCGGGGATCGAAAACCTTCTTTGATCCGGACTTGAGAAATTCCTCTATGGCAAGGGGAGCCGTTATGTCGTTTGCAAGCACCAGGTCAACCGAACTTTCAACGAATTCTCCGGCAGTGACAGATTTTTTTCCCGAATGTATCGATATTATCTGCTGGCTGAGTGTCATTTGATTCTCCTTCGTTTTCAGGGGCCGGCTTATCATGCGCCCTTGTATTTTCTCCTTGAGATGTCCTTCCTTGCGATGTAGCGGTTTATGGCATTTATGTAAGCCTTTGCGCTTGCCTCGATGATGTCCGTGCTGAACCCCTTGTCGGCAACGTTCATGCCTTCAACCTGGAGAGCCACCATTACTTCTCCCTGCGCATCCTTGCCTCCCGTTATTGCGTTTATCTTGTATTCCCTGAGAACGGGAGAGAAGCCGGTTATCCTGTCGATGGCCTTGTAGATTGCGTCTACGGGGCCGTCTCCCCTCGAGGCGTCTTCCATTACTTCATCTCCTTTCTTGATCCGGACCGTTGCGCTGGGTATGGTTGAAGTGCCCGAGAGTACGTGGAAATAATCGAGCCTGTATGTCGGCTCGTGAGTTCTCATGTCTTCTTCCTCCGTAAGGACTTCAAGGTCTACATCGGTTATATCCTTCTTCTTGTCGGCAAGTTTCTTGAACTTTTCGAAAACCATGTCGAGCTTTGATTCGTCAAGGTGGAAACCGAGGGCCTCGATCCTCGACTTAAGGGCGTGCCTTCCCGAATGCTTTCCCAGGACCAGTTCGCTGGCAGGTATTCCTATGGTCTCGGCGCTCATGATCTCGTACGTCTCCCTGAACTTGAGAATGCCGTCCTGGTGTATTCCTGATTCGTGCCTGAACGCGTTCTCCCCGATGATTGCCTTGTTCGGCTGCACGGGAATTCCCGTCATGGAGGAGACCATCCTGCTGGTCCTGTATATCTCCCTTGTCTGTATGCCTGTCTCAATCTTGTAAAAGGATTTTTTGACCGTAAGGTTCATAACTATTTCTTCGAGCGCCGCGCTGCCTGCCCTTTCTCCAATCCCGTTGACCGTGCATTCAACCTGCCTTGCTCCGCTTGATATTGCCTGGAGGGAGTTTGCCACCGCAAGGCCCAGGTCGTTATGGCAATGGACGCTTATCACCACGCCGGCGGGTAGTTTCTCCCTGAGGAAGGATACAAGTGAGCCGTATTCTTCGGGGGTGGAATAACCTACCGTGTCGGGCACATTTATTGTGCGTACCCCTTCCGAGGCAACGGCCTTCGATATCTCAAGAAGGAAATCAGGTTCGGTCCTGGACGCATCCTCCGGAGAGAATTCTATGTCGTCTATATGCCTTTTTGCAAAGCGCGCCTTTTCAACAGCGATCTTTATTATCTCGTCCTTCGCCTTCTTCAGCTTGTACTTTCTGTGTATCTCCGAAGTGGCCAGGAATATGTGAAGCCTCGGCCTGGAGGCCTTTTCGAGAGATTTAAGAGCTTCCCCGATATCCTTGTCAACGCACCTTGCAAGGGCGCAGATGACCGGGGTTTTTACCCTCTCCGATATCACCATGACAGCTTTGGCGTCATCCTGCGAAGCTATGGGGAATCCGGCTTCAATGATATCTACTCCGAGCCTTTCGAGCTGTTCGGCTATCTTGACCTTCTCTTCGCTCGTGAGGCTTGCTCCGGGAGACTGTTCCCCGTCCCTGAGAGTTGTATCAAAAATCATGACCCTGTCCATCTTTTGATCCCCCTTTTTCTCCGTTCCTGATTTTTCGGGAGCGGCCTGCTAAAAGGTTAGCATAAAAAGGAGTTGTCTTCAACTTTGGAAGGCGTCTGCAGGATTTTGCTGAAGGCCGCACGCATTTGCATGCAACTGCCCCGGGCCGTGCCTCCAATTCATTCGGTCTAAGGCGGATTCTCTCTCCGCGGAAGGTTTATGTAACAGGAAGAATTTGACAAAGGTTTCCCGAAGTATTAAATTATACTGTTGTCACTTTACACATGCGCACCGGAGGGATAAATGAAAATTTCTAAAAAACTCAGGGGATTTTTATGCATGGCGGTCTTCGTCTCTGCGCTCCTTTTTTCTGCCGGATGTTCGAGGAGGGAGGTTGCCCTGCCTATAAGCGATAAGGAGATAGATGAGGCAGTTAAATTCGGAAAAGATAATTCTTCCCTGACAAATACTGAATTTGTCTCCAAATGGACGCTCGATTCAGGCGGATATATGAAAGGGGAGGGGATTGTTACTATAGTTACCCCGTTCCTGCGTGTTGCCCTCATGTCGAAGAAGTCTTCCGCGCAGGGATCGGGTTTTAACAGGAGGTTTACAGAATCCGTTCTTGCAAAGGAAGCGGGATTTCTCCATTTCGAGGTTACTCTTTTCGGCGACAGCTACGCTTTTGGAAGGACCGTGGATTTTCTCCTTCTTCATGAAGGCAAGGAGATAAAGCCGGTTGAAAAGTTCATGCCCTCCTATGCAGAGATGGCAAGGGATTATACATGCATTGCAAGCGGCTGGGTAAAATTCGATAATAAGGATATTCCAAAGGATGCAACGGTCAGGCTCTCTGTCAGGTTCAAGGAGAACGAGAATTCAAAGGAAACAAAAAAGCTCGAATTCAATTTCAACCTGAAGGAATTCAGGTAATACAGGGCGTCCCGCCAGGAAATCTTGCCTCAAGGCCATGAAAAGAATATACCTCGATATGAAGGAGTGTTCCATGGAACCGGGTTCGATAACCGTGGCCGGGGATACGTTCCACTACATAAGCAGGGTCCTGAGGATGAAGGAAGGAGACCTTTTTTCCGGTTTTGACGGAACCGGACTGGAGTATGAAATAGAGGTTTCCCTGATGGGTAAAAAAAGCATGACGGGCAGGATTATATCTTCCAGGGTGACGGCCGAAAGGGAGCTGCCTTTCAGCCTGGCAGTTTACCAGTCTGTGCCCCGGGGAAACAAGATGGATTTCATAATAGGCGAGATGTCCCAGTTAGGAGTCAGCACCGTCATTCCGGTAGAAAGCGTCAGGGTCAGCGTAAGCGTGCCCGATGGAAGGTACCGCGCCAAGACTGAAAGGTGGAAAAGGATCGCGGCAGCGGCATCTTCCGTATCAGGAAGACAGATGGTGACAGGCATCGGTCAACCCGTCAGATTCGTTAAGGCCCTTGAGCATGAGGCTGACCTGTCGATTATCTTCTGGGAAGGTTCAAAGGTGATGCTCAGGGATGCCCTGAGGGGCGCAGATGTCCGCAGGAATATGTCAGTCAGAATTTTCATAGGGCCGGAAGGCGGCTTCTCCTGTGAAGAGGTAGAAATGGCTTCGGCCCGGAATGTCATCCCTGCAAGCCTCGGCCCCAGGATACTGAAGGTTGAAACTGCCGCGGTTCTTGGGGCCGCTTTTACTGTCTACGAATTGGAAAACATGCTTTCAGGCAATCCTGCCTCTGATGAGGGGGCGGGCGAACGAGAAGAAGATGCCTGCCACAATGATGATTAGGCCCAGGATCTGGAAGGCAGCCTGGATACCTGCGATGTGGCCGAAAAATCCCGCTATCAGCGGTCCAAGAAAAAGCCCTCCTCCGATTATCCCCTCGTGTATTTCCGTGGGCAGGTTATGTTTAAGGTGGAGTATCAGGCTGTTATGATATGAAAATGCCCCGGTAACGCCTATCACGATCATGGAGGCGAAGATTATAGAAGGATGGCTTCCCTTGCCCGTAAAAAAAGACCCCAGGGAGAAAAGGAGACATGAAATAATGAACGTGTGGTTTCGAAGTATGATGCCTTTTCCCCGCAGAAGAACGAATGTGAGGAACCTGAAGAGAAGGAGCGTAGCGAACATTATGCCGATCATCTGCGGCGAAAAACCCCTTTCGAGACCCAGTTTAGGAAAAAGGAACATTATTGCCCCCACGGATGTCATGTGAAGAAAACTCAGGATCCTTACCTCCCCTATTTCGGAAAGAGCCGCATTGCCCCTGTCCCGGGACTCTGCCGGTGAAGATGAATCTGACAACGGCCTTTCTTTTATCATGTATAATCCTGCCATGGCGGCGAGTCCCATGGCAAGCGCCGCTGCAAAAGGAGCCAGTGGATCATAGGCGTAAAGGTGGCCGGCCATGAAGGAACCGCAGATGATCCCCCCTGACCAGCAGAGATTGAAAACCCCCAGTCTCTTCATTCCCTCCTCGCCTGAGAAAAAATACTGAACTGTGGGCCAGTATATCCCGTAGAAGAAGCCTGCAAGGAGAAGGAAGACCAGTATCACCGGTACCGGTACGAAGAAAAAAGAAAAGTAAATAAGACCGGCTATCCCGGGGGTATAAATGAACCAGGATCTGTTTGCACCGGAGAAGAAACGGGCCTTGAGAAAAGTGGTTGCGGTATATGAGAAGCCTGCAACAAAACCTGCCAGGCCTATGGTCATGGAACTGCTTCCCTTCATGTCAGCAAGAAAGAGCGCGAGAGCTATGCTGACGCAGCTGTTCATGAAATCCATCAGGAAAGCAGACAGGTAGATGGAAGTAAACATTTAAGGTTTTAGAGTGTATCAGTACTCCTTCGACTGGACTTTCTTGAGGTTCAGCAGGAGTTCGATGTTTGTCTTGGTTCCCCTGATGAGTCCTATCAGTTTCTCCATTGCTTCCACTGAATTAAGGGAAGCAAGCACCTTCCTGAGAAGCCACATGAGCTGGAGTTCCTCGGCATTGACGAAGAGTTCTTCCCTCCTGGTTCCCGATCTGTTTATGTCTATGGCAGGGAATGTCCTCCTGTCAGAGAGCTTTCTTTCAAGGTTGATTTCCATGTTGCCCGTTCCCTTGAATTCCTCGAATATCACGTCGTCCATTTTGCTTCCGGTGTCGATGAGGGCGGTTCCCAGTATTGTAAGGCTTCCTCCCTCTTCTATGTTCCGGGCCGCTCCGAAGAACCTCTTTGGTTTGTCGAGGGCGTTTGATTCCAGGCCGCCGGTCATGATCTTGCCCGTATGGGGAACCAGGACGTTGTAGGCCCTTGCGAGTCTCGTGATGCTGTCAAGCAGGATAACCACGTCCATCTTGTGTTCCACCAGGCGCTTAGCCTTTTCTATGGCTATCTCGGCTACCTGGGTGTGCCTTTCAGGAGATTCGTCGAAGGTTGCGCTTATTACCTCCCCTTTAACTATCTTCCTCATTTCCGTGACTTCCTCGGGCCTTTCCGCCACCAGGAGAACTATCAGGTATACCTCCGGATTGTTTGTCGCTATGGCATTTGCCAGTTTCTGGAGAATGACCGTCTTACCTGTTCTCGGCGGGGATACGATAAGTCCTCTCTGTCCCTTTCCGATGGGGGTTACCAGGTCTATCACCCTGGTCGTCATTTCGTCGGGATTTGTCTCAAGGATGAACCTCTGGTCGGGATGTATGGGGGTCAGCTCCTCGAAGGGAATCCTCATCTGTATGTTTTCCGGAAGGTCGTTGTTGACCTTTTCCACTTTGAGAAGGGCAAAATACTTTTCGTTTTCCTTGGGCGGCCTTATCTGCCCCGAAACGGTGTCTCCCGTCTTGAGTGCGAATTTCTTTATCTGGGAAGGTGATATGTATATGTCGTCGGGGCCGGGAAGGTAGTTATAGTTGGGGGAACGCAGGAACCCGAATCCGTCGGGAAGTATCTCGAGCACGCCTTCTCCCACCAGCAGGTTGTCCTGTTGGGTCTGTGATTTCATTATCTTGTATATCAGCTCTTCTTTTCTCAGGTTGCTTACCCCGTTAACTTTCTGGTTTTTGGCTATCGCCTGGAGTTCAGGTATGGTGAGTTTCCTGAGCGCCGAAATGTTCATCTCTTTTTTCTGCTCCATATATATCCTCCTTAATAAAAATGATTGCAATGAATGAATTGTTGAGAATGTTGATTATTTCTTGCCAGGTGCCTGGATTATAGTGCTGTTTTGTGATCCGGATCAACCTGTAAGTGCTTTCTGCAGTTCTCCGATTAGTTTTTTTACCTGCGCAGTTGTTTCGTCGATGGAACCCGAGTTGCATACAACGTAGGTGGCCTTTTTTTCTTTTTCCTTCAAAGGGATTTGGTTTGCCAGTCTCTTCTTTATGTCTTTTGCTGTAAACTTTCTTTTCAGCCTCGACAGTATCTCACGTGGGGATGCGCTGACCACAACTATTTTGTCGAAGAAAGAGTCAGATTTTGTTTCAAAAAGCAAGGGAACTTCAAATACTATTATACCACCTTTCCTTTTCCAGTCAAATATTATCTGGCGGCACCTTTCAAAGACGAGGGGGTGTATCAGGTCTTCAAGCTTTTTCCTGAGGAGAGGATCAGAAAATGCTTTTTCAGAAATCACCTTCCTGTCCGGTATGCCGTCTCTTACGGCTTGCTTTCCGAATATGGAAGCCAATCCCCCGATGATTTCCTTCTTTTCGTAAAGTTCGTGGACCATATTGTCAAGGGAAAAAGAAGGGATGCCCCCGGTGGAGAATATCTCTGTCACCGTTGTCTTTCCTGAACCGAATACCCCCGTTATCCCCACGACCAGGAGTTTTTTATTCTTCCCTTTTACTGGGTTCCCAGGTTCCATGAATTTATGTACTTTTCCTGTAAGGATGTCATCCTGTCAATGCGTATACCCATGCTTTTCAGCTTGAGCTCGGCAACTTCCCTGTCTACCTTCTCCGGAACGTCGTAGACACCGGGCTTCATGTCCCTGTTTTCCACGATATACCTGACCGACAGGAACTGGTTGGCAAAGCTCATGTCCATGACAGATGAAGGATGTCCTTCAGCGCATGCGAGATTGAGAAGGCGGCCTTCCCCGAGAAGGTATATCTTTCTGCCGTTTTTCAGTTGGTATTCGTCGAGCCCGTTCCGTATGTTTCTGTGGCTCCGGGACGATTTTTTTATTCCTTCAATCTCTATTTCCACGTTGAAGTGGCCGGCGTTTCCAATAATTGCGCCATCTTTCATCCTGTTTATGTGGGCGGCTGTTATAACAGATGTGTTTCCGGTTGAGGTAACAAAGACATCCCCCTTGCGTGATGCTTCCGACATGGGCATCACCCAGTAACCGTCCATTGCAGCTTCCAGGGCCTTCACGGGAGAGGTTTCGGTGACGATCACCTTTGCTCCCATTCCTGCAAATCTCCTGGCTATTCCCCTTCCGCACCATCCATAACCGCAGACAACGGCGAACTTGCCCGCGAGAAGGATGTTTGTCGCTCTCAGGATTCCGTCGATAGTTGACTGCCCGGTGCCGTATCTGTTGTCGAAAAGATGCTTCGTATCTGCGTCGTTTACCGCGATCACAGGGAACTTCAGAAGGTTGCCGGCGGCAAGGCTCCTGAGCCTTATTACGCCCGTTGTCGTCTCTTCTGTCGCCCCGATGATCTTCCCGGCGAACCGGGGCTCCTTGTGCAGGGATGATATCAGGTCGCATCCGTCGTCCACGACCACGGAAGGTTTTGTGGACATTACCATGCCGATGTTGCGGTAATAGCTTTTGCTGTCCTCGCCTCTTTTACCGAAGACGCTTATCTTTTCCTTGCTTACAAGGCAGGCGGCAACATCATCCTGCGTGCTAAGAGGATTGGATGCGCAAAGGTAAACTTCGGCCCCGGCATCCCTCAAGGTTGTCACTAAATTTGCCGTCTCGGTGGTGATATGGAGGCAGCAGCCTATCTTCAGCCCTTTCAGAGGTCTGGTAACGGAATTCCTTTCCCTCAGGATGCCCAGGACGTCCATGTGGCGTGATGCCCATTCTATCTTTTTTTGTCCTGCATCGGCAAGGCTCAGGTTTTTCACGGAATAGTCCATATTTATAAATCTCCCTTGGTTGCCGGCCACTTAAAACTTCCTGAAAATAGATGCGGAATCCTTCTCTTCCCATTTGAAACCCTCGTTTTCCCTTCCGAAATGGCCGTAACATGCTGTCTTTTTGAAGATGGGACGTAGAAGGTTGAGTTTGCTGATAATGCCTGCTGGAGAAAGGTCGAAGTTCTTCCTTATGATACTCACGATTTCACTGTCCGGCAGGATGCCCGTTCCCCGGGTGTCGACCATTATGGATATGGGCTGGGCTACGCCTATAACGTAGGCAAGCTGTATCTCGCACCTTTTTGCGGCCCCTGATGCGACAACGTTCTTGGCGAGATACCTGGCCATGTATGATGCCGACCTGTCAACCTTCGTGGGATCTTTGCCCGAGAAACATCCGCCCCCGTGGCTTCCAACTCCCCCGTATGTGTCCACGATTATCTTTCTTCCGGTCACTCCCGTGTCTGCCTGGGGTCCTCCTATTACGAACCTTCCGGTGGGATTCACAAATACCTTCATCTTCTTTCCCCTGAGATCAGCGGGAATAATCTTGTCTATTGCAAACTCTGTCAGGTCGGAAACGATTTTTTTATGTTTTGCTTCAGGATCGTGCTGTGTGGAGAGGACAACGCTTTCCACCGAGCACGGGATATTATTCCTGTAAAGAACCGTTACCTGGGATTTGCCGTCCGGCCTGAGGTAGTCCAGTTCATTATTCTTCCTAAGGAAGGATAGCTGCCTGACAAGCCTGTGGGCAAGAGATATAGGAAGGGGCATTAACTCTGGAGTCTCGTCGGTGGCGTAGCCGAACATCATTCCCTGGTCTCCGGCGCCTCCCTTGTCTACCCCCAATGCGATATCGGGCGACTGGTTCTGGATGGAAGTTATTATGGCGCTGTCGTTGTAATGGAAACCGTAGGAAGTGTCGGTATATCCCGTTTCCTTTATCAGGTTTCTCGCGACATCGGGGATGTCAACGTAATTGTCTGTCGTAATTTCCCCGGCAACGAATATGAGCCCCCTGGTTGTAAGGGTTTCGCAGGCGACCCTTCCGTTCCTGTCGAGCTTAATGACTTCGTCGAGGATTGCGTCTGAAATCTGGTCGCAAATCTTGTCTGGATGACCTTCCGTAACAGATTCCGAAGTGAAGAGATATGAGTTATCGGTCACCTTAGTCCTCCGAGTTGTTTTTTCAAAGTGTTTATCTCGCTTATCTCAGTCGGGTCCGAACCGTTCAAAACCGCCAGATAGAAACTTATCCAGTCTCCAAGGATGACAAGATAAAGAAGGTCGGACAGGAGGTCGCTGCCTTTGGATCTTACGGTGAGAATGTCGGGCTGTATACCTGATATTATCTCCCTGGTTATATCCATGCGCAGTTTAATGCGGGCCTCTTCCCTGGAAGTTTCAACGAAAACCGGAAGGCAACGGTTCACGAACCATTCAGGGTGCCTCCATGACATTATCTCGTTGTGGTTCATCTCAGGGATGGAATTGACAAATGAGAATGTCTTGCTGTTTTCAGCTATCTGGGTTTTCCACCTCATGAGAGCCGGATACATCGCGGGATTGGAATAGAGCAGGGGGACCCTGCCTTCCAGCCTTCGCGCTATGGCGAGGGGTTCGCTGTCTTCACTGCCGGGAGAAAAATCTTCGATCCACCTGTCCATTTTGCCGAAGATCGTCCGGGGCATGGCTTTTACCGCGCCAATTGATGCGAGGAGGCCGTAGACAGGAAAGAAGAGGTATCCGAAGGCACACCTCGGCGGATATCCGCCGGGGATTTTTATGAAGGGCGCCGAATACTCCGAAGAGAGCTTTTCCACTATCCCGTTGCTCGATATACATACAATCCCGCAACCTTTTTTCTTTGCGTTTTTCAACGAACTTACCGTTTCTTCGGTGTTTCCGGAATAGCTTGCCGATATGACGAGTGTTTCCCTGCCTGCCCACGAAGGAAGGGAGTAATCCCTGTTCACGAATACGGGTACTGTCGAGACGCTGTCGCAGATGGTTTTCAGGATGTCTCCGCCTATGGCCGATCCTCCCATTCCGCAGAAGACAATCCTTTCAGGAAGCTGTATCCCGCCGATCCCGGGTGAGATCGACTCAGCATCCCTGCACTGGTCGGAAAATGAGAGGAGCTTTTCCAGCATCTTCCCGGTATCCCTTGCCTGGATAAGATCATTGATTGACATGTGTTTTTCTCCCCGAGGTAAAAGCAGAACTCTATCTGATTTTCTTTTGAAGGAAACCTAAAACCTCTTCATGATTGTTGAAAAGCATTGCCTCTGCTGCAAGGTTCTTCAATTCCTGACCTTCCATCCTCCGGAGCTTTTCCTTGACCGAAGGTATGGCCACAGGAGCCATGCTGAGTTCTTCCGCTCCCAGTCCAACGAGAAGGCAGGCAATCTCGGGTATGGAGGCCATCTCGCCGCATATCCCCGTCCATATTCCTGCCCTGATGCCGTTATCAATCGTCATCTTTATCAGTTTCAGAACGGATGGGTGGCATGGCTGGTAAAGGTGGGATATCCTGGCATTTCCCCTGTCAACGGCAAGGGTGTACTGGACGAGGTCGTTGGAGCCTATGCTGAAGAAATTGACCTCCCCGGCCAGCTTGTCGGATATGAGGGCAGCGGAAGGTATCTCTATCATGATTCCCGTCTCTATTTTTTCGCAGTGGGGGATATTATCTTTCCTGAGGGAATCCCTTGCCTCGGAAAGGATCTCTTTCGCCATGAGAACCTCTTCCACGGTGGATACCATGGGAAACATTATCCTTAGGTTTCCGGAAACCGCGGCCCTCAGTATCGCCCTTAGCTGTGTCTTGAATATGTCGGTTCTTTCCAGGCAGAATCTTATTCCCCTCCACCCGAGGAAAGGATTCATCTCCCTGGGATATTCAAAGTCGGAAAGGAACTTGTCACCGCCTATGTCGAGAGTTCTTATTATTATGGGCTTGCCCCCCATCCTGTCGCATACCTTCCTGTATGCAAGGAACTGTTCTTCCTCACAGGGCAGGTCTTTCCTGTTCAGGTAAAGGTACTCGGTCCTGTAAAGTCCTATGCCCTCGGCCCCGTATTTTTTTGATGTTTCTATTTCTTCGGGGAGCTCTATGTTGGACTGGAGACAAACCCGCTTCCCGTCCCTGGTTTCTCCCGACAGATTCTTCAGAGCCGAGAGCTCCTTCTTCCTCGACAATATCTTTTCCTGTCTTAAACGGTACTTTTCTATTACCGAAGGTGCAGGATTCTGGATGATGACACCTGCTTCCGCATCTATTATTATCAGATCCCCGTCCCTGAGAATCTCCGTGATCTTATCGCTGGCGACTATGGCCGGGATTTCAAGGGCTTTTGCGAGGATGGCGGTGTGGGATGTAATGCTGCCCACCTCGGTTACGAAACCTATTATGTGCTTCTTGTCCAGGGAAACCGTCTGGCTCGGGGCAAGGTCCCGGGCCACCACTATTTCGTCCCTGGTTCTCCTGGCTGCTGGAGAAGAAGATTTTTTCATGTTGGATATGATCTTTTCAATCACGTCCGACAGGTCCCTTCTCCTGTCTTTCAAAAGATCGTCCGAGGATTTGTTGAACTCCCTGATGACGTTTTCAAGAACCCTCTTGACGGCTGTCTCCGCATTGACCCTGCCGTTTATGATTATATCCCTGGCCTTCTCCTTGAGGAAGTCGTCGTTAAGGAGAGAAAGGTGAAAGGAGAAAATGTCAGCATACTGGTTCCCTGCATTCTTCCGAAGCTCCTCCTGGAGAGATATTATTTCTTTCTCCGTCTCCTTGACTGCCAGGTTGAATCTCGATATTTCATGTTCCACCATGTTTCGGGCAACGGTGTATTCGGGAACTTTCAGAAAATCGCTTTCCCATACCCATACTTTTCCGATGGCAATGCCGGAAGATAATCCAATGCCTTTTATTTTTTTCATTTTAGGATATCTTTTCAGGCCGACGCAACCGGTTTCTCGTCGTCTTCTTTTATGATTTCTATCACCTCTGCGGATGTCTCGGCGTTTCTCAGGGCATTCCTGAACGTCCGGTTCTTAAGCAGGCGTGCAATCTTGGCGAGGGCCTTGAGGTGAAGGCCAATGGATTTAGTCGGGGCGATGATCAGGAATATGATGTTGACGGGTTCGCCGTCGAGAGAATTGAAGGAAATCCCGTTTGTTGAAATGCCGACGGCTCCCACGAGATTCTCGATCTGGTCGGTCTTTGCATGGGGAACCGCTATCCCCTGGCCTATTCCCGTTGATCCCAGCTTTTCCCTTTCAAGCACCGTTTCCAGTATCTCTTTGCTGTCCTTGATATAATTTTTGTTTTTCAGCAGGATTAGAAGCTCTTCAAGAGCCTCTTTCTTCTCCTTGCTCTTCAGGTTAACCAATATGCAATCTTCCTTAAGAAAATCCGTTATCATCATTTTCCCGCTCCTTTTCCACCCTTTATTTTATGTTGTAAATCAACTGTGTGGTATTTCAGTGATCTTGTCATGAAGTTTTCTCAACTGCCTTTTAACCCTGTCGTAAAGTATCTCTATGCCCGTGTTAAGGTCGTCATTCTTTTCTTCTATGAATATGGTGGGATTCTTGGATGTAATCTTTATCTCTGAAAGGAACATGTGACCTTCCTTCTTGATGTACAACTCGGCCTGTCCCTTGCCGAATATGAACTTTCCAAGTTTGCCGAATTTCTCGTTTATGTACTCCCTGAATTTCTCGTCTATTTCAACGGCAGAGTGAATCTTAATGTCCATTTTTACTCCTTGTTCTTTGTATCTGCTATGTAATCGCAAATTCCAAGGGAAAAGGCTGGGAAATAGTGAGAGAGTATCTCCCTGTAGTTTTTGCCCGAGTCAGCCATCCTGCGGGCTCCCCACTGGCACATGCCGACCCCGTGGCCATACCCGACGCCTGAGAAAATGAGGGTTTCGCCTTCCCGATTTATTGTAAAATTTGTTCCAGGAATTACGAAGGGTTCGTTAAAAGCAATCCTTGGAGCCTTGCTGTTTATTTCCATCCTGAACCTGTGGGCCGATATATGACGTATAATACCATTTTTGGAGATAAGCTTCAAGTTCTCCACCCTTCCGTTTACGCTCCTTGCTGAAATCTCTATTTCGGCAAGGTCGGGGAAAACGACCGCGCGGGATATATAAGAGAGGCTGAGTCTCTTGGTCCAGCTGTGGTAGGGCGTGCCCTCGCAGTAGGGGTCATCCACTGACTTTATGAGGTCGTACTTTCCTCCCCATACTTCTTCCGGGGTCGCCGTCCTGCCTCCGCAGCTGGCATGGAAAAAGACTTGCCCGATATCACCTCCGCTCGAAAGGACTTCACCGCGTGTTGCGAGGACCGCTTCTTCAATCCTGGCGCAGCCTGCGGATCCGTATACCTGGTGGTATATGGAGTTTTCTATGTCGTAAGGCAGGCTCTTATGCCTGTTTTCGTTGATCTTGTTCACCGCGAATGTCCTGGAAAGAACTGCCTGCGCTTTTAGGGCCTCGGAGGGCCAAAGGGAATCCATCTCTTTTGAAAGAACTCCTGCCAGGTATGTCTCAAGGTCCAGCCTGTTGATTATAACCGACTGCCCTCCCAAGCGCTTGACGGTGAAACTTC
>Ga0302245_1000486_pt1 | contig 32859 bp, 40 predicted proteins | sample AAG_UR_Thr_MG_FD_193512 | JGI IMG/M metagenome (GOLD analysis project Ga0302245, IMG submission 193512) | Enriched activated sludge microbial communities from anaerobic digester in WTTP, New Holstein, Wisconsin, United States - AAG_UR_Thr | ecosystem: Engineered > Bioreactor > Anaerobic >... | reverse complement strand
TTTTGTCGGTTCACAAACAACAGCGCTTTCCACTAGCCCGTCGTCGTCTTTTATTTCTGCTGAGTATGTAGCACTATCATCATCATACCATATTTTTACTTGCCTCATTTTGTCGCCTCCTCTTTTTAGTTTATCCTGACCGGCTTTCGCCGGTTTCGCTGTATTTCAACAGCTCGTCAGAGGATTAGGCAATCTTGCCGTATTCATCAAATTCATATTCATTCGCTTCAATGGTTTCAATTATCGCTTTTTCGCTTGTCAAATAGTCATAATCAGCATTAAGCATTTTATATATCCATTCCATAAAATCCCTTAACAGTTCAATACAGGCTTCCTCTTGTTCTGCTGTAATTTCCTTTTCATCATGCAAAACGTCAATGTTTGTGCAACCTTCATGATAATAGCGACCAGAATGTTTAACATTGGCATAAATGCCAAACGGCTTTAGTGTTTGCAATCCTTTAGCAATACGGTGCAGTTCTTTATCTGTTGGAGCGTATTCCTTAACTGCCTTTAATGCGCCCCTTGTTTGGTCAAAACGTCCTTCAAAACATGCGCCGTCGCCTTGTGAAAAAAAGCCGCTCCAATAAACATTTTTAATGTCAATTCCCATTAATGCGCCGATAGTTTTCGCGTCCTCAATTATGCCTTCGCTCCATCCGTCATAATTAACATTAATGTCGTAAAGATTTTCAATCACCTTTTCTCTTGTCTCTTCCGGCAATTCTTCAAACTTGTAAAGCGTTCTTGTGGTCGTTTCTGTTCTCATGGTTATTATCCTCCTCTTTTAATTTTAAGCCTTGACGGGCTTTCGCCCGTTTCGTCCTTCAGGACTCGTCAGAAGGCTAGTTTCCATCAAATTCCGGCGCAAGTATGCCATAACCGCCCCAGTCGGTATAAATACGGAGATTGCTATTTTTAACATAGTCGCTTTTAATCTTCAGCGCATACCCTCTGGCGTCCCTATTAATAAAAATGGGAATGGTGCAATTAAGTGAATATGTATCATTCATGTTTAAGACTTTTCGCACTGCCTTTAAAATTGGCTCGCATTTTTCTTCCCAATTTTCAGTTGTAACGCCGTTTTCGCCATTACAATAATCAGTTGCGATCCTGTGCGCCTTTAATTCAAGGGAATGAAGTTTTTTACATAGCGTTATGTTATCCAAACCTGTTTTAAAAATAGAATTAAGGTTTGCTCCGTGTTCCTCAATTTGTTTATGCATTCTTTCTTTTTTATTCATTTTTCTTTCCTCCTCTTTTTATTTTTCCGCAATCGCGGTTAATATAGCTTGCCGGATAAGCTCCGGCGGGCTGTTGTTAAATAGAATAAGCAAATGTTTCCGCGTCAACACCCTGCAAATCTTCTCTTTTACTTTCCTTGTTGAAGTATTTTTTAATAGTTTTAATTCGCTTGTTTTTCATCCAGTCAAAAATCTCCGGCGCATCTGCGATGGTTTGTCCCTTTATAACAAAGCGAAATGGATAAAAAATCCATTTAGAGCCCAAACCGTTTGAGTAATCCCACACCTCTTCGATAGTGTCAAATTCAAATTTCTCTTTTTGATACTCGCCGTCAAAACTCATGCAAATTAATTGATATTTCATTTTCTCGCCTCCTTGTTTAGTTTGGTTTAATAATTAAAAATAGCGTTTTGGTATTCCTCTTTAGATACTTTGTGCTCATTCAGCCATACATCAAGGCCATGTTTTGTCGGTTCACAAACAACAGCGCTTTCCACTAGCCCGTCGTCGTCTTTTATTTCTGCTGAGTATGTAGCACTATCATCATCATACCATATTTTTACTTGCCTCATTTTGTCGCCTCCTCTTTTTTATTATTATTTAATACACTATTTGTGCCAAGTTGAAAATAACATTATAATTTATAAGTCATTGAATTAATACGTGGTTATATTCACAAGCGCAGTGTTGATTTTCGCTGATTTTTGGCAGGTGCGTAAAGAATTACACACCCAGAAAACAAGCGCAATGATTTTAATTAGTTACGGTGCGTAGAAGATTACGCAGTGTGTAAAATATTATGCAGTTATGTGCGTATAATTTAAAAATAAATATCACTAGCAATATTATGTAGTTAAGCGATAAAACAGTGAAAAGGCGTATATGCTTAGTGATATATAATTATAAACCTTGTTGGATTTATCCCAGGGCAAACCGGAAGGCACTAACACTGCGGCGGTATAATTGGCCGCCAAGCATAAAACATTCCGGTTTTGGCTTTATACATGAAAAGATTAAACAACCTATTTATTTCATTGCTGGCAATTCCTTCAAGGCGAACCATGACAGAAAAAGAACTTGACGACATAGCGCAAGATCAAGAGACAATGGGCTGGAATGATATTATTGTTGTATTCAGGATAAAGGAAAAGCCGCAAGTGTATATTGATAATGATGGTAAGCTAATTAACCTTTGTCCGCCGTGCTATACTTATTTACAATGATCAAAGACAAGGGCAGACTTGAGAAAATGGCTCTAAAAGCATTTTAACGTGGTTACTTAATAACCAATTAACACAAAACAGGTTAAAAAGCACAAAACAAGCTACAAGAGATTAAACACTATTAACCCAAGACAAAGGCATTAAGACGCTTTAAAGCATAAGAGGGCTAAACACACAAAAAGGGCTAAAATGCTAAAAGATACGAAGAGCGATGGCAAGCAAGAAATGATAAGGAAAAGCGGTGGAATGAGTTTGCCAGTTAATGTAAAGATTATTTGCAACTGTGGCGTAATTGACACACTAGGTCAGAATGAACTGTGGCTTTTTTGACACAGTAACGAATAGCGCAAAGCGGATACTTTTTACCCATGACTGACAAACAGAGATTAGATTGGCTGGAAGCACAAGAGGGATGCGGGCCGGAAGTTGGGCTGTTGCCATGTTTGGGATGCAAAACGTCCCTGTTGATTTTCCGAGCGATATCGAGGCGCGTTATCTAATCGAGAAGCAGGACTGGCAAAGCTCTATTCGCAAGGCCATTGACTACGCCATCAAACAGGCAGAATAAGACATGACGCCTGACGAGTTCGGCATTATAAAGGGAGCTTTCTGCCGCGTGAATAGGCATATACCGTCCGAGGGGTATTCAGCCTCATACGGTGCGCAAGGGATTTAAGGGCTCTTGGCTATGGATTTCCGGAAAAGAGGGCTTAAAATGGCGTTTAAATTGATTTGTGATAGGGGTACGGGGGGGGGTCGTGATAGGGGTAGCAATCACTTGAGGGGTCGAATAGGACTTCACTCCGAGATTTTCGGGTAATTTAGGAGAATTCAAAAATGCTTAAGGTAGTTTATTTCAGTACAGGGCTGTGGTTAGCTGGTGGATATGAGAAGAGGAATGGTGTTGGGGTTATCAAAATGCCGAGGTATTATCATGTAATGGGTGAGAAGCACGGATTTATGTCACTGCCGGGGAATCCGAAGAGTGTTATTTTGAGTGAATACGGATTTATTTATGATTTAGAGCAGGGCAGTGAGTTGTGGAATTTGTATTTTGAGAGATTGCGTGCGGAGCGTGCGTATATGGAAGATTTATTGAGGGCTAAGGATGAGGGAGAAGATTCGGGAGTATCTGATGAATCAGGGGTTCGGGCTGTTTCTGGAGGGGTGCAAGTTGAACCCGCAGCATAGGAGAGATTATGCCGAAGGGAACGAAGGTGGAAAGTCTTTATCGTCGCCTGCTCAAAGAGGGATATTCCAAAGAGTCGGCGGCGAGGATAGCTCAGGGAAGAACTGGTATGTCGTTGAAGACGGGAAAAAAGTCTAAGGGTGGAAGATAAGAAAAGGCCACGCGGCAGGCCGAGTGAGCCGCTGATTGACGATGTTAAGCTTATGCAGTTGCGCCGTGAGAAGATGTCACGGCAGAAGTGTGCTGATTATTTTGGCGTAAGTCTTTCTTCGATTAAGGTTGCTGAAAAGCGGATAGTCAAGAAACTGACCAATTCTCCGATGGTCGTAGATCAGGATGTAAAGTCGGGAATTGACGCTTTGACGCAGTTGGTGCTGATTAACAAGAAAATGCTGCACCAGTTGGAACGAAGTGAGAAACTGATAAACCGTGAGGAACTTAAATCGGCTGATTGCGACAAGGCTTATGCTGAGGCTAAAGATGGGGGTTTTGAAGCACAGGCGGTTTTAGATAAAATATGGACGAATAACCTGAAGTCAGCATTAGCAATACAAACCAATGTTGTAAATATTTCAGGTGAGATTCGTAAGCAGATTGAACTCCAGATGAAAATTATGGAGACGCTCTTTAACATACAGATGCAGCAGGAATTTCAGGCGGAAGTTATAGAGGTTCTAAAGACAGCCGATGAGATTGTTGCACAGACGCTTATAGAGAAGCTGAAGGAACGGAAAGCGTTGAGGGGACTGGTTAAGATTTAATGGTGACAAAGGCGGAAGTAAGGGACAGCCTATTCAGTGATTTATTGACCGCCATTAACCAACAGGTTATTTCAGCGGAAACCGCGCCACCGGAATTCAGTGACTGGCTTATCAAGGAAAATGTTATACTTGATGGCAAACCGTTTTCATTTAAGGGGCACGAATACCTGATAGAGCCTTACAAAGACATGCACCCATTTCAGGTGGAGATTAAAGCCACACAGTTAGGGTTAACGTCTAAGGCTTTATTAAGAGTTCTTTACGGATGCAGATACGGCAATTACAGGGGTATTGCCTATTTGTTTCCTTCGAGAACTGATGTAACCGACTTATCCAGAACAAGGCTTACTCCGCTTATCGAGGACAATCCGGGGAATATCGGGCAGTGGATAAGAGATACCGACTCCGCGAATGTCAAAAAGATATGGAATAGTTTTCTGTATCTAAGAGGCATGAAAAGCCGGGTTGGTCTAAAGTCTGTGCCGATTGATTTTGAAGTGTTTGACGAACTTGACGAAGCGCCGCCAAATTCGGTTGATATGGCTCTTGAAAGAATGGCGCACTCCGAACAGGGACATTTGCTTTTTCTTTCAAACCCGACAACGCCGGATTACGGAATAGATAGGCTATTCCAAACCACAGACCAGCAGTATTGGTTATTGAAATGTCCGGCGTGTAACGAATACACTAATTTAGTGGACACTTTTCCAGAGTGCCTGCAAACGGTGAGGGGAAGAACTTACAGGGCTTGCATGAAATGCGGTCAGGAACTTGACCCGGCGAAAGGTGAGTGGGTTGCGAAATATCCGCATATCACTGAAAAAAGAGGGAGGCAATACTCACAGTTATTCTCTCAATATAAGATAAATTCGCCTGAGAATATACTACACCGGTTCAGGACGACAAATAACCTGACTGACTTTTATAACCTGAAGATAGGTGTTGCGTACGTTGATGCGCATTTCAGGTTGTCGTTACAGCAGGTGTATGATTGCTGCACAAGCGGTGGAATGGAAAGTTCTTCAGAGAAGGGCTGCTACATGGGAGTTGACCAAGGAAACAACCTTCATGTGGTTATCGGAAGACGGCACGAGAAGAGGCGTGGAGAGATAATTTACGTTGATGTTCTGAAGGGGAATAACCAACAGGACGCAAAAGACGATAGCGGTTGGAGGCAGCTTGACGAACTTATGAACCGGTTTCATGTTTTGAGATGCGTTGTCGATGCCATGCCGAATACGAAAGCCGCTAGGAACTTTTCAGAGAGATTTCCCGGTAGAGTTTTTCTTTGCTACTACAACGAACATCAGAAGGGAAACTATCGCTGGAATGAAAAGGAAATGATTGTTCACGCAAACAGAACAGAGTCTCTTGATTCTTCGCATAGGGAGATTGCGGAACAGTTAGTTTATCTTCCGAGGCAGTCAGACATGATACAGAAGTTTGCTTTTCACCTGCATAATGTTGCAAAGAAGCTGATTGAAGACGATGATACCGGAAGCCAAAGATATGTTTATTTGAAATTGGGCGAAGACCACTTTAGACACGCTTTTAACTATGAGGCTATGGCAAGACAGGATTCACCGGAACTTATTTTTTCGGAGCTATTGTGAAAATCATAGCCGGAATGTCATGGCCTGAAGACGGGTATCCTGCTTTTCTTTGTGTGGTTAAAACAGGGATTAAAAAGAACGATGAGAAGTTTAAAAACCCTGAAGAGATTATCAGAATCACAGAAGAGTTTGAAGAAGTAACCGTAAGCAAGTTGTTCGAGAAGTTAAGGGGGATAATAGGGCTTACACATATTTATACAAAGTATGGGAAAAAGTATATTTCGTATATTAACGAATTTCGCAGATGGAAATACTCGAATAACAGCAACATACTTTTACATACTTCGAGCGTGTCTTCTTTTGAAGCGGGAATACTGACGATTAAAGACATGGTAACTGACGGTAGGTTAATGTTTTGCGACAACTCAAAAGTAAAAAATCAATTACAGATTTTTTCTAAATTGAGTTTAGATAATGAGAGTGAGTTCTATGCGGTTTCAGCTTTAACGAACTGCATAGGTATTTTTAAAAAACGGGATTCGGTTGTAACAAGCCAATCCCAAAACCCTAAAGCATGGCACTAATAAGTACACTATGTTTTAGAATCTTCGTGGATACATAAGCCCACAAGGAGGAAAAATGTCAAAGAACTACAAGAGCATTGAAAAGGAAGAAGCTGCTGCCAATGAACTTTGGCGCAAGACTTACGAACCTGAAGCGGCTGAAGATGAAACTGAAAAGGAAGAATTTAAGGCTGCTGAAGTGCAAGAACCTGCTCCATCTGAAGTAATCAAAGACGGAATACAGGAAAAAGAGGTTACTCCCGAACCGGAGAAAGAACCAGAAGTTCCAAAAAAGGTAGAGGCAGAACCTGAAAAAGATTACAAACAAATGTACAAAACCCTAGAGGGCAAGTACAGGGCTGAAGTGCCGGAACTCCATAAAAACGTAAAGCATTGGAAAGACAATGCGATACAGCTTTCGGATAAGATTTCGGAACTTGAAAAGAAGATTAGCGACATTGAATCTTCATCCAGCCGTTCAGAAATTAAAGGTGATTTGGATGCTCTGGAAGCAGAATATCCCGACATTGGCAAGACTATCCGCAAGATTGAGGAAAGACATGCCCGCGAGTTAGCCGCACGTGATACGTATTGGCAGACTCAGTTAAACAAATCTCTTGCACCAATGCAAGCCGATTTGAACATGGCGAGAGAATCACGCTTTGATGCTGATATGGTTAGATTTGGAGTTCCAAATTGGCGCGAAATAAATATAGACCCGGAGTTTATTGATTACTTAAATGCTCCAACGCCTTACGGCAGAAAAACAAAGCTGGAACTTTTGCAGGAAGCGGGAAGTGCGCTTGATGCTGAAGTTGCCTCAAAGTTTTTCTTGGAATACATGAATACAAAAACTCCTGCGGGGAAGCCCGTTGATGGACAGGAAAAGTTAAAAAAATATGTCGCTCCGCCTAAAGCAGAAACAGGTGCTAATTCAAAAGGCGGTAGCGGAAAACCAGAATTAACGATTGCAATGTATGAGAAATTCTATAAAGAAACATCTAAACCCGGAAGATATAACCCGAAAAACTGGTTCGGCAAAACAGAAGCTGAAATGGAAGCTATGCTGGAAGCCGCGCTTGTTAAGGGCGAACTTAAACGGTAATTTTATAGACCGACTCTGTTGCATTGTTAATTCTCTAAAAAAAATTAAACAAGGAGAATATATATAATGAGTGTTGACAGAGTTGTTGGTCATCCAGATTATAGCTCCGCTGGTAGTTCTAAGTTTATTAGTGAAATTTGGTCTGCGAAAATGCAGAAGAAATTTTACAATGCTTGTAACCTCACGGCTATAAGTAACACTGATTACCAAAATGAGATTAAAAATCAGGGTGATACAGTTATTATCAGAGGTATTCCCGATATTTCTATCGGTGATTACAAGAAGGGTATGACTCTTGACATTCAGCATCCAGAACAGGCTGCTGTTACTATGCTTATTGACAAAGGTAAGTATTTTAACATCTATGTTGATGATGTTGATTCAGTCCAGAGTGATATTGATTTACTAAACAAATTTACAGATGCGGCTGGTAGAGATAACGCTATTGCCGTTGAAACTGATGTTCTTGCGACCATGCCCGCTGGTGCGCATGCGAGCAACTATGGTGCGAATGCCGGAGCTATTTCGGCTGGTTTTAACCTTGGTGCTTCCGGTTCGCCTATTCAGATTACTGCGGCTAATGTCCTTGATTACATCGTGGATTGCGGCACGGTTCTGGGTGAGAACAAAGTGCAGGACGAAGATTGCTGGATGCTCGTTCCCGAATGGATGGCTGGACTTATTCAGAAATCCGACCTTCAGGACGCTTCACTTTCCGGCGATTCCAAGTCCGTGTTAAGAAGTAATCTGCTCGGCAAGATTGGCAGATTCAATATATTAAAATCTAACCTTTTACCTACTGTTGCGGCTACGACCGATGCTTCAGGGTTCAAATGTTACTATGTAATGTTTGGACACAAGGACGCTACCAGTTTTGCCAACCAGTATATTAAGGTTCAGAAACTGACTTCCGAATTGACATTCGCACAGATTGTGCGTGGTCTTAATGTCTATGGAAGCAAAGTAGTCAATTCTCAGGGTCTTGGCTATATGTATGTTCGCAAATAAGGAGGAACTGATTTAACATAGGGGGCTGGATAAACCAGCCCCTTTAACTTGTAGGAGATGAGGTCTAAATTCTTCACTCCGAATAAATGAGGAAAAATAAATGGGTAATTACAGGTATCAGAGTTTCGGCGCAAAGAATCTTTATTGCGAGAAACTTCTAAATCAGTACGGCGGAGACATTACTCCCGGCGTAAACCCCTATGGTGGTATGGACTATTATGTTGATAACAACTATGGTTCAGATGGCAATGATGGTTTATCTTGGGATACTCCGAAGAAAACACTGGCGCAGGCTATTACGCTGAGTAACGCAAATATAGCTGCTGATGCTCGTGGTTATGGTCGTGGCTGGGCATCTCGCAATAGAATATTCTATCGTGCAGATACTGAAACCGCTGACCTTGTGGCGTTCCCGAATAAGTGTGACGTTATCGGCGTTGGTTCTTACGATGCCAATGTAAGCCCCGGTATTACCGGAAATCATGTTCCTGTTAATGCTGGCAACTATGGTACGAGATTCTTCAATGTCTGGTTCAAAGCGCCAGCTGATGCGTCTCCGATTGTTACTTTGGCAAGTTCTTCAAGTGGTATTCAGTTTATCGGTTGTACGTTTGATGCTACGGCAACGACTACGATTGGTATTCAGGCAACTGCTTCTCCGTTCTTGAAGGTTCTTGGATGCGATTTCCGTGGTGCGTTTGTAACGTCTTACATTACATTCGGTGCTGGCGAAGCTGGTAGAACAATCATTGACGGTAACATTATGACTGATTCTGCGGCTGCTGGTATTGTTGTTAATATTTCTACGACTACTTCTTGGGCGAGCATAATCTCCAATAACTTCTTGCAGGCAACTGCTCTGGTTATTGACGATAACTCAGATTTGTTCTACATATATAATAACCATATTGTAGAGCTTACTGACGACTATACTACGGCTCTTGATGTTAATGCTGCTCGTTGCGTGGGTAATACTATTACTACACCTAACGTTGCAAGTCCGTATCCGGTTCTTGATACTACAACCTAATGGTTGTTAATATCGTAGGAAGAGGTAAAGGATGGGAAGAGTCTCCACGCAATGAACTTGTGTGGGGACTCACTCTCATCAACCTGCAAAGACCTGTTGACCTAGTTATAGATATGAATGTCTATGATGACGGTAGGTGGGGAGAGATAGAAAGACTTGGAGCTATTACGTCTAGGAAACTCGCTGAGAAAAATAACATACCTTATATATGCTTGGATAACTATCCGCTTGATGATATTCTTGACTATTTTAAGGTAGATTATTTTAACAGCACCGTTGATTATGCGATAGCCCTTGCCATATATGAGAAATACACCCAGATAAAATGCTGGGGAGTTAATATGGCAAACAACACTGAATACGCTGAGCAGAAAGGTGGCGTGGAATTCTGGCTTGGTTACGCAATGGGAACTGGCATTGAAACACAGGTCAATGGTTCTTTTAGCAGAATTCTCAAGACTAAAGACGGTAAAATGTACGGATATGATTTGCCGCAAAAAGGCTTGTTATGAAATATAAAATTTTACTTAAAGATGGGGTCGGCTCACCTTTTGGCTGGACTCCTGAATTAGAGAAGTTTCCCGGAATGGAACTTAGAGAAGTTACCAAAGAGGAACTTCAGGCAATCCTTGCAGGACAGGGGTTAGAACTTGTTGAGCCAAAACAAGAAGAACCGAAAAAGGTTGTAACCGAATCCAGACCCGGAAAGGGTTGGGTTAAGAACACAAAAGGTAAATGGGTAAGAAAGACTGGCGCTGAAAAGCAGACCAAAAAGACTAAATCAGCACCGGTCTCTGATATGAGTCATGGTGCTTCAGGAGACGCAAATGACTCTACAGGAAATAGTTAATGCCGCAAGGCGGAAACTAAATAACTATGAAGTTCCCTATCTTTGGATAGATGAGGAACTTGTTTATTACTGTAATGAAGTAATAAACAATATTTGTCGTGAAGCACTCGTATTCGAGGAGCAACTCGATAGCACTGCCTGTGAAATCATTACGGCAGACGCCGTAAACAACTACGCACTTGACGATGACGTTATTTACGTTACGTCAGCTAAGGTAGTTACAAAAGAACTAATAACTCTTTCCGATGCACCTGCCGCTGATTGGGAAGCAGGTGATACGATTACAGGCGGCTCTAGTTCTGTAACCTCAACAATCGACTCCAAATTAACAGACTACAAATACATTATTTATAACCGTTCAGGTGCTTACACTGCTGCGGAAATCCTTACTAATGGCACTTATACCGCAGGTCAGGATGCTGGTTATCCTATTGTATCTGATTACGAATCTTCATACCTTAAAAAGAAATCAATTACAGAAATGGTTAATCCAGATTGGCAAGCCGATACAGCCGATGAGCCAATATGGTACATGCTCGATTATAAGAATGGGTATATTACGTTATATCCAACACCAGACGATGTTTATACAATAAGACTTGGTGTTTACAAATATCCGGCTACAGCCATGACTACTACAAGCATGTCTTCGCAAACGCCAACAATCGCTGCCAAATATCACCCGATGATTGTTGACGGAATTGTTGCTATGGCTTTTATGAAGCATGGTGAACAGACGTTTAATGAAAAGATGGCTTCAATATATAACGCCCTATTTAACAAACAAATGAGCGATTTAAAAAGAAAAAACTTGCAATACAAGGGACTTGAAAGAACCGTTAATCTTCACAAAGGATTTATGTAATGGCTAATAATTTTTACCCATGCACTTCATTAGACGGAATATCCGCAGGATGTTTACAGGGCATTCTGGGTAGTGGGCTTGCTGATGGTGATGTTGCATTAGTTCCCGTGTCTGGTAATTACTTTTATCTTTATCGTCTTAATGCTACTTCAGGCGCAGCAGAATCACTTCCTGATATTGTCTCTCCTGCCAGCACAGCAGGCGATAAAAGATGGGAGCTGTGCTATTCATTTAAAACAGCCCTATTAGATATCTCCGAAACGTATAATACTGCAATACTTTCTGGAGATACCCTTACGGCAAATAAGGCGTTAACACTTATTCTTGGCGATGCTGACAGGCAGATAACTCTTTCAGGTAATCCTACTCTTGCTGATTGGTTTGACCAATCCGTTAAAACAACGGCAAGCCCTACATTTGCCAATATCACAGATAGCGGATTAACTGCTTCCAAACCGGTATTTACTGATGCAAACAAAAAATTGGTTTCTACGGGAACGCTTGGTGTAGATCAAGGCGGGACAGGGGCTATTACGCTTACCGATCATGGTGTTCTCTTGGGTTCTGGAACTGACCCCATCACGGCTCTTGGAGCTATGACCAACGGGCAACTGATAATTGGTTCTACCGGCGCTGACCCTGTTGTAGCGAGTATCACAGACGGAGAAGGCATTGACACCACAGCAGGCGCAGGGACGCTTACCATTGCGTGTGAGGATGCAAGCACAAGTAATAAGGGTGTTGTTAAACTCGCTGGAAACACTAAAGCCCTTGCAGGGACTGATACAGCAAGCGCTGTGACACCCGACGATTTGAATTATGTCCTAGACCGCAGGATTCAGCAATACTACGGAGTCTCTTGGAATGAATCAGCAGACACTTACGTTCGGACAGGCTCAACCGCTGGTCAGCCTTGCGGAGTGACTTTAGCGGATGCTTTTCTTCCTGTTCAGAGAAGAATGAGAGGATGCGTTGTCGCTGATGACGGAACGGTAAACTATTACCTTTGTGCTACGGACTGGACAAAGAAAGAGGACGGCACAACTGCTTCCAACCTTGACGGAACAGACGGTCAGGTCATGGTTGAGATACCGAAGTTCTGGTATCGCTATGGATACAGCGGAACCACTCATACTTGGGAAGTCTCACCTGTACCCTTAGCTGGGTTTAAAGTCCACGAAATGTTTATGAGTGATGACACCGAGAAAGACTATGTCTATGTCGGAGCTTATGAAGCAAGTCTTTATGACGTTTCAGCGACTAAATATGTCGGTCAGTGCTATCAGACTTCCGTGAGTGCGGTGTTTGCAACCTCTGATGATTCAATCACGATTGCTACAAGAACAGGTTGGGCTACGGCTCTTGCAGTCGGGCAGAAACTTGTTATTACTGGAACTTCAAAGAACAACGCTACCGTGACAGTCAAGACGATTGAATCGGCTACTAAAATCACAGTTGATGAAAACCTGACCGATGAAACCGCAGCTACTACGGTTATTCAAACTCAAACAGATGTAAAGGATACCACAGGGGACAAACTCTGTTCTGTTTCCGGTGTCTGTCCGATTACCGGAGGAAGTGCAAACGGAACCAGAGCGCACTTTAGAACTTGGGCTGAAAACAGAGGCGGTGGGAAAGCTGCTAATGATGCGGCTTCGGCTCAGTGGAGTCAGATGTATGCCGATGCTCATTCAGGACTTCAATTACTTTATCTGACTGAATACGCTTCCTTCTATTCTCAAAGTGTTTTGGGATATGGAATTGCGGCTGTTGAAGATTGGGAAGAATATAATGATAATAATCCTATTGTCAAAACAGGGAATGGTAATGCTATCGGAAATGCCTCTGGAAACACGGCGACTTCTGCAATTACTACCTGTGCAGGGGCGACAAGTGTCTATCTGAAATATCGTGGAATTGAGAACCTTTACGGGCATATTTGGAAATTCGTTGATGGATATAAGGTTAATAACAATATTCCTTATTTATGTAACAACTTCGCAAACTTCTCTGATGCTGAAAACACAGACAACTATACCCGTCCCACGGATATAAATGGTACAGCTATTACCATGCACAATGCCGGTGGTTATCAGGGAACACTTGAATTGACCGGCAGAGCTTTTATGCCTGCGTCTTTAACTGGCGGAGATGCAACACATAAAATCACAGATTACTATGCTCAGAATGTTAATTGGCGTGTGGTGCTTTCGGGCGGCGGTGCGAAGGCTGCCGCGAATGGTGGGATGTTCAATCTGTATATGTCTTTTCCTTTGCCGGCTCTCCTTCGGCAATTCGGGGGCCGGCTTGTGTTAAGAAAATAATGTGTAAAAGAGAAAAATAAATTTAAAGAAAATAAGGAGGAGGATATGAGAGTAAAACACGGTTCAGATACATATCCAGAAACAATTATCAAGAGTGCAGGTAAAACACAGGTGCGCTATGATATTGAAGAAACCGAATTTACAGAAATGGACGGAACCAAAAGGACTTGTTACGACTTTTCCTATGTCGCCATTGAAGGGGAACTGACAAGGGCTAAAATCATTGATGCGATTATTACTGATGAAATTGGAAGTAAGGATGCTGAAATTGCCCTCATCAACAATGAATTAGCCAGTCCCGGCACAGAGGAATATGCGGCGTATCAGGCATTAAGAATACATGCTAAAGAAGTAGCTACCGAGGTGCTACAGTGAAACCATACTTACTCTTCTACACTGATAACGTCCCTTCTGGCTCTGCCGGATGCTGCCAGTATTGGGTTGAGGTGGAATATGAGGAAGAGGCGGGTGGTTGGACTCATATCACAAAAGTAAACGGCATAGCCTCCGCAAACATAGCAAAGATAAACGGCATAGCCGTAGCGAATATAGCGAAAGTAAACGGGATAGCGGTTTAAAAATGAATAAAACTGATTTAGAAAAAAAATATTGGAGTGTTGACGAAATAAAAAAAGAACCCGGTGCTGTCAAGAGATATGATGATGTAATCATTTGCCCTGAAGGATACGGGTATCAGGTAACTGCTAAAAAACGCTTGCGACAATTTGACTTAAACTGGAGAATGTAATGACCGCCCTAGAATTAATTACAGCCTCAAGAGCTTTACTAGACGAATCAACGGCAGCGTTATTTTCTGATGCGGAGATTCTTATGTGGATAAACGCTGGTGAGAGGGATATTGCTTATAAGACAGGGTGTCTTGAATCAATCAGTGAGTTGACCACGACAGAAGATGTTAGATACGTTGCTTTTACCGGAATTAAGGTTAACGCCGTAGAGTTAGTTGAAAGTGGCTCTACAACCGTTCTTGTTGGCGGAGATGTAAACTACAAAGACACAAGTGATAATGTGTGGAAAGACACGACAGATGTTGTATGGAAAGATTATGAAAGAAATGTAACTATTCCGTATGCTCCGCAATCTACTTTGAGAATTACACCACATCATTTCGGGCATATTAAATTGAGGGGTGAAACCAAACCGCAATATTGGGTGCAGTGGGGAAATTATATTTTGATAGAACCTATCCCCAATGATGCTTATACATTAAACGCTTATCTTTCAATTTACCCGACAGACCAAATGTCGGATAACGCAGATGTACCAGAAATACCGTATGAATTCCACGAGGCGATTGTTCCGTATGTTGCAATGATGGGAAAACTAAAAGCACAACTATATACAGAAGCGGCTTTTAAATATGCCGAATATACAATTCTTTTACAGGAATTAATTGACAAACACATACGGCGTATTCCTGCTAGAACTTTAGATATAAGAGTACCCGATGAAGTGAGGACAAGATAATGTCAGCCTATGTCCACAACTGGACTGCGATTATGGCGCAAGCTAGAGCATTAATTAGAGAGTCGAGCGCAAGTTTTTGGACTGACGCTTTGCTATTAGTTTACGCTAATGAAGGAATAAAGGCTATCGCATGGAGGGTTGGCGGATATAGAACATTTACTACCGTAACCACAACTGCTTTAACGAGATTAGTTTCCTTTACCGGATATAAGTGTTTGGCAGTAGAATATGATGAAAAAGCCTTAATTAAGATTACTCCTCTACAATTAGGGCATGTTCCTTTAGATGGGATTTATCCGCAATATTGGTTTGAGTTTGGAAATTATATCGGGATAGAGCCTGTCCCACCTGAAGTTTACACGCTTACAGTTTATCTTGCATCTATTCCTACTGATATGACTACTGGCGCAAGTGTACCTTCTGTACCGTATGCGTTTTGTGGAATGTTGACTTACTACATAGCGGCGAGAGCGTTGGAACAGGATAGAAGATTTGACGCTTCGGCGCAATTAATGGACATTTTTAATAATGACCTCGATTTCTTATCAATGGCACTTTTACCAAACATTCCTAATGGAATAGAAGATGTGAGATTTCGTTGATGGCTAAAGACATATTACAATATCAATTACCAAAACTAAATCCGCAGATCAGAACTGCGCCTAATGTTGAATATGAACTAAAGGGTCTTCCTCTTGACGGTAAGTTGGTTACATCAACGAATCCGTTATTGATTGGTAAAAACTTTAGAACCATGACTAACATGAGATATGAAGATAATCACCCCTCTTCAATAATGGGAATGACTAAAATCAATACTTCGGCTTTAGACACGTATCGCAAAGTGCGTTCAGCTTATCATTTCGAGAAATCATTCCACGCGGAAAGTCACTTATTAATGCAAGCATATACAGGGCAAACGGCTGGAGGGATAACGTATTCGGGGGTGGCGTGCCTCTCTAACACCATACCAAATACCGGAAACGTAAATGAAGTAATGTATCTTGACGTTGCACCTGCTACTGCTTGGGCAATAGGTGATACGGTTACTGGTGTAACAAGTTTAAAAACATGCACCATAATCAAAAAACTATCAACCACTTCTTATGTTGTGACTGGTCGTAGCGGAACATACACAGATGGCGAGGTGCTCACTAACGGTTCTGTAACAGCCAACCAAGGCGCGGGTTATCCTACGTTTACGCAAGTTTCTATGTGGACTGATTCTTCCGGTGCAGGAACTGGAATGTTTGCTGGGATTTCTAACGGTCAAGTAGTTTACGCTAACGGAGTTGATGTATGTATTTGGGGCGGTTTTGAACAGAGATGTGCAGCTATTATCTCAAGCACCGCTACGCTAACAGACTCAGATTCAACGCCGACAAACCCGCAAGACCTGACTGTTGCTCTTGGAAATGATTTAGAAACTGAGGGAAACATATTCACGGTTGGTGGCTCAAGCACGTTAAAATTCTATGCACAATTTAATGGAACTAATAACAGCACCGACCCATTTACAGAAACAGTAGGAAAACATACAGTTACTCCGACTAACGGTGCAAAACTATCAACTACCCAAAAGAAGTTTGGTGTGTCGTCAGGATATTGTGATGGAACAAATGATTACTTTGCGACAGCTGACCACGCAGACTTTAGTTTTAGCACCGCCCCAATGACCATAAGCTTTCAGCATTACCAAGAAACAATCACCGAAGATAAGACCTATGGTATAATCGGTCAGCGTGCCGATGCTAACAATTATTGGTATGTAAAATTAGGTTATAATACTATTAATAATACCGTTTTTCCAATGGTATATTTTAAAGAAGTAGTTGGTGGTGTTACAAAGGCGGATTACACTTTTGTCTCCGAATTAACTTTTAATGCTGCTGGTTGGCATCATTATGAAATAGGACGTAGGGGAACTACGATGTATGCTTTTCGTGATGGTGCTGTCATGGCTAAAACTGAGACAACTGCTGTTGGGGGTAAAGCTTTAGGTGCTGTTACTGCTGACCTTACGATAGGGCTTGCTGGTGGAACATATTTAGAGGGCTATATAGATGAAGTAGCAATCTGGAAAGGTGAATTGCTTCATAGTTCAGCATTTACTCCGCCGACAGCACCGTACCAATCAAAAGTATCGCCTTATTTATTAATTGGAACTACTCGCCCAGCGGAAGGTTTCAAGTTCTATTTGGAAACAGTTAATTCTACTGCAAGCACAGCAACGGTTAAAACATTTAACGGAGCTTCATGGGTAACACTAACCGCTACTGATTTTACATCAGCCAAGGGTGTAACCCTAGCACAAGACGGGAGTATTATCTTTGATTCAACTGTAGGAGTTTCAAAACAGAAATACATCGAAGGTTACTACTTATTCTGGTATTTGGTATCTCTTTCTGCCGGAACTGCTACGATTTCACACATAACCGCAGACCTTCCGTTTCAGAACATAATAGATGTTTGGGACGGAAATTTCAGGGATATAGCTGCTGCTTATAAAGTTGTTGGTGCGGCGGTAACAGATATTACTTTAAATGTAAGTAATTACAGTAGTTATATAGAAAGCGACACAGGGTCGTATGCTGACCTAAATTTACTCGCAAGTACGAGCTATCTTGAAGTCGGATTCACTTCCAAACAAACTGCTTTATATGTAGCTGTCCCAGATAATTATACTAATTCTAGTGCCGCAACAGTTTCAGTATACGCGTGGGACGGATTCAGTTACAAAAGTGTTTCTAGTGTTTCAGACGGAACTTTATCAGACGGAAAGTCCCTTGCACGTTCTGGAGTTATAGCGTGGACTAATGCCGACATAGGCGCAGAGCAAAAGAAAACAGTTGCTGGAAGCTTCCCATTATATTTTTATAAAATTCAGTGGTCAGCGGCACTTTGGGCTGTTTCTGGAGGGGTGCGAATTTATTATATCGGTGGAATACCAACTTCAAACGATATTACAAATTACAGTTTTGGGATAATGGCTGCCGACAGATTAATGCTCGGATGTAACAATTCCTATTCCAAGAACTCTTTGATTATTTCCGCACAGGATAGACCGGAGGTTTTTAACGGAACTGACACACAGGCGATTACATTTGGACAAGATGATGCGTTGATGTGTGGGGCGCATGTATTTGCACAGTATTCGTCCAATATCTATAATATTGTTTTAATGTTTAAGGCTAAGGAAACGTGGATATTACAATGGAATCAATCTTCGTCTGGGGTTTCGTGGAGCAGGTTCTGTATTTCTCCGAATATCGGTTGCCCTGCGCCTAGAACGCTATGCACAGCATCGGTTATCTTTGAGAAGAATCTGATGCAAGCGAAGTCAGTGGCTATTTGGAGAGCGCATGACGGGATTTATATATCAAACGGTCAGTCACCATTAAAGGTTTCTGAAGATATAAAAGACGTATTTGACCCTAATTCGACTACCAAAGTGAACACATCTATGGTTGCCAACGAATACTCTTTTATAGATGAACACCGTCTTGAATATCATTGGTGTTGGGCTTCCGGTTCTAGTACGACCTTAGATAAGGAATATGTTCTCGACCTTAATACATGGCAGTGGTTTACAATAGACCGTGGCTCTGGAAAATATTTACAGTGTGGCGTAAAGGTTGCCGACACTTACGGAACTAAATACACTTATGGATTTATTGACACTGGGTATATTGAAAGGCTTGAGTACGGTACTACACTAGACGGCTCTGATATTACAAGCACGCTTCAATTCGGTGAAATGATTCCGATAGAAGGAAACCTCATGGTCTATACCATGCTTGAAATGGCTAATCTAATCTGTATCAAGAAAGCCACAAATTCTACCGTAACCATGACCGTGTATCTTGACGGACTCACATCAGGGACTGACTATACATTTACTATATCTGATTCAACTCATGCTTATGCAAATGTTATGAAAGATATATTTTCTGCACCGGCTATATTCTATGGAATAAAGTTAGTGCATGTGTCTAACGCTGAAACAAAGGGCTTTGAGCCATTGGCGTTGACATTCTACTACCAAAAGAAACGTGCCCATACACGATAGGAGGAAGCTATGGAAGGAATGATTCAATATCGGAATAAAAGGAATAGAGCAACGCCTTGGCTGAACCAATACTATGCCACGTCCGGTAATGTTCCAAGTGAGAACGCCTTGAATGAAATAATTCAAGCTGAACTTGCTCAGGCATATCAGGACAGGATGCGCCAGCAGGCACTTGCTTTCCAGCGTGAGCGGTTTGAAGCGCAGAAAAAAGCATGGGAAGATGCTCGTGAGGATAGGCAGGAACAAATGCTATGGGGTGGTCTTGGGCAATTAGGAACTGCGGCTATCGGAGCACTAGGCAAAGAAGGGCTTGGAAAGATATGGGATTGGGGTTCTGAAAAAGTCGGGCAAGGTGCTGATTACGTGAAAGGTGCTTTGGGGTTTGGAACTCCGGTAGACCATGCCGCCATTACCGAACAACGTTTAAATGATTTCTATAATAATCCAACAGAGGGAATTTCTAATACAGCTAATTGGAACGAACTTGTAAGAAGCAATCCGACACAGTTTAACGATGCGTCAGCATTTAATAGCAATACGCCAGTTACAACATCTACGCCTGTCGGAAGGAGAGTTGCGACACCTGTCAGTAATAGGGGTGCGATTCCTACAAGACAGAGTGTAACGCCTCCGGTTAGTATGGGGGAAATAGCTACACCGCCAGTAAGAAGTGCAATACAGTTTAATCCTGCGCCGAAACCGAAGGATATTTCTTGGTATGATTATGAAACACTACAGGCAGAAAAGTCAGGAATGTTACCAAGTTTACAAACATGGGTTAGTGGCTTAAACGCTAATCCACGTGAAGGGCTTATGACCGAGGCTAGAAATCAGGCAATAAACGCTACTAAAGGTTATCAAGGTATTGAGTTATCTAAAAAATATAATGCTCTTTTCAATCAATACCTTTCACGCGGAATGTCAGAGCCAAGTGCCAGATATTTGGCAAAAAGAGATTTAGGATTGGAGTAAGACTATGGCTGGAACTAAAACAAACGTACAAAAAAGTCCAAGTGTAAATACAGGGGTAAATCTATATCCAAGGTATCAAGCACCGCAGGATATGTCATATATGAAAATGTACACAGCGGCAAATCCTTCAGCTATGGCACTACCTTCAGCTACTGAAGATTTTATGGATATGCTTATTCAGAGTCAGCTACAGTCTAGAGCTGAATATCTTCCAAAAGCGGCACAGTTAAGGCTTGAAGAAGAAATGCGTATGGCTGAAGAACTTGAACGCCAGAGACAGATAGAAGATATGGAAGAAGCGCAAGTAGCGCAAAATCTTACCAAAGCTGGTATGGCGGGTATGCAGTTGCTTAAAGATACTGGAGCCGGTGGGTATATAATGGAAAACGCTCCTAGAATAATCGGGGCAATTCCTGAAGCAGTAGGGCAAGCAGGTGGAATGGTTCGCAACGCTTTAGGTATGGAATCAGAACCCATGATGCAACCGACACCAATGATGGAACAAACACCGTTAATGGAATCAGAGCCAATGCCTAGCGCACCTTCCGGTGGAACTGAAGAAATAGCTCCGGGGATTTCACAAGAAGTAGCTGCACAATCTGCAACGCCAATCGAAGGAGAAATGACTGCGCCCGAAGCGGCAGTAAACCTTCCCGGCTCTCAACCAATGACACCAGAACAAGTTTCCAATGAAGCATTAAGGTTTAAAGACCTGATGCTAAAAACACAAAAAGCCGCTGAACTAGCAAAATATCACGCTGAACTAGCAAAATATCACGGCATAGAAGATGAAATAATGAGTGGCGAGGAGGGGAACGAAGGACTCGCAATGGCGTACATGAAACAATTCCAAGAAGGACTGGAAGCACTTCATAGCAGAGAAGCTAATCTGACAAAGGGCTATTATAATTCAATGATGAGTAATCCCTATATTTATGACGCTTCCGGTAATATATCACTTAATCCGACAGTTCCTTATAGTACGGGTTTAGCACCACAGTTCACAGCAAAAACAGAAGATGAAATAATGAGTGGGGGTGATGGTGGTGTTAGTTCAGGATGGGGTGGAACTGGCACAAAGGCAGTAGGTTTCTTGCAAGGGTTAGATAAAATCATACGGCAAGGCGATACATCACCACATAGTACGGGTTTAGCACCACAGTTCACAGCAAAAACAGAAGATGAAATCATACGGCAAGGCGATACATCACCACATAGTACGGGTTTAGCACCACAGTTCACAGCAAAAACAGAAGATGAAATAATGAGTGGGGGTGATGGTGGTGTTAGTTCAGGATGGGGTGGAACTGGCACAAAGGCAGTAGGTTTCTTGCAAGGGTTAGATAAAATCATACGGCAAGGCGATACATCACCACAATCAATCTTGGGGACAACGGTAAGCGGCGCAAATTTAGGATATGACCTATTGGGTAAAGCTGGAGCTATTGACCCAACATCCACGTTGGGACAAGGGGTCGGCGGTGCATTAGCTGCCGTAAATGTTTTACCAGCGGCTTACAATACTTATGAAAACTTTGCTTCTGGTGATATCGGGAAAGGTATTGGTAGTGGGCTTCAAACCGGCATGGCGGCGGTTGGCGCATTACAGGCAGCCGCACCGTCCGTAGCTTCAAGTTTAATTCCTAAGGCAGTTACAGACGCTGTTTCTTCAGCCATACCTTACGCAACAGCTTTAGGAGCTTTAAGGTTATCAGGGATGGGCTTAAAGGCACTTGGCGGAAATAACCCTAGTAATGAACTATACAAACTGGGTAATGTAATTGACTATATTTTTGATCCTGTAGGTGTGGTTTTAGATATTCTTGGAACTTGGATTTGCACAGCGACTAAAAAACATTCTAAACTTAGCGCAGAAGAAGAAGCTGTGATGGAAGAACTTGCTAATTATGCTCATGCTAACCATAAAGGTTGGATGATGGCATATTTAATACATGGACAAAAGCTCACAAACGCAATCGAAGAACGGGAAGAAAACCTTAAAGAGTTTTATGATAATGTCCGTGAGATTTTAGTCAAACCAGTAGTAAGTGTATTTAAAGACAATCCTGAACAGGCATTTCAGATTTACTTTTTAGTAGTTAAGTTATTGTGTGCTAAGTATATGCCTGATTTTGAGGTGAAGGAGGAAACAGATGGCGATAGGTAATATAGTAGGCGGTATCGCACATGGTGTTGATAGAGGGATAGACACAGTATCTAATATTCAGGATATGTGGGCTAGGCAAGACCAGACAAAACTTCGTGATATGGAAATGCAACGGCTTAAACAGCCCTTTGACCATACTTCGCTTCCCTTATACACCGAACTTGATGACGTAGGAAGAGCGAGGGTTGATAAAGCCTTTTCGAGTCTTCCAAAAGAATGGCAGGGAACGCAGGGCGGAGCTACGATGGTTTTAAAAAACCTTGTGTCTGATACTGCAATGCTTGACTCATTTGAAAAAGCAACTATACGGCAAGCTCAGCTAGGTGTTATTAACGCACAAAATCAATTTGAACAGGCTCGTGTAAGCGGTGACGCAATGGCAATGCGAGAAGCACAGGCTAATCTTCAGGCACAATTAGCAAAAACACAGACTATGGCGGAAAAAATAGACGGACTGAAAAAAAGTGCGGAGATAGCCAATATCCTTCAAAACATGAATCCGGCACAGAAGCGCGATTTAGAACTAATCGCAAAAACAGGTGGTATCCCAGCAGTTAGTCAAGCTTTGTTAAAAATGCTTGAACAACGCTCAAAAGTTATTCCTGCGGGTGGGGCTATGATGGTTGATGGACAGCTTGTCAAAAATCCTAAAACCTTTAGTCCTAACAGTGGTGTGGATAATGTTGAAAAAACCGTAAAACGATTAAAGGATTTCGCTAATAGAAACTATGACCCTGAACAACACCGTGAAGAAATATTAAAAGTTGAGGCTCTTATATCTAAGTTAAGAAACGGTGAAATAAGCCCTGACATGATTAAATTTCCAACGGAAGTAAATGAAGAGGGGCGGTTAGTGCATAAATCCTCATTACAGAAACAAAAAAGTAGATTTACGATAGAGGAAGAATAGTGCCTACTTATAGGGTAACAGATAGCGTTACGGGAAAAACACTGAAGCTTACGGGTGATTCTGCTCCTACCGAGCAGGAGCTTGTTGATATTTTTAAATCCTATACGCCTAATAAGAAGCGTGATTTTATTACACCTGCCAAACAGACTGCTGAAACAGTAGCCGCACTTGTTACTGGTGGAACATCATGGATTCCAGCTGGGCTGTCTATGGGATTACCCACAATAGAAAAACACGGAATATCGTTTATTCCTAGGTCAATGGAAGAACTTGAGAAACGCTCTGAACGTGCGCTTAAAATTCAGGAAAAACTTACTTATCAGCCCAAAGATAAAGCGGCGCAAAGAGCCGTTGAAATAATAGCTAAACCGATAACCTATCTTCCCGAAAAAGGCAAAGAAAAAGCAGAACATTTCAGAAAGTTAGGTGACGAAGCATACGAGAATGGCGACATAAAAACAGCGAAAATGTATTGGGCTTTAGGTGGAGTTACGGAATTTGCTGGCGAGGCATCACCGTTTCTAATTCCCGCAGGCGTAGGCAAGGGCGTGAAGGGAATAAAGACAAAGGTTAATAAGTTTAAAGCACAGTTTGAAGAACCGCTTGGATTAACTAAACGCACAGCCGTTGAACAAGTGCCGGAAGCCAAAACAAGTGCTGTTATACCGGAAGAAACAAAGACTAAATCTCCTGAATTAAAAACACAGGAAAAAGTTACAGAAAGCAAACTATCGCAAGAACCAAGTGGCGTTGAGAGTGAAGTTGATAAAACAAAAGAGATTAAACCTTCTACACCCGAAGACCCCTTTATCGCCGAAGCCCGGAAGTATAAGACGGCAGAGGAGTTTATTGAGGCGCAGGGGAAAACCGTTTATCACGGCACACCAAGTAAAGAACTAAACTTTGGAGAACAGCCAATAGGAAACCAACTGCCTTTTGGAGTTCATTTTCAAGAACATATCCCCGTTGCAAAAAGATTTGCTGATGGGACGACAAAAGTTAAGCCAACTGGGAATGAAGGAACTATTTATGAAAGCATAATGCCGAAAAACCCCCTTAACATAGATAAAGGTTTATTTTACGAAGGAACAAAAGAGTTTGCCATTTTAAAAGAAATTGCTGAAAAAAGTAAAATTAAAGATAGTAAGTACATTATTGAATATAAAGGCAAGGTTGCCATTGACCCTATGTCAATTTTTTGGAAACGAGGGCAACAAGCGAAACTAGATGTTATAAAAGACGTTCTGACAAAGAATGGTTATGACCAAGCAATCGTTTATGGCATGAAAGGAACGGTTGACCCACTTGGCGTTGGCGCACCACACTATACTCCTGCTGTTGCTATATTGGATAAAAGTTTAATCAAAACTAAATCCGAACTCACCGACATCTGGAACAAGGCACAGGAAGGCGGTAGTGGAACACCAAAAGGCGGGACACCAGAAACACCTAAATCCCCACAAACTAAACCGGCCAAGGCTGCACTTGATATTAACAAGAAACTTGCCGAAAAAGGGTTAGAACAATTACCGCCGGAAGAATTAGCACAATATCCGACAATAAAACAAAATGATATTGTTCAAAAAGTAGTTGATGCTTTAACTACGGACGAAAAAGCAATTATTGACGCATCTCTCGGTAAGCGACCTTTTCCAGAAGATGTCCACCCACAGGTAGCATTTAATACTGTTGAAAAACTAGCCAATAGCAGGGGGGATATTGACTTATTGTTGGCACTTGAAAAAAGCCCTGTCGCTACGCAGCGAAGCCTTATGGCACAGGGATTAGGCGCAAGTGCTTGGAATAAATTAAGAGGCTCATTTGTTGAAAAACTCAAAACTATAAGACGCGAAAGGGAGAAGCAGATTAAAGCTGACCCTGAAAAAGTAACCAAGGCAAAGCGACAAATACACGAGGAAACCAAAAAAGTATTATTAAACGTAGAGGAATTATCATGGAACAAATTCCTAAAAGATATAGTTTGTTGATGTTAAAGGTATAATGATATATGAAACCATTTTGCTTACCGCCTGCCAAAGTAATGGAATTTAAAAAGGCGTTGAAAAACGAAGAAATTAAGATTGCTGATTTGATTAATGCCGATTCAGCTACACGGACAGAAATATTGCGAAAATACGCAGGTAATCTTGCACCTGAAGTGAACCTGTTATTTGAGAAGAAATTAGTTCTTAAAAACAGAATCAGGGGAATAAAGAATTGGGCTAGAAAAGTCGGTGAAATGGGCAGATACAGCCCGAAGGGGAAAGCGGCTTTTGAAAAGAAACTAGCCGAATATAAAGAGGCGCAGAACGAAAGAATATTTAACCCAAAAGAAAACGAAGCATTTTTAAATGACTTGGCTGATTCAAAAATGGGAACTCATATCACTAGGGAAGAAGCCAAACAGCTTTTTGACCTTACCAAGAGGTCAGAAAATCTGCGAAAAGGGTTTGATGATATAAAAGAAGAGTGGCGTTCCGATAAAGAACGGCTAGAATATGGTGCGGCTAAAGTTTTAGAAGAAAAGTATTTTAATGCGTTACAAAGCGAGGAATTAACCATACCGGAAATGCTTAGAAAGAGATACAGTGAATTTAAGGGAACATGGAAAGAAAACAAACCGAAGGCAGTTACAGACGTTGTTAGTGATTTTATAAAAGAAGTTGTTGATACCTCAATATCTATGGTTGCGTCAGTGGATAATAGTTTTCTCGGAAGACAGGGGCTTGTAACGCTTCAGACGCACCCGTCAGCTTGGGCAACTGCCGCCAGAAAATCATTTACTGATATTTTCACCGTTCTTACTAAAAAGAACGGGCGTGAAATGGCGATAGACGCTGCTATGGCAGATGTGTATTCAAGACCTAATTATTTGAACGGAAGCTATGAAAGGGCTAAGTTAATACCTAAACACGAAGAACAATTTCCGACTTCTATTCCCGGCAGAGCTCCTGTGTTAGGCAGACCGTTTAAGGCTTCTGAAGTAGCATTTTCAAATTCTGCTATCAGAATGAGAACAGACTTATTTGATTTACTATCCGAAACCGCTAAACGAAACGGTAGAGATGTTTTAGCACCGGAATTTATAGACTCTGTTGGGAAGTTAGTTAATTCAGCAACGGCAAGGGGTAGTTTTGGAAAATACGAACATGCCGCACCAGTCTTAAAGCTTGTGTTGTGGGCTCCGAAAATGATGAAAGGGCATATTGACGTTCTTACAGCGCACATGGGTGGGGCAGGACTAAAAGACCCCTTTGCGGCAAGACAAGCCAAAATAAACCTTGCTAAGATAGTGGGCGAAACCGCAGCAATCGCCGCAATTATTAACGCTCTTGACCCCGGAAGCGTTGAAATAAATCCTACGTCCACTGATTTCATGCGTTACAGAAGAGGCGACACTAGATTTGATTTAACTGGTGGATTTGGTTCGTATGTAACGCTAGGAGCTAGGTTTATAGCAACATTCGCCGGACAACCCATTAAATCCGCAACCGGAAAGTATATATATCTAGCTGAAGAAGGTTACAAAGCAAGAAACCTTTTTGATGTTGGAACTGATTTTCTTGTGAATAAAACCCACCCTGTTTCAAGGGCGGCAATAGATAAAATGAAAGGTAAAACCTTTAAGGGTAAAAAGCCCACCGCCGGAACATTAGCGTATAACATAGCAACACCAATTGCTATCCAGAACTTTGTTGATATGTATTGGGAAGAAGGAAATAAAGATGAGGCGGCGGAGTTTCTTGCGGCACTAGCTGATGTGTTTGGTATCGGAGCTAATACATACAGTTATAATAAGGGCACACAAAAACCATTTGGAAAAACAACTAAGGATAAACCATTTCCATGAATACTATTAAACAGGAGATAAAATAATGGACGGTTCGGGATTGTTAAAATATCAAAGCCCTGCTACGGTTCAGGCGATAGAAGAACAAAAAGAAAAGGAATTGGAAGCTGAACGCAACCCGGTTCTTGAGGAAATGATTTCTTCGTTATCAAGGCACGTTGATAAGCAGTGGCAGAACGCTCGTGAGGCTAAAAAACCGATAGAAGAAGCCATGATGAGAGCTACCCGCCAACGCAAAGGTGAGTATGAACCGACTAAGCTTGCTCAAATCAAAGAAGCCAATCAGCCCGAAATATTTATGAACATTACGGACACGAAATGCCGTAATGCGATTGCTTGGGTAAAGGACATTCTCTTACGGCAGGGCGAAAGAATATTTGCCGTTTACCCCACCGAACTTCCCGATTTGCCGCCTGAAATAGTAAACAAGATTCAGCAAAGCGTTGTGCAGGACTACATCCAAAACGCGGTAATGGAAGTTCAGCAAACCGGACAAATGGTTGACGTAAATTCTATGCGTAACCTGATGGTTCAAAAATCCGATGAAATAAAAGAGACTGTTAAAAAAGAAATTAATCGGATTGCCGCTAAACTCGCAGATGAACTTGGCGACAAGATACACGATGACTGGCAGCAGGGTGGATTCTACAAAGCCCTTGAGGGCGTTATAGACGACATTATTAACCTGAAAGCCGGAATAATGAAGGGTATTGTCTTCAGGAAAGAACGTGTCTTTAAAAACGTGCTTTCGCCTGAAGGCGTAATGACCAAAAAGGTTGATGAAAAAGTTATTCCCCAATGGGAGAGACGTTCACCGTGGTTTATTTTCCCCTCTCCGAGAGCAACCGAAGTTGATAATGGATACTTGATTGATGTTATCCCCCTAAGACCGAAACAGTTATATAACCTCATCGGCGTTGACGGTTATGACGCTAAAGCGATAAGAAACGTTTTAAGAGAATTTCGTGAAGGTGGCTTAAAAAATGATTGGTTGGGACTATCAGAAGAATTTAAGCTAGGGACTTCTTACACGCCTCCAGATGAAAGCTCCGGTTATCCTGATGAATTTATTTACGCTATTGAATTATGGGACGATATTCCCGGTGAGTTATTGCGTGAATGGGGACTAAAGGAAATAGAAGATGACGATGAAGAATACAGCGCAGTAGTCTGGAAAATAGGAAACCACGTTATAAGAGCTATGCTGAATTATGATGTGCGTGGGCGGAAGCCTTTTAGCAAGACTTCTTTTCAGAATGTAAATGATTCTTTTTGGGGCGAGTGTGTTCCGGAAAAAATTGAAGATTGCCAACAGGTTTGCAATGCTTGTGCGAGGAGTATTCTTGCCAATATTGGAATGGGTGCGTTACCGCAGGTAGAATTAAATATAGACAGAATCCCGCCCGGTGCTTCTAAAACAATATGGCCGGGGAAGATTTGGGAAGCAACTGAAGACCAAATGGCAAGCGGTAGCAAGGCGGTTAATTTCTTTCAGCCCGTTATGGTGACAGAGAAGTTAATGAACACCTATGGTGTGTTCTCAAAGATAGCAGACGAGCACTCTGGTGTTCCGGCCTATGCTCATGGTGACTCACAAGTCGGTGGAGCTGGGAACACGGCTTCGGGGCTTCAGCAATTAATAATGATGGCTTCTCGCGGAATAAAATCAGTTGTTAGAAACGTAGATATTGATATTATCATTCCATCGCTTGAAAGACACTACGATTATTTGCTTGATAACCAACAGGTGTTTGGATTAGTAGGTGATTATAATTTGGTTGCTAGGGGAACTGCCGCTGTTCTCGCTAAAGAGCAACTCGCAAGCCGTAAGATTGAGTTTATGGCTAATACCGCAAACCCGATTGATGTCGGTATTATCGGTCAGGAAAACAGACGGAAAATGTTATTTGAAGTAGCAAAGACTTTGGGAATAGAACTTGATGAGAAAGAACTACCCCCGCCGATGCAACAGCTACCGCAAGGCGCACCACCGCCAGAAAATCAGCAGACGCTTGATGCCGCAGGTAATCCGGCGCAGGGCGTGGATAATAGGCAGTTTAATCAGGAAGCACCTGTGCAGATGATGAAATACGGTGGCAAGCTAAAGAAAGGTGAAGTTGCGATAGTTGGTGAAGAAGCTCCCGAAGTTGTTTCTAATGTAAATGGTGAAACAGTGGTCACACCGATTGACCCGAAAATTCTAGGAACAGGGACAGCGAGATTAACCGCAGAAGAAATTATAAAACGGAAAAAACAAAACCAAGCCATAATGGAAGAATTATTTGAGGATAATAAATGAAAAAACCAGACGATGACATTATAAGAAGCATTAGTGCTTTAAGCGAAAACCAGTTTTGGAAAATACTTGTGCAGTGGTTTAGGGATTCTCTATATGAACAAGCTATCGCCAATGCACACTTAACAGGGGAATTGGCAATTAAGGGACAAGGTAAAGTATTAGAACTAGAAACTTTACTAAAATGTATAGACAATAATAGAGAAAATTTAAAGGCAATCAGAGGAGATAAATAAATGCAAAACATTGTAGAATTAAAAAGTGTATCAGAGTTACTCCAGTATTTTACTGGAACGGTAACTACAACAGAGGCAAGTAAGAAATACGCATGTGCCAATATTGGTGCGGGACTTACGGTTGGCGACATAGTTCTTGTTGCTGGTATGGCAGAATCCGCTTCTAACGGTGAAAAAACAATCACGGAAATTGCAAGTGATGATAGTTATATTATCGTGTCAGAGGCGATAGGAACAGGCGAGAATAACAAAGCAGGCGTAACTCTTAATCAAGTATATTATACGGCATGGGAAGATGCCCACTTCTATTCTTACATAACTGGGACTGGTTATGTTGTGGGGGCAAATACTACCGTTACGCAGCAGTTTAGGTATAATAGCGACGGTAATACCGTGTCTGCGACTGCTCAAACGCTTACCGCAGGAACAGCCGCCGCAATTACCGCAGTAGCAGTTCCGACATATCAGTGGCGGTGCAGGGTTGCCAATGCAGGATCAGCGGATTTAACGGTTTGTGAAGTACGCTTATTCGGGATTGCGCCGTAAACATGGCTAGATTAACACATTCAAAAGGAGGAAACCGTGTGATTACTGAACGTAGAGAAATACCAGTGGAATTGAGTGAAGACCAAATAGAGAAAATGCCCGACTCTGAAAAGCTGAAGTGGTTAGTAGCGTTAAACTTTGCTAATTATGCGGAATTACGCAAGCAGGGTAAGTTACTTTATGGCAACGGTGATATAGGATTATGTGAGAAAGTAAGGGGTCAAGGAGTAAGATTAAACTGGCTTTGGTTTGCCTTTACTGGAGTAAACGGTGTCATAATCACTACCCTAATCTACTGCCTAACCACGATGGGAAAATAAAATGAAAAAACATTTCTTATTACTTTTAATAAGTTTGCTGTTTCTGGTTTCGTGTGCCGCAACTTATTACTTTTATCAGGAAGCTACAAAAACCGAAATCACGCTTCAGGAAACGCAAGCGGTTCTTAAACAGAAGGAAATCGAGTTGGCTATTGTGGCTTCGCTTGCGGCGTATTTACTCGAAGAATATACTAATTTATATGAGGCTTACTCGCAGTGTTGCGAGCCAAAAACACCGTTATAACAGTTGTTGTTTTTTTCGCAGTGGAAGAATAAAGACGACCAGTTGTGGCTCTTGAGGTGGGCAGTTAAAAATAACATGTCTCACCACTGGACATGTGCAAGTAAAGGATAAAGTATGCTAACAATTATTACATCAATTACAGGATTTATCGGCGGTTTTCTTCCCACGTTGTTAAAGATTTACCAAGGGAAGCAAGACCAAAAACACGAGCTTGCAATTCTAAAACTTCAGATGGAGGCGCAGGCGCAAGGACACCAAGAACGATTAGCAGAAATTGAAGCCAATGCTGATATACAGTCTGAAATCAATTTACCTAATGCTGTTAAATATCAGGAAACCGGATATAAGGTAATTGACGGAATACTAGGTTTTCTTAACGGGACTGTGCGGCCTGTGATTACTTATGCCTTTGCCGGACTTTATGGCGTTCATAAATACACCGTTATACAGATTGCACGAGAAACGGGCGAAACGGCACTAGAAGCGATTAAGGGTTCGTATAGTGAGTTTGACCAATCAGCATTTATGCTTGTGCTGTCATATTACTTTGGACAACGAGCTGCTGTTAAGATATTCGGTTTACATAAATGAAGACAAACGAAGCCGGAGTGAGCCTAATTAAAAAGTGGGAAGGCTTTGTTAATCACGTTTATTTGTGCGCTGCTGGATACCCCACGATTGGCTTTGGGCATGTGGTTTTAAAAGGTGAAACTTTCACCACAATCACGGAAGAAGAAGCCGAAGAACTTTTAAAGAAGGATTTGGGTAAGGCTGAACGTGCGGTTACAAGATTAATCCGAGTGCATCTAACAGAAAATCAGTTTGCAGCACTGGTAAGTTTTACATTTAATCTTGGTTCCGGTGCGCTCCAAAGAAGCACTATGCGGATTAAGTTGAACAGAGGGGAATATGAAGAAGTGCCTATCGAACTTATGAAATGGGTTTGGGCGGGTGGAAAGAAACTTAAAGGGCTACAACGAAGAAGGAAAGCAGAAGGTGATTTATGGATACAGCAATAAGTGCGTTAATTGTTTTAGCAACCGGACACAACCAAACAATTAACAATACAAACAATATTACCTTTTTCATTTTATCACCTCCGCATCTCCGTAAATATAATTTTTAACCATTGGTTTCCAATGAAGAAACGTATAGTAATATAATCCTGTTTTTACGAAAGAAAGTTCAGCTTCACGCTGTTGCTTTTTGGTAATCTTGTAAAACCTCGTCATTTTATTACCTCATCTTTAAATGTTACAATAGCAAACAACCCCCGCTTTCGTTTGTTATCTCTGTTACACTGCGCCGGAAGCAAGTTGTGATGTGAGCTGTCAACCGACCATGCTCCGGCTTCATAATCAAATATCCGCACCTTATATTTAATTTTTTTCGGGTGCGCCCCTGTTCCGACTGCACAACCTATCTTCAGTGCTGTTCGCTCAATAAGATTTACTTCTTCCAAAATTCAATCACCGTCCATATAATTGCAACCAGAACCATAAAATAAACAAAGTTCATTAATGCTGTTGTCATTATGTTACCTGAATATAATTCCCGACATATATCTCTCTGGGGATAATGCCGTATTTATCACGCATTACTTGAAGGTCTTTTCTTATTTGGTCTATATCTTCTGCGTGACGGTTAAGTTCCTTCCAAATAAAATCGCAAAACTCCTGCTTGGCTTCTTGGCTTAAATCGCTATAATTTATCTGCATTTATTTCCTTTATCTAAATCCTTTTTATGTTGTTTTTTGTATTCTACTATATCGAGAAAACGCTCCTTTGCGTCTTTAACAGCCTTTAGCTTTACGCCCTTAACCTGATAATGCGTTTTTCGTTTAACCATGTTTGTTTCCTTTCTTTGTGGTTTTTGACATACTTTGTAACTGATTATGACTGCCATATTCCTCCTTGTAATTGTATTAATTGCCCCACAATATCCTGTTTTCTGGAACTTCTTGGTTTAAATACAACAGCATTTGTAGCCCCTGAATATACATAATTATCACTTTTGTAAACTCTCTGTTATGCACCAGTAAATT